>ERZ778513.14-NODE-14-length-167414-cov-27.937261_pt1 | contig 167414 bp, 121 predicted proteins | sample MGYA00510345_ERZ778513 | MGnify/ENA primary metagenome ERZ778513 (study PRJEB29527, sample SAMN07138966) | mouse gut metagenome | material: feces | host: mouse | place: China:Nanjing | collected 2016-01-25 ... | reverse complement strand
CACGCCTGGAAAGCGTGTATACGCCAAAAGCGTATCCCGAGTTCGAATCTCGGTCACTCCGCAAAGGGAGCAGAAATCTGCTCCCTTTTTCTATACCCATACTCAAACTGAATTGCCTACGCAGTCAATACATCACCGCCCGTTCAAGACACTGACGAACGTAAGAATTAAGCGACAAGCCATATTTTGCTGCATTCATTGCTATACGCCGGTGCATTTCCGGAGAAACGCGTACATTGAAAGCTCCGCTGTAGCCTTTACTGGGCTTAATCCCCTCAGATTCGCAATAGGCAAGATAGCTGTCTATCCCGGCTTCAAAATCCGCTTTCAATTCTTCAAGCGTAGAGCCTTCGTATAATATGGTTTCCTTTGTCAATCCGAGAACCTTACCCACCAGGCAATCATCCTCCTTACTATATTCCACGCTACCTTTGTAGCCTTTATATTCAAGATAGTCCATATTTTTTGAAAATTTAGAGATTATCGTGTTCTTTTAAATGCGACATTATACTCCTCATTGTCCCCATTTTCATTATACTACCGGGATGCGGCTTATGAAAATCAAGGAATATGCCTTGACCACGTACAAAACGCACACGTGATCCTGAAGTCGCCCCCTTATTATATTCGGTATATCCAAATATCTTAAGCAGCCGCACCACCTCCTCATAAGTAAAATCTTTAGGAAGTCGTTTGAATCTTTCAATGAGTTTATCTTTTGTGCCCATAATCTTATGGGCATTTGTAACTATTTTTAGTTACATTTAATTATGCAAATCTAATACATTTTATCAAAACTACATAATTTCCAAATACAAATTTCTCAAAAATCACTTCTTTACCCCATACGCATTAACATGAAAGCCCCTCCGTCACGAAAATGACGGAGGGGCTTCCTTTTAGATTATCGACGATATTTGATTATAAACGATCTTTCGAATCTTACGACATGACCGCACTATCATTTAAGCTGCGACCTGTCGATACCGGGATTCGCATCATAAATTATTTATGACTCCCATCATAATGATCGTGCCTGTGGTGGAATTTTCGATCGCATACATGAAAGGTCGATCAAAACGCAACACCACTTTTTCCAAAAACTCACCTCCGGTAGATGTGGCAAATCCGGTTGTTGTGACTGCCGCCGCTTTCGCACCCTCTTCATCTATGGAGGTATAAGTCTGTTGATTGATCGCTAATGGCATGTCGCCATAAAGTCCAAGTTTATCCAAACCACATGTCGTCGGCAAACCAAGTTTATGGAAAATATCAGACACTTCAAAAGAGTTATCCGCCCTAAATTTCGGCAACGCCAGCTCCACATTAGCTTTTTCCCAACTCAAATTATCAATCTTTGCATACGAAAGCCTTGACACGAGATCCGACACCTTAACCCCCTCTTCGGGCAAATAGAGACGCATCCTGTTATTTCCCATCGGCAGTTCCACTGCTGTGAAGTCATCATCTTTGCTGACTGCAAGAGTCCCGGTCATGTGCATCATACTGACCTTCGTTTCCCGATCCCTACCATAAAAAGGCTGGACATCAGTCAGATCCTTATTGAATTTCTTATCCCATTTACCATTGAAATACAACGCATTGATTAAAGAAATCACTGTATTCTCAGGAAATACGAAATCTACTTCCGGTATTAATCCATTAGTCTTCTCGTCACACCATTTATTTATGCGTTCGATCTCCTGCTCCTTTGAAAAATCAATTGAATATACATCTGCATAATAAGTCTTTTTCATACTCTCTTTCCATGCCGCCAACGGGTCATAACCCTCAGCCACCCAACAGGAATTTGCAAGAAGCAGCTCTCCTCCATTCACGTCAGACGGAAGATAGCGCATCAACTGATTGCATGTCGTGTTGAGAACTGAAAGAGATGGTTTCCCTAATACTCTCATTATAGCATCCTCCATCTCCTGATCTGCACTATTGGCAAGCATTGCTACACACAGGGAGGCACTCAACGGTGAGACTACCACGTTATCACTCTCTGAAAACTCTGAGACAGCAGCGTCAAAAAAAGACACACCGAACTCATTCAGCGAGTGATTTGCTACACCTTCTGTCTCCGAAAACGAAATCTTCTCCACAATGGGAATACCATTAACCTCTTTAACAGCAACGTCATTATCACAAGCTCCAAATAACAAGAGCACGGCAAAACCGATCAAATAACTTTTCCTTTTCATAATTAATATACTCCATTTAAAATAATTTAATTCAAACTAAATATTGAATAACAGGATCTTATGATATGGCAAAAATAATATAAAGCTATCTGATTATCAGATAGCTTTAAACGGATTCCGACTGCATGGATATTCAAAAATATACATGCAGCCGGAATCTAAATATTATTCATAAGGAATGAAATAGCTGGGATTCTCATACGACACGCAACTTTTTTCATTTACCATCCAGGCTATACGGAAGAATGCCGAACCATCTTCATAGAGACCGTTCTCATATCCCGTAACGTCTGTCACGAAACTTGCATTCCCTTGCCAGTACCCGATATCCTGAACCCACAAATCGGGAGTGGTTCCATTTTGCAACTTAACCTTCCATGGAGTATGAGTAGCAGGAATGCGGAAAAGTGTGTACACGCCATCCTCATCTTGACCTTGCTTGTTGAGAAGCTGCATCTTCATGCTGTAGCCCTCGCCAAAAGCATCCTTGATTCGGTAAAGAGACGGATCCGTTGTGCAAACCTCAAGAGCTGCTTCAGTGGATTTTGTCCCTATAAACGCCTGCTGAATATAGAACGTGCCGAGCTTCTTCTGCTCCCAGTCAAGACCAAGGAAGGTGGCGCTTCCGAGCGTCTTGCCACCATTGCCGACCGCTACTGCACAGATAGTGTTGGCACCATGAATGTCGATCAGGTTGATCTCAACATTCTCCGCTCCATTCACACTAATTTTCTGACCCGTGGATATCACCTTGTCGATGAATGCCGCCTCATTTTTCTCAACCTCCGCATCTACCTCTGTAGTCAGCTGATACATGTAGTAGACATCGGTAGTGGCACTGTTGGTTGCAAACCTTACAGTCACGTCATTATCCGGATTCAACGCCGGATCTGTCGGAGCGTAAGTATATACTGTCACCACCGGCTCCTTGTCCGTTCCGGGCATAGTGCCCTCATCCGCACTACATGCCCAGAGACCGAGCATCGGAAGGAAGGCTATGGCATAAATATATTTTTTCATTAGATTCTTAATGTTTAGATGTTAATATTACCAGATATGCACAGGTGAGTCTGCTGTCGGTGCGATAGGCGTCGGGTTGTTGATGATGCCGCCGTTGTAGTTAGACTCGGTCTGGATGATACAGAATGTCATCCAATCCGCAGGCTTGTTGGTATTCCAGCGGTAGCCCTCCACGTGGTTTGTGCCTTCGTAATTTCTGATGATACCCTTCTGCAGACGCTTGATATCGAATGTAGCGAAACCCTCGCCCCAGAACTCGACACGGCGCTGCCACCAGATCTCGTTGCGGAACGCAGGTGTAGAGGTATTGTTGTATGCCTCATTGTGTGTGCCATAGACATATTCCGGGTCGCGAGTCTTGGCAAAATCAGTAAGGATCTGAATGCCGCGTCCCTCACTCTGCATCCCGGCAGCCTCAGCCTCGATGAGCACCATCTCCTCTACGCGCATCATAGGAAGATCCACGCAATAACCCACCTGGTTGTTCTCATGGTTGCCGTTGGCAGAACGGAACTTCAACGGCATTCCCCCAAACTGATTCTGACACAGACCGGTGCCATAGACGTTTTCCGGCACATCTGAATATGCCGACAATGCCTCGATTATGGCATCCTTATCAGCCTCCGGATCAAGCTCATCAAGAGCAAAATCCACATAGCATTTCTTTCTTGCATCTGTCGCCGGGATAGTCTCATAGAGATGACGGTCAATCAGGTTGGCACCGCCATAACTATTGTAATAACCCAGTCCTGTAGAACCTGACGGGAACTCACATATCATCCAGGTTCCCCAAGAGGAGTCGCCGTCGTTATAAGCGATACACGGGTCATCACTCTTGAAGCCACAAGTCAACATCCATGAATTTGTGAAATTGGCGTCGTTGAAGCCATGCACGCGGTCAGTATACTGCTCTGCCGTCATAATCGAATAACCCTGCTGCGCGAGCTTGGCATATTTCTCAGCATTAGCCCAATCCTCCATCAGAAGATAGGTGCGCGCTTTCAGACCATACACCACCGACACGTCGGGAGTGGTCTTGTCAGGACGCGTATAGTTGGCGAGCTGAGTCTCGGCAATGTCAAGATTCTCCAGAATATATTTAAACATCACCTCGTTTGTCACGCGGGGATTGTTGGTAGCTTCCGAAAGGGGAAGGTTCTCCGGAATGATAGGCACTGTCAATGCCTCCTTGTTGGCTGCATACGTCTCCTGGGCATACATCTGCGCGAGCTCAAGATAGAACATTCCTCTCAAGCAATGGGCAATACCTGCACCGGCGATTTTCTGCTCATCGGGATTTTCACCCGCAAGTTTCAAGACAGTGTTGCAGGAATAGATCTCCGAGTAGTAGAACGTCCAGGGTTGCTGGCAATTGAGGTAGATAGGAGCCAGACCTACACCACACTGATACCAGTTGTTGAACCAGTTATTGTTGACAGCCACGATATCCTGACCCATGACATCGCGGATCAGATAGAATCCTGTATAGCCGAAGTCATTAGGCTGCTGATAACTGGAACCGGTGAACGTGAATTTGCCGGATATTGCCGAAGTGATGGAAGCCACAAAGTTTTCGTATGCTCCCGGGGCCTCGGCTGCCTGATTTGATGTGACGGATCCTCCTTGAGGCTCAAACTCCTGCATACAAGAGGTAGGAAGCACAAGAAGCGACAACCCCGTCATATATAATGCTATTTTTTTCATTGTAATTTGTTTCTAATTATAAAACCGTTTATTAGAAAGTAACCTCAACACCACCCGAGATGGAACGCATCGGGGAGTATGTGCCGATAGATGTGTTGCCCGAGAAGGAATAACGCGGATCAAGACCCTTGCGAGCCGACCAGAAACAGAGGTTCTCACCGGCGCAGTAGATGCGCAGCTTCTCTATCTCATTCCAGAATTTCGGGAAAGTGAATCCTACAGTGAATGATTGGAAGTTGAGATAACCGGCATTGGTGAGATATCTGTCGCATGCCTGGTTGCCGTTGGTATCGCCCACCTGCCAGCGCGGTATGTTGGAGGAGGTGTTGTTCGGGCTCCACGACTTGATATAATCCTTGTGGATATTGCCGCCGGCGCCTGTGCCGTCAAGGCTCGTGTTCGGGCCCATAAGAGAAGCGTAGCGGGAATCATATACCTTGCCACCGATCTGATAATCGAATGTAGCGGTGATGTCAAACCATTTTACGCGTACTGTTGTGCTGAAACCACCATATACCGTAGGCAGAGTCGATCCGCAAAGATAACGTGAAGCCTCACCGGAATTAGTGGTCACATAATCCATAGATTTCACAGTGCCCGGTTTTGACGTTGTCATCTGTCCGCCCTCCTGGATAAGGTTCGGATCATAGTAATAGAGGGATTCGCCCTGCTCGTTAAGTCCGGCAAATGCAAGAGTCATATACTCATACATGTTGCCACCCTCGGTATACCAGTAAGGCGACTCATAGAAACCGCCGTTGACTTTCGTCTTATCAGCCGGGAGACTTACGATCTTGGATTTGTTGTGAGAAAGGTTGGCAGAGAGCAACCATTCGTAATCCGCAGTCTTGATCGGGGAGCCTGACAGCGTCAGTTCCACGCCGGTGTTGCGTATCGTGCCCATGTTGCCGTAATAGCCGCGTGCGCCCGTAGATTCCGGCACTGAGAGCCAGAAGAGAAGGTTGCTCGTGCTCTTGTTGTAGAAGTCGATTGATCCGTTCAAACGGTTATCAAAGAGTCCGAACTCAAGACCCACGTTGAGGTTGGTCGTTGTCTCCCAGGTCAGATCAGGATTTCCGAATCCTTTGTTGAACACCGGCGACATCTGTGTCGGGCTCGCGATCTGGAGATTATACATATCGATCCAGGCATAGCTGCTGCTGATGTTGTCGTTACCCTGCTGTCCGATAGAGAATTTGAGCTTCAGATAATCAAGCCAGCTCTTGGTGGAGTCCATGAAGCTCTCCTTGTTGATCACCCAGGCTGCGCCGACGCTCCAGAAGTTACCCCAACGATGTGCTTTCGCGAAACGTGAGGAGGCATCGCGACGATATGATGCCGATGCATAATACTTCTCAAGGTAATTATACTGCAGGCTACCAAACCATCCCTCCACGTTGTAGCGGCTCTTGTTGGAGGTGGTGTTGATCTGACGGTTGGCAAAAGCGGCAAGCTCAAGGATCGTCGGAGAGAAACCGCCCTCGGCGTAACCGTAGAGATACTGCTGGTCAGAACGGTAATACTCATGACCTGCAAGCACGTTGAGATAATGGTCGCCCATCTGCTTGTAGAATGTGAGGGTCTGGGTGTTGTTCGTGCGGATAGTATTGGTATTATCTTTGGCAAGTTTGCCCTTCACGTTGGAGTTCAGAGGGTTGTTCATGTTGCCGTAATACGTATACTGGGTCAAGCCCCATGTCACATTGCTGACCACGTCGAGTTTCAGGTAATCCGTAAACTGGAATGTGGCGTTAAACGTAGCGTTCAGCTGATTACCTACGGTACGCGCCTGATCGAGTGCCTGCGCTCCGACTGCATTACCCGGGGCACTGAACGGACGGGATTTAGCATAATAGTTTGACACACCGAAATCGTAAGTGTTGTTGCCAAACTCATCCTTTATGATGTAAGGATTGCCGGCGTCGTCATAAGAACGCACGTAAAGAGGATATATCGGGGCAATGCTCGAAGTGAAATACAGGACGTTGCCTGCGCCAAGGTTTGAAGAGCTCAAATCAGAGTTGCCTACGGTGGCACTATGTGTATAGCCGATGTTGGCACCGACCTTCAACCACTTCTTCGCCTGATAATCCGCACGGATACGTCCGGAAAAGCGGTCGAAGCTTGAAGGCTTCAGGATACCCTCATCACCCAGATAGTTGAGGCTCGCATAGAAGCTGGCGCGCTCTGTGCCGCCGTTGATGCTGAGGTTGTATTCCTGACGGAAACCTGTGCGGTAAGCCTCGTCGTTATAATTATCGGGAGTAAGGAAACGACGCTGACCGTTGAACTCATACATACGGCCCAAGGTTGCCTTGGGATTCATCTTGCCGTCCATGCCGATAAGGGTTTCCCCCTCGGGAACGGTAAACACGTTATATACAAGATGGTTGAGCAACTGAGCGTTTGAAGCGGCATTTGCTTGAGCGGCGCTCATGCCCTGACGATAGAAGTTGTAGTTATACAACTCTGCGAAATATGCCTCATAATATTCTCCCGGATCCGTGATATAGTCGTAATCCTGGACTGCACGCGTATTGCCACCCCATTTAGCATTGACATTGATCTCTGCTTCTCGGTTCGCGCCCTTCTTTGTTGTGATGATTATCACGCCTGATGCACCACGTGCTCCATAAAGAGCGGCAGATGCTGCATCCTTAAGCACAGATATGGATGCTATATCATTCTGTGATATGTTGCTGAGGTTGGCGCTGTAAGGAGCACCGTCGACAATCACGAGCGGCTCAGTTCCGGAATAGAGTGAGTTGATACCGCGGATCGACATGCTTCCCTGTGAGGAACCCGGAGCGCCAGTGGTGGAACGCATCTGCAGGCCGGGGACACTTCCGACAAGCGCATCAGCCACGTTGGTAGTGGTATGCTTCTGAATATCTGACGCATTGACCACTGCTGCAGATCCTGTAAACGCCTCCTTGGTAGTTGTGCCGAATGCCACTACCATCAAATCATTAAGCGTGGATGCCGAAGTATTCAGCTTTACAGTCATATTGTCGGTAAGAGGAACTGTGACAGCCTGATATCCGACGTATGATATGGTCACGTCATGCACTTTCAATGGAACCGTGATGTTAAACCTTCCATCAATGTCTGTAGCTGTGCCCTGACCTCCGCCAACAGGCATGACAGTGGCACCAATCAGAGGCTCGTTTGTCTCCGCATCAAGCACGGTGCCATGATACGTGCGAGTCTGTGCAGAAAGCCCTAAGCCCGCAAATATCACTGTCATCAAGATTAAAAACAATTTTCTCATACGTAATAATTTTGAGATGAAGTTATATGTTGTTTTGATGTATTCAATAGGTGAAATATTCTTACCGTGTCTCTGCTCTTATTTTGTCGACAGGTAGATGGTAGGTAATCAGCATGAATGTTTAATCCTGTTCGATTACAATTTCTCTCTTGAAAGTGGTGTATCGGGAATGAGATTTACATTCATTTTGCAAATTTAGACAAAATTTTTAATTATATATTAAAAATGTTTAAAAAAATTGCAATAATCGCATTTTTTTCAGATTAATGATTTAGTGTCATAATTACACTAATTGCTTGCAATAACCTTTGAGGTGTCCACGCAGACGTCAAGTTTATTTCATTTTGATATCTATATGTCGATGATTTGTATAAAAACATAGGGACGACCAATCACTTTGTAAAATAAGCTATACTTGGGATTGATGATTACTCCATCTTCGGGCTTCCGTATTTCATTCAAAATCTTAGACATTTTATAGTATAGTTTTAATATGGTCGGTTACTTGTCAGATAAGAATTATTCTCAATATGGTGAGAATTTGACGCTTGTATTGCGTTGATCATTGCAATCCCGTAGTTTTTTTGACCTGTCGCTGTCACGAAGTACTCTTTAAGTACATTTCAGTTGTAGATGGTAAATAATCTAAAAAAATTTCAATTATCTATGACAGTATTACAGCGAAGAACAAAACAAAATCCCAAGCTCTGTCTTTTACAATTGAAAGATGGCAGGGCAAGTCTATATCTGGAATATTACCTCGGACGTTCCGAGACAGCAGTCCTTGATGAAGACGGAAGGCAGGTGGTATATGCCACCGGGGTCATGAAAGGGAAACCGAAATTCCATATAAAGCATATAAGAAGAAAGGAGAGGCTCAACCTGTACATACGCACTCATCCGCGCAGCTCTCAGGATAGGATGCATAATAAGGATACGCTTGCACTTGCCGAAAAGATACGCTTTGAACGCGAGCAGCAATTCCTGGAAGATAGGGAGGGATACCGGCTGAAAAGGGATAAGGAAACTAATTTCATATCTTATTTCAAGGGTAAATGTGAGTCGGAACGATTCTCTTATAATGTACGCAAGTCTGTGACCCAGACCTATAACCGTTTCATCCGTTTTCTCAAAGAGTCTCCGCGCTACAATATGTATGATGAATATTTGCCAATGGAGACACTGACTTCTCACCTTGTACTCGGATTCTCAGAGTTTCTGCGTGCCAACGGTAAAGGGGGCGGTCCCAACAAGATGTATCATCATTTCAAGCGTATTGTGCTTGATGCGATGGAGGATAATCTATTGCGTTCAAATCCTTGCAGGGGTATAGCCATCAGATACGACAGCAGGCAACTCATGAAGGAGATACTGTCTCCCGAAGAGATAAGGTGCCTCATTGCCACCCGATATGAGGGGGAGCATCGTGAGGTGCAACGCGCATTTGTGTTCAGTCTGTTCACGGGAGTCAGATGGTGTGACGTCAAACTCATGTCATACGGTAATGTTGACTTTACGACGCGCACATTACGCTTCAATCAGAAGAAAGTGGAGGGACGAAGCGCACATAGCGCAGTGGTTTTCCCTCTCAGTGATGACCTCATCTCGCTTATCGGCACTCCGTCACTACCTGACAATCCGGATGAATTGATTTTCAATCTGCCAAACTATTCCACTTGCAACAAGCATCTCAAACGATGGATTAGCAAAGCCGGCATCCACAAATTAATCTCATGGCATTGTGCCCGACATTCTTTTGCCGTCAACGTGCTCGACAAAGGCGCGAATATCAAGACGGTCTCTACCCTTATGGGACATTGCAGCATCTCCACAACCGAGAAGTATCTTCATGTGCTCGATAAGCAGAAAATAGAGGCTGTCGGCAGTCTTGGGCCAATCGGTTTTGCGATGTAGACTTGACCGTCTCGTGTAATTGCCATACCGCTTTCCATGCATACATCGTACTCATTTAGTACACATCTCGCTTATCTGGCGCATACTATATGTTTGATTATAAGATAAATCTGAAGAATACATCAAAACAACATATACTTCATCTCAAAATTATTACGTATGAGAAAATTGTTTTTAATCCTGATGACAGTGATATCATGCAGCCTGAGCCTTCTGGCGCAGACCCGCACGTATCACGGAACAGTGCTTGACGCGGCCAATAACGAACCGCTGATCGGAGCAACAATCTCACCAATCGACGGAGGACAAGGCACTGCCGCAGACATTGATGGGAAATTTGTCCTGACCGTACCTTCAAAAGTGACCCAAGCAAAAATCACTTATGTCGGCTACAAGGATCAAGTTGTCACCCTTCAAAACAACATGACGATTTACCTTACATCCTCATCGGCGGATCTCGATGACCTTGTGGTGGTGGCATACGGCACTGCCAACAAGGAATCTCTGACCGGATCTGTTGCCGTTGTCGGCTCAAAAGAGATTGAAGATCGCCCCGTCACTTCTGTCACCTCTGCCCTTGAAGGAAATGCTCCCGGCGTACAGGTGACAAGTGCGACAACCCAACCCGGTCAGGCACCGTCTATCCGCGTGCGTGGATTCTCTTCTGTAAACGGCAACAATGATGCCCTAATTGTTGTTGATGGGTCTGAATATGTAGGTGATATCGCGGCTATCAATCCTCAGGACATTGAATCAATGTCTGTCCTTAAAGACGCCGCCTCCTGTGCCCTGTACGGCAACCGTGGAGCAAACGGCGTGGTCCTTATAACCACCAAGAAAGCAAAGAATTTAGGAAAAGTCGATGTGACTCTTCAAGTGCGTCAGGGCATGTATGAGAGGGCTCTCCCGATGTATGACCGAATGGATGCTAACGAATGGATGGAAACCACATTCAATGCTCAGGTGAATGGAAAAATCACAAATGAGAAAGTGAGCCGACAGGATGCAATCAACTTCTGGAGAGACAACTTCATCCCGACGTATGCAAAGCTCAATATTTATGATGCCGACGAGAAGAGCGTGTTTGACGCCAACGGAAAACTCGCGGCCTCCATCCTACCAGGATATACCGGCGAGGATATGGATTGGTGGAAAGGGGTGTCGCGCACCGGCTACCGTCAGGAATATTCCGTAAGCATGGCGGGCGCAACAGAGAAATTCAACGCTTTCGCATCTGCCGGATACCTGAAAGAGAACGGCTATGTGCTCCTCACTGACTACGAACGCTTCAGTGGTCGTGTAAACCTCAACGCCAACCCGGTAAAATTCCTCAAACTCGGTCTTAACCTGAGCGCAGCACAGCAGGAGATGCAGAGAAGTCCGGTGGATCCCGATGGACTCGGCTACACCAACAACCCCTTCTCCATGACTCAGAACAAGGCTCCGATTTATCCTTATTATCTGCATGATGAAAAAGGCAATGTGATGTATGACCCCGAGACCGGACTCCCAATCTGGAACCAGGAAAATTACAACACTGACGGCAACATTGTATGGAATATACGCGAAGACCGCAGAAACTACAGCGTCACCCAGCTTGACGCGTCAATGTTCGGCACAATCGTGCTCCCTTACGGATTTGACATAACCGTAAAGGGGACAATGTTCCGCGACAAGACAAATGAGATGCAATACAACAACAACAAGATCGGTTCGCAAGCCAACATCGGCTCCCTAAGCCATGGATTCTACCGCACGAAGACACACATGTTCCAGCAGATGCTGAACTGGTCGCACGATTACGGCGCACACCATGTTGACGTGCTCCTTGACCATGAGAACTATGCTTATTCCTACGAGGAGAACTATATCCGCAAAAGCGGTCAGCAGCTTGATGGACTTATCCACATGGGTAACTTTGCCGAAATGAAGGATATGACGGCCTACTACACCGAATATAAACTTGAGTCTTATCTCGGTCGCGCCCGCTACAACTACGAACAGAAATACTTCATCGAGGCCTCCATCAGACGAGACGGAACTTCTCGCTTTGATAAGGATAACCGTTGGGGCACTTTCTGGAGCACAGGCGCAAGCTGGGCAATCTCCAAAGAGAAGTTTATACAAGACATAAATTGGATCAATTTCTTGAAACTACGCGCTGCATACGGCTCGGTAGGCAACGACGCCTCTGCCGGTCATTACGCTTCATGGGGTATCTATAACTTCGGTTGGGCGATCGGCGGCTCAATCAACAACCTTGTGCCCGCACAGCTCCCACCATCAAACCTCAGATGGGAATCCACAAAGACGTTTGACCTTGCCCTTGAAGGCTCTCTCTTCGATGACCGTTTCAACTTCTCTATCGGCTACTACAACAAACGCAATACCGACCTTCTCTTCTGGCGTTCTTCCGCTCCATCTTCAGGCAATCTGGGCAACACCGCCACAACACCGATGACTCTCCAGAATATCGGCACCATGCAGAACATCGGCTGGGAGCTTGCTTTTGGCGTGGACATAATACGCAATCAGAATATCAAATGGACATTCAACGTCGATGCCTCATTCCTGAAAAACAAAATCATCAAGCTTCCCGACAATCAGGATATACCGGGCGACGCCCTATTCATTGGGAAGAGCCTGTATGAACAGTACACATACGAATGGGCTGGCATCGACCGCACAAACGGACGTTCGCTATACGTGATTGACCCTGAATCTCCCGATTTCTACTCCTATAATGACCAGAACCAGAAAATATACAATGGCAGTGAATACGCATCTCGTGTTCAGAACGCGGCTGCAAATGGAGCACTTGTGGAAATCGACGGGAAATATTATACGTACAACACCGCATACGCATCACGCAAGATCATCGGCACGTCTCTTCCGACCGTATATGGCTCATTCGGCACAAATGTGGCATGGAAAGGCATCAGCCTCGGAATGCTCTTCTCCTACAGCCTTGGCGGAAAGACTTACGACGGCAACTATGAGGGATTGACAGGCGTGGGATCCTCCGGAGCATCTGCCCTGCATAAGGATCTTCTGAATGCATGGAGCCAAAAACCCGATGGCATAGCCGACCACACTGTCGGAAGTTCCAACCTGACATACATCGGTGCCGACGGTCAGCCTGTTTCCACATCTGTTGAAAAGGTATTCATCGGAGCCGGCAATATAATTGACCCGAACGGCATACCGCAACTCAACACATCCTACAACTCTTACAGCAATAGTGCCAGCAGCAGATACATCGTCAACAATAACTACCTGATATTCAAAAATCTCAACCTCTCATACGATCTTCCCGACTCATGGGTAAGGACAATGAAGCTTCAGAATCTGAATATCGGAGTCTCTGTCGACAACGTATTTATCGCCACAAAACGAAAAGGTATAAATCCCCAGTATAACTTCTCCGGAGGTCAGGGACAATACTTCGTGCCTTCAAGAGTATATTCATTCCAGCTCACAGCTAAATTCTAAAAACGACAAAACATTACTGTTATGAACAGCAAATTTTATAAAGGGTTGGCGGCAGTTGCCATTGCAGCGGGATTCGCATCCTGTTCTGACGACTATCTGCAGACAGAACCCATCACAAGCATCTCCGACGCAACAGCCGTAGCCACAACGGAAGCTGCACAGATGACTGTATATGGCATCTCCCGTATCATGAACACCCAAAACGATCAGGGACGTTCGCACACCGGCGAGAACTCTTGCCTGCAATGGATCGGCGAAGGATTGGGTCCGGATAATGTATCCTTCATGAACATGAATGAGATGGGACGCTCGTGGAGCCGCTGGGAATCCCTAAATCTTCCGAGTTCATCCCTTTGCAAGACTATGTGGGGATACTGCTACATGATAATATCACGCGCAAACACGGTTCTTGCCACAATAGACGCCGCCGACGGCACTCAGGCGGAAAAAGACTGGATCAAGGCACAATGTCTCACGTTCAGGGCCCACGGCTATCTGCATGCGCTGCAGTGGTTCGGACCGCGTTGGGTTGACAGCAACAACGGCAATGCATACGCGGTGGTGCTCCGCACAGAGCCGGGTACAGGTCCCGCTCCCACCGGCACTATGAATGAAGTGCTGGACCTGATTTATTCCGACCTCGACGAGGCCCTGAAGCTATTCCAAAGCTCCGGAAAATCGCGCAAATACTGGTTTGAACCGGATATGGACATCGCTTACGGCACGTATGCCCGGGCTGCCCTCCTGAAAAACGACTGGAACAAGGCAAAAGAGATGGCTCACAATGCTCGTAAGGATTACCCTGTCATGACGAATGACGAGTATATGTCAGGACTGATCAATCCGACAAGCGACTATATGTGGACAAATCCCGACAACGATATCTATTATAGTGCTTTCGGATGCTGGTTCTCCTGCAACGGGTCATCTCCGGCAAACTGGTCGCAGGGTCTTGCCATCAATATGGACCTGTATCGTCTCCTTGATGAGAGAGACATCCGCAGAAAATGTTTCTTCACGCCTGACAAAGCTGCCGAAATTGCCAAAATGGATGGATACGGGGATGTGGCTTCCCTTACTGAAGCCGATTTCTGGAATCCCAACAATGTGGTTGCCGGCACAATGGACTGTGCGGCAGGAGGTCTTGGCAACCTGGCGAAGGGATTCGTATGGTATGCCATGGCAAACAATCCGGTGAGCAACATCGTCACCAGCTATCCTTTCTGCCGTGTCATTGAAGGCGTAGCACAGACCACTCCCTCCGTGATGCAGCTCGGTGCTGCCGTCAAGATGTGGAGCATCGGTGTGAACGGCACTTACGGTGACTCTTATTTCCCTTGGATGCGTGCCACCGAGATGCTTCTCACCGAAGCCGAGGCAGCATATATGGCAGGTGATGAACCCACTGCAAAATCTGTAATCGAAGAATTGAACTCAATCCGTATACCCGGATATGAGGCTCCATCGGGTGATGCCCTTCTTGAAGATATCCGTCTGTCTCGACGTATAGAACTCTGGGGCGAGGGCCATTGCTGGACTGATTTCAAACGTTGGAATCTTCCGATGGAACGCCGGGTTTGGAAAGAGAACGACGTGACATCAGGAAACACGCCTGCCAACTTTGCAATCCGCCAGGAAACATCCGCATACAACGGATGGCGCCTCATGATCCCGCGTTCAGAATCCGATTTCAATCCTGCATTTGACAGGAGCCTCCTGAACTACAAGGATTAATCAATTAAGCGACAACAAATTAACCATTACGTCACTTTATACGGAAAAACATAACTTCACCGTATAACCGTATGCCGTGTCTGATACCGACACGGCATACTTTTCAATATAGATAAACCCTCACCCCAATCATCCCATTTTTATTCGCCCTGTTATATTTTGCATAAAAATCGGCTGTTCTTTTAATAATATTATGCAATTTTGTTAAAAATTTAATTTTTTTAATGCATTTTGCCTTAAAATAAAAAATTTTGTTTAACTTTGCAATCCGTTTTCCAACCTCTCCTCCTGATGGAAATCCGGCGGACACTTTACCGTTCACTTCAACCAGACAAAACGAAATTATATAAACATACCTTAATATCTCTCCATGAATGACATTATGACGGCAATAACCCCATTTTGTCATTCATAATTTTTTTACGGACAGACAAACAAAACAATGTATTATTAGACTACATACACCAAACAATAATAACTTCATCTCAAAATTATTACGTATGAGAAAATTGTTTTTAATCTTGATGACGCTGATGGCGTGCACCTGGTCTCTCTCGGCCCAGACCCGCACCTATCACGGCACAGTGATTGACGCTACCACCAATGAGCCACTCATCGGTGCCACGGTAATGCCCGTAGGCGGAGGTAGAGGAACCGCCACTGACATCGACGGAAAATTCACGATCACTCTTCCGCAGGATGTGAATAAAATCCAGGTGTCATACGTCGGTATGAAAACCGAGACCGTAACCGTAACCGACGGAATGGTCATAAAACTTACAACCGTTGACACAAGTCTTGATGATGTGGTTGTCATGGGCTATGGATCAAGTAAAAAACTCGGTTCCGTAGTCGGTTCTGTCGCAGTAGTAGGTGAAAAAGCGCTTGACAATCTTCCTACCGCTACTTTCGTAGATGGTCTGCAAGGACAGGTTTCCGGTCTTAACATCTTCTCCGGATCAGGCGACCCCTCATCTACTGACAATGCTATCCGCATACGTGGCGTTAATTCACTTAATGCAGGCAACACCCCTCTTTTTATTCTTGACGGTGCTCCTGTAACTCAATCTGTATTCACCACTCTTAACCCGAACGACATACAGAACATCACAGTGTTGAAAGACGCAGCATCTGTTGCCATTTATGGTTCACGTGCTGCTAATGGTGTCATTGTAATAACCTCAAAGAGAGGTGCATTCGGCGGCAAGCCGAAACTTTCTATCCGTGCGAACTACGGATGGTCACAGATGGTGGAAGACAATGTTGACATGATGAACTCTCAACAATATATTGAATTCCGCGATAAAATCGGATCTCCGGTATCAGACGAAGTGCGTCAGATTGTTGACAAATACGGAATCTCGACCAATTGGCGCGATCAAGTATTCAACAACAGCGCACCGACATATTCCGTAGATGCATCACTAAGTGGTGGTGGCGAGAATATCAACTACTACATCTCTCTCAACCATTATGATGCAGAAGGTATCATCACAGAATCCGACATGCGTCGTGAGACCTTACGTGCCAATATCAATAGCAAAGTCAATGACTGGTTAAGAATCGGTCTTCAGACCAATCTTGGCTACACCAAATATTCACAGAATGCCAATGTAACTTCAGAGGGCGTGTATCTCGCCAACCCAATGGTATTCGCCCGTATGGCATTCCCGTATGATTCCCCCTATTATTATACCTTTGATGACAATGGCAACATTCAATGGGGCGATCAGGCAAAATATCTTCATTACTGCGGTTTCAACACTCCCGATTTCTACTCCGGCAACAAATCGACATATCGCACTAAGGTCACTGCCAACGTCAACCTCTACGAACAGATAAACCCGATACCCGGACTTATCCTAAAGGCTCAACAATCTGTCGATGCCATTGACTATCGTCTTGACAATAAAAACCTTCCATACGAGTCGTATATCACTCCTATGGGCGATAAAGTAGGCTCTGCTGCTGTGGGAGCAATCAACACCGGTTCAAACCAGCAGCGTTTTGAAAGATACACTTCGTTTACTTACACTCATACCGCAGAATATCAATTCAATCTCCGCGACCTGCACAATTTCACGGTTCTTGCCGGTGAAGAATCAATCATCACCCGCGACAATGATTTCTATGCACTCACCACCGGACAAAGCGACCGCCGAATGATGCTGCTCCAGCAAGGCACCTCTGCCCTTCCCAAGGAGCAAGTGCAGAATCTCGACAATTCCACATTCAACTCGATATTCTTCAAGTTTAACTACGATTTCAACAACCGTTATTTCTTTGAGGCCTCTTACCGTCGTGACGGTAGCTCAAAGTTTGCACCCAAACATCGTTGGGCCAATTTCTACTCTGTAGGCGCAATGTGGAATGCCAAAAACGAATTGTTCCTTAACGATGTAGAATGGCTTAACGAACTTCAGGCCCGCATCAGCTACGGCACCACCGGTAACTCCAGCATCGACAACTACATGTATTTCGGCACTGTCGGTTCAGGCAACAACTATGGTCCCGGTGATAACATATCCTCTTCGACTCTTACGGGTGCAAGCAACAATGACCTCACATGGGAGACTGTTGAATCATTTGACGTAGGCGTGCGCTTCAAAGCTCTCAACATCTTCACTGCCGACATTGATTTCTATAAGAAAACCACTAAGGATATGCTCATGAAAATTCCTTGGAGCTTCACCACTGGATATGAGTCAGGATATGGAAATATCGGATCAATGACCAATACGGGTGTTGATGTTAATGTGATAGCCGACATCATTCACACTAAAGACTGGAACTGGTCTGTACGTTGCAATTTCAACTACAACAAGAATGAAATCACCGAACTCTTCAACGGACGTGACAGCTACGTAATTCCCGACACCGGACTGCGTTATGAGGTAGGGCACTCTGCCGGTGAGTTCTATTCCGTGCGTTACATCGGAGTCGATCCTCGCGACGGCAAACAGATGTGGCTTGACAAAAACGACAACATCACGAAAGTCTACAATGAAGAGGAGAACTCCGTGATGACAGGCAAGAGCCAGTATGCTCCATGGACCGGCGGATTCGGCACAAACTTGCGATACAAGGGATTCGGTCTTTCCGTTGACTTCAACTGGGCGGCAAAAAAATACATGACAAACAACGACAACTATTTCATGTATAATGCAGCACAGGGCAACGGTCAGAACCAGGCTGTAGGCATGCTCGATGTGTGGACAAAACCAGGAGACGTAACAATTTATCCTAACGCTACAGAACAGATACAATTCGATACCCGTCTTATTGAAGATGCATCTTTCCTTCGCCTGAAGAATGTCACGTTGACCTACGCGCTCCCTCAGGTTGCACTTGATGCCATGAGGCTTAACAATGTAGTATTCCACTTCACCGGTAGAAATCTATTGACATTCACAGATTTTACCGGTTTTGATCCGGAACCTCAGACAAATGTATTCCTTTTCAAATATCCGAATACCCGTCAGTATGAGTTGGGTGTTGAAGTTTCATTCTAATTTCCATTGACATTAATTTTATGAAAAAGTTAATATATAGTTTTATTCTTACTGGAACGCTTTTCACTTCATGCAGCATGAATGAAGAGCCTGCCGGAAAACTGAATGATGAGACCGCCATTCAGACCACGGCAGATGCCACAAAATTCCGCAATGGCATCTACAGCAACATCCGTTCGGTGTCAAACGGCACATTCATCTATAGTCAGGAGATGCAGGCCGACATGTTCGTTGGCACTCAGATCAATGGTAATCGTCTCGGTCCGTTCAGCATCAGTTCTTTTACCTCTTCTGATAATGATCTGGAAGATTTATGGGAATACCCTTATAAGTATATCGCCAACGTCAATTATTTTCTTCCAAAACTGGAGGTTCTTATCAACAGGGAGGGAATTGATGCAAACACCAAACTGCTACTCGAGCGCTACCGCGGTGAGGCAAAATGGGCGCGTGCATACTATTATTATTACCTGACAGACACATTCTGTCAGTCATACACAAACGTAGAGCCCACCACTCCGGCTTCAGGAATGCCTTTGGAGACAGTCTATCATCCGTCCAGCGAATACTCTACATATCCCGGTCGTTCATCTTTGGCAGAGACTTTTAATCTCATTGAAAAAGACCTTGCCGATGCCTACAACGATCTGGAGGCTTATGAGAAATCTTCCGCCAAGGATGCACAGGCAAACCTAAGTGCCAATGCCCCTTATTTGAGTACATTTACTGTCCTTGCTCTTCAGGCCCGTATTGCCTTGCTGAAAGGTGATAACGCCACAGCCATTGCAAAGGCTGAGAAAGTCATCAATGAGGGTAGCTATAAACTCACTGACCGAGATCTTTATCCAGCGATATGGACAAATGATGAAGGATCTGAACTTATCTTTGTACCTTATGGTGACCAAGCCCAATCTTCTGCAGTAGCTGCTATCGGTGAGGCTTGGATCAACTCATCCACTGATAAGGCAGACTATGTTGCTACTCAGAATGCTCTCGGAATGTATGATTCTGAAAAAGACATACGTTATGAGTGGTTCTTTGAACCTCGCGCACTCTCTGTAAACGGTGCAAGCGTTGTAGCTCCCTGTTTTGTGAAATATCCGGGTAACCCTCTTCTCAATACAGGTTCTACAAATGCATTGAAGAATCTGCCCAAGCCATTCCGTCTTAGCGAAATGTATCTTATCATAGCTGAGGCTTCAGCTTCTACTGATGCAAATAAGGCAAACACTGCACTCAACACACTGCGAGCTGCCCGTATCGCAGATTATGAGGAGCAGACTTATTCCGGACAGAACCTCGTGAACCAAGTGCGTGAAGAGCGCACCAAGGAACTCATCGGCGAAGGCTTCCGTATAAGCGACCTGCGCCGTTGGAATCTCGGTTTCAGCCGTTCTACCGCTTATGAGGATATTTATGAGGACGTGCCCTCAATACTTATCCCTGCAAGCATGAACGTGACTTACGAACCCGGTTACTATCGTCTGATTCTTCCAATTCCCACAGGTGAGATGGAGACCAATCTCCAGCTCGAAGGTCAGCAGAATCCGGGCTACTAATCATTATTAATCAATAACAGACAAGACAGCTTATATATATGAAATATGTAAAGTTATTTGCTTTGGCAGCCGGAGCATTCATGCTGACAGCATGTTCTGACGATAATGATTTCAACAGTGCGTCAGACGTGACTGTAGAGATGGCAAAGAGCGAGATTACGGTGAAGGAGAATGCCGGCACATTCAATGTCCCCGTAAAAGTGACCGGAGACCCTAACGGTCCGGTAAAAGTGAAAATTGTGGTTGAAGCTTCCGCATCTAACCCCGCCCTTCCCTTTGAGGAGAAGGAGGGCAAATGGAGCGGCAACTATATCATCACTTCTGAGACAATCAATATCCCGGCAGATGAGAAAACCGCAAACGTGGAAATAAGCACGGTTGATGACCTTGAAGAGAATCCAGATCGGTCTTTCACCATCAGGATTGAATCGGCTGAAGGCGCGACAATCGGAAGCGCCGCCACCACTGTCGTAATCCTGAAAGATAATGATTCCGTGCCTTACGAGAAAGTCCAAGGCACTTGGAACTTTAGCTTCAATGATTATGATGGCAATCCTGCTTCATGGACAATGACGATAGGCGGGTATGATGAAGGATCCAAGGAATATGGCAATGAGCTTTATCTGAGCGGACTGCTTGGCTATCAGAATGAACTGTCTCTGAAATTCTATAACGATGAAGCAACCGGCGAATGCTATATAGAGATGGAACTTCCCGAACCGTTCATGTGGTATAACGAATCATACCTAATCTATGCGTTGAACGGAATGTCCACCGCCCCCGGTGCGATCAGGGGTACATTCAGTGAAGATCTGAAGACCATCACCTTTGATCCGGAAGCAACAATTGTTTATTATGTAGCAGCTCAGGATATTTCCGATGCTCTTGGAGTATATGACCTCTCATCAAATATGAGTATGACCCGTCAGTGAATTTCTGATTGTTGAATGACATAATCTTGGATGTATCAGAGAAATTTCTCTGATACATCCTTTTTTATTAAAGATAATAGTATATTTTTTGAAAAGACAGATAATTTATGTAGTTTTGTAAAAAATACCTGACACTTATGAATAAATACTTACTCTCATTGTTATCTGCGTTATCGGTTGCCGGACTTATCTCGGCAGAAACCCTTACGCCGGAACAAGCCCTTAAACGAGCCGGGCTTTCCAAAATTACACCTACAAGAAGCATGAATACGCTCCCCGTATTCACATCTCTTACAAAATCCGGAGAACCCACAGTATATATTTTTGACAATCTGCATACCGATGGATACATAATGATCAGTGCCGATGATGTTGCGGCACCGATACTGGGTTATTCTGACAACTCTTCTTTCAATTCTGAGGAAATGCCACCTCAAATGAAATGGTGGATTGAGGAGTGCGGACGACAGATTGAATACGCGAGGAATAGTGGGTATGCTCAATATTCATCCACCTCAAGAAGTGGGAAAACAGAAATATCACCTTTATTGTCAACAATTTGGAATCAGGGCACTCCATTCAATAATGATTGCCCCAAGGTGAACGGCACCAAAACACCTACCGGCTGTGTCGCCACAGCGATGGCTCAAGTGATGAACTATTGGAAATATCCGGAAGTTGGAACAGGCGCCGGCATAATAAAATTACCTGACACTGGTAAGCAGGACGTGCTTCAGTTCAGACAGAAAAAATTCGACTGGGGAAACATGATCGACTCCTATAACGGAAGCTATACCGACGAGCAGGCAGCTGCCGTGGCTTATCTAATGAAGGCTTGTGGATATTCATGCGACATGGCATATACCCCCAACAGTTCAGGAGCTCTATCAATCAACGCAGCGAAAGCATTATTTGAGAATTTCAAATATAACCCCAACCTACAATATCTAAACCGAGACTATCTGTCGGCTACAGAATGGGAGAATATAATCTATGCGGAACTTGCAGCCAAACGTCCGGTATTATATGGTGGCCGCTCATCTTCTGTGGGACATGAATTCGTTTGCGATGGGTATGACGGCAATGGTTATTTCCATTTCAATTGGGGATGGGGTGGTATGTCTGACGGCTATTTTCTACTTGACGCATTAAATCCCGGGGCTGTCGGCACCGGTGGCGGTACCGGTGGTGGTTTTAACTTCGGACAGGACATTGTTGTAGGTATACAGCCGGAGGCTACACCCGTACAAAACCCTCGTCTTGTGCAAGGCGGATGGCTGACAGCAACTGTTACCGGGAACAAAATGTCGCTTAAGCTTAAATACAACAATTCCATAGGAAAGTGGATGAATATGGGAGTGCAAGCAGTAAAGGCTTCAATAGGCGTAAGCATTACGTCTATTGAAGAGAAATCTTCTGATCCTGTTTATCTGACAATCAAATCTGAAAGTGTAGGTGCGCCAACTATCACAAATATAGGCGACGGAAGTTATAATCTGCAATTCCAAGGAATTTCAGGGAATGTCTCATTCACAATTCCCTCTTCTTTATCCAACGGAAAATATCGTGCTACCGTCTGCTGCAAAGCTGAAGGGACTGATGACGACTCTTATCTTCCCGTTCTGACCTCTGACGATGCCTACAACTACATATTATTTACCAAATCCGGAAATTCTATATCAGTTGAAGAATTGGAGACACCTTATATTTCAATCACTGAATCAGAACTACTGACCCCCCTTTACTATGGTAATGCATCTCGATTTAGCATATCTGTAAGAAATCATTCAGAGAAGGAGGTGACAAGGAGTTTCTATCCTGTACTTTATTCAAAAAATAAAATGCAGATGCTTGCAGAAGGTATCACATTGACTATCCCTGCCAACGACTCAATCACCCAGGAATTCTCCTCCAACTTTGAAGTAGTGGATGATGCATCCGCTCCATCTTCCAGACAGATATACACGTTAATGTGGTATGACCCCAATACTGAAACACTATATGATTGGAAGGAACAAGTGACAATGAATATCAATCTTGCGAATACAAGCATCGCTGTGACTGATTTCTCAATTCCTGATTCTGAATATCAAATGATAGAACTGACAGATGGATCCCAAACAAGACTATATCAAGTAGCTGATAAATCGGACATTCCTTTCAATTGCTCTCTATATAATGAGAAAGGCTATTTCGGTAAGCCTATATATATCGCCACATTCCTTAATGGGGGTGGAAATCCGCTTACAATTACACCGTTTGATCAGATACCTACACTCTCTGCTAATGAGGAATGTACAATCTCTCAATCCTTGAATTTCTATGTGGGCGAACCGGATAAATTATATTATGCAAGTCTTCTGACAATAAATAATAATGCTTACACAATAATTGAAGATGTGTTGCCGATATTCTTCACGTTTAAGAGTTCATCTGTAGATACTCTGACGGAGGATAATGACGGGATGAGCATTCTCTTTGATTCCGCTCTCCGCTCTGTCGCTGCATCTTCTGCCAATGGAATCGTCTCCTTGACCATCTATTCTCTCGACGGCAGGATTGTCGGCAGCATCGAAGGTGAAGGGAAAGAAAGCGTGTCGATTGATCTTTCTGACATTCCGACAGGCGTGTATATCGTAACTGCCACCGATGCCAAAGGCGTCCGCAAGCAGATGAAGATTGCCCGCTGACAATACTCACAAATATCCAATCACGAAACAAGGAGACTGCCCGACTGACAGTCTCCTTGTTATAAAGTTACCTTAATAACACTTTTTACTATATAAAGTTAGATTTATCTAATCTTTGATAAGCCAATCTTTAATAGTGCGCATCTTGGTTGAGAAATTGACGCCTATTTTTATTATCTTTCTCCCGTCGCATACGAATGGCAATTCATAATGCTTATTATCTATCTGTCGCAATGCCGCTTCTGCCGTATGGTCTGACTTCAACTCAATAATATATATAAATCTGTCCGTTTGCAAAAGGATATCAATCCTACCGTCTGATGTACGATATTCTGCATCGACATAAAGCCCTATCAGTTTCATCAATATCAACAAGGCATTATGAAAATTACGCTCATCATCTATCCTCATTTCATAAGAAACTGACGAGAAGAATGATTGCAAACGCTTCATGAAAGCATCTGCATCCCCTTTAACCAGATCTCTCATGAATTGCTTTATCACAGATTCAGCCGTATTATCCCGCATATTCACATAATTTGGCAGCAGGTATCGCATGAAGCCGTCTGTCACTTCCTTATTTGGCAAACCTAACGTCACGAGATCAAATTCCTTATCATATTCTTTTATCGTCAGGTAGCCGGTCTGATAGACCAATGCTATGGGACTCGGTCTGTCAAGATCAAGACCTATCAATGACTCTACACTGCATTCCGTATTTAATAATGCCTTCAATGAGACATCCATACGCTTCAATTGCTCAACTAATAATGTTGGCTGGCCTGACCTTATCCAATAATTTCGGAATTCCTTTGAATCCATCACGCATACTATTGAATATGGATTATACATATCCTCTCCATAGCATGAGAAACGATAGCCATCATACCAGCTCTTCAGGTCTGACAGAATCTCTTCCCGGCTCTTACAATGTCGGGCAACAAGGGAATTAATTCCTGCATCGAAATATTCCACCAATTCCGTTTCAGAGATGCCACATACAGCACTATACCTGTCGTCGAATGATACGTCTAATATATTGTTGAGTCCTGAAAACACCGACAGGTGCCCGAAACGGCTAACTCCAGTCATGAAAACGAGCCGCAGATAGTCAGCACTGCTCTTGAAATTAGAATAGAGGGCTGCGAGTTCATTACGGTAATAATCGAAATTCTCGGCATCATGCAACGACCCTACAAGCGGTTTGTCATATTCATCCACGAGTATGACAACTCTCTTTCCTGTGGTCTCGTATGCACCTCTTATGATATTGCTGAATCGTATTGATACGTTGTCGGATGTACGAGTAACGCCATACTCCTTTTCCCAGCGGTCAAGCATGTTCGACACCACTGCTCGAAGATCAACCCGATCCTTATATTTCTCCACGTTAAGGTCCATATATAGAACCGGATATGGTTGCCAATCCCAGTCAATGGTATCTATATATAATCCTTTGAACAGCTTCCTTTTCCCTTCAAAAAAACATTTGAGAGTGGAAAGAAACAGACTCTTCCCAAAGCGGCGCGGACGTCCGAGGAAGTAGTATTGGCTACCTCTGATTATCGTCTCGATGTAACGGGTCTTATCGACGTATATGAATCCGTTGGATCTCATCACTTCAAACGACTGCTCACCTACTCCATATCTTACTCTCTCTTCCATACTCGACCGTTTTTTAGATTTTGAAGTCAGACATACTCATCCTCCATCAGCAAAGTTACAACCTTCATCATACACTCGCAAATTTAATCTGACAAATCCGCTTCCTATTCCGTTTTTTTATTACTTTTGTAGGAATTATATATTTATTTGCGTCAAAATTACGTTGTTATTTAAAAGAGATTTAATCTTATTTATTAGAAAGAATCTCTAATTGTAAAATAACATCCTTAATATCATATATTATGGCAAGACCGATAAAAGAGACTCCAATATTATTTGGATCTGATGCAAGAAGATTTGAACAACGTATGCAGAACCCTCCTAAAGTTTCTTCCGAGAAACGTAAACAAATTCGTATGTCGTATGAAACCGTCATCAAAATGATGACTAATTAATCATGACCAGACAGGAATTCCAAGACAGATGCAGAGTTAGAAAACTTAGTATCGGAGAATCTATTGTTACGTTTGATTGTGGAGATGATGACCTAAATGATTTTTTAATAAATGAAGCTAAAAATTTCAGGGATGCATTATTATCTGTAACATACGTAGTTGAAGACAAACAGACCTACGATATATTAGCATATTTCAGTCTCAGCAATGATAAAATATCCATCTCAGATTTCGAGAACAAAACAGAGTTCAATAGATTCAGGAAACATAAATTCGTTAATGAAAAAAGATTGAGAAGTTATCCTGCAATCAAAATTGGACGTTTGGCAATTGCTACGAGTGCACAACACCAATCAATAGGAACCTATCTTCTTGAATTTATTGAAGATTATTTCATTATTGACAATAAATCCGGATGCCGCTTTATCACTGTAGATGCATACATAAATGCCATTCCTTTCTATATCAAGAATAATTATCAGTTTTTAAATAATGATGACGAAGATAAAAAAACAAGAGTCATGTATTTTGATTTAGCTTCTCTTCTTTAAGTAAACCTTCCGGGAGGAATAGGAATATGGTATAACTTGATTTGAGATACATATTTTTTTATTACTTTTGTAGGAATTATATCTATACTGTCTTTATTATGAGAAAATGTATCTTGAAGGTTGCGGCTATCGTTATCGCCGCTTTATTTGCCGTGTCTCTACCATCTCAAGCCCAAAGCCGGAAGGGTGTCTCTATTCTCGGTGACTCTTACTCCACTTTTGAGAATATGGTGGAACCGGCGGGGAATGCTCTCTGGTATTTCAAGAAACCGGATCCTAAGCTGACTGACGTGAATGACGTGAAACAGACATGGTGGCATATCTTCATATCGGAGAACGGCTATCGCCTCGTACAAAACAATTCTTTCTCAGGCTCCACAATCTGTAATACCGGTTACGATGGTGCCGACTATTCCGACCGTTCGTTTATAACACGTATGGACAACCTCGGTAGTCCGGATATTCTTTTCATATTCGGTGCGACAAACGACTCTTGGGCAAATGCACCCATCGGTGAGTTTGTATGGAGTGACTGGACTCCGGAGCAACTGAAGTCATTCCGTCCGGCTCTCGCATATATGCTCTCTCACGTGAAGGACCGCTATCCCAACACGGATATAGTCTATCTCATCAACGATGGTCTTAAACCGGAGATCACATCCTCAATCATCGAGGCATGCAACCGCTATTCCATCCCCTACATTGAATTGAAGGAGATTGACAAGACAGCCGGACACCCCAACCGACACGGCATGCGACAGATCGCCGACCAGGTTAAAGCCAACCTCTCCTTCCGCCATTAACCCACCACCAAAACTCGGCGATAAATTCACCACCAAGCACATAGTTGTCAAATCACAACAAAGCACACGGCGGTTTAATCACCACAAAGCACACAGAGAGCCCGGAGGATTTTATAATTTATCCGTGCTCTCTGCGTTCTCCGCGGTTCAATCACCACAAAGAACCATCAATTTATTGAGCGATTAATTTTTATTTCAATTTAGAGACAATCTCATCGGGATTCTGGTGCATACGGCTAAACGCTACTATTTTCTTCCCAAGATCTTTGATTGATCCACCAATAAAATATATAATTTCATCAATTATAAGGAAACGGTCATGTACGTTTGTACACTTACAAACAGTAATTTCGGGATATTGAGCATTAGGACGCTGAAGATCACTTGAAATATGAGAATGTCTTGGGTCAGTATATATAATAGCCTTGACTCCTTCATTCCGTTTGTCAAGCACTTTCAGTATCCGGTCATCAACATAGTTATCAATAAGGACAATTCGTTTCCTTGCCTTACGCACTAAGTCAGAAATAAAGCTATATGCATCAAATATCTGACCTTCAAAGAAAAACCCTTCTATTGGTTCACATTCTTTATTATCAAGACGAGTTAACACCTCATCAATTTTTTGTCAGTTTCAGAAATATGATGGTGCAAAAGAAGATGATTGTGTTCAAGCGTTTCCAACCGTTGAAATACGTGAGCATTTGTCTGCAAAAAACTACGCATTGCAATGAAAGCCCTCATAATACGAATATTAATTTCTATAGCTTGCTCTGAACGCAGCACACTACTCAACATTGCCACTCCCTGTTCCGTAAACACGTATGGTTTATAACGATTCCCTCCACGCCCGGACTGTTGGCTTGAGGTGCAATTTTTGCACCTCAAGTTTTCCAACTCTTCCAGCGAAATTTCCATCATAAAATCAGACGGGAAACGTGATATATTGGATTTGACAGCTCTTTTGAGATATTTAGTCTCCACTCCATACAGTCGTGCCAAGTCGCTGTCAAGCATAACTTGTTTACCTCTGATTATATATATAAGATTTTCAATAGGAGGAAGCATATATTGGTCATCATTTGATATTGGGTCAGGCATATCGTTATGTCATACATTATTTATTTGCAAATGTAATAACATTGTTTTTATTTACAAAAAAATAAGGCTACAATCGTAAAAAACGACTGTTTATCTCCGCATCTTCGTTCTTGACGGTTGAATCACCACTAAGCACACGGAGAGCACGGAGATTTTTTATAATTTCTCCGTGCTCTCCGCGCTCTCCGCGGTTGATATACCTGCGGTTAAATCGGTGATGGTTATTTATAGTCGAAGAGGATGCTGTGGCGGATGTCGGTGGAGGATGAGCCGACGTGCGCCTTAAACTTACCCGGTTCAACTACCCATGAATGTGACTTGTCGTCAAAATATTTCAATGCGTCAGGAGTAATCTCAAATTTCACAGTCCCCGTCTCCCCCGGTGCGAGCTTTATCTTAGAGAACCCTTTCAACTCTTTCACCGGACGCGGCAACGACGATTTAAGATCGGATATGTAAAGTTCAACTATCTCACTACCCTCTCGACCACCCTTGTTGGTCACAGGCACCTCCACCGTGATCTTACCATTTTCACTTATCGTATTCCCCGAAACAACCGGTTTGCCATACTCAAACTCCGTATAGCTCAACCCATGTCCGAACGGGAACAATGCCGGTATCTTCTTCGTATCGTGCCAACGATAACCTACAAGAATATCCTCCTTATACGTCTCCTTCGGATTCTTGCCACCCTCTATCACCGAGCCGGGTATGGCAACCACATCAACATCACCGCTCTCAATTCCCGGATACGCCTCCGCACCGAATGAGTTGGCTCCGCAATCCTCTATCTTTACAGGTATGGAATAAGGCAGTTTGCCGGACGGATTGACCTTACCGGAAATCACGTCTGCCATAGTCGCACCACCCATAGTGCCGAGATAAGAGGTGTGGAGTATTGCCGGCACATCCTTCACCCAAGGCATGGCATAAGCATTGCCAGATATATTGGAGATGATGACGTTCTTATTCACCTTCAGCAGTTCGGAGATAAGTTCGTTCTGACCGAATGGCAACTCATACTCCCTGCGGTCTGTGCTCTCGCAATCCTGCCATGAGTTCTTGTTGAGCCCACCGATGTAAATAACCACGTCGGCATCCTTAGCCATCTCCACAGCCTCATTTCGGAGTGAATCCTGCACCTCTGCCGGCACTATATCCTCAGCCTCATATAATGTGCGTCCGCATGAATAGCCGGGGGCATACTTCACCCGATCACCATATACTGCCTGCAACGCGGAGAGTGGCGACACGTAATCCTTCGGTTTCAGTTCGGAGGAACCGCCGCCATCCGTAAGACGACGCACGGCATTGTCGCCTACTACAAGAATCGTGCCCTTGAAATCGGGTGAAAGCGGCAAGATTCCGTTATTCTTCAGAAGCACCACCGACTCATCACCTATAGCCTTCGCTGCTGCATAATGCTCCGGCGAACATATCGAGCCGAAAGGCTTGTCGGTGTTCATCGCGGTGCGGAAGATAAGGCGGAGTATATTGCGTGCCTTGTCATCAAGAGTAGACATCGGCACCTCACCCTTCCCAAGCATCTCACGATAGGGGCGGGCAAGATAATAATCATCATAGCCGAACGCACTCTCCGAGGTCAGACCGTTGGTGTAGGAACCCATCTCTATGTCAAGACCATTGAGGGCTGCCTCCTTAGTGTCGTGTGCACCACCCCAGTCTGTTATGACCACGCCGTCGAAACCCCATTCCCCGCGCAGTATATCCTGAAGCAGACGCTCGTTGTGACAGCAATGCTGACCCCAAATCTTATTGTAGGCACCCATTATCGACCATGCACCGCCATCCTCAACTGCCTTCTTGAACGCAGGAAGATAGATCTCATACAGGGCACGGTCACTAAGGTCCACATCGACTGTGCCGCGCCATTGCTCCTGATTGTTGAGCGCAAAGTGTTTCACGCATGCAGCCACGCCATTCTTCTGAAGCTCCTTAACGTAAGGCACAACCATCTCCCCTGCCAGATACGGATCCTCACCCATATACTCGAAGTTACGTCCGTTGAGAGGAGTGCGGTAGATATTCACGCCCGGACCGAGCAGCACATCCTTCTCGCGATAGCGTGCCTCCTCGCCGATAGCCTTGCCATATACCCCGGCAAGCTCCGGATTCCAAGTGGCGGCAAGTGCCGTCAATGCCGGAAACGCCGTGATTGAATCATTGGTCCAGTCGGCATACGCCCATGAGTTCCATGAGATCTCCGCACGTACGCCGTGAGGACCGTCGCTCATCCATATCTCAGGTATGCCGAGACGCGGCACGCCCGGCGATGAGAACTTGCTCTGTGCATGACACATAGCAACCTTCTCCTCCATTGTCATACGCTTCAATGCATCCTCCACACGATCCTCGATCGGTGCCTTCGGATCCAAATATACCGGGGTCGAAGCCCCTGCGGTCAGGATTCCTCCTGCTATAACCATAGTAGTCAAACGATTTTTTAAATTCATTATTCCGATTGAATTTTTATAGTCAGTTCCTTTTGAAGTATTCATACTTCCAGTCTCATCTTGCGGCGACAGTGACATCTCCAGACTTCAACCCGGCAGATTTCGCCGTCACCTTTATATCGCCCCTCTTACCCGTGTTCTGCACAATAAGCAAAGCCTTTCCGTTGAATGCCTTGCGCTTATCTGACTTGAACGGTTCGAGCGACACGGGGCTACCGTTGTCGACGCCCACATTCTTTCCGGCTCCCTCTACAGAAAACTCAATCTCGTTATCTGCAACGGGACAGACATTACCTTTATTGTCTACAATCTCCGCCGTGATGTAGCAAAGATCCTCACCGTCGGCATTTATCTCGCTGCGGTCTGCTGTCAGTCTCACGGCATACGGTTCGGATGCAGTACGCACCACGTCGCGCTTCACCTCGCGCCCGGACTTTCGGCTCACTGCCTCCAGCTCTCCCGGCACGAACGGCACTCGCCAGCTGACGTGGTAGCTACCCTCCTCCGGACGTTTCGCGCCAAGCGACTCCCCATTGAGATAGAGTTCCACCTCATCGGCATTGTTGAAATATGCCCACACATCGATCTCCTGACCCTCTTTCCAGTTCCAATGCGGGAAGAGATGGAGCACGTCGAGATCCGGACGCCAGCGGCTCTGATACATATAATATGAATCCTTCGGGAATCCGGCAAGATCCACTATGCCGAAATAGGAGCTTCTTGCAGGCCATCCGTAAGGGGTCGGCTCGCCGAGATAGTCGAAGCCTGTCCATACGAACTGACCCATGATGAAATCATTATCCTCCACATGGCGCATTGTCCCCTCATGGGTGTTACCCCACGGCACGTGGCAATTGTCGTATGATGAGCAGGCAAACGATTCGTCGTAGAAAGGCTTGTCCCAGCGTTCAGGCCATACGTACATGCTGTCGGAGGGCATACGGTAGTAACCTCGCGTCTGGAGTGCCGACACGCTCTCCGTGATGATAAACGGCTTGCCCGGGAAATTCTTGGGCACATCCTTAAACCAGTCGTCATGATAATTGAAGCCTATTATGTCGAGTGCTCCCGAACGGAAGAGATGATTCCCGGGATCCGGCTCATTACATCCCGCAGTCACAGGGCGCGTGGGGTCAAGCTCTCGCGTCATGTCGGCAAGTTTCTTCGTCAGGAGCGAATTGACCGACATCGGGGCTTCCTTATCGGCAAGCATATCCTTCCCATGACCGAAATTCAGTATGAGATTCGCTTCGGCAAGCGAAAGGGTATCAGCCTGCGCGTCGCTCCACTGCTCAAGCACCTCATTGCCGATGCTCCACATTATAATGGAGGGATGATTGCGGTCGCGAACCACAAGATCAGTCAGATCGCGTTCGTGCCATTCCGGGAAATATCGTGCATAGTCGTGCGACGTCTTTTTCTTACGCCACATGTCAAACGTCTCATCCATCACCATCATACCCATTGAATCGCAAAGTTCAAGGAGTTCGGGAGCCGGAGGATTGTGGGATGAACGCACGGCATTCGCCCCCATCTCCTTCAGAATCCTCAGCTGGCGTGCGATTGCGGCACGGTTGACCACCGCACCGAGTGCCCCCGCATCATGATGCAGGCAGACGCCATTGATCTTCAGCCTCTCACCATTGAGTGAAAAACCTTTCTCTGCGTCAAACTCAAGGCTGCGGAATCCGGTCTTTGTCTCATAGCGGTCAACTGTCACGCCATCCACGTTCACCTCGCTCACCACAGTGTAAAGATAAGGCGTCTTTACCGACCATAACGACGGGGAAACCACGTCAAGAGGCTGCGCCACCTCCACCTTGCATTTCGGGGATAGTTCAACAGGCGACGCAACCGAAGCCACGACCTTCCCGTCGGCATCGACCACACTTGTGGTGAGTTCTGCCTTTACATCCTTATCACCCGTATTCTCCACATTCGTAAGCACCGTCAGCCGGGCATTATCCGGAGTGACGCTATCCTGACGCACAAACGTGCCCCATTGTGCCACGTGAACAGGGTCAAGTGCCCGAAGCCACACATGGCGGTAGATTCCGCATCCGCTGTACCATCTTGAATTCGGCTGCTCGGCATTGTCCACCCTTACAGCTATCACATTCTCTCCCGGCTTCAGCCACGGAGTGAGATCATAGCTGAACGAGGCATAACCATACGGACGCGTGCCGAGGTCATGACCGTTGATATAGACCGTGGCATTCATGTATGCCCCGTCGAAATCCACGTATATACATTTCCCCTTCATTGAGGCGGGGAGAGTGAACGTCTTGCGATACCACCCCACTCCGCCGGGGAGTGCGCCACCACCGGTGCCCGACGGGTTATCCTCACTGAAACTACCCTCTATCGCCCAATCATGCGGGAGGTCGAGGTCACGCCATGAAGAGTCGTCAAAATCGGGTGAGGAAAAACTTGTGGAGTCGCCCGGCTGGGTGGATAAGGTGAATTTCCATCCCTTGTCGAACGACACTGATCTGCTGTCAGCCCCGGTGCGGGAACATCCCCCGCACCAGAGCAGACACAGGCAAATCAAAATGAGACCTGATAATATATTTCTCATAACCTGATCTCGGTCTTTGAACCTGAATACTTAACTTCTTTACCTTTTACATCGCGTGAATACCCTACCGGAGTCTCAGGCGACACTTTCACCACGTTGAAAGTGCGCTCCTTCAGCATACCGGGGAACTCACCCTTGCGGTCGCCGATTGTCAGCGTCTGCGTTGCATTGTCGAATGAAAACGGAATCATGCTGTAGCTGCCCTTCTCATAGTTATAGTTGACGTTCTCATCCTCATATAGAGTGAACTCTCCGTTCTCCCCTGTGTAGACATAGAGATTGATCACGTCTGCCGGTTTCTCATCAGCATATTGCATTGCCGGACCGAACGGCACAATCGCGCCGGAACGCACATAGAGCGGCATACGCCCGTAGGGTGCAGGAGCCACCTTTGACTCTCCGCCTGCTGAAACCTCTTTACCTGTATAGAAATCATACCAAAGGGAACCTTTCGGGAAATAGACCTCACGGTCGCGAGCCCCATACTTATACACCGGTGCCACAAGGAATGCATTGCCAAACATATATTGGTCGCCTATGCCGCGTGTGGCAAGATCTGACGTGAAGTCCATCACCATCGGACGCATCACCGTGTAGTCATTGAAGTGGGTCATACCCGCCATTGAATATATGTAGGGCATCATGTCGTAGCGAAGATTCGTGTAATACACCACCGACTCGTAGGCGGGATGATTCTCCGGCGCGATATTGAATATCTCGCGGTAGGGCCACTGTCCGTGCGCACGGAAGAGCGGAGAGAATGCACCAAACTGATACCAGCGGGTGTTGAGCTCACGCCATTCCTTGAGGTCGGCATTCTCCTTTCCGGTCTGATAGAACTCCTGCTGACCCTTCACGTAGCGGTCTTCCACGCAGAATCCGCCTATGTCCATTGTCCACCAGGGCACGCCGCTCATCGAGAAGTTAAGACCGGCAGATATCTGAGCCTTCATATCCTCCCAACGTGTGGCGATGTCGCCGCTCCACGTAGCCGTGGAATAACGCTGCTGTCCGGCAAATCCGGAACGGGTCAAAAGGAACACTCGCTTGTCGGGATCCACGCCACGCTGACCGTTGTAGATGGCATCGGCATTCATCAGCGCGTAGGCATTGAAATATTTTGTAGAGGGTCCCAACGCTGTCGGGGTGATAAGATCCTTGCGATACTGGATATCGGTGCAGTCGCGGATATTCGGTTCGGAAGCATCCATCCACCATGCGTCGATTCCGAGAGGCATGTAGTGGTCGTTGATCTGATTCCAGAAGAGTTTGCGGGCATCCGCATCGTATGCGTCATAGAATGAGCTGAGATAGCCGGGACCAACCCAGTCGCGTATGCTGTCCTGAACGGGGAGCTTATACATCCAGCCATTCTTGTCAAATTCCTTATAATGCTCTGTGGTCACATAGAACTTGGGCCATACCGAGATCATCACCCTTGCATTCATGTCGTGGATAGTGTCAACCATCCCCTTGGGGTCGGGGAAACGTGCGCGGTCAAACTCATGGCTTCCCCATGAATCCTCCTTCCAGTGGAGCCAGTCGATGACGATATTGTCGATAGGTATGCCGCGTTTGCGGAACTCTGCAAGCGTAGAGAGCACCTCCTCCTGGGTGTTGTATTTCTCTCGGCTCTGCCAATAGCCCATCGCCCATTTCGGCATCACAGGAGCCTTACCGGTCAGTGTGCGGTAGCCGGAGATGACGTCATCCATGTCGTCGCCATAGATGAAATAATAGTCAATGCCGTTCTGCATCTCACCCCACCAGCTCATGTTCATCTGCTCCTTCGGATCGCGTGGGTCATACACGCGGAGTCCGCAGTAAGCCACAGATCCGTTAGGTTCCCACTCTATCTTGATGGGCACCCGTTTACCCCCCTCAAGATTCACAGAGAATTTATAGCTGTTGGGATTCCATGCCGTGCGCCAACGCTCCGGCACCACCTCCTTATTGTCGACATACACTTTCTGATAGCCGGAATAATAGAGTATGAACTTATATTCACCGCTCTTCTCCGCCTCTATTGCGCCCTCGTAGGTGACATGGCTACCGGCGAAATTGAAATTCTGCGGAAGATTGACCACGTGGGCAAGATCCCCTCTCTTCAGATGCTCGAAATAGATGGAATCCTCACGCTGCACGAGTGTGGTCTCCGACGGGTTTGCCGGAACGTAAGTGCCTGTCAAGGCACCCTCCTTACCATCCTTGTCAAACAGCTTGAATACTCCGCCGAGCTGCTTGTAGCCGTCGGGATTACCCCAGCGGCAAAGTGAGTAGCTGTCCCAAAGTATGCCATAGTTATCGGTAGAGACCACGAATGGCACCGACACCTTCGTGTTGTACTGGAACAGTTCCTCGTTCTTACCTTTATAGTTGAATTCATCGCTCTGATGCTGTCCGAGTCCGTAGATGCCCTCCTCTTCGGAAAGCGACTCAAATTCCTGACGCACCGTGTAGCCTTTCGTACCCTCCACCTCTATCGGGGAGAACTCTCTGCCACCGTCAGCTTCCGACACCACCAGACGACCCGAAAGATCGTAGAATTTCACATCGCCCGTGGCTAATGAGACGGTGGCACGCACCGCAGAAGTCACCAACGAGACTGTGCTGTCGGTCTCCTCGACCTCAAACTTTGTGGAACTCTCCGGTTTTAACACCACGAGGCTCTCATCTTCGGCAAATTTACTGTCGGGGGTTGCCGAGACACGTATGATTTTGTCGCCCCACACCTGAAGACGCACTTTCCGCACGTCGTTCTCATTCTGCCGGTCAAGATTGACGGTTATCCCCATGCTGTCCTTCTCAATCTTTGAAGAACCACACGAAGCAACTATTGCTGACGCAAGCAGTGCACATGTAAAGAAGGGTAATCTCATAATTATTAGGTAATGGTTAATTTCAAGGTTTGCATATCCGCTTTCCAACGCCGATACCGCACATTATATATCATGCGATTATTGCGCGGCGGGAGGGAGCGGCAACTACAATATCGTATATGCAAAATTACCCATAACTACGCAATCACAACATCATCATACGTGTTTTAAAGGGTGCAGTTAGGATGAGTGAGGGGCATGAATTGTTAAATTAGACGGTATAATTTGTTTCCGACCCCTCTTTATCCTGGTAAACGGAGGGTAAAATGCCAAATTCCTCCTTGAAATACTTGCTGAACATCTTCGGGCTGTTGAATCCCGTGCGGTAGGCTATTTCCGACACGTTGAGCTGGCTCTCCCTCAAAAGCTGGGCGGCACGTTTCAGGCGGATAACACGTATGAACTCTATCGGTGTCTTACCCGTGATCTGCTTTATCTTCTTATACAGGCGCACCCTGCTCATGCCAAGCACCTCGCTCAATTCCTCCACGGAAAGCTCCGAACTGTCGATATTATCCGACACATATTTGACCGCCTTTTCTATAAACTGCTCATCAAGCGGCGTTATCTTTATCGCCTCCGGCTCCGGATCCACAAGACTGCGACGCGCACCCTTGGCAGTCAGTTCCACAAGTCGTTTCATGCGAAGTTTCAACACATTGAAGTTAAACGGCTTTGTAATATAGTCGTCGGCACCCAACGTCAATCCTTCAAGTTTTACGCCCAGATCATGCTTGGCGGTCAGTATTATAATCGGTATCGCCACAGTCGCCTTATTCCCCTTCAGACGGCGGCACAACTCTATGCCGTCCATGCCGGGCATCATCAAGTCGGTCAATATTATGGCAGGCGTTACGTTTTCTATCACCTTCAACGCCTCATTGCCGTCGGAAGCGGTTATCACCTCGAAATCATCCTCCAATTCAAATTTAAGCATCTCGGTCATGTCCGGGTTATCATCAACCACGAGTGCCAACGGACGGGAATCCACGGCATTACCCTCTCCGCTGCTTCCCTCCACACTATTGGCATCCGCTGCTTCCGCAACATTCTCCGGCCTCACTGACACATTTTCCTGACGAACCGGCTTCGGCTCACGGCATACATCACCCTTCGACTTCCGATCGATATGACGTATCGGTATGTCGATGATGAAGACGCTTCCATGATCCACATTGTCGGTGACGCGCACCGTTCCATCATGCAGCTTGACGTACTCATAAACCATGCTAAGTCCGATACCGCTACCCATGTGAGGATGCGACTCACCATCATCATCCACCTGATAGAACCGTTCGAAAATATGCTCCTTGTCCTTATCCTTTATCCCCACGCCCGTATCGGCTATCTTTATGCGCAGCACAGGATTCTCCTCACCCACCTGCTCCAGAGAGACATCTACACGTCCGCCTGCCGGAGTGAATTTGAAGGCGTTACCAAGCAGATTCATGAATATCTTCTCTAATTTATCTTCATCAAACATAAGGCTGATGCTCTCCCTGTCGGAATAGAACGTAAGGTTGATGTTCTTGCGCTCGGAAAGGTTTACAAAGGAATTACAAACGTTCTGGCTGAATGCCACCACATCCCCCTCCGTCGGGTTGAGCTGCAATCCCGCCACCTCATTCTTGCGGAAGTCAAGAAGCTGGTTGACAAGCGTCAGCAGACGCATCGCGTTGGAACGCATCAGAGTGAGCCGGCGGGTCTGCCGCTCGTCGGTAGATTCCTTTATCATCTCCTCTAAAGGCGACACTATCAGCGACAACGGCGTACGCAGATCATGACTGACATTGGTGAAGAATTTGAATTTCAACTGGTTTATCTCCTCTTGCTTGCGCATAGCCTCCTCGTGCATGTCGCGTTCAAACTTGCGGCGTTCCATCTCACTGACAATCTTCACAATACCCCATATCGCCACCATACCCAACAGGATGTAAATCACTATTGCACAGGTAGTCGTCCAGAACGGAGGATAAACCCGTATGAACAACTCTCCCGGCTCCTCGCTCTCATATCCGTCGCCATTGACAGCCCTCACAAGAAGACGATACTTACCCGGCGAAAGATTGGTGTAAGTCACGTGGTTAACACCCGGCGCACAGAAGGTCCATTCATCATTATACCCCTCAAGACGATACTCATACATGGTTTTCTCCGGCAGAGCATAATCATCGGTGGAGAAATATATTGAAAATTCCTTGGGATTATGCGAAAACTCTATCTCCGCACCATCGGCAAGACCGTTTTTCATCACCACTCGCCCATCAACCTCCTCTCCGGGACGTACAAGCCGACTTCCCATATATAGGTCGGTGAACACCACTCGCGGATGAATCATGTTGAATTTCATCTCCGAAGGGGAGAAACGGTTCAATCCGTACAATCCGCCTACAACAATCTCCCCGTCGGGAAGCTTGCCAAACGAACGCTGGTTGAAATCACATTCCATAAGTCCGTCACGGTTGTCGTAGGCATGGGTGACAACGTTGAGATTACCGATCTTCTCATCATAACCCACCTTTATATTTATAAGCATCGCTCCCTCGCTCACCCACATTGAACCGCCGTTATCCTGCGTGATGCCAAGCACATAGCGTTGTTTTCCGTCATCGTTAAGTTTGATTTCCCACACCTTGCCATGAACCCTGTCTATCACCTTCAATCCATTGGAAGTGCCCACCCAAAGCAATCCCCTTGAATCCTCATAAATCTGCGACACTTTCCAGCGATAGGTATCTATTCCCGGAAACAGGTCTCTGAATCTCTTCAACTTGCCACTCTTGGGGTCATACACGCTTATGCCGTATGACGTGCCTATATAGACCCTTTTGTCGCGTGACAACACCACCGACATTACATAATTCGACAGAAGTTCCGTAGTTCCGTTTTTATAACTCACCACTTCCCCCGTCGAAGGGTCATACATAAACAGTCCGCCTCCGAGTGTGCCGCACCATAGCCTACCATCCGAATCAAACTCAGATGCCCAGACATAACTGTCGTCCAATGCTGACGAAGTGGTTATCTTCCTGAAATTCTTCCCATCGTATAGCCGCAATCCTTTTGAGAATGAACCGATATATAAATTACTGTTGCCATCGGGGGTAAGGCTTGTTATCGCAGGCTCTGACTCACCGAACGACGGGTCGGACAATCTACGGCGTGCCCCGGTCTTTGTGTCCCATATCCATAAGCCGGAACTGTCGGTTCCCACCCACATATCGTTGCCGGATGCCGGCGTCACGCAATTTACGTCGGGAAACTCCTCAAGTGTGAATTTCCTGACGCTCTCGTTATGCGACAGCAATCCCCTCTTATACGTGCCCATCCATATCGTTCCGGCGGAATCCTCCATAAAGCACGTGATGGTATTATTCCTTGTAGCCATTCCCGGAGGATCTGCCGGCACGAAATGAAGCCCTTCATCAGTTGTCAGGATTCTCTCAAGCCCGTGATGATCCCGTGCAATCCACAACCGTCCCGACGAGTCCTGAAATATCTTTTTCATTATCCCTATTTTGCCGTGGTTAGGGATACGGTCGTTGAGCCATTTACCGTTTCTCCTGTCATAGACATAAAGCAATTCCATCTGATAGATCCACACGCGATCATCCCCATCCACATACATCTCATAAAGATGGTTACCATTCATTATAGGGTCAGGAGCAACAGTGGAGACTACCTTCATCCCTTCAATATCCATAAACAGGAGTGCTCCTCTCTTATCCACTGCCGTCAATTCACCATCCTTAATAACCATATCAGTTATTTCGGCAAAGGTGGATGGAATCCCTTTCACTTTCTCAACTTTATCATCCACACATCTTATCCGATACAACCCCTTACCCGACAAAGCCAACCATATATCGCCATTTGCATCAGTGGTGAGATTTGATATGAAACCCTCCAGACCGAATTTCTGCACTATGCTTTCCGAGTCCGGAATGTCAAGTCTGTCCATGACCGGATCATATACCCCGTATCTATCGCTGCTATGAAGCCACAACTTACCCCGGCAATCCTCATGGATGTTAAGGATATGATCGTTGAGTATCGTGGTGGAATCCGTGATCCCTCCATTCACCTGCTTGACATTGTAACCGTCATAACGGCATAATCCAGATGATGTACCGAACCACAACATTCCACCACTATGCTTATGAAGCGCGGTGATAAGATTGTTGTATGACCCGGGCATCGCATCAAGATGACGAAGTTCAAGATGAGAATCAGACGAATAGCAGGATATTCTTGCGAAAAGAATCACCAGAAGTGAAAGTATAATTGTTTTACGTGGCATAAAAGTGTTTTAAGGAGTATTTTAAGGATTGTTTTACAAAATAAACTAATATTAAGCAATTATCCAAAAAATATAATATCACCACATCTTTAATATTCCACATAAATATTTAATAAACAATATTTTATATCTAACAATGTAACATTTTGATATATCTTTGTTAACATTTAAGACCCTCCCGAAACGATTTTAATACCTAAAGGTAAAACCATAAGCCCCACTTACCGGATTTCTGTTTGTAATTTTGCACTCGTCAAAACGATGCTGCCAGATGCATCAATGGATTTGGCAGACAAATCGGTTCTACCCGGAGTTCAACAATGATTTTTCGGGTTCCCAACTTAACCTAACCAAAATCTAAACTATAACCTATATATTTACCTGTTAAACCTAAAATCAATGGAAAGAAACTTTATTTACCATTGCAAGTCACGAGCCATCCGGCTTCTGTCTGTAGTTCTCTGTCTTTTGGCGGGAATGGGGATAGCAAGTGCGGAGGTTATCACCGTAAAGGGAAATGTGACTTCTGCCTCTGACGGCGAACCTCTAATCGGTGCAACCGTCCAAGTGAAAGGCACAACTACCGGAACATCTACCGACATCGACGGCAACTACTCAATCAATGCCGAGAAAGGGGCAACCCTCACTTTCTCATACGTCGGTATGAAAACGCAGAGCATCAAGGTATCTTCCTCCTCTCTCGATGTTGCCCTTCTGGAGGACGACAGCGTGCTTGACGAACTTGTGGTTGTCGGCTATGGCGTACAGAAAAAGAAACTCGTCACCGGCGCAACCTCTCAGATTGAAGGTGCGGAAATCGCAAAGATGAACACCACCTCACCCCTTCAGGCTATGCAGGGACAGATGGCGGGCGTAAATATCGCCTCCGAATCAGGTCAGCCCGGTTCGGGTATGAAAGTGACCATCCGCGGTCTCGGCACAATAGGCAACGGATCCCCTCTTTATCTTATAGATGGCGTAGGTGGCGACATTTCCACTCTTAACCCCGCAGATATCGAGAGCATCGACGTGCTGAAGGATGCCGCATCAGCTGCGATATATGGTGCGCAGGCTGCCAATGGCGTTGTCCTTATCACTACCAAACAGGGTCGTGAAGGTAAGGCAAAAGTCACTTTCGACGGTTATTTCGGATGGCAGACTGCTCCAAGAAAAATGCAGATGCTCAACTCACGTGAATACATGACAATCATGGATGAGCAGCAGGTGAACAGCGGTCTCGCCCCTTACGACTGGGCTTCCATGAAAAGCATATATCATAATGATGCACAAGGCAACCCGGTGCTTAATGATACAGACTGGATCGACACCATGTTTAAGGATAATGCCAAGACACAGAGCTACACCATAGGAATCACCGGAGGTAGCAAGGCATCCACTTATGCAATGTCGCTCGGATATCTGAATCAGGAGGGCATAGTGGGCGGCAAGGATGCCAGCAACTATTCTCGCTATAACTTCCGTATCAACTCCGACCATAAGCTCTTCGGCGACATCATAACCATAGGCGAGCAGGCAAGCTTCGTTTATGTAAAGTCCACAGGAGTCTCTGTCGGCAACCAGTATAGCAACACACTGCGTGGTGCTTTCGGCTCATCCCCTCTTGCGCCTGTATATAATGCGGATGGTGAGTTCAACTCCACAATGAACTCCGACTGGTATAAGGGCGACGGCAACCCATACGGGGCAATGATGATAGGCGACAATATCTCTAAGAACGCTACATTCTCTGCAAATGCATACGCCCAGATAGAACCGATCAAGAACCTTCGTTTACGCACAGTATTCGGCGTAGTGTACGGAGCTTCCGAATGGCGTCGGTTTGAGCCAATATATCAGTTTACTGACACTGACACATCTCACAGCTATACAAAAGTAGACCAGAACAAGAACAACAGCCTGGGAATGACATGGACCAATACACTATCCTACGACTGGAATATAAAGGATCATGAGTTTAATGCCCTCTTAGGTATGGAATCCTACAGATATGAGGGTTCTTATCTCGGTGCATCCCAAGGGCATCTGAAAGAGGGATTCGACAACTGGGATCATGCATGGATAAGCAACGGCACCGCAGCAAGCACCGCTGACGGACTGACTGCTTCCGGATATCCTCACGATGAAGCACGATCCGTATCCTACTTCGGTCGTCTCGGTTGGAACTGGCAGGAGAAATATATGATTAACGCAACCGTACGTTGCGACGGGTCTTCTCGATTTGCAAGCGGACACAGATTCGGATGGTTCCCGTCAGTATCTGCCGGTTGGAATATCTCAAATGAGAGCTTTATGGAATCTGCCGCCGGTTGGCTCAATTTCCTCAAACTACGTGTCAGCTGGGGTCGTGTCGGCAATCAGAACATCGAAAACTATCAGTATCTGTCGCCTATCAAGAATCAGTATGCCAATTATTTCTTTGGGCAATACCTCGGTCCTAACGGTGTATATAACGGAGAATATAACCAAACATGGTCAAACAACTGGGGAGCATATCCCTCACGCCTCGGCAATCTCGACATAACATGGGAAACCTCAGAGCAGACCAACGTCGGATTCGATGCCCGTTTCCTCGGAAGCCGACTCTCCGCCACATTTGATTTCTACATCAAGACCAACAAGGACTGGCTCGTAGTAGCACCTATCCTCGCGACTGCCGGAACGGATGCACCTTTCATCAACGGTGGAAACGTGAAAAATACAGGTGTTGAGCTTTCTCTCAACTGGAATGACGTCATCGGAAACGATTTCTCCTACTCTGTCGGAGTAAACGGATCATACAACAAAAACAAGGTTGGCGCAATACCTAATGAAGATGGTATTATCCACGGCGAGACTAATCAGCTATATAATAATACACCTGAATTTTATCGTGCACAAGACGGAATGCCTATCGGATATTTCTGGGGATTCAAGACTGCCGGTATATTCCAGAATGAAGCGGAAATTGAAGAGTGGAGACAAGCCGGCAACGGAATCCTTCAGGAGAATGTGAAACCCGGAGATGTAAGATTTGTCGATATCAACCATGATGGATTTATAAATGACAATGACAAGACCAATCTCGGCAACGGTATGCCTAAGTTTACGTATGGATTCAACATCAATCTATATTACAAGAACTTTGATTTCGGACTCGTGGCTACCGGTGCTGCCGGATTCGATATCGTGCAAAGTTATCGCGGATGGGACAATCAGAAAGCCAACTATACTACACGTATACTTGACCGCTGGACCGGTGAAGGCACATCCAACACCATACCTCGCGTCACAAACACCAACATCAACTGGCAATTCAGCGACCTATTCATCCAGAAGGGAGATTACCTGCGCCTGTCTAACCTAACGATCGGTTATAACTTCGCCCCTATCATTAATCAAAGCTGGTGCTCGCAGTGCCGCCTTTACTTCCAGGTGCAGAACCTTGCCACATTCACGAAATATGATGGCATGGATCCTGAAATTGGCTACGGCACTCAAGCATGGGTATCAGGTGTGGACCTCGGATACTATCCACGTCCCCGCACCTTTATTGTAGGAGTGAATCTCGGATTCTAAGAAGGATGTCATACATACAGGATAATCTCCGTAAAACAATTGCAGAAACAGGCATCTATAAAAACAGCCTTAGTAATCTCTAAACAATATCAAAAATGAATAATTTCAAAATCAATATATTTTCACTTGGAATTGCTGCTCTCGCCACTGCAGCAATGACTACAGGATGCTCCAACAGCTTCCTTGATGTCGAGTCAAAAGTGGATTCCAATACTCAGAACTTCTATAAGTCAGAGGCGGATGCATGGCGTGCTCTTATCGGATGTTATAACGGATGGCGTCAGACCTCCAGCTACGGTGGCATCAGCTTCTATATCGCATCCACCATAATGTCTGACGAGACCTATAGCGGCACCGGCAACAGCGATGGAAAAAACTATATGGTCATTGACCGTTTTGACACCGGAATGTCGCCTGCCGACCAACAGATTTATTCCACCGACTGGGCAATATACTACAAGGGGGTGTATCGATGCAATGAGCTCATCACCCGCGCCGATGGAATAAACTGGAATGAGAACTCCTCCAAACGCGGACTATACATAGGTGAGGCTCGTGCCCTTCGTGCTTTATTATATTTCGACATGGTGAGACTTTGGGGAAACATACCCCTCTTCCTTGAACCCGTCAATGAAAACCGCGAACAGGCTGATCCGGCGGAAGTATACGCCAATATATTTGAAGACCTCAAATATGCGATCGCCAATATTCCTGACGATGCCAATCTCGGTGTGGACAATTTCGGACGTGTCTCAAAATATGCCGCCGAAGCGGTCGCAGCAAGAGCCTATCTGTTCTATACCGGATATTACGGGAAAGAACCCGGCTTCACCGACGCTGAGGGAAAAACAATCGGCACATTCTCCAAATCGGACGCACTCGCTGCCGTAGAAGACGTGATCTCAAGCGGACAATATGAACTCCTGGAGAATTATAAGGATTTCTGGCCGGCATCCTCACTCGTGGCAAATACCGATGCTCCCGGTTGGAACAATACTTTGTCAACCTATGCAGGCGATGCCAACAAAGAGGCTGTCCTAAGCATGAACTTCACTCCAATGGCTTCCTATGCAACAGATGCATCCGCCGACGGCAACAGATGGCAGGTGATGATCGGCATGCGTAGCCCGCTGAGCGTGCTGCCTTATTACTGCGGATGGGGCGCGTGCACCGTCAACACCCCCTTCATGAATAATATATATGAGGCAAACGACCAGCGTCTGAAAGCCGGCGTGATTGATATTGTCGGCGAAGGAGTGAACTCCAGCAGCAATTTCAGTCCGTCATATTCTGATTGGCGCGAATATACGGGATACCAAATAAAGAAATATTCACCTATTGCTTTCTTGCAGTATCAGGGTGACGAGCTTGTCATAAAAAATGCTAATATGTCGACAGGAGCTGGCGATATGCAGATCAACAACTGCCAGCCATACAATATTGTACGCTATTCCGATGTTCTACTTATGGCAGCCGAACTCGGATCGCCAAATGCCGACAACTACATGCACATGGTGCGCAGTCGTGCCGGGCTACCCGACATTGCTGTCAACCAGGAGAACATCATGAAGGAACGTGCCCGCGAACTCGCCTTTGAGGGAATACGATATTGGGACCTTCTGCGTCAAGGTGTCGAAGTGATGGCGGATGCTGTCGTCGCAACTGCCGGTCCGGTACACAATGGCGGCACTCCTGCCAACGTGGAATACAATCGTGCAAAGATTGTGGCGACAAAAGGTCTGTCGCAGATTCCTAACGACCAGATTGTGCTCTCCAACGGCGTGCTCAAGCAGAACGAAGGTTGGAAATAACCATAACTTTACATATTTTTTAACTCTCTCAATTTCATTAAACCAACAACAATGAAATCATTATTCAAACAATCAATTGCCGGAATGGCAGTCCTCTCATTAGTGGCTGCTTGTTCGCCCGACGACCATACCCTATCGGCTCCGGCGCTTTCTCCGGAAGATCTCGTGGAGGGAATAGCATTCTCCATCACCCACGATTCGTCTAACCCGAATATCGTGCATCTCACCAGCCTGCTCCCCGACAGCTACCAGATTGCCTGGATGACGCCTCAAGGACGCTCGCTCGGTAAGGAAAGAACACTCAAGATTGCTTTTGATGGCGAATATGAAGTGCAGATGGGTGTCAGCACACGTGGCGGATACGTATGGAGCAACCCCACTTCATTCTCTATCAACGACTTCTGCGCCGACTTCGTTTCCGGAGAATTATGGGAGTATCTTGCAGGGGGTGCCGGGGGTTCTAAGACCTGGGTGCCCGACAACGGCAACTATGGCATGAAGCAAGGATTCTATTCATGCTTTGACCCCTCTGCCGTACACGCTGACATGCTGCTCAAAGATGGCACGATCGGCAACTGGTATGCCGATGGCAAGACTTGGTGGGAACCCGCCAATGGCGACGTGGGCATTACAGAGGATGACCTGAAGGGGGAAATGACATTCTCTCTTGCAGGTAATGCCGGATATAGCGTCACCTTTACAAATGGAATCTCGCCTGACCAACAAACAGGTATCTTCAATTTCGACCCCGACAATATGACAATGTCACTCGATGGCGCTGAGATATTCCATGCTCTTTGGGCTGACGACAAGTCGGAAGACTGGAGCAAGGATCTTCAGGTGCTCGTGCTTACAGAGAACCAGCTCATGATTGCCAACTACCGTAGCGAAGCCCTGTCCGGTGAAGATCGTTGCATCTACTGCTGGAACTTCGTCTCTAAGGAATATGCCGACAGCTACGTGCCGGGCGACGTGCCTGATCCGGAGCCTGTCCTGCCCGACGGATGGAAAGACGACATCTCACAGACTGTCATAACTTCCGTGAAATGGGTGCTCTCCGACCAGAACCCGCTCGACTGGTGCCAGCTTGACGGCACTCTGATGAACGGCTGGAACTCCCCCGCTGATTATCCCGACTGGCTCGGCACTCCCGACACATCTGTCTATGGCGACTTCTCAATGACTCTCGACAGCAAGGATAATTCCGCAGTATTCGCATATCCTGACGGAACCTCTGTCAGCACAACTTACGAACTTGATGATAAGGGTATATACACGTTTGCCGACAATGTGCCTGCTACATCCGTAATCGGCTGGGCTTCATTTGAACTGGATGCCAACAACGGTCTGCGTATAATGCGTATAGAGAAGGATCCATTCGGCGACGTCTCCGGAATGTGGCTCGGTAAACGCGATCCTGAAAAACCGGAATATCTTGCCTACCACTTCGTGCCGACTGCCGGAAGCAACGGCGGTGAAACCAACAAGGGTTATGTCGCAACTCTCAACTTCAATAATACCAGTGATTGGACAATGGTCACCGGTCCGCAGGTGATCGTTAAGGATGAAGGCACCTACACCGCAAGCATTGACGTGACTTGGACAGCAGGCGACCCGATGCTCTGGCTTGACGTGAATCCGTTGTTGAAAGATCATCCAAACGCAGATGTCATCCTCAAGGATATCAAGATTGATGGCTCATCCATAAGCTTTGACGACAGCGCAGTGTCGCGTTGCATCGGAGATGATCCGACAATCTATCGCCGCTACATCTGCAATCCGTGGGGTCTCGCCTCATGTTTCCCATCATTCGACGTGTTCCATCCGCAATCAAATGCCGAAGTGACATTCGAAGTAGTATATGACACCGGAGCCTCTACAATAGAATAATAAAACAATTCTTGATAAAGGGGAGGGTTAAGGCTCTCCCCTTTTCTACAAGACAACCTAATGACTCTCTAATGATGAAGAAAATCTTTTATCTATTCTCTTTACTTACCATTTTTTGCGGTCTCGCCTCTTGCAGCGACAGCAAGGATGATCCGGCACCGGGCATAACCGGCGAGTTTACATGCAACACCGAATCCCTCTCATTCCCGATGCAGGGGGGCGACAATCTTATTACCGTTCTTGCATCCGTAAAACCGGAAGTGACCCTCTCCGACCAATGGCTCTCGGTAGCCAATACGGAAGTGACAGGCACAAATAAAAATATCTATAAAATCACAATTTCTGCCACTGCGAATCCTGACGGCAACGAACGTACCGCCACAGCCACTGTAAAAGCCGGCTCCAACTCAAAGGAGATCAAAATCACACAGTCTCAGAAACCGATGGTTGATCTTGATGCTGCATCTGTAGCTGAAGCGGAGAAACCGTTCCCTGCCGACGGAGGCAACGGCACTCTTAAAATCACGTATAATCTTGAATATAAAGTAGAGGCTTCCTCGGCATGGATCACAATTGACCAAACAAGAGCATTACAGGAGGGTACTATCGCCTTCACCGTGGCTCCCAACAATACGTCGTCTGAACGCAAAGCCTCAATAATCGTATCCCCTGTAGGTGCGTCCGATCTGAATCCTGCCACTGTGACCATTACGCAGGAAGCCGGTAATGCGCAGGATCCAACCGGGATGAATGCCCGTCAGATTGCCGCCGACATACGCGCAGGATGGAACATCGGTAATACGCTCGAAGCATATTCCAATGGCAAACCGTCGGAAACAGCATGGGGCAACCCGAAAGTGACCGAGAAATTTGTATTGGGTCTGAAAGCCGCAGGATTCAACGCAATACGTATCCCCTGCGCTTGGGACGGCTACATAATCGATCAGGAGAATTATACTGTTGATCCCGCTTGGTTCGACCGTGTGAATGAGGTGGTGGGTTACTGCGTCAACAATGATATGTATGCAATAATCAATATCCATTGGGATGGCGGTTGGCTTGAAGAGAATGTCAATGAGGAGAGTAAGGATAAGGTGCTTCCAAAGCAGAAGGCTCTCTGGACCCAGATTGCAAACCGTCTCGGCGGATATAACGAGCGTCTTCTCTTTGCCGGCACTAATGAGCCTTATCAGAGTAAACAGGGCGACTTCACTGCCTCCAACATGAGTGTGCTCCTTGAGTACGAACAGGCATTTATCGATGCAGTCCGTGCCACAGGCGGCAATAATCTGAACCGCACTCTTATCGTACAGGGTCCTGCCACTAATATCGACCTGACAAACTCTCTCATGACAACAATGCCTACCGACGTGGTGGAAGACCGTCTGATGGCTGAGATCCATTTCTACGATCCATGGAATTTCTGCGGAATGGATAAGGATGAGAGCTGGGGTATAATGTCGTTTTTCTGGGGTGAGCAGAACTTTATTCCGGGTTCTGACCGCAACGCCACATGGGGTGATGAGAACTACATGAAAGCTCAGTTTGACAAGATGAAGACGCAGTTTGTCGACAAAGGGATTCCGGTGGTTATCGGTGAATATGGCGCGATCGTAAATCCGAAAGGTCTGACCGGGAAAGAGAAAGAGGCAAATCTTGCATCAAGAGCTTATTTCGACAAATGTGTGTCGCAGTTCGGCAAAGAGCGTGGACTCATCCCCTTCCTTTGGGATACGGGTGAACTCATCGACCGCAATACAGGTGAGGTGAAAGTGCCTGAAATCATCAATGCGATTATGGAAGGCTCCGATGCCGCCCAATACCCCTACTGAGACACCATCTCTTAACCTTACTACTAACCAAAAGGGTGTGCCGTCAGCGCGACAGCACACCCTTTCGTCATTCAATTATCCTTGATTCATCAAAAGATATGGCATTATCTCATCTTTTTGGCATTTTAAGCCCTGTGGAATTGCGTATTCAGATGATACGTATTATTTTTGTGGAGAAGTTTTGACAACTTCTCTAATCGTAAAAAATTTTTACGAGTTTTATTATTCAATACATAACCTTGTATTCATGAAAAAATTTATTTTACCCGTAATTTTTCTCGCTGCCTCGGTCAACACATCGTTTGCCAACGACCTGACGCTGAAATTCGACCGTCAGGCGGATTTCTTTGAGGAATCTTTCGTAATTGGCAACGGAACCCAAGGTGCGATAATATACGGCAATCCATCCCGTGAACGAATCTCTCTGAACGACATCACATTCTGGACCGGCGAACCTGAGAAGGGCGTATACTCTCCCGGTGCATACAAAGCTATTCCGGGCATACGTGAAGCCCTTGCAAAAGGCGACTTCGCAAAAGCGGAACAGCTACAGAAAGAGGTGCAGGGACACTACACGCAGAACTATCAGCCTATCGGAAACCTTTTCATCGATTTCGCCGACAAGTCAGCACTTACCACCTACAACCGTACTCTTGACCTGAAAACCGCCAAGGCTAACGTGACATACTCAAAAGGTGGAAATGAAATAACCACCGAGTATTTCGCATCGGCTCCCGACAGCCTGATAGCCGTCAGGATAAAGGCTGAACGACCGATCGACCTGTCACTCTATTTCGACTCTCCGGTGGAATATAATGCCACCTCCAACGGCTCGCGCATTTCTGCCGACGGACATGCCGCCTACACCTCTATGCCATCTTACGTCAACGGCAACCTCCATAATAATTTAAAATATTACCCCAACCGAGGCATATCTTTCCGCACAAACATATCGGCATACTCACCCAACGGCTCAATCACACCTACTCCCGACGGGAAATTAGACGTGAAGGGCACTACTGACCTTACCATTTACGTAACAATGGCAACCAATTTCGCCGGAGTGTCGGTAAATCCGTCAGAAAGTGGCATCGACTATAAGGGGAATGCCAACAGATTAGCTGATAAAGCTCTCCGGAAAGGATGGGATGCAATATCTGCCGATCAGTATGCCGATTATTCCAAATTCTTCTCCCGGGCATCGATAGATCTCGGTGATTCCTCCGATGAGCTGAACGCTATGCCTACCGACATACGTCTGAAGAATTATTGCGATAACAATGCCGTAGATCCCGACCTGGAGGAACTCTATTTCCAATACGGACGCTATCTTCTTATTAGTTGCTCCCGCACTCCGGGTGTACCGGCAAATCTTCAGGGATTATGGAATGAATACCTTCTGCCGCCGTGGAGTTCAAACTACACGACAAACATCAACTTAGAGGAGAATTATTGGCCTGCGGAAGTAACCAATCTGAGTGAACTGCATCTCCCGATGCTGTCATTCATAAAGCAGCTCCCCACTACCGGACGCGAGACGGCAAAGGAATATTATGGCGTGGATCGCGGATGGTGTCTCGGACATAACTCCGATATATGGGGTATGACAAACCCCGTGGGTCTTCACGGCGGCGATCCCTCATGGGCAAACTGGAATATGGGTGGCGCGTGGGTAGCCTCCCATATCTGGGAACACTATCTCTTCACCAAAGACCGTGATTTCCTGAAGGAGTATTATCCGGTGCTGAAAGGTGCCGCCGAGTTCTGTATTGATTGGATGACGGAAGACAACAATGGCAAACTGATAACTTCCCCCTCCACATCTCCTGAAAATAAATTCATGGCTCCCGATGGGAATGCGTATGCCACAAGCAACGGCAACTATGCCGACATCGCCATGATTCGCCAATGTATCTCTGACGCACGTGATGCAGCACGCGAACTATCGACAGATGCTGACTTCATCAAAGAGGCGGACTCAACTTTGGCTAATATCCGACCTTACGAGGTGGGGGCTAACGGTCAGTTGATGGAATGGACAACGGATTTCCCGGAACAGGATCCGCAACACCGTCATCAGAGCCATCTTTACGGTCTTTACCCCGGACATCACATCTCTGTAGCCGGCACCCCTGACCTCGCAAAGGCTGCCGCAAGATCGCTGGAGATAAAGGGTGAGAACACCACAGGATGGAGCACCGGATGGAGAGTGAACCTCCTTGCACGTCTTGCCGAACCGGAGAAGGCTTATTCCATGTATCGTCGTCTCCTCAAATACGTCAGCCCCGACAACTATCAGGGTCCCGACAAACGACACGGTGGCGGCACGTATCCCAATCTTCTTGATGCACATGCGCCTTTCCAGATTGACGGAAACTTCGGCGGCACTGCCGGAGTGGCTGAGATGCTTATCCAATCCACTCCCGACATGATCACGCTCCTCCCTACCCTCCCGAAGGAATGGAAGACCGGCAGTTTCAATGGTCTGCGTGCACGTGGGGTCTTCTCTCTCGACACGAAATGGGAAAACGGAAAGGTGAAGCAATTCACAATATCTTCCGAAAAGGGTGGAAAGACCACGGTGAAGGCGAACGGTAAGAAAATAAAGGTATCTCTCAAACCGGGTGAGTCAAAGACTATCCGGCCTTGACAAGACTCGTCAACTCCTCTTCAAGATGCATGGCTATGTCGGCATTCTCTTTTATGAAATGGTAGAGTTCCCCGACATCCTCCGGTACATGGTCAGAGGAGATGTTTCCAAAAGAGTCAACGGCTGAAAACATCTGCCAGTTGGCAACAAATGCAAAACAGTTATCAAGCAATCCCGACCATAAGGTGAGGTCAACCCTCGCTTCAAGGGAATCAAGACAAAGGCTCGTGTGGGAGACACTTTTCATAAGTCGCTCCACCGCGGGTCTTTTCGACATATCAAAAGAGAGTCCGGTGGGCAACGCCATATCTTTCATGTCGTCTAATGAGAATTGCGGATTATAGTCAGGAGTGTCACCCTGCCGTTTTGACAACGGTGTGGTCACGGCATAGCAATATGCAAGGAAAGTCTTTATATTCCTCATGACACCGGGGATACTCTTCATAAGTTTCTCCTTCTCCACGGCATAATGCACCCTACGCTGCTTTTCAAGTTCCGCCTCCACATCTATCTCCGATTTCATCGACCCGACAGCGTTCAGAAAGAAGCCAAGCGTCAGCATTCCGCACATCACCTCTACGGCTGTGACAGTCTGAGCCAACCCATGTGCCGGTGTATAATCACCGAATCCAAGCGTCGTTATGGTCACGATGCTGTAGTAAAGCCATGCCCCATAATCCCTGTCGGCTCCATCCGGCGCACGAAACTGACAATCCGGAAGCTGTGAATAGAAGTATGCAAATATCGGTATCAACGACACGTAGAGGGCTATCCACACTATCGGACGTATATTGGATATAATATGAAAAAAATGTCTTAGTCTTACTGATAAGGCATGTAATGTTTTTTGTAACGAGACTGACATAATATAATAGCGTTTTTATGATTCTCCCATCATAAAAACGCTATTTCCTTATCGTAAGTTTTGGTTAGCCCCAATCTTATTTCTTTTTCTGAATCTGCTCATTCATGCGTTCGATGGCTTCAACAGCAGAATAAGTGTTGCGTGGCTTCTTATCGAAACCTATTGCCACCTTTGTCTCACCCTTCTCAAAATTCAACACGTAGTCTGCGCTGTCAGGAACGATGGTGACGGGAAGACCTTTAACATCGACCGAACGGTAGATACCGCTGTCGCCTTGCTCAAACGGTTTGCCGAGGATTACCTTATAGTCTATCTTCGTGCGGTTGCCATTCTCATACACATAAAATGCCGACTGCTCGGGGCTGATGGTGAAGATCACACGACCGTCAAACTTACCCTTGCGGGCGTTCGGTCCTTGAATATCATAGCGGGTTGCATCATATATACCGCTTTCTACTGGTTGTGAAGCTGAAAATGCCTCTTCATTCACGACTGCGGAATCTGCATTGCTATCCTTCGTTGTTCCTCCACAGGATACAAAAAGCAGCAATGCTGCAAAAAAACTGAAAACTGATGTCTTTTTCATTATTGCTAATTTTAGTGGAAATAATATTATGGTTAATTTGAAAGTCCAAAAGTAATCATTATTCCTTTTATCTACAACTCATTCCGCTTTTTTTATGCAATTTACGACATAAATTTGCTTGATAAAATGATTTTACCTTATTTTGCATCTCATTAACCAACCTCATCAGTTGACAAAACAGTATGAAAAAAATAGCAAGTTTTACAATCGATCATCTGCGACTGTTGCGCGGTGTATATGTATCACGGCGTGACGTGACCCCTTCCGGCGATATAATAACCACTTTCGACATACGTCTGACGGAACCGAACCGCCAACCCGCCCTATCCCCGGAAGCATTACACGCAATGGAGCATCTCGCCGCCACCTATCTGCGGAATAATCCTGAATGGAAAGACAAAATAGTATATTGGGGTCCGATGGGCTGCTGCACCGGCAATTATCTCCTCATGCAGGGTAAGTTGACCCCCTCCGACATCATCCCCCTTCTGAAAGACACATTCTCTTTCATAGCCGACTTCGCAGGCGAGATACCAGGAGCCACACCCAAAGACTGCGGCAATTACTCTTTCAACGACCTCCCCGCCGCAAAAAAAGCTGCTTCCGTTTTCCTCAACGAAGTCCTACTCAACATCCGTCCGGAAAACATGACCTATCCCGACTAAACCTTAGCGGCGGCGGAGACAGAGGAGCAATGCCGCTAACGAGCAGGCTACGAGGAGAAGATTAGTTGACAGTATCAGATCGCCTATACCGACCAAGGGTGAGACGAGTCCGCCGAATATAAAGCCTCCGGCTCCGAGCAGTGCAGAGGCGGCTCCAGCCGCCGAACGCCCTGCCTCCATGCCGAGGGCGGAAACCGACGGAAAGATAAAGCCAAGACAAAACAGCATAAGGAAGGTCAACCCCTCATATACAAGGAACGAGTCAACCATAAAACCCATCGCAAGAAGCATGATTGCAAACGTAGTCATGCCTCCCGTGCTGAATAAGGCGGCATTCTCCATTTTCCGGAATCGCATGGCGAGTCCCGAACCTATACCGATACCTGTGGCGTTGACCGCAAACGTGACAGAGAACTGAAGTTCGGAATAGCCGAAATGCTCCTGCACTATAAAGGAGGCAGACGAGATATATGCGAATAATGCTCCGTAAGCAAACGAATATATCAACACGTAGCGACGGAAATCCGGAATCCTCAATATGCGGAGAAATCCTCCCGCTGTCTTCCACACCGGACACGTTGCCCGATCCTCCATCTTCAGCGACTCCCTGAATAATGAGCACATACCGAGCAACACCACTCCAATTGCAAATAATATCCAGAAGATACCCTGCCACCCTATCGACCGCGAGACAAGACCACCCGTGACGGGAGCCACGACAGGCGCAACGCCATTGATGGCACCAACTATGGCAAGAATCTTTGCAAGTTCCCTGCCTCTATAGCAATCCGTGGCTACTGAACGCGACATGACAATACTTCCCGATCCTCCCAATCCTTGCAGGAAACGGAACACGTTGAACACCTCTATCGTCGGCGACCAGATACATCCCAACGTAGCCGCCACAAACAATATCAGCGACATTATCATGATATGCTTCCTGCCATATTTGTCGCTGATCGGACCAAAAAAGACCTGACCGATTGCAATACCTACAAGGCTCGTGGTCAATCCAAGCTGAACCATCGACTCCGAAGTATTAAACACTGACGTCATTGATGGCAATGTCGGCAGATAGAAATCGGTGATAAACGGTCCGAAGGCTGAAAGTGCACCTAAAAATATTATCAGGAAAAGGAAGTAACGTTTCCCTATCTGATTACTCTCACTATCCATCTGAATCCTCTTACTGTCAGGAGTCATAATTCCTCTTTTTTCTGTCATTTCCCGGATAATAGATCATTTTCCCGCTCCAAACAACGACATATATTCCTGTTCAAAATTTGGAGTGAACACCCCTTTCTCCATATTCTCCAGAATCTCCTCCCTGCTCCAGAACCGTCCTCCGTCAAGTTCATCCGACGGTATGGGAAGGTAGTCGATCTCCGTGCTGAATGAATTGACAAGCTCTCGTTCGCGAGAAGATTCAAACACGTATCTGCGCAACGCTGTCGGTTGGAAATCCATCAGACCAAGCTCCTCAGCCGCCTCTCGACGGAGGGCGGTCTCCACATCCTCACCATAATCCACGTGGCCGCCTACAGCAGTATCCCATTTACCTGGCTGGATATCCTTCCAATCGGGACGACGCTGGAGATACAGTCTACCGTCCTTGTCAAAGACGTGGAGATGCACCACCGGATGCAATAGTTTCGAACCATCATGACATTCCTTTCTCGAAGCCTTACCGACCACGTTGCCCTCTTCATCAACTATCGGAAAAACCTCTTCCAAATTATCTTTCTTCATAATTCAGAATCCTATATATTTTTTTATTAGTCTATATTTTTTATAAGATTGAGTATAAAACTCCAATCTGTGGAAATCGTGCAATGGAGTCTCAACAAATTAAAAATGTTGAATAATTTTTTGATACTTAAGAAACGTAACATATTAAGACAAATTTCATCCAAATACGTATTATTTTCTTTCATATTTGTAAAATTGACTTTTTAGCATTCCTTTATTTGCTTTTTTATATATAAATTTGCATTGTGGAAAGAGTATTATTCCGTAACCTAAACAACCTAAACCAACCTTGGGATAATACAGTTTCCTATCTAAATGAACTGACATTATGAGCAAAATTATTACCTTAGGGGAGATCATGCTGCGCCTGTCTCCTTCCGCCAACGACAGATTCATTCAGTCTGACTCGTTCCGCGTAATCTGGGGAGGTGGCGAAGCCAACGTGGCTGTCAGCTGTGCCAACTATGGACACGAGGCTTTCTTCGTGTCAAAATTGCCTACACACGAAATCGGACAAGCCGCCGTCAACGCCCTACGCCGATATGGTGTGAACACCGATTTCATCGCACGTGGCGGAAACCGCGTCGGAATCTACTACTGCGAGACCGGAGCGTCAATGCGTCCGTCAAAAGTGATATACGACAGAGCCGGATCTGCTATCGCTGAAGCCGACCCCGAAGATTTCGATTTCGATAAGATTATGGAGGGTGCCGACTGGTTCCATTGGAGCGGAATAACCCCCGCTATCAGCGACAAGGCGGCTGAATTGACACGTCTGGCGTGTGAGGCGGCAAAACGGCACGGAGTCACGGTCAGCGTCGACCTCAATTTCCGCAAGAAATTATGGACAAAGGAGAAGGCTCAGTCTGTAATGCGTCCGCTGATGCAGTACGTGGATGTGTGCATCGGTAATGAGGAGGATGCGGAGCTTTGCCTTGGATTCAAACCGGATGCCGACGTAGAGGGTGGCGACACCAATGCCGAGGGCTATAAGAATATATTCCGTGAGATGGCAAAACAATTCGGGTTCAAGTATGTGGTATCCACTTTGCGCGAAAGTTTCTCCGCCACCCACAACGGTTGGAAAGGCATGATCTTCAATGGCGAGGAATTTTATGAATCAAAACGCTACGACATAAATCCCATCGTTGACCGCGTAGGCGGAGGCGACTCCTTCTCCGGAGGTCTTATCCACGGATTGCTCACAATGCCTACGCAGGGTGAGGCTCTTGAATTTGCCGTAGCCGCCTCTGCCCTAAAGCAGACAATTCCGGGCGACTTCAATCTCGTGACGGAAGATGAAGTGAAGGCTCTCGCCGGAGGTAGTGCCAACGGAAGAGTGCAACGCTGATTATTCGGATTTCCCATCATTTGATTCCACTCATATTGATTCAACTATTGATTAAACGAATCACAAATCTTACTAAACAAAGAATCAAAATTACCTGACAATGGCAAGAAACAATAAACTCAGTGTACTCAATAAAATGGCAGCCGCACCGATGGTGCCTGTCTTCTATCATAAAGATGCCGAAGTGGCAAAGGCTGTGGTGAAGGCATGCTACGACGGTGGTGTGCGCCTGTTTGAATTTACCAACCGTGGCGACTTCGCACATGAGGTATTTGCGGAAGTTTCCAAATTTGTAGCGGAGGAATGTCCGGAAATGGCTCTCGGCGTAGGCTCGATTGTTGAACCTGCCACCGCAGCTCTCTACATGCAGCTTGGTGCCGATTTCGTGGTGGGACCGCTTTTCAACCCCGAAGTGGCAAAGATATGCAACCGTCGCGGTGTGCCTTACGTGCCTGGATGCGGAAGCATCAGCGAGATCGGATTCGCGCAGGAGGCTGGGTGCGACGTGTGCAAGCTCTTCCCCGGCGATGTGCTCGGTCCGAAGATGGTGAAAGGTTTACTCGCCCCGATGCCTTGGTCAAAGATCATGGTGACAGGCGGTGTGGAACCTACCGAGGAGAATCTTTCATCCTGGTTTAAAGCCGGAGTTTTCGCCGTCGGAATGGGATCGAAGCTATTCCCGAAAGAGACTATAGCTGCCGCCAACTGGAATGTAATCACAGACAAATGCAAGGAAGCACTCTCCTTCTGCAAGAAATAACCATTCATCCTCTTCCTCTCTCCGCTCCCCCTCTTCTCCCATACGCCCTCTCCGCTCCCTAACATGAAACAAAACTCTTTAAACATGGAAAACCCTTCATATCCCGGAAATGAAAAAATGACCAACTATCGTTGGGTAATATGTGCCATGCTCTTTGTGGCTCTCGTGGTCAACTATCTCGACCGTCAGGTGCTGTCGCTGACATGGAAAAACTTTATAGCTCCGGAATTTAATTGGACGGATGCCGACTACGGCAGGATTACCGGCATATTCTCAATTGTATATGCCGTGTCAATGCTCTTTGCCGGAAAATTCATCGACTATGTTGGCACAAAAAGAGGCTATCTATGGGCTATCGGGATATGGTCGGCAGGCGCATGTATGCACGCTTTCTGCGGAGTGCTGACCGACGGCATAGTCACCGGCGACTGGAATCCCTCCTTCCTCGCAGCTCGTGAGAATCTTCTTGCCGCACAGAAAGCTGCCGATGTGGGCGTGATGGTCACTACGGTCAGCGTATGGCTTTTCATAGCCGCACGTGTGGTGCTATCAGTCGGTGAAGCGGGCAACTTCCCCTCCTCGATAAAGGCGGTGGCGGAATATTTCCCTAAGAAAGACCGCGGTTTCGCCACAGGCATCTTCAATTCCGGAGCTCAGATCGGTGCCCTAATGGCTCCCTTCACCATCCCTCTCATTGCAAAATATTATGGTTGGGAAATGGCATTCCTCGCAATCGGCATACTCGGATTCATCTGGATGGGATTCTGGGTGTTCATCTACAAAGAGCCTCGCAAGAATCCTCATGTAAATCAGGCAGAGCTTGCATATATCGAACAGGATCTTCATTCCGAAGCATCAATGGAGAGGGTGTCGGAGAAGAAAGAGGTGAAGATTCAGGAGGATTCCAAGGTGGGTCTGCTTCAGGCATTCACGTTCCGTCAGACATGGGCTGTGATCTTCGGACGTTTCCTCCCCGATTCCGTATGGTGGTTCCTGCTTTTCTGGGCACCGGCATTTATCAGCGAAGTCTACGGCTACTCCACAGCCTCCACTGAGGGGATGTTTGCCATATTCACCATCTATCTGATCTCAATGCTCTCGCTTGCCGGAAGCTACCTCCCGACATTCTTCATCAACCGCAACCGACTCAATCCCTATTCCGGAAGAATGAAAGCAATGCTCATCTTTGCCATCTTCCCCCTGCTCGGCTGGGCGGTGATGCCACTCGGCGGAATCTCGATGTGGTTTCCGGTTGCTATAATCGGCATAATGTGTGCCGCACATCAGAGCTGGAGTGCCAACGTCTACAACGTGGTTAGCGACATGTTCCCGAAATCAGTCGTCGCCACCGTGACTGGTGCCGCCGGACTCGCAAGCGGACTCGGCAGCTTCTGCTCCAACTATGGAGCAGGTCTCCTCTTCACCTACGCCGAAAACTCCGGTCTATCCTTCATGGGCTACGAAGGGAAACATGCCGGCTACATGATCGTATTCCTCATAGCAGGATCTGCCTATCTCTTCAGCTGGATCATGATGAAGCTCCTCGTCCCCAGATACAAGCTCGTAGTCCTCAAATAAAAGAGCTGCAAAAAGTCCAAGCATCTAATCGCAAGCCCCAAAAGCAAAGCGTAGCTGTTTTGATCCAGGTGTGAGTGCGAAGCGCGAAAGCCAAGTCAAGCCCCAAAGCGAAAGCCCAGCAGCCAAAAGCGCGAAAGCCCAGCCTAAAGCCCCAAAATCATAAACAATATCACCATGCCTTTCATCAACGAAAACTTCCTCTTGGAGACAGAATCTGCCCGCCGACTATACCGCGAGCATGCCTCCAGCCTCCCTATAATCGACTATCACTGCCACCTCTCCCCAAAGGAGATCGCAGATGATAAGCAATTCTCCTCCATCACCGAGCTGTGGCTCGGCGGCGACCACTACAAATGGCGTGCCATGCGAGCAAACGGCACTGATGAGCGATACATCACCGGTGATGCCGATCCATGGGAGAAATTCCAGAAATGGGCGGAGACTCTTCCATATACCCTCCGCAATCCACTCTATCATTGGACCCACCTCGAACTGAAGACCGCCTTCGGTATCGACAAGGTGCTGAATCCATCCACTGCCCGCGAAATCTACGATGCCTGCAACGAACTGCTGAAGCAACCCGGTTTCTCCGCAAGAGGACTGATGGAGAGATATAACGTGGAGGCGGTATGCACCACTGACGACCCCGCCGACTCCCTCGAATATCACCGCCGGATACGCGAAAGCGGTTTCAAGGTGAAAGTGCTGCCAGCCTGGCGTCCAGACAAGGCTATGGCAGTGGATAACCCGATCGCCTACAATGAATATGTAGACCGTCTCGCGGAAGCCGCCGGAATGACAATAGCCTCCTATCCCGATCTGTTGGCAGCTCTCCGCAACCGTCATGACTTCTTCGCATCGCAAGGCTGTAACGTCGCTGACCATGGCGTCAGCTCATTCCCATGGGCGGAATGCACGGAGGAGGAAGCGACTACCCTCTTTGCCAAGGTAAGGGGCGGGATGGCTCTCTCGCAGGAAGAGATCACAAAGCTACAGACTGCAATTCTACTTGAAATCTGCCGAATGAATCATGAGAAGGGATGGGTGCAACAGTTCCATTTCGGACCATTGCGCAACGTCAACTCGCGCATGTTCCGCCGTCTCGGTCCCGACACCGGTTTCGACACTATCGGCGACTACAGCTGTGCCATACCGATTGCCCGGTTCCTTGATGCCCTTGACTCCGACAACCGCCTTGCAAAGACTATCCTCTACAATCTCAATCCCGCCGACAATACATGGGTAGCGGCTATGATTGCCAATTTCCAGGATGGGTCTGTACCGGGAAAGATACAGATGGGCTCAGGTTGGTGGTTCAACGACCAGCTTTACGGAATGGAGGCTCAGATGAACGCCCTCTCTATGCAGGGACTGCTGAGCCGTTTCGTAGGTATGTTGACAGATTCTCGCTCATTCCTATCCTATCCTCGCCATGAGTATTTCCGTCGCGTTCTGTGCAACCTGCTCGGCAACGACCTGGAGAAAGGTCTGATTCCGGAGGAGGAATACGAAAGAGTCGGGAAGATGGTGGAGGATATCTGCTACTACAACACTAAAAACTATTTCAAATTCTAAGATAATGGAAAAGACCTGGAGATGGTTCGGTCCCAACGACCCGATCACGCTCGACATGCTCCGCCAGATTGGTGTGGAGGGTATCGTCACCGCGCTTCATCATATCCCCAACGGTGAGGTTTGGAGCATGGAAGAGGTGATGAAGATGAAGGATTATATCGAAGAGCACGGTCTGCGTTGGTCTGTCGTGGAGAGTCTTCCCGTAAGCGAGGAGATAAAATATGCCGGACCGAACCGTGACGCGCTTATCGAGAACTACAAGGTGAGCCTTGCCAATCTCGGTAAAGCGGGAGTGAAGACTATATGTTACAATTTCATGCCCGTGCTCGACTGGGCACGTACCGAGCTGGAGTACCCGAATCCCGACGGCACCTCCAACCTCTACTTCAACCGTGCGGAATTTGCATATTTCGACATCCACATCCTCAAGCGTGAGGGGGCGGAGAAGGACTATGACGAAGAGACTATCCGCAGAATGAATGAGGAGGTGAAGCCGCGCATGGATAAGGATGGAGAGAAACGCCTTGTCGATAATATCATAGTGAAGACCCAGGGATTTGTCAATGGCAACATCTCGGAGGGCGACCTTGATCCCGTCGGCAAATTCCGCGAACTCCTCGCTCTCTACAAAGGGATTGATGCCAATACACTTCGTGCCAACATGGCTTATTTCCTCAATGCCATAATGCCCGTATGCGATGAGTATGGCATAGACATGTGCGTGCATCCGGACGACCCTCCATTGCAGATACTCGGTCTCCCGCGTATCGTCACCTGCGACGACGACATCCGCAAGTTTCTGGATGCCGTGCCGAATCCACACAACGGCTTGACATTCTGTGCCGGGTCGCTGAGTGCCGGAGCACATAACGATGTGGTGGCTCTCGCAAAGAAGTATGCCGACCGCACCCATTTCGTGCATGCCCGCATCTGTCGCGTGCTCCCCAACGGCGACTTCAAGGAATCGTCGCATCTTGATCCGCGCCTTATCGAGATTGTGCGCACGTTTGAGAAAGCACGTCCCGGAGTCCCGATGCGCGTTGACCACGCCCCCCTAATGCTCGGCGACGAGAAGATGGGCTACAATGCCGGCTACTCCTTCCACGGACGCATGCTCGCCCTCGGCGAGATCGCCGGAGTAATGGCAACAGTCGCAACAGAGTAAAAATCATTACTGTCAATTCTGACCTTAATGTCCTTAATGACCTTAATGTCAATATTGACAATATTGACATTATTGACCCAAAATGACCAAAATGACATCAAAACCCCAACCCCAAAATGAACGAATTATTTTCAGTCAAAGATAAAGTGGTGGTAATCACCGGCGGCACCGGAGTGCTCGGAGCCTGCATAAGCGCATATCTCGCAAAAGAGGGTGCAAAAGTAGTAATATTAGGACGCCGAAAGGATGAGGGCGAGAAGATTGTGAATGAGATCATCGAAGCCGGTGGTGAAGCGATGTTCCTCTCCACTGACGTGCTTAACGCGGAGATGCTTCAGCAGAATTGCGATGAGATTATGGCTAAGTACGGTCGTATCGACGCGCTCCTCAACGCTGCCGGAGGGAATATGCCGGGTGCTACAATACCCCCCGGCAACACATTCTTTGACCTCGACATTGAGGCTTTCCAGAAAGTACTCAACGTCAACCTCACCGGAACAGTGCTACCCACGCAGATTTTCCTGCGCCCGATGGTAGAGGTAGGAAAAGGCGCGATCGTCAATTTCTCATCTATGGCAGCTTTCCGCCCTATGACAAGAGTGATGGGATATTCAGCTGCAAAAGCCGGCATAAGCAACTTCACAGAGTTCATGGCTAATGAGGTGGCTAAGAAATTCACTCCTGAGATTCGCGTCAATGCCATTGCCCCCGGGTTCTTCATCACCAATCAGAACCGTGCGCTCCTCACCAACGAAGACGGCTCTCTCACTGAGCGTGGTGCCGACGTGATACGTCAGACCCCGTTCAAGCGTTTCGGCAAACCGGAAGAGCTGTGCGGCACAATCCAATATCTCATCAGCGATGCCTCCTCATTCGTGACCGGCACCGTTGCCGTGGTTGACGGCGGTTTCAACGCCTTCGTGCTGTAATATACGCTGTAACATATAATGACCGCGACCGAAATGATTTAATCATCTCGGTCGCGGTCATTCTTGGTTATTATCCCAACTATTATTTACGTAATTTTCTGATTGTCTGTCACTTCACCAAAGTCAGTGTGTAGTTAAGACCAGGAGTCTCCGACGGCTGAAGCTGATCGTTGACCATAACCAGTGTAGAATCGGAATCCACAAGGAAATAGAGCGGACCATCAACCGAACCTGCGGATGAATCTCGATTATCCTTCACTAATTTCAGATACTTCTTATTGCTGTCGGCACCCTGACCGGAGATAACCGTAAAATCACCCTCCGACTTGAAACTTGCTGCGTCACGGAAACCGGAAGCTTTCGTCGAATCATTCTGCACATACACTTCCACAAGATCATAATCACCAGATGTATATCCGTGATCATCATCATAATCAAGGCGGAGTACATATCTCACCCCTGCTGCATCTGCTGCCGGAAGCAAACCGGTATACACTTTATCGTTGTCATTTCCGCAAGCGGCACCGGTTGCACAATTCTTTCCATTCTGCGAACATGCGCCCATCAACAACGCCGAAAACATCGCTACATATAAGAATCCTTTTTTCATATCCATCAATTTTAATTAAATACACAAGACGTTATCCGAAGTAATCCGAACTTGAATGAAATTGCTTAAATCTCAGCATATTCTATCCTACCTCTTAATGACAAACATCAAAACGACTGTATTTGTTCGTAATGAATCTAACCTTTCGGAATAAGTTCAGACAACTTCAATACCCTCATTTACGGAATAAGTAGGTCACTTTAACGCTATACTGGCGTTCGATCCTACGCATATTCTCCATACCGGACCCACCGCTATAAGCGATATTGCTGAATGCCTGAGGCACGGCATATCCCGGAGAGGTCTCCTCCACTTTCAATACCGACAATCCTGACAACCCTTCATTCTCCGCGATAAATTCCGCCTTACTTCTTGCGGCATCAAGAGCTGCTTTCAGACCCTCCCTGTTGTATCTTGCCATGTCGCTGTTGTCAAGTTTCGTGATGCTGAAACTTGTCACACCATTCTCCGGCAGATTCTCCGCAATCTTATCAAGCTGGGAAAAATCGGTCAGCACCGCCGACAATCGTTTCGCCATACGGAACTTATCTGAAAACCGCCTGTCGAAATAATTACCCACATCCGCCACCGTCACCTGCGAATCCATCACACCGGCATCCGTCAGCGTCCTCCTCACCATATCCTCAATCATGCGGAGACTCACCTTCACGCTATCCGCACCCTCCTGTCGGAAATACTCCTCGATTCCGATCTCCAGCGTAATCCGGTCAGGCACCACATTGATCGACGCAGTACCACTCACCTCCACCTGCGGAGCCGTCTGCTGCGCAAATCCCGGCAGCACCCCCGCCGCCACCATCACCAAAACAACAAAATATCTGCTAATTACCATAATAAATTTATATAAAGTGACATTTAAATCAATTAATTGGGGAGAAGGTAATAACTTTCGATTGAAATTATTGAAGTTGTCTAAACTTCATCTACTTAAATCTGTAAAATTAATTCTTTGCGGTGAAAAAAAACAAAATAATCGCCGCAAATTTGCGGCGATTATGATGATTATGACGAGCATGCGAATTATGGATTATAAATCATCTGGACGTGTCCGATAGGTAGGTTCGCGCTAATAAGCAACGGGATACGGTCGTTGACTCCTATCTCGGCATTTATCTGATAACCGCTCATTACCCCACGGTAGCTGTATTCAAACTGGATATTGTAGGAGGGATAGGTCATCCCCTCTATCTTATATTGCGATTTCCCTTTGTAGGTGACCACTACCTTCTCCGGATTACTCCCTTCCACGGCTATAGGAATGGTCAATGTGCTTCCCGGTTTCATGCTCTCGAAATCTATCTCATGAGAATAATAGAACATCCCGAGCATATCCCCCATTATATGAATCGCCTCCATCGTGTTGGCACTCGCATCAAGCTCTCCACCACCCTTGATATTCTTATAGTTCGCAGGATCTGACGGCACAAAATTTCCGGAACGATATTCCGTCACTTTCGGCTTCAGATACCATCCGTTCTCGTAGGTCACTGTCTCCTTACTCAATCCCGAAGTGGGGCTCATTATGGTATGCAGCGTGTCGGAGATACAGAACACTCTCCCTTCCCACGGTATGCTGTTGCCGTCAATTGTAGCATTAAACCGATTGTCGCGGCATTCCATAGTAACCACACCATGACCTATCATCACGTCTACCATTCCCCAATGGTAATGAGCGTTATACCTCAATTCCTGTCGCGGAATATTCACCTGCGCATGTGCTGCAAACAGCGAAAACATTAGCGCAAGAAGCAATATGACTCTCTTCATAGCATATCAAGTTTTTAAATTAAATTATTGAAGTTGTCTAAACTCCATTCATACTTATCCAACAACCTGAATTGCCCTTTGTTGAGACCAACCGTTTTTTTCTCCACCGTAATTTATCCAAATCGGCAAAAGATACTTGTTTTCGCGAAAGAAGCAATTATTTATTTCTACCGCGCAAGCTGTCACAATCTTAATATCGAATCTAATATCGCATCTTTCAAAATCAAACGTAAAGTTACAAAATTCCATACAATTTCCCCAAAATCGGATTCTTCCGATGGTTGAACGGTTAAATTTGTATAAATTGAATCTTTTCCATCACCTTTTTCCAATGCCATCTGTTATTATTTACAAAGGCTACAAAATGCATGGCTCCATCTTCCTATGATGGATGACAGAGCCTACGCATGAAGTTAATGACAGAACGTAAAAAAACGAACTATTAAAATTTTCTGTTACAATGGAATTTTTATCAAACGACAAACTTTTGATCGTAGGTGCCGCAGGAATGATCGGCTCCAACATGGCCCAGACTGCCATAATGATGGGACTCACACCCAACATCTGTCTTTACGATCCGTACTTGCCCGCACTGACGGGCGTGGCTGAGGAGCTGCTTCAATGCGGCTTCGAGGGTGTAAACATCACCTATACCAACAACGTGGAGGAAGCCTTCAAGGGTGCTGCATATATCGTCTCTTCAGGCGGTGCCGCACGTAAGGCTGGCATGACACGTGAGGATCTTCTGAAGGGCAATGCGCTCATCGCCGAGGAATTTGGCAAGAATGTGAAGAAATATTGTCCCGACGTAAAGCACGTGGTCGTAATCTTCAATCCTGCTGATATCACGGGTCTTATCACGCTGCTTTACTCCGGTCTTAAACCCTCTCAGGTATCCACTCTCGCTGCCCTCGACAGCACACGTCTGCGCAACGAACTTGCAAAGTATTTCAAGATCAGTCCTGACACTGTCGTAAATTCAAGGACATACGGCGGTCACGGCGAGCAGATGGCAGTATTCGCATCCACCACTTCCGTCAACGGAAAGAAGCTCACCGAGATAATCGGCACTGAGGAGCTTCCCGAGGATGAATGGGAGAAGATGAAGGTGAGAGTGATACAGGGTGGCAAGAACATCATCGACCTTCGCGGACGTTCATCATTCCAGAGCCCGGCATATCTATCTATAGAGATGATTGCAGCCGCAATGGGTGGCAAACCGTTCCGTTGGCCTGTCGGCACATACGTTGACAATGACAAGTTCAGCCATATCATGATGGCAATGGAGACTACCGTCGACAAGAACGGCGTGACCGTACAGCCTGTAAAAGGCACTCCTAAAGAGGAAGCCGAGTTGGAGAAGAGCTACGAGCATCTCTGCAAGCTCCGCGACGAAGTGATCGAGATGGGCGTCCTGCCTCCCATCTCCGAGTGGAACAAGCTCAATCCGAATATAAAATAATTTTAATCCGGTCAATAATGACAATATTGTCATTACTGTCATTACTGTCATTATTGTCACCATTGTCATTACCGACATTATTGTCATTACCGACAATCTTTATTTACCCTGTTTTTATTAAAATCAATCCTGACTTTTAATGAAACAAATGCCGAAACGGGCGGCCTCTGAATGAGGTCGCCCGTTTCTTATAATGTTGCATCAAGCCGATTCCGGCAAGAGCTTTATTTCATATTTACGTCTACGGTGCCGTCAGGAAGCACGGTTATCTCTATCGACTTGCCCGGAGCCACTTCAATTGTTGCGGTCTCCTTGGTGCGGGTGCGCAATGCTGCGGGAGCCTTGCCTGTGCCACCCTCCACCGGATGCAATGCCTTGTTGATGTCGTATCCGGCTACGGGATCCACCTTGTAGTTGCCGTCGGCTCCTACCGTCTTTATCACCTTGCCTGACTTCGGAGCGGCTGCCGCACCGCCGGCAAATTGGATGATCGGCTGATTGGTAGCCATGACGTCGCCTTCGCCGATAAGCAGTTTAGCAACCACGCCATCGCGGTCAGCCACGAGATTATTCTCCATCTTCATTGCCTCATAAATCAGGAGAGTGTCGCCTGCCTTAACGGAATCGCCTGCCTTAACCTTGAACGACAGAACCGTGCCACCCATCGGTGCCACCATTACCGCGCCGCCAGCTGCCGGAGCTTCGGCTGCACCACCTTCGCCTGCAAACTCAATGAGAGGCTGATTGGTAGCCATGACATCACCTTCCGACACGAGCACCTGTTTTACAACACCGCCCATATCGCAGGCAAGATCATTCTCCATCTTCATTGCTTCATATACGATCACCGTATCGCCCGGCTTAACTGTGTCGCCCGGCTTAACCTTGATGCTCATGATAGTGCCGCCCATCGGTGCGGAGAAGACCGGTCCGGTCACTTCTCCCGACGCGCCCTTCTTGGCAGCCTGAGCCTGAGGTGTGCTGCTGGCATGCTCTGCCTTACGCTTGTTGGTGAGATACGTCTTTGCCACTGCCGGAAGCAATGCGAGAAGCAATTCCTCCTCCTCATTGGCAGCAAGTTTCACACCACCAAACTGATCGAGAACGGGGTTCTCCGGTGACCTATAAGAGGATACGTCATACGGTTTCTCCTCCGGGCTGCCAGTAATCTGCTCACGGAATTTGGGATCGACTGCAACGGGAGTGTTGCCGTATTCACCCTTCACAAGAGAGATGAACTGGTTGCTCTTGTTGGAATAGTCGGGCTTGCCTGCGCGACGATCCATAGCGAGAGACACTGCCTGAGAACCTACAATCTGGCTCGTCGGGGTCACAAGCGGCACAAGACCTGCATCGCGACGCACCTTCGGGATGAGTGCCATTGCCTCTTCAAGCACGTCCTCGGCTTTAAGCGCACGAAGGTTGGCAACCATGTTGGAGTACATGCCACCCGGCACCTCCGCATTCTTGACAATCTCATTGGGCTTCGGGAAACCGAAATATGCCTCGATCTTATGGCAGGCATCGAGAAGTTCCTCCTCCTTGTTTGCCTTGGCTGCCTCAATAGCACGGTCAAACTCTGCATCAATCTCGGCGGCCATCTCTGCAAATGCCTCATCGAAGTCGCGCTGCCATTTATCCTTGTTAAGGTCGAAATCGGCAAGTGCCTTACGTGCATTCTTCAACTCGTGGCGTATCTTGGCAACTGCCTCCATATTCACCTCAAGCTCGATGCCGAGTTTCTTACAGAAGATGTCGATAAGCTCGATAGCGGGAGCTGCTGAGCCACCGCCAAACCACCATATATTGGTATCGACGATATCCACTCCCTGAATGATTGCCGTAAGCACGGATGCAAGACCGTAGCCCGGAGTGCAGTGGGTGTGGAAATCAACGGGTACACTCAGAGCCTTCTTCAGCTTCGGCATGAGGGTGAAGATACGCGACGGATTGACAAGACCTGCCATATCCTTCAGCGTCACCATCTTCGCACCGAGTTTCTCCATCTCCACCGCCTTGTTGACGAAATAGTCATCAGTAAAGATCTTCTCCTCTTCAGGCGTGCCCTTCGGGTCGATGGTATAACATACTGCCGTATCGGCGATCGCAACGTTGCCGTTAAGACCGTCGAACTCATTAATCATCTTGATTGAACTCTTGATATTGTCAAGGTCGTTGAGCGCATCAAAGATACGCATCACGTTCAATCCGTTCTCTATAGCTTTCTTATAGAACCCTTCAAGCACTGTGTCGGGATACGGCACATAGCCGAAGAGATTTCTACCTCTGGAAAGGGCGGAGAGCAATGAAATGCCCTTCATCTCCTTTGAGCAGGAACGGAGGCGATCCCAGGGGCTTTCTCCAAGATAGCGCATCACTGAATCGGGTACTGCGCCACCCCACACTTCCATAATGTAAAACTTTGCCTCTTTGTAGAGAGGGAGAAGTTTGTCAACGTTTTCCTGCTTCATGCGGGTCGCGAACAGCGATTGCTGACCGTCACGCATAGTCAGGTCTCTTATTTGAAGTTTCCTTGCCATGGTGTTTTGTTTAAATCTGGCGTTTATAGATTTTTGCCAAAATTAACTATAAAATCCTAATTACGGAAATTTTTCCGCAAAAGATTTCTATTCTTGCCTTTAAATTCTCTTTTTTGCCCCCTTTATTTCGTTCATCTTCTGTTTTTTCTTATATTTGCCAATAATTTTCTTTATAAAAATATGAGATTTCTTTTAACTTCAATCCTTTCTCTCCTGATTTGCATATCAATATCTGCGGAAAGCACATATTCCACAGACCCCGACATTCATTATTCTTCCAAAAATGATGATTATTCCCGGAAGCGTCTTTCGCTCGACGTCCATCATGACAGGAATGTAAAGGATATGCCTGTCATCGTATGGTTTCATGGCGGAGGACTGACCGGCGGCAATAAATTCGTGCCCGCCGAACTGACGGAGAGAGGATATGTCGTGGTGGCTCCAAACTATCGGCTGATACCGGAAGTAGACGTGGAGCAATGCATTGACGATGCCGCTGAAGCCGTGGCGTGGACTTTCAGGAATATAGAGAAATATGGTGGCGACCCCTCGAAAATATTTGTGACGGGACACTCCGCAGGCGGATATCTGACAAGCATGATCGGACTCGACAAGAAATGGCTCGACAAGTATGGCATTGACGCCGATTCCATAGCCGGGCTGATACCTTACAGCGGACAGGTGATTACTCATTTCTCCGACAGGAAGAGCAAGGGGATAGGCGAACTCACCCCATACGTCGACGACCATGCACCACTCTTCCACGTCCGTAAGGATTGCCCTCCCTACATCATAATCACCGGAGATGCCGAGCAGGAACTATACGGACGATATGAGGAGAACCTTTATATGTGGCGGATGATGAAGCTCGCAGGTCATCCCGACGTGAAGATATATAAGCTCGACGGATATAACCACGGCGACATGGCTGCCCCTGCCCACCACATTCTCCGGAATGAAATCTCACGCATTCTCTCCGACAGGAAGAAAAATCAATGACCGACGTAAACCAATGACCGACATGATTCTTATCGTTGATGATGACAAGTCAGTAAGACTATCTGTAGGGCTGCTTCTGAAAAGGGCAGGTCATGCAGTGGATTATGCGGAGAATCCTGACGAGGCTATTGCAAAGATCAGGAGTAACGAATATGGTCTGATTCTCATGGATATGAACTATTCCAGAGGCACTTCCGGCAGGGAAGGCATAGAGTTGCTGATGAAGACCAAGATATTCCAGCCCGACACTCCCGTGATACTCATAACCGCGTGGGGAAGCATCGAGCTTGCCGTGGAGGGGATGAAGGCTGGCGCATACGATTTCATCACAAAGCCGTGGAGCAATCAGGTGCTGCTTCAGCGCATAGAGACCGCTCTTAACCTCAACAGTTTGCAGGAGGAAACGGCGGTCAGCACGTTTGACAGAGGTGGAATAATCGGCAATAACAAGAGTATGCTCGAACTCCTCACCACTGTCGAACGTATCGCCCCGACCGATGCCCCGGTGCTTATCCTCGGTGAGAACGGCACCGGCAAGGAGATGATCGCCAATGCCATACACATCAACAGTCAAAGGAAATCAGCGCCATTCGTCATGGTGAATCTCGGAGGCATATCTCAATCGCTCTTTGAGAGTGAGATGTTCGGTCATGCAAAAGGGGCATTCACAGGAGCCGTCACCGCACGGAAAGGTCGCTTCGAGACTGCCGACAAGGGCACAATCTTCCTGGATGAGATCGGCGATCTCGACATGAGTTGCCAGGTGAAGCTGCTGCGGGTGCTTCAGCAACACACCTTCGAGCCACTCGGCGAGAGCCGTCCCAAGAAGGTGGATATCCGAGTGATATGCGCCACCAACGCCAACCTCAACGAGATGGTGGCTCAACGCACTTTCCGCGAAGACCTTTTCTACCGCATCAACCTCATCACACTGCATCTCCCTGCACTGAGGGAACGGCGTGACGACATTCCTCTGCTGGTAAGGCGTTTCATGGAGGATTCCGCCGCATCTCTCTCAATCGACGTGCCGGAAATCACGCCTGAAGCAATGGAATTTCTCACACGTCTACCCTATCCCGGCAATATCAGGCAACTGAAGAATATGGTGGAGCGGGCGGTGCTTATCGGCGGCCAGCGGTTGGGGAAAGATATCTTCGCATCTGTCGACGGAAGTACCACCGCAGTGGAGGAGATACGCCCCTCCGGCACTCTCAACGACATGGAACGTATTGCCATCGAGGAGGCCCTTGATAAGGCGGACGGAAATCTGACGCAGGCGGCGAGAATACTCGGCATAACCCGACAGACTCTCTACCGACGAATGGACAAATATAACATGAAGTGATGAAATCCAAGTTCTGGTTCATATTACTGGCATTGTGCATAGTAGCGATAATAGTGCTGGCAAGCATATTCCGTATGCCCGACTATCCGTGGATATACGTGGCATACGCAATGACTGTACTGTCGCTGATAATGCTTTTCCGGAGCATTATCAAGCCTCATGACACCGTTATAAGGGGTATGGAATTGATCTCGGCCCAGGATTTCAACAACCGGCTCACCCCCGTGGGGGAATATAATGCCGATAAGATAGTGACCTTATTCAATTCGCTCATCGACAAACTGCGCCTTGAACGTCTCCGCAATCTGGAACAGGACAGTTTCCTGCGCCTGCTCATCGACTCCTCCCCGATGGGGGTGATGATGCTTGATTTCGACGGAAAGATCGTCATGATCAACAATTCTTTATGCCGTATCACCGGCATAAAGGGTGAACAGGATGCCTTGGGGAGGTATCCGGAAGATCTGCCCACCGACCTTGCCGCGAAAATATCGGCGGTGCCACTCGGCGAGAGCCGCATCATACGTCGTGGCGACATCAGACGATACCGCTGCTATCATCTCAGCTTCATGCAGTCAGGATTCAAACGGCGTTTCTTCCTTCTTGAAAGCCTCACGGAGGAGATGATGAAAGCCGAACGTGCGGCGTATGAGAAGGTGATACGCACCATGTCGCATGAGGTCAACAATACTATGGGTGGAGTGAAATCTGTGCTCGAGCTCCTGCATGACACTGCCGATGACGACGAGTTGAGTGAGGTGATAGAAAGTTGCGACGACCGATGCGATAGGTTGTGTGAGTTTATCAGCTCCTACGCACAGGTGGTGAAAGTGCCTGCTCCGGTCAGACAGGATGCCGACCTTAATGATACCCTTTCCGCTATGCTCCCCTTCCTGAAAGGGATGATTCCGGAGACCGTATCATTAGACTATTCCCCCGGAGATATCAGCAGGAAAGTAAGCATCGACATATCCCTGATTCAGCAGGTGGTGGTGAATATTGTGAAGAATGCCGTGGAGAGTATAACGGGCGACGGTCACATCATCATATCCACCGGCATACTCGACAATTCGGTATGGCTCGACATATCAAACGACGGTATGCCTATCACGGATGAAGTTAGCCACATGCTTTTCAGTCCGTTTTTCACCACTAAACGCGACGGGCGCGGGTTAGGTCTCACTCTCATCAGTGAGATTCTAAACCGGCATAACGCGCAATTCTCCCTGAAGACAGATACCGACGGGATAACCCATTTTCATATTGAATTTGAATGAAAAAGAGATTGGAATGAAAAAGATAGGGATATTGAGTGATACCCACGGATGCTGGGACCAACGGTTTGCAATCCATTTTGCCGGATGCGATGAGATATGGCATGCGGGCGACATCGGTGATTACGGCATAGTGGAGCAGCTTGACGGGATTGCCCCGGTGGTGCGTGCCGTAAGCGGCAACATCGACCATGGTATGGTGAAGCGTAAATGCCGGGAGATCGAGATCTTTCAGGTAGAGGGGGTAAAGGTGCTCCTCACCCATATCGGCGGCTACCCCGGCAAATGGTCGAAAGGTATGAAATCATTGCTGAAGGAGGAGAATATCAATCTGATGGTAGACGGACATTCCCACATACTGAAAGTGATTTTTGACCGGGAGCTGAACCTGCTTCATATCAACCCCGGCGCAGCCGGCACTGCCGGCTGGCACAAGGTGCGCACTCTCATTCGCCTGACAATCGACGGCTCCGACATGCGCGACTGCGAGATAATCGAACTCTCCGGTAATATCTGATTCAGCTGAATCACCTGAAATGGCGAAACCACCCTCCCACTTCAGTATCAAAATAACATACCCATCAGATCCACCATCACTAACTTTGCAACATCAAACGGTGCGCTTCGCGCAAAGTAACAGGTAACAAGTAATAGGTAATAGGTAACAAGTAACAAGTAACAAGGTAGAAAGTCTTCATCCATATAAGACGGGATGAAGAGACCCGTAATGTACAAAAAGTAACCTTTTATACGTCATCAACCACACTTAACCGATAATTACTTCAAGTTTAATAAGTCAAAATACATAAGTCGTGTACGAAGTTTTCGAGGAGTTTGTTTACGTTCTATTTCTTCATCCGGAGTTTTAGGTGGCTTTGAATATAAATCCTCTTGTAATTCCGATGTAAATAGATATTCAAATCCGTTTCTCTCATAAAAAGACAAAACATTTGGTTCGTTTTTAGCATCCACTATAAGAAAACGACATGCTGATTTATCATCATTTTCCGCAAACCAAAATTTAAGGAATTTAAGCACCTGCGAACCAACACCTTGATGTTTATATTTTTTTGAAACAGGCAAACGACCAATAAGAACACCAGGGAATCTGCTTAACATTTTCTCACGGTTTGTTATTTTCCACATCGCATTCCTCCGGGAATTTGGCAAATCATAAATTCTCAGGCTATCATTTGATACTGTAAAACATGCAACGATATCTTTAGAATTCTCTGTTGATAGAAAACAATAGGTATTTCCCATTTGATATTTACGATAAGATATAGCATCATCCCGAAAGAAATCGTCCATATCTTCATCACTACCACATTCAAAGGGATTATAACGGTCTATCACGCCTTTTGTAAGAGGACCGAAAATACACGAATTTAAGATAAAATCCTGCATAATATTACCGGAATAAGTTTGCATAACGATTTGATTTCTCAATAATCTTACGCATCATTATATAACCCGGTTCTTTTGTGATATCTCGTTCCGGTCGACTTGCAAAACGTTCTTCAACCTCATCAATTTTACGTCGGAGACGAGCTGCCTCTTCTCCATAAAGTGTCGGGATTGCTTTTATCGGTATTGCCATAACTTTCTTTTTTAGTTCTTTTTATGAGAACGGATATACATTTCTATTTGTTGTGTAATGAGCCACACTATTCTTATACATCCCCAAAAATCACCTATCATTTTACGCCGAAAAAGTGGTCACTTGACCATTTTTTCGTCCTTTATCCCCTGATTCCATTCCTAAAACTTGACTTTTCTGTATTTTATTTGGAATAAGTGAGACATTATTTAACCCCTATGCTGGCTTTAATGACGAAAAAGTGGTCACTTGACCACTTTTTCGGCGTAGAATGAATAATCTTGTACTAAACACGCTATGCTCTCATCATTCTTCGGCCAACCGATTGTAACCGTAGAATAACAAATCAAAGTAGTAGTGCGTGATTCATCTGATTCACTGATTCACCATGAATCACTTGAATCACTTGAATCACCTGAATCACATTCCGGAGCCGATGACGAGGAGGGCGAGGCTGAGGAGGAGTACGCCAAGGTCGATCAGTTTCGGCTTGATGTTCTTCTCGTGAAGGGCAAGGACTCCGTATATGAAACTTACTATCACGCTGCCTCTTCTTATCATCGACACGACGGCTACCATCGACCCGTCGAGTGAAAGGGAGTAGAAGTATGCCATGTCGGCAATTGTGAGGAACAGGGCGATACACGGTATGGTCCAACGCCATACAAACCTATCCCCTATCTGCTTGTGACTCCCACGGATTATAGAGATCGTCACTACCATTATGATGCACTGATAGAGTGAATACCATCCCTGCACCTCTATCGGGGAGTATGACCGCAGCAGATATTTGTCGTAAAGCGCACTGACGGCTCCTAATGCCGTCGCCCCTATCGACATCCATATCCATTTGGAATGTTTTATCGAGAATCCCTCCTTTGCTCCGAGTCGCGATATGAAGAAGAGCGACGCGAAGCCAAGCAATATACCTATCCATTGCACCCAGTTGAGCCGTTCGCCGAATATCAGCAATGCTCCGACAAGCACTATCACCGGACGCGACGCATTGATCGGTCCCTGCACCGTCAGTGGCAGATGCTTGATTGCAAAGTATCCCAAGAGCCACGACCCAAGCACTATGAATGATTTCAGTAGAATCTGAAGATGACCTACCACCGTATTGCCGAATCCGAAATTACCATGACTGATGCCATCTATCAGAAACGGCGACATATACAGTGCACCGAATACTGTATTCAGCATAAGAACCATCAGTACATCGTTTCCCTTTACCGAAAGTTTCTTGAAAATGTCATAAAATCCCAGACAAAGTGCCGAGACCAAAGCCAATGCTACCCACATGATGCAATAATTTTTTCTTTTCAGGCTGCAAAGTTACAAAAAAATCCCGATTCCAACCGAACCGGGATTTCTTACACTATTAGATTGATGGAGTGTGTTACTGGCTGAGGAATGACGAGCCGGTGTCGCGGTTGTTAAGACCACGGCGAGCTGTGCGGAATAAGGAGCCGAAATCTGCCTGATAACTGATTGAGAGACATATCATATTGGCATTGTTCTCTATATTCCTGAATCGGTAGGAGGGATTGACCGTGCTATAGTTCCATGATGGATATTGGGTGCCCTTCTTGCAGAACATATAGTACCATCCTATGTCAAACGTCCAATGTTTGTCGGGTTTATATTGGAAATCAAGGGCGTCTCCATTCTCATCCTTACTTACCGACGTGCCCCACTGACTCTTTCCGGGGAACTTACGCCAATAGCTTATCGTGAACGGCCCTTTTGTCCACCACAATGAGACCGACGCGCCGAACGTGTCAAGATTCTTTCTCCATGCCTCACCCTTCGCTTCATATCTCACATATTCCAAAGTGACATTCCCACCAAACATTTTGGCAAGACCATTGACCCCCACACTGATCCAACTGTCATATTCCACCTGCGAATTGAAGTTGCGGCTGTTTGACATGAATTTTCCATCACCAAGATATGACACGTCGGAATAGACCGGATTATGGGTATAGCCATGACGGAAATTCACAGAACCAGTCCATATCCCCTTCCTCATATTCAACGAGAGTGTATTGTAGAAGGAATCGCTCACTTTCAGATCGGGATTACCGTTGCTTATCAGATAGAGCGACGTCTGCTGAGGATAGTCGGTCAGTGAGGCGAGACTCGGTATGGAGGGTGAATAATTGAAGCGATAGGTCAACGTCCATGTCGGGTCGATCTTCCATGAGGCGAGCAACGAGGACAGATTCTTTATGAAATGACGGTTGTTAAGGTCATTTCGCATCCAGAAAAGTTTCGCTCCGGAAGCAAACCTCAGATATACGGGACCCGCCTGCTGCGACAGTTGCAGATATACGTAGTTATTGTTCTCCGTAAGGGTTGCCTTATAACCGGTGGCAAGATAACGGTTGTCGTTGCCCGATACCGTGTTCTGATAGCCGGCGGAGAGTTCGGTGAGATCGCTGAAGGAGTGCACGTAGCTGATCTCCGATATGAGTGAGCGGCGTTTGCTATCCGTATCCGTGATGTAGGTCTCATCCCTCCCATCCGAAAGATTTTCGGTCATTGTGTGGCGGTAATCGGTGGATGAGAGAGTGCCGAGCACCTCCAATTCAAGCGAACTCTTGCTGTTGAAGTCCTTGCGCAGATAGAGGTCGAGCGAGGGTGTGAACCGTTTGCTTGAAGTCTTTGAGCTGGAATTATAGTCCCCAAGAAGGGAATCGTGAGTGTCGCTATCCGAACTTCTCGAATCGTTGAATATCGTGGTATTAAAGGTGGCGGAGAATATCAGACTCTCCTCCGGTTTAAAGATATATCTTAGATTCAGCGGATTGCTCAGGTAATAGAAGGGTGACTTAGCAGTAGAGGAAAGATCCACACGGAAATCATCGCCGATTAATGATGATTCCGAATAGTCATACACCTTGTTGTAGCTTCGCCATGACGGATTATAGGAGAGCGTGAATTGTGATGCTCCCTGATGATACGACCCTCTCACATTGCCATCGACAAACCCGGTAGTAGGGCAACCTCGTCCCCACGCATAGACGGAACCGCCGTCGTTCCTCTTTTTGAGGAAGATGTTGATGAAACCACCGGCACCTTTGTCGGCATATCTGGCGGGGACAAAACGTGAATATTCCACTTTGGATATGTCAGACGGATTGAGTGCGTTGACATCATCCTGCGTGGAGGGGATTCCGTCGATGAGAATCACCACACTTGCCCCCATGACGCTCATGGAGCGGTTGACTGGATTTATCTCCAATTCATCAAGCTGCAACTTGCGGAGCAATGACAGTGCATCGGAAGATGCCTTCACATCCGTGGCGGAGGGTATGACTATTGTTTTTCCGCGAGATTCACGACGACCGTCTGCCGTCACCACCAGTTCCTGAAGATCCTTGGCATCGGAGAGGTATATCGTGCCGAGATCAATACTCTTCTTCACCCCCTCAAGGGATATGTCGGAAGAGGTATATCCCACATTCTCTATCAGAAGCGTCAATGAGGATCCATCCTTACTTGTCAGTGAGAATGACCCGTCGTCAGCAGTCTGTGTGGTCGTCAAGGGAACTGTGCCTGCAAAAAGGCGGCATGTGGCACCCGCCAAAGCTGTCGAATCCGATTCCGAGAATACTCTCCCCTTAATGTCTATATCGGCAAACGCATCAATCGGCATTGCCGACATCACTGCCATCGTACAGAAAGAGACAAATGGAGCCGTATTACGGAAGATGTGGTGTAAAGTTTCACTCATATTAAAAAACATTAGTTTCAAGAATGTAGGTTGACAGCATCCAGCCGTCCTATTCTTCAATCCGAGCAGGTAATGCACTACACATCCAACCTGCCATCATTTATATGACGGATAAAATTAAAATTTGTGACATTTTATCAACAAAATTTAAAAATTCCTATCCATAACTCTAAAAATCTCCATCTTCAGGCATTCTCGGCGGCTTAAGAATTACTGATATCTCGTGGGAAATATACCTTGAAACGTGTCAGGGAGTCTGAGTCTGTGGTGAGTGAAAAACGACAGCCATGCTTATGGAGCACTTCGCTTATAAACAGCAGTCCGATACCGTGTCCCTCCTCCTTAGTGGTGAAGAAAGGACTGAAGAGCATCTCGCCACATTCTTTGGATATCCCTCGTCCGTTGTCGATGACCGTGAAACCTGCCTCTTCATCGCTGGTGGATATTATTATCTCTCCATCCTTGGAAATACTTTCAGCAGAGTTTTTCACAATATTTATAATGACCTGCTCCAGCAATACCGAATCAAAGTCAAGCCATAAGGGGGATTCGCACAGTTCCAGACGTAAAGTTATATTCCGAGGACGGCAGAGACTTTCCAGACCGATTACCCATTGACGAAGGCATTCGTTTAAATCCCGCGTGGAGACAACCGGATCAGGAATCCTGACCGCCTCTACAAAAGTAGAGATAAATTTTCCCAATGAACGGCAACGACTTCGGCATGTCGCCACCACCTCATCACGCTCACTCTTATCGAGAGATGGTGCGGCATTGTCCATTTCAATAGCTGCCAGCAGGGAATCAAGCCCCGCGATTGTGTTGTTGACCTCATGAGCAATGACCCGTATCACCTTCCCATAGCTTTTCCTTTCAGCCTTCATCACCTCTTCCGTCAGTTTCTCTATCAATAGGAAAGGGTGTTCAAATCCATCGTCCATGAAACTTAAACGCGAACAGCGGAAAATCATTGAATCGCTTAGTCTCACAGTCCTTACCTCTCCGGATGAGAGAGAAGCGAGAACACGCCCCAAAGGAGTGTCTATGTTTTCCAGATTCACCTTTAACGCCTCTTCCATGGTGGAAAAACCCAGAAAGGCTGCCCCCACCGGATTAATAGATATTATACGGTCTGTCTGCAAAAGGATTATACCCATCGGGGAAACATTGGTCAGGAGGTCAAGGAAATGATTCTGCTCCCGAAGATGCAGTCTCTGCTCCTTTAGCGACGACCGGATGAGATTAAACATGTCAATGACGACGTCCGTGTCGTATTGACCCACATGAGCGAGCCGGCTTCCGAAGTCTTGTGCCTTCAACAGATTGAATCCGTTGGTGATACTCTCCAGGTGCTTGATGACAGCCCTATGCAGAACAATCGTGACGACTATCGCAACCCCACATGCCACTCTCATGGAAGTCATCACGTATCCTCCATTCTCCGCCGGAAGAAGAAAAGATGCCGCGAAGACCGAAACAATCAGAGCCAACAATATACGGAAAAGATATTTTGTCTTCATTCTCCCGGTCTGTAGGATATGCCATATTTCTCCATACGGCGGTATAAGGTCTGACGCGTGACGCCCAACATTCTAGCAGCTCTTGCCACATTCCCGGCAGCCTTAGCTATCGTACGTTCTATCTCCCGGCACTCCAATGATTTTATCGACGACTGACCCGACAGCTCATCCGACGGCATATCGCCTGAAAATTGCGAAAGGAAATCGGATTTCCCAAGCCGTGGGGCATCCACCACCAGCATGGTGCGTTTCACGAGATTTTCAAGTTCGCGGATGTTGCCCGGATAAGGTAGACTCGAAAGGAATTCCATTGCGCCCGGCAAGATCTCCGGACGAGGCATCCCTCTTTCTCTGCTGACCGAATCCACGATATGATTCACGAGCAACGGGATATCTTCACGCCGCTCGCGAAGAGGCGGAAGCTTCACCGTGATCAGATTTATCCTATAGAAAAGATCTTCGCGGAAAGTTTTCCGGCTCACCATGTCGGGAAGGTCGGCGTTGGTGGCACAGATTACCCTGACATCCGTCCTTCGGGTATGGCTGTCACCAAGCATCTCATAAGTGTGTTCCTGAAGCACACGCAGAAGTTTCACCTGGAGGTTAAGGTCAAGATCCCCTATCTCATCAAGGAAGATTGTGCCTTTGTCGGCGAGAGCGAATCTCCCCTCCCGGTCGGATGTGGCTCCTGTAAAGGCACCTTTCTTATGACCGAACATCTCGCTTTCAAACAGGGAGGAAGCGATCCCCCCGAGATTCACTTTCACCAGACGATGATTGCGACGCAGACTGTTTCGGTGGATGGCTTCGGCTATAAGTTCCTTTCCGGTACCATTCTCCCCCATTATCAGTACGGATGCGTCTGTATGGGCGATACGCTCGATGGTAGACAATATCTCTAAGAGCGCGGGAGAACGGCCGATTATAAACGACCGGTCAAAATGCCCGGCGTCACCACCGACTCCGGTGCCACCGTTGAGGTCGATTGCCACCTTTATAAGCTGTAGGAAAGAGATGCTGTCCCACGGTTTTGTCACAAAATCGAACGCACCTGCCTTCACTCCCTTCACCGCCAACGGGATGCTCCCCCACGCAGTCATAAGAATAACGGGAGTGGCGGGACAGAATATCTTTATCTCTCTGAGCAATATGATCCCCTCCTCGCCGGAAGTGCTTCGGGAAAAATTCATGTCGAGAAGCACAAGGCGTGGCACAGTCTTACGCACCACTTCCAAGGCCTGCAGCGGAGATGCAGCCTCAATAGTGGCATAACCTTTGCTCCTTAGAAGAAGTCTTAGAGATAGTCTCACTGCGGTGTCGTCGTCAACAATCAGAATCATAGGCGGCTTATTTATATGACTGCAAAATTATAAAAAAATTCCGTCTCCACCGATTATCACCTCTCCAATCAGACAGCATCATTCCGATTTCAGGGCGACTGCGGGTTGCAAGCGCATAGCTTTCACAGCCGGAAGTATGACCCCTGCCAGAATCATCAACGCCATGAAAGAGAGCGTTAGCAACACGCATATAGCGAAACGAGCCGGATCAAAATATGCGTTCTCGTATGGTTGGTTAAGCTGCAGATGGACTATCTGATAGTCAAACACGATAGCCAACGGAGTGACAAGGAGCAGAATCAGCTCCCCCTCTCCCACTACGCGCCGCAGGATATCCCCTCTCGTGGCACCGTTGACCATACGGATAGCGATCTCCGGAATACGTCGGCGCGTGCGGAACCAGAATGTGCCGAGCAAACCGAGAAATATGTTCATGGCAAGAAAAGCACCCCCGGTAAAGTAGAAACGGGTCACCATAACGTTGCTTCGCTGATGCACGAAACGAATGTCTTTGAAACTATCCACTGCACTGATGAAATAATTTCCCACCCGATATTGGGAATCGGCATCCTTCATCAGGTTTTCAGCAAAATCATTATCCATGTTGTCATGCACTCGCACCACAAGTTCGTTGAAAGCGTAATATTCGCTTTTCGGCATTGACCGCATCATCGACCGCGTATAGTCACGCGGGACATAATCGTCATATCTCACCGGACTATAGGTACCCACCAATCGGATTGTGTCGCCGCCATAGGTGCTGAAATCTTTCCCTATGAACTCCCGCATACTCCCGATTCCATACACAGGTTTGAACGCATCGTCAGAAATCAGGAATGTCAACGGATTTTCAAGAAGAGAGGCGAGCTTTTCCGGCGACTCTCCATGCGCTCCATATATCCGGAACACTTTGGGAAAATCCGGACTCACCATCCTGTTTAGAAACATTCCCGCGCCTCCGGTATTAAAAGTGTCGACCGTGAGCAATTCGCCAGAATTGGAACTGTTATAGAAATGAGCGTTCGTTCCCATCGCCACACTTTCCACCTCAGGTCTGGCACCGAGACGGTCAAGGATGGTGAGGATGTCTCGGTTGCTCTCTTCAGCAGTCCTATCCGGGATATATTCAGGACTGCCCGATGGGAGTGTGGCAAACTGCACACGATAGCAGTGGTCCACATTGAAGCCGAGAGGCTCATTGATGACCGTAAAACGCACCCACAGGAAATCAACAATATAAAAAAGCACCACACTGATTATGGTAAGTTCTATCGCAAGCCAAATGTTGGAACGCCATTCGGCACGTATCTGGGTTAAAAGTCTACGTTTCATTCTATATAATTTTAACATGTTTATTTCCCTTCGAGTGCTTTCACAATATCTGTTCTTGCCGCCTGGAAGGAGGGAAGTCCGCTGCTCATAAGATTAAGCAGGAAACAGAAGAGGAGAGCCCATCCGAAAGTGGTCCAATGGAAAAGGATCCCGATATTTATACCGGTAGGTGCGAGTGACTCATCCGATGCCGGAATCAGAAACCAGCTCCCGTATGTTATGATAAAAAGAAGGCTCAGGATTAATCCGATGGCTCCTGCGAATAATGAAACGAGCATATTTTCGATTAAAATGTCGATAGCTATGGCATATCTCGGAGTGCCGAACGCCCTGCGCACTCCTATCTCCTCCCGGCTCTGCTGAAGTCGGCTCTGGGTCATACTGCTGAGATTGACGGCGGGCACTATCAGAAGAATCATAAAGACAATCCACAACGTAGTGTCGCTGCGTCTGACGTCGGGAGTCTCCCATGATCCGGCTTTGATTGCCTCCACTTTCTGAGTATAGGGACGTCCCCGGCTTACAAACGATTTTCCATTTATTGCTGCCTCATCACCTAACTTGGCAAACAGACGGTCATACTCCTCCCGAATCTCCTTGAAATCCTTTTTATCCTTAGCAAGCATTATGGCACTGAACGGTCCCATATAGTCATTCCATGAAAAGCTGATGGAATTTGTGGAGGAGAAAGGCACCCAGATGTCAGCAAATGCGAATGGAGCAAGGTTTGTCACATCTTTTACCACGCCACATACCCTATAGGGAGTATAGTTGATCCGTATATCACGACCTACAATACCGGTAGAATGAAAGATTTTTTTCGCCATGGATTCAGAGATGACAGCCTTTGTCACCCCACTCTCGAATTCGTCCTGCGTGAAAGGGGCTCCTTGAAGGAATGTGAAATCCATGACTTTCCAGAATCCGGCATCCACTCCCCGCATCTCGCATCCTGTAGCGGGCGAGCCCGGCACCGACACCGACACCCTGTTGTTACCGTAGGTGAAGGCTGTGACCGCTTCTGGCGTGGTCATCTCATACATCACTGCCTTGACCGTGGCGTACGACATGCAACCGTTGCTTTCATTGTTATCTTTGTATTTAATGGAAAGATATCTCTGCACAAGCCAACGCTCACGGTTGCTTTCGGGAGGATAAGGAGCTATGCCCACTTCGTTGAGCATCACCACGACCATTATAAGGAATATGGCAAAGGTGGTACCCGCTACGCTCACCACACTCACCAGAGGCTGCTGACACATTGACAGCCAAGCTCTCCTCAGATAGTTGATCTTCATAAAAACTGAATTTACATTACACGTCTGCCGTCGAAAAAGCGTATGATACGGTCGCTTTGCGCGGCTTGTCGTTCATTATGTGTCACCATCACTATTGTGCGTCCTTCATGCCTGTTGAGCGACCGGAGGATATCCATAACCTCCGCCCCCATTTTTGAGTCAAGGTTTCCGGTCGGTTCATCGGCGAGAATGATTTCCGGATCGCCCGCTATGGCTCTCGCGATTGCCACACGCTGGCACTGACCTCCGGAGAGTTGCGAAGGAAAGTGGTGGATACGGTGCAGCAGGTCAACTCGCGTCAGCACTTCCTTCACCCGCTCCGAACGTTGCCGCGCATTCATGCTGCGATAAAGGATAGGAATCTCCACATTTCCTCCCACATCAAGAGATTTTATAAGATGGAAATTCTGAAACACAAAACCGATTTTTTCACTGCGGAATGCCGAAAGTTGGCGGTCACTCATATTTTCAGGAGATTTACCGTCGATCCTTATCGTCCCTGAGGAGGGTCGGTCAAGAAGTCCCATGATATTGAGCAGGGTAGACTTCCCACACCCGGAAGGACCCATTATGCTCACAAACTCCCCTTTAGATATAGAGAGATTGACATTCTCAAGAGCTTCGGTCTCTATCTCGTCGGTGCGGTAAATCTTTCCTATCCCTTCCAGTTTGATAGCGGGTTCAGCGGAAGAACGGTTAACATCCGACGAAGTTACTGTCTGTAGCATCGTTATTATTATTTATGGTTAATGACTTCATTAACTCATTCATAAAGCGTGCCAATCCATATAAATTATTGAATTACAGAAACCGGCTTTCTATCATAGTGACCGAAAACGGACACTTTTGTCCGGTCTGTACGATATGTCCGCCCGTTTCCGTTTCTCAGGAATCATTTGAATTCGGATTTCCGGGGATCCTCCCGCCGGTCTATACAACTTTATATTCCATATTCTCCAATCGCAGCCGACCTGCTGCCAAATGTGGCGAAAAACAACCACTTTTGGTAGCAGGTCGGCAGGGGTTTATACTATTTCGGGTCACTCAACAGTAAAATTTTGAACAGAAAAGTATATGATATATGTTTTTCTATTCAAAATTTTACTGCTTTCTTTTGCGAATATGGATCTCTTATTTTATGATGGAGTCGAAATCGGCATCTATGCCCGTGTCTTTCTGGTAATCCCAAAGCGTGAGACTGCGGATCTGGTAATAGTAGTTCCAGAAGCGGTAAAGCTCATTGACGTATTCACGACGTGCCTCATCCTTCTTGACACGCGAATCGTTGAGGTCGAGGGTGGAAATCTTACCGATAAGGAATGTCTCCACATTGGTGGCATAACGCTTCTGGGCTATCTCGTCAGCCCGACGTGCCGTCTCTAACTGACGGAGCTGATTGCCGTAACGTTCCACAAGGATAAACAGGTTCTGATTGAAGTTCATATTCTCCTGACGCACCTGACTCTCCACAAGTTTCCGATTGCTCTCCGCCACCTTCACCTTTCCCTTACGACGACCCCAATCCACAAGCGGTATCTCAAAACCGATCTCAACCACCTGATTATCCTTCAGATTCTGATAACCGCCTGCAAAATTCTTGTCAGTGCCCGTATAGCCTATCTGCGCAAACAGATTTATCTCCCTCTGCGCACCCTTCGCTTTCGCCACCTCATAATCCGCCTCCAGCTGACGGCGAAGCATATTCTTGGCAAACTTATTGTTGGCAAGCGCCTTCTCCAGCGCATCCCCATAGTTTATCTCCACCTCCGGCACATCAACCGGAATCTCCGGCACAATATCCACATTCTCCCCATAGTCAAGGAATGAACGGAGATTAAACATATTGCTCTTCAGATCGCTCACACAATCCGTAAGATCAGACTTGGCATTAAGAAGGTTAAGTTCCATCTGGAGAAGGTCGTTCTGGCTTATGCGTCCCATCTCTCGCTTCTCCTTCGCCACCTCATACAATCGCTCCGCATTCTCCAGATTCTGCTCCGCTATGCTATGATTCTCCTGAGCCATCAGAAGTGAGAAATAATAGTTTATTGCCGTCAACGCCACATTCTCCGTCGCGCTGAGGAACTGCGCCTTCGCCTCGGAATACCTTACCGGCTCTATCCTACGGTCCCACTTCAGATTGTTGACTCCGAAAATGGGTTGCGTCAAGGTGAGTGCCACCGGAATGGTCATGTATCTGTTGAATGCCGGACTACCGAGCTGGCGGTAGAAGTCGAGCGACGTATTGACCGACACTTTACCTCCGGTAAGCCATATATTCTGCGTGACCGACAGTTCACCGTCCATCTGAAGATAATTGTTGCGCACGAATGAATAGCTGCCGTCATTATTCATGTATGAGCTGTATTGCTTACGATATGAGGGCAACGTGGCGTTGAGCGACACCTCCGGAAGCAACTCCGCACGATACGACCGATATTCCCAATATGCACTCTTCAGCTGATTGAGTGCGACCTCTGCATCCACACTGTTGCGACGAGCTCGCATCATGACTTCCGACAACGAAAGCGACATGCGCTGCGTCTCCTCCCCGAAGAGAGGAGATGCGCAAAACGCAGAAAGTACCAAACAATATAACAAATTCTTGAATCTCATAATCATACTATTTTATATCTAAACCTCCCCCTTCAGGGGGTCGGGGGGCTGATCCGGGGGGCTGCTCCGAGGGGCTTACTCATCCTTCACAGCTATCGCCGGCTCTATCTTCATCGCACGATGTGCCGGACACCATAAGCTGATAATGATACCCAACGCTATAATGATGAAAGTGGCTCCTCCGAGAATCAGTTTCTCTATCAAGTCATCAAACGAATCCATATATATCATAAATGACTCTGCTACTATATCTTCAAAATCAGAGAGAAAAGGATAAGCACATACCAACGCTATAACCGTGGAACACAACAGCAATATCATACCCTCCCCGATTATTCTGCGGAAAATATTCTTACGGCTTGCACCACACACCTTGCGGATTGCAATCTCACTGATACGCTGCTGGATGCGGAACCAGAATGTGCCGACAAGACCTAAAAATACAGTTATCAGGAGACATAGCATCATCGACATATATGTCCTGATTGTCACTTCGTCTTTCTTCTGCACCAACATGCGCATATCCTTCAAACTCACAAGGTCTGACAAATATACGTTGCGATACCTTCTCAAATCCGGATTATCCCGAAATTCCTCCCTGAACCTCGACTCTGTTCCCGGTTTCAGTTTTAGTATCACATTCCCCCATAATGTCTCGTCTTCCGGCATCGGCACAATCACTCCTCCCAAATTGGCTGCCTCATATTCCGTTCGGCGAATCAGCTGGACCACATCCCCTATCCTATATACAGTGGATGAATCACTTCCCATTATCACCTGTTTCCCTATCAATGAATTGGGGTTCTTCCCATCTTTCTCATATTCAGGATTATTTGAGATAAGCAATTCCCCTTTTCTCAATATTTCCTTCAACTGCCCGGAATTGGAGCCGGTAAGACTCTTGACTCCAAGCACGTCTATAATGTCGGGAGTTGCATAGCGGAAATTTCCACCATAACCCACTGAATCCTCCTCTTTGACAAGCCACAGTCTATTACCGTAATTACTCAATTCGTAAGGGAGTGCATTATTATGCACCGCCACTGCCGCCACGTTGGGATTCTTCCTCAATGCATTGACCAATTGACGGAGATCATTCTGATAAAATTCTTTGGTGCTGTCACCCTCCACATAAAAAGGACTATCCTTTTTGAAATACTGGGTAGTCAAAGAATACACATCATCAGGATCTGACCCGAACGGCTCAAATATTCCTCGTGATATTGACCAAAGCACAACCGACATCCCCCATATTGCGAGGAATACTACCGAAAGTTCGATGATGAGCCATAAATTCTCCTGCCATTCGGTTCTCATCTGCTTCAATAATTTTCTTTTCATAACATTCGCGTTTTTATGGAGTCTTAATATACCTTGGAAATTGCCTGCGCCACTTCCACTTTCGATGCCTTCCATGCCGGCAGGGATGCACTCAGCGTATTCAGAATAAAACAGAATATGAATGCCCACAGGAAGTTTGACCATGTGAAGAGCATACCCAATTCAGGTCGGGCGGTTGCCTGCTCTTTCCATGTCGGTCCGAACCATCCGCCGATAGCAAAAAACATATCAAACAACAACGACATGAAAAGTAGGCTTAATACCAACCCTATGATACCACCGATTATCGTGATGATGAAGTTCTCTCCCAATATCTGCCGGATAATGGCATTGCGTTTTGCTCCGAAAGCACGTCTTACACCTATTTCCGCCACACGATGACGCAGGCGGCTGCGCGTCATACTGCTGAGGTTGATTGCCGGAAGGAGTATCAGAATACAATATACCAACAGGTCAACGCGCCGCGCGTGTGTAAGATCCGGACTCTTGTTTGTTCCGAAATTATCCAATGCCACCTCTTCTACCGTGTAAGGCTGCTCATGATAGATAAGCTCTATATTCTTCTTAGTCATCTCCCCTTGCAGTTTCGTGAACCGCTCCTTCACCTGCGACTTTATATCTTCTGCCTTCACTCCGGGTGCCATCAGAAGCCTTGCGGTGATCGCTCCTAAATATTCCTTATTATTTATAAAGGAATCGGAATTGACATACGTTGCCGGATTAAACGGTATATACAGACTCGAATAGCTGTCACTAAGGATAGGGTTGACATCCTCCGCCACTCCTATGATTTTATACGAGACTCCACCGATCTCCATCTCCCTGCCGACGACATCTACCTCTCCAAATAATTTCCGCGCTGCCGACTCCACAATAACCACCACCTTCATATCTGCCGCAGATTCCGCCTCATTAAAGGGGCGGCCTGCTATAAAATTGAAGTCGTAGAGCTTCCAGTAATTGCCATCAACGGTCTTACCATACATCGACATGACCTCACCACCTTTCAGGCTTACACCACGATGATCCCTATAGCTATCCAACATATAGCTCACCTCTTCGATACCTTCAAGATCACTATATAAGCGTTTTACTGTAGGGTAATCCATGCCCTTAGTTGACCAGTTGCTTTCATCAAATTTCACATTCATACCCCAAGCCTGAAGGATACGGCTGCGGTTGGATTCGGGCGAAACTTCCACCACCTTTATACGATCAGCCATAATGAATATCATCACGAGGAAGATTGCCAACGCGGTGCCGCCGATCGACACCCACGTCATCATCTTCTGATGCCTCATCTCATAATATATCTGTTTGAAATAGTTCATATTCTTTTTGGATTAGCCCCCCGCCCCCTAAAGGGGGAGTTAATGATTCAATTCAGTTCCAAACCAAGCCCCTGACCCCCTAAAGGAGGGGGTTAAAGTTTCGGTTCGTCAGCTCCCCCTTTAGGGGGTTGGGGGGCTGATCTGGTTGGGGGCTGGGCTGAGTTTTATTCTTCCTTTATCGCTATCGCCGGCTCTATGCTCATCGCCCGGTGTGCCGGATACCAGAGTGCCATCAATACTCCGATTGCTATGAGCGCGAACGATACCAATTCAAGAATCAGAAATACGTACCATTCCTCCCGTAGCATATCCATAAACTTTGATATGAATGGCCATACTAAAACTGATATTATCAAGGATGAACACAGCAAAAGAATCGTTCCTTCCGACAGTATCCTGCGGAACACGTCCATGCGTGTAGCACCATTCACCTTCCTTATCGCGATCTCGCTGACACGCTGCTGAACACGGAACCAGAATGTGCCGGCTATTCCCAAGAAGACCGTCACCAATAGGAAAATCATCAATGATGAGAACATCCTTATCTTAATCTCATCATTATGCTGAGTGAGTGTGCGGATGTCGACAAGTCTTTTCATGTCGGAAAGGTATACATTGCGATATTTCCTGAGATTTTCGTTGTTGCGGAAATCCTCCTTGAATTGCATCTCTCTGCCCGGCTTGACCCTCAACACTACATCTCCCCATATATCCCCGTCCTCATCCAAAGGATAGATAATACCCCCTGCCCATGAGGGTTCATATTCGCTACGTCTTATCTGCTGGATCACATCCCCTACTTTTAACAGCTTTGAGGAATCACCTTCCATAATCACGCGTTTCCCTTTGAGATCAAACGGATTTCTTCCGTTCAACTTATATTCTTGATTATCCGACACGAGAATCTCACCATTACGCAGCATCTCCACCAACTGGTCGGAAGTGGCTCCCGTAAGGCTCCGTATGCCCAGCACCTTGACGATATCCGGACTGCCGTATCTCTGGTTGGCGTAATATATCACTGAATCATTACTGTCAATTAGTTTAATTCCTGTCCCGTTATAATTATAGTTGAATGGCAATGCCCCTCCATGGACGGCTACAGCCTCCACATTAGGATTCGCACGCAATTCACGAAGCAATTGCCTCAAATCATCATTATAAGTGACACTATCCACATTCACGTATGACGGATTATCCGATTTCAGATATCGTGTGCTTAAACTGATCACATTCTCCGGATCCACGCCTAATGGCGTGAACGCACCTTTCGTCATTACCCAAAGCACTGTCGAGAGCCCCCAGATGGCAATGAACACCACCGCAAGTTCGATGACGAGCCACACGTTATCCCGCCATTCGTTTCTCATCTGTTTCAAAAGTTTTCTTTTCATGATTGCCTTTTTTTAACGTGCTTTAATGTGCCCTTGAAATTGCCACAGCAGGTTCAACCTTAGATGCTTTCCATGCCGGAACGAACGCACTCAGAAGATTCAAGATAAAACAAATTATAAATGCCACTGTAAAATTCTGCCATGTCATCAACATGCCCATATCAGGACGCGCCTGTGCCTCCTCCAATGATGAAGCTCCAAAAATGCTGCCTGAGTTGAAGAAGACATCAAACATCAGATACATGAAGATAATACTCACCACCATACCTATCAGTCCACCTACCATTGTGATGATAAGGTTCTCTCCAAGTATCTGACGTATGATTGCACTGCGTTTCGCACCGAATGCTCTTCTCACTCCGATCTCCGACACCCTGTGACGCAGACGGCTGCGCGTCATGCTGCTGAGATTTATTGCCGGAAGAAGGATTATTATGCCATACACTATATAATCCAACAATCTGCTCTGCTCAATATCGGGACCATTGTTGCTTCCATAGCCACCCTCCCCGACCTCTTCGGTGGTGTAGGGCTGACCATGATAGACCACCCTCTTATTATCTTTCGAAAGATCTGACTGAAGCATCTCATAACGTTTCTCCACCTGTGCCTTGACCGATTCTGCCGACACACCCGGTTTCATCAACAATGTCATCATCGAAGAACCGAAATATTCATCCCTCTCATTTTTACCGGCAGGATTATACGGGATGTAGAGTTTGGAATTGGTGCTTCTAAGAAGTGGGTTGACATCCTCAACCACTCCGATTACCCTATAAGAATAGGCATTCACCTCAATCTCCCTTCCTGCTACCTTCTCCTCACCGAATAGCGCACGTGCCAATGAACGGCTCAGCACCACCACTTTTGACGAGGCTGCCTCCGCCTCATCGAAAGGGCGACCGTCGATGAATGAGAAATCATATATATTCCAGTAATTGGCATCCACCTTTTTTGACGGCATTGACAGGATCTCTCCATTCTTTACATTCACGTCGCTCGGTTCGTCGAATGCATATTGATAGCACACCATCTCTATGCCGTCAAGATTACCATAAAGTCTATCGAGCAATTTATAGTTCAGACCCCATGTGGAGCCCTCGTTTTTCTCTTCAATTATATGTAATCCTGTAGCCTGAAGGATACGGGCTCGGTTGGATTCCGGAGCAACCTCAACGGTGTTTATCCGGTCTGCCATGATGAAAGCCATCACAAGGAAGATTGCCAACGCGGTGCCGCCGATCGACACCCACGTCATCATCCTCTGATGCTTCATCTCGTAATATATCTGCTTGAAATAATTCATATTCTTTTTGGTTTATTGGTTATATTCGGCACCCCTCGCCCATGGGCGAGGGCACGGAACTCCAGAGGACACATATCAGCTCCTGATTATTCTACTTGACGTCCGTCGAAGAAGCGGATGATGCGGTCGGTCATGCGTGCCTGGCTTTCGTTGTGTGTCACCATCACTATCGTGCGCCCGTCCTCTTTGTTGAGGGCATGCAGGATCTCCATCACCTCCTGTCCCATCTTTGAGTCAAGATTACCGGTTGGCTCGTCGGCAAGCACTATCTGCGGATCGCCTATTATCGCTCTCGCTATCGCCACTCTCTGGCACTGACCGCCCGACAACTGTCCGGGGAAATGACGCATCCTGTGGCTCAGTCCCAGACGGGTCAACACCTCTGCCACCTTTTCATCGCGCTCCTTGCCGCTGACTCCATGACGATAGGCAAGCGGAAGTGCCACGTTGTCTGCCACGTTGAGCGACGGTATGAGGTGGAAACTCTGGAACACGAATCCGATGTTGCGGTTGCGGAATTCGGAAAGACGGCTGTCGTTCATATTGCCGGTCTTGTCGCCCATTATTGTGACTGTGCCATTTGTCGGCACATCAAGGAGTCCGATTATATTCAGGAGTGTGGACTTTCCGCATCCGGAGGGTCCCATTATGCTGACGAACTCACCTTTCTCTATATCAAGGTTGACGTTTTCAAGTGCTAAAGTCTCAATCTCTTTTGTGCGGTAGATCTTGTCTACACCTTTTAATGTAATTATTGCCATTGTTGTTGTTATTTTTTTGGTTTCGTTTTTTGTTTGACGGCACCCCTCGCCCATGGGCTCGGGCACTGAACTCCAGAGGACACATATCAGCTTCCTCTTTAGCGGGGATTGGGGGATACCCGCGGGATGAGTTGGCTATTTGAGGGCTTCAGTTATTATTTCAGATTTATTGATTTCTTCTCTTTGTAGCTGCTCATGTCGCTGATCACGACCTCCTCTCCGGGAGAGATGCCGGATTTAACCTCCACATAGTCGAAATTGCTATCGCCAAGCAGAACGTTGCGTCGTTCGAGCTTGTCATCGGCTACCTTTACGAATAGAAAGTAATTGCCGGCTCCCTGGAAATATGACCCGTTGGGGATTCTGACCACGTTCTCCCTGACGTCATACACCACGTTGAGATCGGTGCGCAAACCGGAACGGAGAAGATGGTCGTTATCATTATCAAGAAAGACAGTGAACTGAGCCATGCCGTTGATGCTCTGCGGGGAGATTGTCGCGATCTTGCCTGTGACTGTATTGCGGTTTATCCTCACCACTACAGTCGAGCCTACGGAGAGTTTCCCTGAATTGCTCTCGGGAATCTCACCCTCTATCTTGAAGTGGGTAAGGTCTGACACGACCGCCAGCTTCTGCCCCGCCCCGATGCTCGCGCCGAGATCCTTGTTAAGCCACGTCACGGTGCCCTTTCGCGGAGCCTTCACCCTGGCATCGTCAAGCGTGCGGCGCATCTCCTCAAGATTGCGTGCCGATATGCTACCCTCCAACTGCTTACTGCGGAAGGAGGCTGCATGCGACTTACGCTCATTGTTTAGCTGCATCTTCAGCTGTTCGAGTTCAAGGCGTGCGGTGGAATAGGCGAGTTCAGCTTCGCGGATACGGTCGCCGGTGCCACTTCCGATGCTGTCGAGACGTTTCTCATTCGCCACCTCCGCCTTCAGATGACTCACCGACATCTCCTTCACCTTTATCTTCATCTCAAGGTCGGTGAGATACGTGGCGTTCGCAAGCGATGCCTGCTCTATCTCATTCTTCTTCATGCTCACCTCATCGCTGATGCGGCGCAGGTCTGTCTCCGCCGACTGAAGGTCTAGTTTCAACAGAGACTGATCCGCCTCCACGGTGTCGCCTTCGTTGCAATACACCTCTATTATTCTCGTGGCGACAGGAGAGACTATCGCCTGCTCATAGAGCGGCACTATCTTGCCTGATGCCGACACGCTGCTCTCAAGCGACGCAAGCTCCGCTTTCTTGATAAGGAGGTCATTCTCCTTCACGCTTTCTCCCAAAAGCATCATAAGACCCGCCACAGAAGCCACCACCGCAAGAAACACTCCTCCGACATACAGCCTCTTCTTTCGGCTCTCCTTTCGTCTTTCTTCAATTGATATTTCTCTGTCCATGTTTTTTCGTTTTATGCCCGGAATAGTGACAAAACGCGTGCCAATTCAGCAACAGACTATATATCACAATATTATCAAATAAACCAACTGTACAACATCGGACAACTGTACGGATTCGGACACCCTGTGGGGCGTACACCTGTTACACTCCGCCATAAATGCGACACTCCCCCGCAAATTACCTTTGCCAGATTTTTAGCATAATTGCAGATAATTTATCAAATATTTTGCACGATTCAGAAACTTTAATTAATTTCACGCTCAAAACCTAATACGACATGAGCATTTTTCCTATATATCCTCCTTTTACAATAGGAGTTGACCTCGGTGGAACCACCACCTCTTTCGCGATTGTAGATTCCGTAGGGCATATAATTGCCAAGGATATGATAGATACCGTCACTCCTACAGTAGAGGAATGGGGCGACCGCCTCGCACAAGGGATCAGCGACCTTATTTCCTCTTCCGATCTTGAAGGCGAGATTCTCGGTATAGGCATAGGCGCACCTTGTGCGAACGCCGTAACAGGATGTATAGAGGCTGCCACCGACCTACCATGGAAATCACCCATTCCGCTTGCAAGCATGATGGAGAAACGTCTCGGGCTGCCTACAATAGTGACCAACGATGCGAATGCCGCCGCCATCGGTGAGATGACCTACGGATCTGCCGTCGGTCTTAAGAACTTCATAGTCCTGACGTTAGGCACAGGCGTGGGTAGCGGCATCGTGTGCGACGGACATCTGCTTTCCGGCACAAGAGGTTTTGCCGGGGAATTAGGGCATGTAACTTTCCCGTTTGCCGCCGACCGTAAATGCAGTTGCGGCAGAAACGGTTGTCTTCAGACTGTGGCATCAGCAAAGGGTATACGCGAGACCACAAGACGACTTCTTGAGGAGACCGATGAGCCCTCGATGATGCGCGAATGTCAGCTATCCGAGCTGTCGCCGAAAGTGGTGGAGGAATATGCTCGTGCCGGGGATAAACTCGCATTGCAGGTGTATGAGTTCACCGGAAGATGCCTCGGATTGGCTGCCGCTGAATTTGCCGCAATGACCGACCCGGAAGCCATAATACTTTTCGGCGGAGTAGCAAAAGCCAACGATCTTCTCCTGGATCCGATGCGTGAGGCATTCCGCCCTGCTGCGCTGCATCTATACCGCGACCGTGTGCGTTTCTCATTATCCGGACTAAGCGATGCCGATGCCGCTATTCTCGGCGCAGCCTCACTCCCATATATGAATAATCATTGATCCTCCTCCTGGCATATTCCATTCATTGTTTTTAATTCATTGTCTTCCACTTATTGAAATGAAACTTCTGACAATATTGGCAGCGTTAATGTTAGCCAACATTTCGATCGCCCAAGAATACGTACCCTCTCCGGAAGTGCTGAAAAGCCGTGAGCAATTTGCCGACGACCGGTTCGGCATATTCATTCATTGGGGGATATACAGCATGTTCGGGCAGGGGGAATGGTATCTCAATTATGGACCGCAGGCTGAGGAATATATGAAGGCGGCGAAAGGATTCTATCCCTCTGATTTCAATGCCGAGGAATGGGTGTCGGCTATAAAGGATGCCGGAGCGAAATACATCACTATCACCACACGCCACCACGACGGCTTCTCGATGTTTCACACTGCCGAGAATGACTATAATATAGTAGACGGCACACCTTTCAAACGCGATATACTGAAAGAGATAGCCGACGAATGTCATCGTCAGGGGATCGCCCTGCATCTCTATTACTCGCATCTTGACTGGGTGCGCGATGACTATCCGCAAGGACGCACCGGACACTCCACCGGACGCGATTCCGGTAAAGCCGACTGGGATTCCTACTATGGATTCATGAACCGTCAGCTCACCGAACTCCTTACAAATTATGGACCGATAAGGGCGATTTGGTTCGACGGATGGTGGGATCATGATGAGGACGCCACCCCCTTCGACTGGCATCTCCCCGAACAATATGGCATGATACATTCCCTACAGCCGGGTTGCATGGTGGCTAACAATCATCACCAGGCTCCATTCGCAGGCGAAGATATACAGATCTTCGAGCGCGACCTGCCGGGCGAGAATACTGCCGGACTGTCGGGTCAGGAGGTGAGCCGGCTGCCACTCGAGACGTGCAACACGATGAACGGGATGTGGGGATACAAGATAATGGACCAGAACTATAAGGACACCCCCACCCTGATACGCTATCTCGTGAAAGCCGCAGGAATGGGTGCCAACCTTCTGCTTAACGTCGGTCCTCAGCCTAACGGTGAACTGCCCGCCACTGCCCTCGCCCGTATGAAGGAGATGGGGGAATGGCTGCGCTCGTATGGCGAGACCATTTATGAGACGGAAGCCGGTCCGTTTCCCGCCCAATCCTGGGGCACAACCACCCGGAAAGGGGATCGTCTTTTCGTCCACGTGATGAGCCCCGAAACCTCTGCTATCCTACTCCCAATAGAGACTAAGATAAAGAAAGCTTTTGAATACAAATCGGGTAAATCCGTGAGAATGACTCATACGGGCAGCCACACCGTGCTGCACCTTGACTCAATTCCTACCGGGATTGACCATATCATTGAATGTAGATTATGACACGCCAACTTGAAATATGCTGCGGCGATATTGCAAGCGTACTCGCCGCTAAAGAGGGGGGAGCTTCCAGAATCGAGCTCTGCTCCGGACTTTCCGAAGGGGGACTGACACCCTCGTTCGGTCTTATTCTTTCAGCTATAGAGTCAGGCATCGAAAACATCAACGTGCTGATACGACCCAGACCGGGTGATTTCCTTTATTCCGACACAGAGTTGTCGCTGATGGAGAACGATATCCGGAATTCCATCACTGCCGGCGTCAACGGGATTGTCATCGGGGTGCTCACTCCGGAAGGCGATATCGATAAGGATGCCATGCGGCGTCTTATCGACGTGGCGCGAAACACAGCTCGCGAGAAGGGTCTGGAGAAACTGAACATCACTTTCCATCGCGCCTTCGACGTCTCACGCGATCCGGTGGCAAGCCTTGAAGATATCATCGAATTGGGTTGCGACTGCCTGCTGACTTCCGGTGCCGCGCCATCCGCAATAAGGGGTATCCCGCAGATAAGCAAACTCGTGGATAAGGCAAACGGAAGAATCTCGATAATGGCAGGATCGGGCATCAACCCGTCGAATGCTGCCGAGATAATCGCAGCTACCGGAGTGAATGCCATCCATGCCACCGCACGGAAGCCGATCCCAAGCAAAATGAAATTCCGTCGTCCGCTCGTGTCGATGGGTGCTCCCGGCTCTGATGAGTATGCCCCCCTCTCCACATCTCCCGATATGGTGGAAAAGTTATTGAAAACCTTACACTAATACCTCTCCCAACTCCTTCATTTATGAAATCGCTTTTCATCCCTTTTGTATGCTATGCCGTTTCCGCTTCTGCACTCAATCCCCGGGAAGCTCTCGACTTCCTTTACGCCACCATGTCGCTACCCGACAAGACTGATTATTCAAAGGAATTCTATCTTGAGAATATCAACGCGTCGCTGAAAGCAAGGGAGGAGCTGCCGTGGGGAAAGTCTGTGCCGCAACGGGAATTCATGCACTTCGTGCTTCCGGTCAGGATCAACAATGAGAATCTTGACAATGCCCGAATGGTATTCTACGATGAGCTGAAGGATAGGGTGAAGGGATTGTCGATGAAGGATGCAATATTGGAGGTGAACCATTGGTGTCATGAGAAAGTGACCTACAAGCCCTCGGATGCACGCACCTCCTCCCCACTCTCCGCCTTGAGCCAAGCTATCGGACGATGTGGTGAGGAATCCACTTTCACTGTGGCGGCTCTAAGGGCTGTCGGAATACCTGCCCGACAGATCTACACCCCTCGCTGGGCACATACCGACGATAACCACGCATGGGTGGAGGCTTGGGCAGACGGGAAATGGTATTTCTTGGGTGCGTGTGAGCCGGAACCGATACTGAACTTGGCATGGTTCAACGCTCCGGCATCACGCGGTATGCTGATGAACACGAATGTGGCGGGCGACTATAATGGTCCGGAGGAGGTACTGCTGAAACAGCCTCTCACCACACGTATCAACACCACCTCCAACTATGCGCCCGTGGCTACGCTTCCCGTGGAAGTGGTGAATGTCGACGGCACCCCGGCAAAAGGGGCAAAGGTGAATTTCTGCATATATAATTATGCGGAATATTATCCTGCCGTCACGAAAACTGCCGACAACGATGGAAAGGCATCCCTGACCGCCGGACTCGGTGATCTCATAGTGTGGGCGACCGACGGGGAATCGTTCGGTTATGCCAAAGGCTCGCCACGCGACTATGCCGCAGGCAACACGCCTGCGCTTAAAGTGGTGCTTGACAAGAAACAGTCCGATTCCGTCACGGAGGAGTTCAACATAACTCCCCCACCCTCCGGCGCGAAGCTACCGACCATAACGCCTCAGCAACGCGCCGAGAACGACCGTCGTATGCACCTTGAGGATTCAATAAGGAATGCATACGTGGCTACTTTCGCCACTCCACAACAGGCAGCCGAGATTGCCCGAAGCCTTAATGTGGATAAGGATGCTCTCGTGAAAATACTGACCGAAGCGCGTGGCAACCATCGGAATATCACCAATATGCTGACAGGTCTGCCGAAGAAGGATAGGCAGAGGGCAATTGACCTGCTGCTCAACGTATCGGAGAAGGACAGGCGCGACATACCGATGGACGTGGTGAAAGACCATCTGAGCCACTGCGTCAAAAACGGCAAAGGTATGCCCGTGGAGTTCTTCAATAAATACGTGCTGAATCCGCGTGTGGAGAATGAGTTCCTCACCTGCTGGAGATCTCAATTGACGGAGGCTCTTTCAAAGATTCCGTCAAAGGATTTCGCTGCAAATCCGGAAAGGCTTGTGGAATGGGTGGCTCTGAATATATCGCCCGATGATAAGGAGAATCCTCAGAAACTGCTCCGCATGTCGCCCGGAGGAGTGTGGCGCACACGTCAGGCTGACCCACTGTCGCGAAACATATTCTTCGTGGCTATGGCTCGCACTGCCGGTATTCCGGCACGCATAGATCCCGTGACGGGTGCGACACAGTATGCCGATAATTCACAAAACTGGATAAATGCAGATTTCGCGAAATACAACGACCCAGGTTCTGATAAAAATGACCTGTCAACCCCGAAAGGGACGCTCTCACTCACCTTCTCCCCCGACGGATATATCGTAGATCCAAAATATTATTCACAATTCTCCATTTCAAGGATAGAGAATGGTGTGCCGCGTCAGCTGGAGTTTCCGGAAGATGCCACATGGGCGCAGACATTCTCCGCGCCTGTTGAGCTTGAGGCAGGGCAATATATACTCACGAGCGGTCAGCGTCTCGCTGACGGAGGTGTGCTTGCACTCAGCCGCATATTCACGATTGCACCCGATGAGAACGTATCCCTGCCGTTGGAAATACGCCAGGATAATTCCGCAATATCGGTGATAGGGTCGCTGAATGCCGAGAATATCTATCATGACCTCGCAACCGACACAGACAAGAGCATACTCTCCACGACAGGACGCGGATATTACGTGGTCGGACTCATCTCTCCCAACCATGAGCCATCTGCCCACGCGCTAAACGACATATCCGCTGTCAGCGACAAGCTGGAGGGGTCTGGGGTCAAGATAATGCTTCTTTTTGAAGATGCCGGCAAAGCCTCACGTTTCGACAAGGGGATGTTTCCGAATATGCCTGACAACGTGGTATACGGCATCGACAATAATGGCGTGAGCCGCAATGAACTCATCGAATCGCTCCACCTTTCCGACGTGACTGACCCGATATTCGTCATCGCCGACACATTCAACCGTGTGGTGTGGGTATCGACAGGATACACTATCGGCACCGGTGAGAAGATCCTATCGATCCTCTCCCGTCTGTAACCATATCTGCACAAATCTTATTGACAAAAAAAAATCGGGATTAAATCCCGATTTTTTTTTGTCTATATTTCCGAATCCTGTTGCGAGGAATCCTTTGGACCGGCTCCCGGCTGGGCTGCGTTCCTCTGCATGGGGTCCTTGAAGAGCCCGGCAAGATATTTCTCCCTTATGGTCTGCATCAGTTCCCAGAAGTTGGGGACGAACAGCGTGCCGATTAAGGCGTTCATCGCCATGCCGAACACCACTGCCGTGCCTATCTCTATACGGCTGTTGGCTCCCGCACCGGTGGCAAACATCATGGGCATGACACCAAACACGAATGCAAGTGCCGTCATCATGATAGGACGGAAACGTATCACACCGGCATCGTGCGCCGCCTTGCGTATCGGCTCACCCTGCTTGCGGAAATCCATGGCATATTCCACTATCAATATAGCATTCTTAGCCGACATGCCGAGCAGAAGTATTATGCCTATCTGAGTATAGATGCTTATGCTCTGGTGCATGAAGATGCAGCCCAGCACCGTGCCGAGTATAGCCACCGGCATACTGAGCACCACGGCTATCGGATCGGTCCAACTCTCATATTGGGCAGACAGCACAAGCAGTGTCATAACAATGGCGAATATCAGCACGAAACTTACCGTGGTGCCCGACTGTGTTTCCTGATAGGCTATTCCGCTCCATGCGTATGAATAACTCTTACCCAATGCGTCGCCCACTATCTCCTCCATCGCCTTGATACCTTCGGAAGAACTTACCCCGTCTGCCAAAGTGGCGGTCAGAGAGGCAGACTCATACATGTTGTAGCGCGACACACTCGGCGCGCCCATAGTAGACTCTATCGTGGCGAATGTGCTGAAGGGAACCATCTCGCCGGAACTGTTCTTCACAGAGAGACGCAATACGTCGCCGACCCGGCTCCTGTCGATGCCGTTAGCCTGAACTGTCACCTGATACGTGCGTCCGAACTCCACGAAGTCGTTGACGTAACTGCCGCCGAGATAGGCAGCCATCGCGCTGTAGACATCCTCCATCATCACTCCCAACATCTTTATCCTGTCGCGATCGATTTTCACCTGATATTGCGGCACGGTGCCCTGATAGAGCGATGTCACCTGCTTGATGCGTGGATCCTCTTCCGCCATGCGAGTCACGTCGTCAAGAGCCTTTGCCATCTCTGCAGTGCCAAGACTGTTAATGTCGAGAAGCATCATCTGAAGACCTGATGACTCGCCGAGACCCTGTATCGCCGGAGGATTGATGGAGAAGATGACTGCTTCCTGATATTTTGATGAAATCTCATCCACCATCGCTATGACCTTGTTGATGCCACCCTCCTTTCCCCGTTTGCTCCATGGCTCAAGTATCACGTTGACCGAACCCATGTTGGAGGCGGCACCACCCCCCATCATGGAGAATCCGGATATGCTCATGACATCCTTCACATACGGAATCTTCTTTATCTCCGCACTGAGATCATCCACCACTTTCTGAGTCCGCTCAAGCGATGCCCCGGTGGGCAACTCGATGGAGGTCATGAAATATCCCATATCCTCTTCGGGAATATAACTCGTGGGCCACTTCACAAAGCCCCAGAAGGCGGCTGCCGCAAGAAGCAGATAGACCGCAAGAGAGATGACAGGCTTGCCGAGCATCTTCGTTATGCTGCGGTCGTAAAGACTCTCAACCTTATTGTAGCCCTTGTTGAACCATCTGTAGAGTATGAATTTCGATGGCTTGCGCGGCGTAAGGAAGAGTGCGCAGAGTGCCGGGGTCAATGTCAGTGCATTGAAACCTGAGAATGCGGTGGAGACCGCTATCGTAAGGGCAAACTGCTTATAAAGCTCACCCGTTATGCCGCTGACAAACGCCGTAGGGATAAACACCGAGAGAAGCACAAGAACCTCACCGATGACCGGTCCCTGCAACTCTATCATCGCTTTCTGAGCCGCTTCCCGACGTGTCATGTCGCCCTTGTCGACAAGGCGTGAGCAATCCTCCACCACCACTATGGCATCATCCACCACTATCGCTATAGCAAGCACCAACCCGAACAATGTAAGGGTATTCAGGGAGAACCCCATTATCTTCATCACGGCAAAAGTGGCTATCAACGACACCGGAATAGAGAGCATCGGGATTATGACCGCACGCCAGTTCTGGAGGAAAATGAGAATCACCGCCATGACGATAAGCGACGTTATGACGAATGTGGAGAGCACATCATCGATCGACTCCTTTACGTAGTCGGTGGAGTTTAGCACCACCTTATAATGGACACCATCGGGGAAATACTGCGACAGTCGGTCAAGTTCGGCAAGAGCACCCTTAGCCACGTCGAGCGCATTCGCTCCGGGACGTTGCTCTATGCCTATAAGTGCAGTCGATTCATTGTTGAGTTTTCCCACTGCCGTATAGCTTGTGCTACCCAATTCCACCTTAGCCACATCTTTCAACCGCAATATGCCGCTTCCGTCGGAACGCAATACGATATTGCCGAATTCCTCTGCCGTCGACAGCTGTCCTTTGCTGGTAAGGGTATATTGGAAATCCGCACCGTCATTATGCGGCGGCGCACCTACCGAACCCGCCGATACCTCCATATTCTGCGACCTGACCATCGCCATCACCTCATCCGGAGTAAGTCCGCGCGCACGCATCGCTTCAGGGTCAAGCCATATCCTCATGCTGTACTCTCCCCCACCGAATGCCGATACGCCTCCGACTCCATCCACACGCGACAACGGATCGGTCATGTGAAGCTGCGCGTAGTTGGTAAGATAGAGCGCGTCATAACGTTTCGGATCATCAGTCGTTAGAGCTATGAAGAGGACGTTGTTGCTGCTCCGCTTCATTACGCTCACACCCTGCTCCACCACTGCCGTCGGCAATTGTGATGTAGCCTCCTGCACCCTGTTCTGAATCTCTACAGCCGCCTGATCCACGTCGGTGCCATTTTCAAACGTAATCGTAAGCCCGTAGCTGCCGTCAGATCCGGATGATGAATTCATATACAACATCCCGTCGACACCATTCACCTGCTCCTCGATAGGGACACCTATGGCTCGCGCAACAGTCTCGGCATCCGCACCGGGATATTCTGCCGACACCATGACTGTAGGGGGCGTTATGTCCGGATATTGCGCCACGGGAAGAGTGCGCACCGTAAGTATGCCGGCAAGCACCATAAGAACGGCTATAACAGTGGCGAAGATAGGCCGGTCTATGAAAAATCTGGAGAACATATTTCTTTATTTTACAGCAGCATCCCGTATCAACCGTCTGAGAATGCAGCATAATGAAACCCTTTGTAGCTTTATCTCTATATTATTTAATGTTTAAGGGTTATGGTTTATGGGTTATGATCATTTAATTTTGTATAATGAACGGATTCGAAGATTTCCATGTATCTTAAAACCATAAACTCTAAACCATAAACTATATATTATTTAACGATAACCGGCGAGATCTCCTCACCGTTGCGAACTGTCAGCAATGCCTTGGTGACGTATTTATCTCCGGCACGAAGTCCTTTGGTGATCACCCGCAATGAATCTTGGTATATGTCGCCTACCTCCACCGGTGTGTAGACCACCTTATTCGAGTCATTGACCACGTAAAGATATTTACCCAACTGGTCAGTACCGATGGAGGCATCCTTGACGAGTATGGCATCCGATTTCCTGCCGTATGGGAGCGACACGGTGACGTACATACCATCCTTCAGTTCGTTGTCTATATTATTGACGGTACCCTTCAATTCTATAGTGCCGGTAGACTGGTTGACAGACGGCGACTCATAATAAAGGTCGGCTGTATAGCTATGGGTCATGCTGTCGGTGAATGAGAGTGGAATCTGACGATACACGGGCGCACCCATTCCGCCATCTCTCCCCACAAGTCTCTCATATTGCGCATCCTCTATCTGGAAAACAGCGTTGAACGTGGATATGTCATATATGGTTGCCAATTCAACCGGAGCGCCGGAACCATTCACATAATTACCGGCACTCATCATGCAATCCGTAGTGAATCCGGATATAGGTGCCGTGACGGTGCAGTATCCGAGATTTGTGCGTGCGGTATGCAGGGCAGCCTCACAGTCCTTGATGTTGGCTACAGCCTGATTGTAGGCACTCTCCGCCGACAATACCTCCATCTTTGAGACAGCATTCGCCTCAAGTGCCTTATTGACGGCGGCATAATGACTCTTGGCATAGTCGCGGGCACTTATCGCCGACGCCAAGGCGGCTTCTGCCCTTGCGACAGCATCCTGATAAAGTGTCGGGTCTATACGGAAAAGGACTGTACCCTTTGTCACGTATTCTCCTGAATTATAGTTGACACTTAGGAGCCTGCCATCGACCCTTCCAACTACCTTGGCTGAATTTTTTGATTTCAGATAACCCGGATATGTCTTGTGGAGAATCACGGAATCTGTCGTAGCGACCGCAACATCAATTTTACGCATAGTGGTGTCACGTTCCGCGTTCCCTTTATTATGGCAGGATACGAGAGGCATGGCTAATGCCGCATAGAGGGCATATATGAGATACGTTTGTGTTTTCATAAGTAATAAGTAAGAAATAATTAAATTAGCAGGAGATTAGTAAGTCGCGACTCCGACCTAACTGGCGGATAAGAGATCATGGTTGCCAACCGCCACCAAGCGACTGATAGATGGTCACAAGCGTGGCGAGTGCCTTCCCTTCAAGTTCCACCAGTGTATTCTGACTTTCAAGCCAGTTCATCTGTCCGTCCACCACGTTTGAGAATGGTGTCAGACCGGTCTTATAAAGGTCTACCGCAAGATTAAGGCTTTTCTCACTCTGCTCCACCACTTTCTTCTGCAACTCAATGGAAGATAATGTGGCATCATATTGAATCAGGGCGTTGTCTACCTCCTCCACGGCATTCATCACTGTAAGGTTATATTGGTCGACCGCCGCCTCAAGTTGCAATTTCGCTTCCGCAGTACGGTAATTCCTTGCAAGTCCGTCAAACAGGGTCCATGACAATTGCGGGGCGACGGAATATGTAAGGCTTTTGTTGCCAAACAGATCCCCGGCGTTATGGGCAGCCGTGCCTATGTTGCCTGTCAATGATAAAGTCGGGAGAAAATCTTTCTTGGAAATGCCGACATTGGCAGCATATTGTGCCAGTTGAAGCTCAGCTGTCATTATATCGGGGCGACGACGGAGAAGGTCTGCCGGCACCCCTGCCGATACCGTCTGTCGGTAGTCGGGCATACGTTCATATACGGATAGATGCTGCGCCAACTCTCCGGGGTATTCCCCCACAAGTATGGATATGGTGTTGATGAGAGTCTTTATCCTTGCCCTAAGTGCCGGTAGGGAGGTCTGGGTGCCGTAAAGCACTATACGCGCCTGTGTGACGTCGAGCATATCGCCAAGATCAGCCTCATAACGTGCTTCCGTAATCTTCACCACATCATCCTGTGATGCGATATGCGCCAATGCCACCGACAGTTCCTCCTGACACATTCGCAGATTCATATATGCACTCGCGATGTTGGCACACAATGACACCATCACCGCATCATAGTCGGACTTACTTGCCTGATACGCCGCTTTCTTTGACTTGACTGCCGCCTTCACTCTTCCGAACACATCGATTTCCCAATTCATCGTCGCGCCGAGGGAGAAATATGAGCTACGTTCATAGCGTCCCACCGGGTCGGAGACGGCACCACTCTGCTGCCCCTTGGTCCATGAACCTGACAACGACAATGTAGGGAAATAGCCCGATTGTGCCTCCTTTACAATCTTATCAGCCATCTCTATACGACGCAATGCCGCCGCCACATCATAATTGTTGGCGACTGCCTTTGCTATCAGCGCGTCAAGAGTGGAGTCGTTAAACGTTTTCCACCAGTCATCCTCCGTCGGGAGGGTCTGGGTGCATTGTCGGGTCATCTGCCAGCTCTCCGGAAGCGGATCCATGACGTATCCCCCTGCCGGATCAGAAGCTGATGCCGAAGAGAATGCTACGGCAATCGTAGCTGAAAGTATGAATCGTGTGTAATCCATAGTATAGCGGAATCAAAAAAAGATTAAGTTTCCCCGACGGCACAGACATACCTCGGGAAGCAATAAAAAATGACGCAGCACCCCGTTCAACGAAGTCCCGCTATCTCAATAACAAATAACTTTAGAAAAAATATTTCCCACCTAAAGAAAGAAAAAGAAAAATAGAATAAAAAATAGGGAATATTATGAATACCTCATGATCATCCTACTAATTGGTGAGTAAGTAATCTTCAAAAAATAACTTGTTAAAGTTATAAATGTAAATTTTTTATTGTGGCAGCATCTTTCCGGTGCTTTCGGAGCGCGGAATCAGTCGCATAGCCCGCTATGCTCCATCTTCCTTACTCCGAAATCCCTCGGAAATATGCGCCAAACTTTCACAACTTATTTTTTTACGATTACTAAAATTTTGAATAATTAAACTATTTGTCGTAACTTTGCACAAAACAAGTAAAAGTTTGACAATGATACTGCGGACAACTTTTGAAAACATATATTCCTTCAACGAAGAAGTTTCAGTGAGTTTCGTCGCCGGGAAAGGCTCGGTCCACACATCTCATGTGAGTCGAGCCATTAAGCGCGATGATATCTCCGCCCTTAAATTCGGCATAATATATGGTGCTAATGCTTCAGGGAAGAGCAATGTAATCAAAGCGATAGCCTTACTGCAACAAATTGCATCAGGTCGTTTCCCTGTTGGGGAGTTTGAGCCTTTTAAACTCTCAAAAAGCATTCGACCGGTATCCAAGATTGAGATTGAGTTCAAAACTTACGGAAGATACTTCGCATACGGGATAGAATTCTCAATCAACGGCATTAAGGAGGAATGGCTTTATGAAATCAACAGTCGGTCTGAAAAGAAGATTTTCGAGCGTGTCACCTCTTCCGATGGAAATCTCTTTTCTTTTGGTGACGTAAATGGTGACGAGGAGACTGCCAGATTTGTAAAGTTTCTCGGCGAGGGAACTCCTATCAAAAAGAGCTTCCTCTCTGAATATGTCGGGCGTAATGGTAAGGGTCTTTCCCCTATAAAGGTTGCTCACGGATGGTTTGCCTCCGGATTGCGTATTATTTTCCCATCCACCCGATTCCGTGGGATATCATTCAACGCGGAACAGGATGAATCCTTTCATGATGCCACGCGCAAACTGTTGCAATATTTCAATACGGGCATTGTTGATATCCGTCGCTTCCCCGTCAACTCAAAGGAGGAGACTAATCTTCCGGACGCATTGCTAAATCAAATAATCAGCAACTCAACGCCCGGTAAAACTGCTTTGGTCGCAGCCCCTGAAAGCAACGAATGTTTCTTCTTCGACTTCAAGGCTGATGGCTCATACTCTATTTCAAAGCAGAAAGCCGTTCACCGCAATGACGATGATAAGGAGATTGTGTTTGAAATGGATGAGGAATCAGATGGCTCAATCCGTCTTCTTGACTTCATCCCAATGCTTATAGATCTTGGTCAGAATGATACAGACTATATGATTGATGAGCTTGACCGCAGCATGCACCCGTTATTGTCGCAAAAACTTATAGAATGTTATCTGCATAGCCTTTCCAAAGAGCGCGACAATCAACTCATAATCTCCACTCACGAATGCAACCTGCTGAATCTTGACCTTATCCGCTCGGATGAAGTATGGTTTGTAGAAAAAGACAAGAATGGAGCCTCACAGTTGGTTTCGCTTGCAGAATACAAACCTCGCGAAAATATTCAGAAAGGCTATCTGCAAGGCCGCTACAGTGCCATTCCATTTTTCGCTCCGATTGAAACCCTAAACTGGCAACGTGATGAGAAAGCGTAAGGATTTTGTCAGGCTTGAAGGGGTTCGCTCGGCACGTCTGGTGGTAATTGCAAGCGAAGGGAGATGCACAGAGGCTATCTATTTCGCAGAAGTGAAAAACAGACTCTGTGCACCTAATGTGCATATTGAAATCCTGAATCGAGATTCTAACGAATCATCCCCCGAAAGCGTTCACAAGCAGATTACCGACTTCATGAGAGAATATAACATTGAAGATGATGATGAACTTTGGCTGGTTATTGACCGTGACCGCTGGCATGAGGCTATGCTTTCAAGAATTGCTCAACTTTGTTATCAAAATACCCACCTGCATTTTTGTATGAGCAATCCATGCTTTGAATTATGGCTACTTCTACATCTGGAGGATGTGACGGAATATGATGACGATACTTTTACACAACTTATTAAAAACAAGAAGAGTAAATCAGGGGTTCCATGGCTGAAACAGCGTATGCGCAATTTGCTGGGTTCTTATTCCGAATCTAATTACGAAGCCTGTCATCTGATTCCCTTTGCTCCATTGGCGATGAAACGCGCAAGAGCATTAGATGCTAATCCACAAGACCGTTGGCCACAAAGCATCGGTACACGTGTCTATCTGCTTATGGATAGCATTACAACAAAAAGATAATAATGATGAATCCCGGCATTCTACATTGGCAGGATTTTACCCTCATAAAGAGAATTTATCGTGTAAAGGTACACCACAGATTGCTCCATATATAGGTAATATGTTCTTATATCTCGTCATTATATAGGCGTATGTTTCTATGTGCAAATATAGTCATTATTCCTAATATATAAACGGGTGGGATGCATAAATTGTCTGAAAGCAAAAAATCAGGCAGCGACGTAAGCCGACTGCCTGATCATTCTGAGCGGTAAGCGAGGCTCGAACTCGTGACCCTCAGCTTGGGAAGCTGATGCTCTACCAACTGAGCTATTACCGCATTTGCGCTGCAAATTTAATAAGAATATTTCGCTTATCCAAAATATTCTCCGTTTTTTTTATCGTGTTTCCTCTTTTTTTGCTAATTTTGCATCTCTCTCCTATAGAAGTTGTCTAAACTTCAATTGCCGGATATCTCAATCTCTCTGATAAGGCACCCATAATCAATGAAGTTTATGCCGCTATTATAAGCATATATAATCAACACAATACGAAAATGCAAGCTGAATATTATTTTGTCGTAAACGGTCAGCAACAAGGACCTTTCCCTAAAGAGGAGCTACGAAAATACAACATATCCCCCGACACTCTCGTATGGCGTGCCGGTATGACCAACTGGGTGAAGGCAACCGAACTTCCGGAACTTGCCGATCTTTTCGCCATCAATGTCGATGTCGTTGACAATCCTTCAAATTTCCAGACCGATGAGAACGTATCTCAGGATACTTCCGACAACAACTGGTTTGCAATGTTTGCCGGAAACAGATTCGGTCCCACTTCAATCAGTGCGCTCATCGCTAATGGTCTGACACGTGACACCCCCGTATGGCATCCCGGCATGAACGACTGGCAACCGGCTTATACCCAGACAGAGGTGATGACCGCTCTCAATCAGGTGCCCCCTACCGGTAATTCCTACGGACAACACCCCCCTTACTCGCAGCCAAACGGGTTCGCAAATAATCCGCAATATGGGCAACAGAATCCTTACGGGTATGGTTCTCAGACTCCCAACGGTTATCCGCAATATGGGCAATCCGCTGACAACAAGCCGAATTTCGCGGCAAATCCACAATATAATTCCGGGCAAACCTACGGGCAAAATTATGGACAGCAAAATTACGGGCAACAGAATTATGGGCAGAATTACGGGCAGCAGAATCCGAATCAGTTCGGCAACTCTTCCGCCTACACCAATTGGTTGCCTTTGGCAATTGTTGCCACGATACTCGGATTCCTATGCTCTTGCATAGGCGCGATATTCGGCATAATAGGAATAATCCAGGCGAACAAGGCAAACGGATTTTATGCCATAGGCAACGAATCAATGGGCAATCAGGCGAACAACACCGCTAAGACAATGACCATAATCGGATTCGTACTCGCAGGAATAGGACTGATCTCATCGATATTCTGGTTTAATTCCAGCAACAGGTTATTTGATCTCATCACATATTCTATATGAAGTATTATGCGATGATCGACGGCAAACGATACGGTCCGTATGAACTGGAGGAGCTCGCTGATGCCGGAGTGAGACCGGGCACCTATATATGGTGTAAGGGGATGGATGATTGGGAGAAGGCGGAGGATGTAGCCGACGTGTGTCGGATGTTCCGCAACAGACTGTATGATCTCATGCACCCATCGCAGCCAGCTCCCGTAGAGGAAGTTGATCCGTCTGAGATCAAGGATACACCATCTGCCGGTAATGACCAAGTCACACCATCCGGCATGACCCGTTTCGATCGTGCCCTGAATGATGCCGGTGCTCCTAAACTACCATCTTTGGAAGAGATTGAAGAGCGCGACAACAACATTCCGCCCTCCCCTTTTCTTCTTCCTATAGCAATCTTTGTCACAATCATCGGATTCATGCCTGCCGGAATCGTGGCAATAATCTATTCGATAAAGGCACGTAAGGCATGGAATGACTCGCCCGGATCAAAGGAGGCGGGACACTTCTGCCGCGCAGCGAAGATGTGGACAGGAATCGCCTTTTTCATCGGGATGATTCTGTATGCTTTCCTTTTCAGATTTTCTTAGGATCTCTTGGACCTCTTAGACTTTTTAGGACTTATTGGACCTCTTGGACTTCTAAGACCTCTAAAAAAAGCGAATAGGCTGGACCTATTCGCTTTTTCTATTATTTTTATATCTGCTATCGGGGAGATTATTGTTGATCTCTACCGTGGCAGTTCTTGTATTTCTTGCCGCTGCCGCAAGGACAGGGATCATTACGTCCTATCTTCGGCTGTGCCTTTATCGGTTGCTTCGGCTGCTCCTGCTTACGGTTGGTCTGTGCTGCCTGACGCTGTGCCGTCTCGCCGGGGTAGCTGTCGCGAGTTGTGCTATAGTTTGCGTAAGGATTCGGCATTGTCTGGGATGTGTATTCCCTGCGAATCTCCTGCTGTGCGGCACGACGACGCTGCTCCTGTGCCTCTCTCGCTGCTGCCTCAGCTGCCTTTGCCTCGGCATAGTCGGGCACTGCCAGACGACCACGCATCAGGGTAGCCACTGACTTGGAGTTCATATCCCAAAGCATCTTCTTCCAAAGCTCGTATGCCTCCAGCTTATAGATCACGAGAGGATCCTTCTGCTCGTAGGATGCATTCTGCACCGACTTGCGAAGCTCATCCATCTCGCGGAGCTGCTCCTGCCATGCCTTGTCGATTGACGAAAGAAGCACTGTCTTCTCCCATGCTTTCGTAAGGGCTGCACATCCGTTGTCGTATGCCTCCTTTATGTCGCAACGTATGTTGAACATACGGCGTCCGTCGGTCACGGGCACACCCACAAGACCTGTTGCACCTCTCTCCTCTACAAATTCCTTTATATAGGGCATAGCACCCTCTGCCATCTTCTGCTTGTTGCGGGCATAAGTCTGCATGGCTGCCTCTGCAAGCCTATCTGTCATGACAGGGGCATCAAGCTTGGCATATTCCTCTTCCGTAAACGGCACCTCGATTGCAAGCGACTTGCGCACTGCCTCGTCAAACTCGCTGAATCCGCCATCGTAACGACGTGATGCGAGTTCAAGAGACGTCTCATAAATCATATTGGCAATATCCGTGCCGATACGTTCACCCTTGAGTGCGTTCTGACGACGACCATATACACCCTTTCTCTGGGCATTCATAACGTCGTCATATTCCACAAGGCGTTTACGGATACCGAAGTTATTCTCCTCGACGCGCTTCTGAGCATTCTCGATTGAACGGGTCACCATCTTGCTCTCGATCATATCGCCCTCCTGGAATCCGAGTCGGTCAAGAGTCTTGACGATACGCTCGTTGGCAAAGAGACGCATAACGGTGTCTTCAAACGACACGAAGAACACGGATGAACCCGGGTCGCCCTGACGTCCGGCACGTCCGCGGAGCTGACGGTCGACGCGACGTGACTCATGACGCTCTGTGCCGATGATTGCCAGACCGCCTGCGGCCTTCACTTCCGGCGACAGCTTGATGTCGGTGCCTCGACCTGCCATGTTGGTGGCAATGGTCACGGTGCCGGTCTTACCTGCCTGAGCCACAATCTCCGCCTCCTTCTGATGGTATTTGGCATTAAGCACCTGGTGAGGAATCTTGCGGAGCTGAAGCATCTTGGAAAGCAACTCGGAAATCTCCACCGACGTTGTGCCCACGAGCACAGGGCGTCCTGCCTTAACCATATCCTCAACCTCCTGGATAACGGCTGCATATTTCTCCTTCTTGGTGCGATATACACGGTCGTTCTGGTCGTTACGGATTACGGGGCGATTGGTAGGTATCTCAGTCACCTCAAGTTTATAGATATCGTAGAACTCTCCAGCCTCCGTCATTGCCGTACCGGTCATACCGGCAAGCTTACGGTACATACGGAAATAGTTCTGGAGTGTGATTGTTGCGTAGGTCTGTGTGGCAGCCTCAACCTTCACGCCCTCCTTAGCCTCGATAGCCTGGTGAAGACCGTCGCTATAACGACGACCCTCCATGATACGTCCGGTCTGCTCATCGACAATCTTAATCTTATTGTCGTCGATCACGTATTCCACATCCTTGTCAAACAGGGTATATGCCTTCAGAAGCTGGTTGACGGTATGCACACGCTCCGCCTTGATGGAATAGTTCTGCAGAAGTGCATCCTTCTTCTCCTGATGTTCCTCCTTTGTGCCCTCCTCATTCTCCACGGCTGAAAGCTGTGCGGCGATATCGGGAAGCACGAAGAACTCAGGGTCCTGAGTGGTGCCGGTCAGCACCTCGATACCCTTGTCGGTAAGTTCTATGCTATGGTTCTTCTCATCGATCACGAAGAAAAGCGGCTCAACAGCCTTCGGCATCTCGCGGTTGTTGTCTGCCATATACTTAGCCTCCACCTTCAGAAGAAGCTGCTTGATACCCTCCTCGCTGAGATAGCGGATAAGAGGATTATGCTTCGGCAGACCCTTATAGGCGCGGAATAGCGACAGTCCGCCATCCTCCAGAAGCTGATCGGCGGTAAGTGGTTTCTTACCCTCCTCCTTCTTGTCGAACTTCGCCACTTTCTCCGGGTCGCCGCTTGTGGCTGCTGCAATCTTATCCTTTGCCTCAAGCAGAAGACCCTGCACGAGCTTACGCTGTGCGTTGACAACCTTCTCCACATTCGGCTTGAAATCGTTGAACATCTGGTCGTCGCCCTTAGGCACCGGACCGGATATAATCAACGGCGTGCGGGCATCATCGATAAGAACCGAGTCGACCTCATCGACAATGGCATAGTAATGTTCGTCACGCTGCACGAGATCTGAGGTCTGTGTCGCCATGTTGTCGCGAAGATAGTCGAAACCGAACTCGTTGTTTGTGCCAAACGTAATGTCGCAACGATAGGCGCGACGACGTTCCTCCGAGTTAGGATCTGTCTTGTCGATACAATCTACGGTAAGACCATGGAACTGATAGAGAGGACCCATCCACTCCGAGTCACGTTTTGCAAGGTAGTCGTTGACGGTCACCACGTGTACGCCCTCACCCGTCAGTGCGTTGAGGAACACAGGGAGTGTAGCCACGAGAGTCTTACCCTCACCGGTCGCCATCTCCGCAATGTTGTTAGAAGCCTTGTCGCCGTTCATTATGCCGTGGAGCACCATGCCGCCGATAAGCTGCACATCGTAGTGCACCATGTCCCAAGTCATCTGGTTGCCGCCGGCAAGCCAGCTTGTGCGATAGACAGCCTTGTCGCCTTGTATCGACACGAAATCCTTACCGGCAACGGCAAGATTGCGATCTGCCTCAGTGGCTGTCACCTCGATTGTGTCGTTCTGTGCGAAACGGCGTGCCGTCTCCTTCACCACGGCAAACACCTCCGGGAGCACCTCGTCAAGACGGCGTGCATACATCTTGAACATCTCCTCGCGAAGCTCATCGATCTTCTTCCAATAAGGCTCACGCTTATCATATTCGAGAGTCTCAAGCTCGGTGCGGATCTCCGCCATCTTATCCTTATACTCCTTTGCCTCGCCACGTATGCCATCGCGTATCACGTCGATTCTGCCGCGAAGTTCATCGTGTGAAAGCCCAGTCAGCTCATCGCTTATAGGGTTTATCTCTTTTTTGAGGCGATCCCAAAGAGGACGCACTGCGCGCTCGCTCTGATCGCCGAATATCTTTTTAAGTAGTCCGTTTAATCCCATGGATTCTTATGTTTTTTCAATTGGTTGGTGTTTAGATGTTCACTTTTTGAGGTTGAGAGGCTTGGATGCGGATCCATTGGGTGAACGTATTCTCAGCACCTGAGTGACAGTGGGAGCCACGGCTGTCGCATCGACAGGGGTGCCTATTGTGACCGGCTCCACGTTTGGTCCCATGATAAACACGGGCGTCTGTACGAGTCCGGAGCGGATTACCTGTGTCTCATTGGGGAATTTCGTATCGTCCACTACCGACCAGCCGGCATTGAACTCCAATATCACATCGCCACCGGTCTTCGGGTCAGTGCCGAGACGCATTGCCTCCATCGCCGGCAACGACGACGCCATTATGTCGCTCATTGTAAAGGCATCGCTGACGCCGCTCATCTGCACGAGAAAATCACGCGACGCCTCCGCCACTTCCTTGAGATCGAGTTTGCGCTCCTCTATCTGCTTGCGGTCAAGATAGACGTGTCCGCCACTGAACGTGTCGACATAATCACCGTTGCCATAGCGGGCGGCGAGATATGAATTAAGCAGCGACAATGCACGCTTTACAGAGAAGTAGCCTGTCGGAGTACGGTATTTAGCATCATCCTCCACTGCATCGTCGTAGTAGCCTGTAGAAGCCACGTAGACAAGGGTGTTGTTGAGACCGACGTATTTGTCGATTGCATCAAACAGACGTGACAACTGCCCGTCAAGACGCAGATAGCTGTCTTCAAGCTCCAGACGGAAATCCCCATCCTTCACGTATTTGTAGGGGGCGGCGGTATAGCCTATGTTGAGCATGTCGATAGCATCGCCACGGCTCCCTATCTTCAGATCCCGAAGACAGGTTATCGCCACGTCTGTCACCTCTGTGTTGACCATCGGCGAGGAGATATACATGCGATACACGCTGCGGTCAGCCGTAGGGAAGGTATGCTTGAAATCAAGTATGCGTTTCTGTGCCGGCAGTCCCGGATATGTGGATAGCGGACGCGACGGCTTCCATTGCATCGTGTCGAGACGCGACGTGATAGGGTCACTGTAGTTGCGCTGTGTCAGCTGCGACGGAGCCTCACGATAATACGTGGTGGTAGCCCATTTCCCGGTGTTGTCATTAATCCAGAAAGCCGACGTGCCGGCATGACCAGCCATGATGATTGACTGCTGCGGATCGGGGGATATGGAATAGACTGCCGCAAGTCCGGCTCCATCTATGGCTATCTCGTCGCTGATGGTAGACAGACGCAAACCGACGGGAGAATATGTCTCGGTCGTAAAATTACCGATCATGGTGGCATCCTGAAGTGCGGGCACCATGTCGCGCACATTGGGATCATACACCTTTGATGACGTGACCCCGTTATGGCGTGGATATCCCCCGGTGTAGATCATCGCGGTGCCGCTCACCTTGTCGAGTCCGTTCACCTTGAAATCCACATCCTTCAGGAAAGCCCCGTCTTTCATGAGCTTGTTAAACCCCTTTTCGCCAAAAAGGTTCTGTAGATATTCGATATAATCGGTGCGTAGCTGGTCTATCATGATCCCCACGACCAGTTTTGGACGCGAGGCATCAGCATAGAGCATCGTATTGATGCCCACAAGACCGCATATCACCGATGTAATCAGTCGATTCATTTACTTTTTTACGATTTCTTCTTTATTGTTATTCCGCGAGCGGATCTACCCTTTCGCGTCGCAGGCGTTCTTACTGTGGAAGAAGACCGCCCATTATTATTATAACTATCTTTGTGGATGATTATTGCATAAGTGGCTGAAAGTATCAGCGTGATGCCTATAAGCGGGAAGATGGCAGGGTTGCCACTTTGCTGCATGAAGGGCCACACAAGCAACATACAGATGAGAGCAACTATGTCGCAATAAGCCATCGCCACCGCTGCCGGACGCAACGTGCGCCACCACACACACAACCCGATCACCAGCTGAAGAGGATTGAGCCATATCAGAAGCATATTGGGCGATGTTGCCTCATGGCTTGATATAAACACCAGAAATGCCGTCAAAGTTCCCGTTAATCCCAAAAGAGTGAACCACAAGGAATATACCCATTTTATTATCCTATTGGTTTTCAAACTATAGGCAGCAAACACAATCGTCAGGACAAATAGTATCCATGCCACTGCCAATGGCGACAACCAAAAGGGAGTCGGACCGAGCGTCACGTCGCCGTCACCCTCATTGAGCACACGCGTGGCTTTCACGAGCCGTCGCCCGTCAGAGAGTCGCGCTGCTCCCGCCCTCTGCATCATTTCAACAGGCACAAACATCTCCTCGCGCCCGGTCACTCCATAGTCGATACCCGAACCCAAGGCAAGGTCGATACCAAACTGATACCACGGATAATTGCGGTTGTAGGCACGCATCTCATTACGGAACGTTCCGTAGGTGACGCTATCGGGATAGATCACCCGCACATCGTCATAAGCGTCGTCGATCCGGTCAAGGATGCGCGTGGCACAGTTGTCCTTCACGTAGTTGTAGCGGTAGCGGCGATTCTGCGGCAACGCCTCTGTCTGGAGAAGTGCAAGAAGCCTGTGAGCCTCCTCAGGGGTAAGATTGAGATCCTGCTCCACCACTCTCGACCCACGTGAGACGTATTCCGGCATAAACCATTCAAACGGATATCCGGCACACAGATAGTCGGTCTCCCCTTTCACAAACCGGTAGACGAAATTCGGCTCGCGGAAGTTGAACACTCCGTAGTTCCACACAGAGTCTCTCCCCTCTCCTCTCACTCGGATAGCCTCATGACCGTAAAGTTCATATATTTCCGGACCGGGATAACACGTGATAAGGCTGACCGTCAAAGGCGAATCGGCTTCTCCGGCAGACTTGGCACGGGGCATATCTCCGGCAGTGACGGCAGTGGCGGGAAGCCACGACAACGCCATGACAATAAGTATTGCCATGGCGCCCGTGATCGTTCGATATATTGACTTTAGTATCAATTCATGCAAGGATTTATGCATTGCAATCATTCGAGATTAAAACTCGCAGTTCTTCGGATAGCGCGGGAAAGGTATCACGTCGCGGATGTTCTGCATACCGGTGACGAAGAGCACCAGACGCTCGAAACCGAGACCGAAACCGCTGTGAGGAACCGTGCCGTATTTACGGGTGTCCATATACCAGTCCATGCCGGTCAGTCCAAGCTCCTCTATACGTTTCTGCAGCTTCTCATAATTCTCCTCTCGCTGGCTACCGCCGATAATCTCACCGATTTTCGGGAAAAGCACGTCCATTGCGCGGACAGTCTTGCCGTCATCGTTGAGCTTCATATAGAACGCCTTTATCTCCTTAGGATAATCGGTCAGGATGACCGGTTTCTTGAAATGCTCCTCCACGAGATAACGCTCATGCTCCGATGCAAGATCGACGCCCCAATAGACCGGGAACTCGAATTTCTTGCCGCTCTCCTCGAGGATCTTCACGCCCTCGGTGTAAGGTAGACGCACGAAATCGTTCTCAACCACAAATTTAAGGCGGTCGATAAGTTCCTTGTCAAAATGGTCGTTGAGGAATTTTATATCATCGGCGCAATGCTCAAGCGCGTAGGTGATGCAATATTTAATAAACTCCTCGGCGAGATCCATATTGTCGGCTATCTCATAGAATGCCATCTCCGGCTCTATCATCCAGAACTCGGAAAGGTGGCGCGGCGTATTGGAGTTCTCCGCACGGAATGTCGGTCCGAATGTATAGATCAGACCGAGAGCCGTAGCACCTAACTCACCCTCAAGCTGACCGGAAACGGTAAGCGATGCGAGTTTGCCGAAGAAATCCTGAGAATAGTCGATATTTCCTGCCTCATCTTTAGGCAAATCGTTGAGAGGAAGCGTGGTCACCTGGAACTGTGCACCTGCGCCCTCGCAATCCGATGCCGTGATCAGCGGAGTATGGAAATAATAGAATCCTTTATCGTTGAAGAATTTATGTATGGCGTATGCGAGTGCGTGGCGTATGCGGAGCACGGCACCGAACGTATTGGTGCGCGGACGCAGATGCGCCTTCTCGCGAAGGAATTCAAGAGTATGACCCTTCTTCTGAAGCGGATAGTCGCCGGGGGCTGTGCCGTACACTTCAAGCTCACGAGCCTGTACCTCAACCGACTGACCTGCACCCTGAGATGCAACCAACTCCCCCTGCACGTGGATGCTCGACCCGGTGGTGATTGCCTTCAGGTCGTCGTCGGAGAATTTAGAAAGGTCAAACACAATCTGAAGATTGTTGATGGTGCTGCCGTCGTTCAATGCCACGAACTGCACGTTTTTGTTGCCTCTCCTGGTTCTTACCCAGCCTTTGACATCTACAATCTCACCGGCATGAGATGCGCCTTCCGTGAGAACGGTCTTGACTGTCTTTCTTCTTATATCTTCCATCTGTCAAAAAAAATACATTATGAAGGATTTTACTCGAAGCTACCCATGCGGAGGAAGTTAACCTCTTCCTGAGTGAGATAACGCCAGCGTCCACGGGGAAGGTTCTTCTTGGTGAGTCCGGCGAAGTATACGCGGTCAAGCTTGGTGACGCGATAGCCCAGACTCTCGAATATACGGCGCACGATACGGTTTCTGCCGCTGTGGATCTCGATGCCTGCCTGATTGCGGTCGGTCTCGCTGACGTAGCTGATTGCATCGGCATGAATCTCCCCATCCTCAAGCTCGATACCATCGGCGATGCGCTGCATATCCTCCTCGGTGATATCCTTGTCGGTCCACACGTGGTAGATCTTCTTCTTCACAAACTTGGGATGAGTGAGCTTAGAAGCAAGGTCGCCATCGTTGGTGAGAAGCAGCACGCCCGTAGTGTTGCGGTCAAGGCGTCCTACAGGATAGATACGCTCGCGGCACGCATTCTTCACAAGGTCAAGCACGGTGAGGCGTCCGTTGGGGTCATCGCTAGTGGTCACGCAGTCTTTCGGCTTGTTGAGAAGCACGTAGCACTTGCGCTCCGGAGTCACCACCTTATCATCATATTCCACCACGTCATCATGTGAGATCTTGGTTCCGAGTTCAGTGACAACCTCTCCATTTACCTTCACGAGACCCTGTGTGATGAATTCATCAGCTTCACGACGTGAGCAAATGCCGGCATTTGCCATAAATTTGTTAAGACGGATCTGTTCGTTGGGATCGATATCCTCAAGTATGTAGTCCACCTGTTTCGGACGCGGAGTGAACATCTTGTTGTTTTGAGGCTTGCGGAATCCTCCCTGGTTGCGGTTGTTATAGCCACCCTGGTTGCGGTTGTTGTAGCCGCCCTGGTTGCGGTTGTTGTAGCCGCCCTGGTTGGGACGCTGCTGGTAGCCACCCTGGTTGCGGTTGTTGTAGCCGCCCTGGTTGCGGTTGTTGTTGTAGCCGCCCTGGTTAGGACGCTGCTGGTAGCCACCCTGGTTGCGGTTGTTGTTATAGCCACCCTGGTTGAGACGCTGCTGATAGCCACCCTGGTTGCGGTTGTTGTAGCCGCCCTGGTTGGGACGCTGCTGGTAGCCACCCTGGTTGCGGTTGTTGTAGCCGCCCTGATTACGATTATTGTAATTATTCTGACGCGGCTGATAATTGCCCTGACGCGGCTGATAACCTTGACGCGGCTGATAGCCTCCCTCTGCATTCTGATGGAAGCCGGTCTCAGAAGCACCTTCAGTCTTCTCTCCTTCGCCATCGGAAGCGGCGGGACGCTGCTGATAATTCTGCTGATAAGCGGGACGGTCGTAATGGTTGTTGTAGTTATTTCTGCCATATCCCATCGGACGCTGCTGATAACCATACTGTCTCTGCTGGTAACCTTGACGGTCGCCATACTGACGGTTGGCAGGCTGACGTTCGCCGGAAGCGTTGTCATCGTTAGGGTAATTCACTTTCTCATAGCGGTTTTCTGAATCTCCGCTCTCTGCATTCCCGACAGTGGGTGCTACGCCGATTCTCGGCCGTTTTGGTTTCTTTTCTGATTCCATCTTGACAAATTTCTGTTTCTTTTTTTCTTATCCGGTCAAAACTATGCCCTCACGGCAGCCGACCTCAGAAAGGGTTATTATGTATTTTATTTGAGTTTTTGATTGGTGTCTCAATAATATTAATTGGCTATATATCAATTAATCTGTGTGAACGACATCAACAATTGAAGCAATGAAGTCGCAGATGCGCCTCATATTGGCGCAAAATTAATAAAAAAATTTCAAAACAAAATAGTTTTCTCGAATAAATTTAAATATCAGGCAGCTGAGATCGTAATCTCAGCTGCCTGAATGGTCTTTATTGTCTTTACTGTCATTATTGACATTACTGACATTATCGACATTAATGTCAGTTTGTCAATCACAATTTGACGCTATATTATTTGCGTGGTGCGCCTGTGATTTTCTCCAATCCCTTGGCTATATCGTTGAAGATATCATCCACTACGCCGCTTCCATTGACAGGGAGATACTTCCCTTCGTTATGGTAGTAATCGCGGAGCGGGGATGTCTGGTTGTGGTAAACGTCAAGACGTTTCTTGATGGTGTCGATATTGTCGTCAGCACGCCCTGTCTCCTTGCCACGGTTGAGCATACGCTCCACAAGTTCCTCCTCCGGCACTTCAAGACCGACAACGGCATGAAGCTCCGTGCCTCGCTTTGCCAAAAGCTCCTTCAATGCCTCTGCCTGCGGGATAGTGCGTGGGAAACCATCAAAGATAACCCCCTTCTTTCCCTTAGCATCCTTTTCAAGGACGTCATCAAGTATGCTTATCATAAGCTCATCGGGAATAAGTTGTCCCTGAGAGATAAACTCCTGTGCCACCTTCCCAAGATCTGTACCACGTTTGATGTGATCACGAAGAACTTCTCCCGTAGAAATATGGAATAGTCCGAATTCATCAATTAGTTTTGCACTTTGTGTCCCTTTGCCACTGCCGGGAGCACCGAATAATACCAGATTCATATAGTTTATGGTTTAAGGTTTATACTTTATAGTGGAGAGTGGAGAGCCATTTTATCTACTCTTTTTATCGAGATACAGAGACCGATCCGGAAGACCTACTCTTTGATGACGTAGATATCCTTCAGGTTGCGCACCTTGCCATCGAGGTCAAGACCATATCCGATGATAAAACTTGGGGGAATCGTGAATGCTGCATAATCCGGGGTGAAACCTGTCTTGCTGCTTGCCGGCTTATGGAGTAGAGTGACAAATCTCACCGATTCCGGACCCTGTTTCTTGATATCGGCTATCATCTGCTTTGCCGTCAGACCGGTGTCGACGATATCCTCGATAATGACAACATCCCGTCCGGTCAGATCCTCCGTAAGACCGACAAGCTGCTTGACATTACCAGTGGTCGACATGCCCTCGTAGCTCTTGTAGCGCACGAATGTCACCGAGCAGTCGTTGATGCCACATTCCCGGATTAAGTCTGCCGCGAATATGAATGCCCCGTTTAAGACACAGATAAACAGCGGGCGCTTACCCTCCAGGTCCCTGCGAAGTTCTGACGCCACTCGCTTTACCTGACGGCGGATCTCATCCCTCTTCAGGAACGGGACGAACGTGAGTCCGTCTACCACTACCTCTTCAGCTATCCGCTCGTCGTCTGTCATCAATTTCTCTTCCATGATATTTATCCTATATTTTCACTTTCTTTCCACCGATGATGTATATACCCTTGGGAAGCGATGCAATCTCTTCATCAGTAGCATCCTGATAAAGCTGCACTCCCGTGATGGAGTAGACTGCCCGCGGTTTATTCCCACCGACTGCCTCTATCTCATCCACGTCCGCCTCAAATTCCGAATGAGTCTTTACGCATTTGAGTTCATCCTCATACCATCCCGGCACCACGAGATATGCCGTATTCGCCGGCACGTAATCAAGTCCGGATGCCTTGACAAAGCCAAGTGAGCCATCGGCACATCGCCCGAGCACACGCATTGTAGTCGGGTCATACTTGACGCGGTTGATATGTCCGGCTATGTCGCAGTTGAAATACTGACCTTTCAGCTTGTTGCCGCTGACCGCACTCCCTGTGCCCCCTACTGTCATACGGTTATCACCCGGCTCTGTCCCGACACATTCCACAACCACAGGAGTGGCGGCGGGAACTGTGCCCTCTATCTCGGAAAGCTCGACCCAACCGTTCTTGACATTGCTGACATAATACATCTTCACTCCGGAGGAATATGCCGAAAACGGGAAGGAGGCATATACCGTGGTGTAGAGCGACCCATCAGCATCCACATCTGGCATCGCTCCATAGAAATTCTCGCCCGCCGCATCCATCGGGAGTATAAACCATTTACGATAGTCGCCTGAGGAATTGGTACCCATTGTGCCACGATTACCCGACCAAGAGTTGCCATCAGCAAGATATTTTGTCACTCTACCATCTGTGCCGTATGCCATGTATAGCTTCTGCCCTTTTGAGTTGCCATTCTCCCGCAACTTCAAATAATGGTCTATGATCTGATAAACCCCCGTGCCTTGCGTGGTAAGCTGATATTCCGATCCCACTTTTGAAATATAAAATACAGAGGCTGGATCGTGTGACACATCATCAAACACGAGCCATAGTTTTATTGCCTGCAAATCAGCTGTTGTGGCGGCAATATCGATACTGCCGCGATTGTCTATAACCGATGCATAGCGTTTTGTCTTGTAATTTTCAACCCTGTAGTAACCATCACCATTCAAATCAGCATATACGCCTAAAGTAGTTGCCGCCGCAACAATAAGAGTAAATATTTTCTTCATAAAAACATTATTTCCATACCTGCATACCCATCTGAACCGACAATTAAAGAGATGCCTGACATTCATAGGGAATCGGAATTTAAAAAATTGGTCATACCGGAGCATATCCGATATGACCAATTTAATAACGATTATTTTCTATAATTATTTCACCTATTGCGAAATATTACGCATCTCACTGCGCAATACAGATTGCCACACGGTTCTGTACGGGATCGGGATAAGGCTGATCCTCTGCCTCACCCATGCTCTTCACTGTCATGCGAGATGCAGAAATACCGTATTTTGTCTTAAGCATATTGGCAACTGCCTCTGCACGGCGTGCTGCAAGACGAAGGTTAAGCTGGAGTGAGCCTGTGCCCTTGTCGGCATAACCTGTAATCGTAACCTTTGCATCAGGATGCTCCTGAAGGAAGTCTGCAACCGTAGCCACCTTTGTAGCCTCGCTGCCAACGATAGCAGTAGTGTTGATCTTGAAGAACACGTCGCGACGAAGCATCTCTACCTCTTTCTTTACAGGCTCTTCCTTAACAACCTCTACAGGAACTTCCACAACTTTCTCAACGATCTTCTCGATCACCTGAGGAGCCGGCTCCTCGATTACGCGGGTGCGAGTCTCATATTTGGGACCGAAGGCGTATTTAACGCCTACGAGTGCGTTGAAATACCAGTCAGAGTTTGAGCCGATCTTTGAGTTGTAGTTATCGCTGAGGGTATTTGCCATAACCTCAAGACCCACCTGGACGTTCTCTGCCACGTTGAAGTTAACGTCAAGACCGAACTGTCCGAGGAAACGTACCACTGTGCCATCCCATGCATTGCCGAGAAGCTTGTAGTCAGCACCGTAAATCTGATTTGCACCTGCGGCACCAGACACTTGCTTGAGATAAGCGGCGTTGATGTCGTTAGCCTCACCATTGCCGAAGCCGATGTTCATTCCGAGACCAGCGATAAGGTTAACCTCAACAAGACGGTTGGGATTGTAGCCGCCGATAAGGTTGGTCATGTCTACAACCGCATCAATAGTGGGTGCTACATAGTTCCATTTCCAACGGGGATCGTCCTGACCCTTCATCTTGAGGATACCTTTGCTCTGCCATGCGTTTACAGCAAGACGGGCACCGATGTAGGGATTGAACTTATAGCCTACTGCAAGCTGTGCATTCGGACTGAGGAGCTTGCCGAAGCCACCCTCGCCAAGAGTCTCCTGCATACCGAACTGAGCCTGACCATACCAGTGAGGAAGGAATACGTATTCGGTGACTGTTTCCTGAGCGTTGGCACAGAGACCACCGAACAGAAGAGACGCTGTCAAAAGAATTTTATTTAATTTCATTTTCATTTTCTTTTTTGGGTTCTGTAATTATATATAACAACTCAGTGATTACTTAACCGTAACGTAGTAACGACGGGTAGATGTGTAGCCACGGTAGTCAAGTGCGGAGTAGAGAATTGCGTATGTCTTGCCTGACTGGAGTTTGCTTGCATCAATACCTACACGGTTTACTGTGCCTGCAAGCACTTCATTAAGACCTGCGCCACCGGCATTTAGATTAGCCACGTTGGATGCGTCAAGAGTGCCGTCAGCCTTAACCTCACCTACAACTGCAACATACTTCTTGTAAGCCGGAACCACGAGTTCTGCATTGTAAGAAGTGAGATACATTGTCACTGAGTTACCGCTACCCTTTACAAATACCGAAGGATCTGTCCAATCTGTTGAGAAATGGTGAAGCTCGCCATCTCCGCCCTTGTATGCTGCATATACCTGCAGATATGCATTCGGGTTCTCAAGGATACCATTAACCTTATTGGCGATGCGGTTCCAGAGTTCAACAAATTTCTGTGCACCGTCAAGTTTGCTGGCAATCTGATTCTCAATCTTGTCAAGGATATCGGTCAACTGTTCATTGATTGAAGCATCTACGCTCTTAAGTTGGCTATTGATATCTGAGATAAGAGTCTCAACCTGACCGATCAACTGCTCCTTAACGGCAGCCTCAATCTCACCGGTAAATCCGGAACCCGGTTTATTCGGATCTCCGTTGATGGATTCTACAATAGAGTTGACAAAGTCGTTCAACGCGGTGTTATTGTCTCCAGGTATTGAAACCGTACCACCATCATAGCCAAGTATAAGTTCACCCTCAAGAGGATTGCCCATACCATCCTTTACTGATGAAAGATCTATCTTTATCTGTGATTTCTCAATCTCAAATTTAACATCTTTAAGACTGAAATCCCAATTATATTTTGACTCATCGATGCCAAGATTCAACTCAATCTTGATATCCTTTCTGAGATCAGCGAAGAAATCATGGAGAACGTTTGACAAGCGACCGAATGTCGGAAGCTTCTTGCTTGACGACATACCTTCAGCTGTACGGAAGCTCAATGGATGGAACGTAGTAGCTGCAATGTCATACTTTGAAAGGATTGAACGATCTTCAGTAGCATCTGACCCGAAGATAGGAGACTGCGTTGTGAGCTCGACTGCGTATGCAGGAAGGATACCGTCAAACTGACGATAGAGAGCAGCTGCAAGATCAGCGATGCTTGACTTAGAGCGGTCGTTGTAAAGATCCTTAACCGCTGATTTCAATGCAGGATCAATCTCAAGTTTGATAGCTGCAATATCGTCAACTGTGGGAAGGATGTTAACTCTGTAGAGACCGTTCTGCTTGCCGGCACGTGTGCCGAAAGAGACACCGAAATTGAATTCAACATCATTATCCTTTACAAGTTCAAGCTGACCGAGCACATATTCACCATTGCTCTTGACAAGACGGATCTTCATGCCGCTGCAATCGATGTTGCTGGGATTAACTGTAACGTAAAGATTACCGAGGGTTCCAATCTTAGTATCCTTTGTAACCAAATCAGCTTCGTTGGTTGCTGAATGACCAAGAGCTGCCCATACAGCATCACCGAGGTCGCCGGCAAGATTATCCTGGCTGTACTCAAACACGGAGTTTCCATTGTTCGGGAAATGGATGTCGTGGTCAGCAGAATAGAAGTAGTTGGCAAGGATTGTGTTGCTTACACCGATAGGCAGGTTGAACGTACCGAACATCGGGTTAACACAACGCTGAATCTCGATGTTGGTGATGAGCTGCGCAAACATCTTATCAACAAAAGAAGTAATTTTCCCAGCGGCAGCAAGGGCTTCATTTCCTGTAATCTGAGCAGCATCAGCAGCAGCCTGTGCAGCATCAGCAGCAGCTTGTGCTGCATCAGCAGCAGCTTGTGCAGCATTTGCTGTGCCTTGCGCTGCCTCAGCAGCAGCCTGTGCAGCAGCAGCAGCCTGTGCTGCCTCATTAGCTTTAGTCAAGGCGGCCTGCGCTGTAGCATTCGCACCATTGGCTGCATTTTTTGCCTGTTCAATAAGACCGATTAATTCCGTCTTATCTGCTTGAGTAAGATAACCGGCTGTTTCAAGGGTAAGCACACGTGCCTCAAGTGCCTGCAACCTAGCCACCGTAGCGTATTCGCCCTTATCCTGTTTTTCAGCGATAAGATCCTGAAGCATTTTCACAACATCGGACTGCGACTGTTTGATTTCAGTTTTGAAGCTGTCCTCGTTGTCCTTACAAGAAGTGAACATGCCGACCCCACCGGTCGTAACGGTAAGCAACAGCAAGCCGTTGATTAGTTTTCTATTCATTCCTTAATAGATTTGAATTGATTAATATTTGTTTTTTATTGTAGTGTTCCATTTTTTGTTAGACATAGACGCGCTGACACCCCGTCGGACAACCGACCTTATCAGCATTACTATATTAACTTTAAGTGAATTGCGGTTGTGGAAAGAAGACATTAAAGCTTCATATCAGGGACTCGGATACCCGAATTCACTCTGAAAATTGACCACAAAGGTAAGACTCTTTATTGTATCTAACAAATTTTTAGAAAAAAATATCGCAACTTTCTCAATTTTTCTTAAAATTATTCCTTTTAGCACAATATTTCAGCACATTTCTCCAACCATTTTTAACCATTCATCATTCGGACGAAATCACAACCGCAAAGGGCGCAGAGGGCGCGGAGTTTTTTTATTTTTTCTCCGTGGTCTCTGTTTACTCTGTGGTGAAAATAAACCGCGAAGAACGCGGAGGGCGCGGAGTTTTTTTTTATTTTTTCTCCGTGCCCTCCGTGCGCTCTGCGGTGGAGATAAACCGCAAAGAGCGCAGAGGGCGCGGAGTTTTTTTTTATTTTTTCTCCGTGGTCTCTGTGCGCTCCGTATGCTCTGCGGTGGAAATAAACCACGAAGAACGCGGTGAGCGTGGAGTTTTTTTTATTTTTCTCCGTGGTCCCTGTGCGCTCTGTGGTGAAAATAAACCGAGAAGAACGCAGAGGGCGCGGAGTTCTTTATTTTTCCTCCGTGGTCCCTGTGTGCTCTGTGGAGGAAATAAACCGCGAAGAACGCGGAGGGCGCGGAGGTTTTTTATTTTTTCTCCGTGGTCTCTGTGGTGGAAATAAACCACTGCTGTATTTAGTTTTTAATAATAAAGTCATGTGGGAATTAGTGTTTCTGTGATAATAAATTTATTTTATTGTATTTTTCAAATAATATTTTGTAAATTTGACACATAATAATTTACACCTATGTATCATGAATATTAATGAAATTGGCACTATTATAGTGGATGCTGCCATAACGGTACATCGCCTATTAGGTCCTGGATTGCTTGAATCTTGTTATGAGACATGTCTTATGTATGAGTTAACCACACGAGGATTGTTTGTCGAACGTCAAAAAAGCATACCCATTATTTACGGCTTAATTAAACTTGAATCGGGATATAAGATTGATCTATTGGTTGAAAAACAGATTGTCATTGAATTGAAATCGGTCGAAACTCTAAAAGATATTCACACCGCTCAAATTCTCACTTATATGAAATTAGGTTCATATCGATTAGGGTATCTGATGAATTTTAACGAACGGCTAATGAAAAATGGTATAAAGCGTTATATTTTAACGATTGAATAAACGGTATCACGACCACGGAGAGCACGGTGTTTTTCTCTGTGATCTCCGTGGTGAAAATAAACCGCGAAGAACGCGGAGGGCGCGGAGATTTTTTATTTTTCTCCGTGGTCTCCGTGCGCTCTGTGGTGAAAATAAACCGCGAAGAACGCGGAGGGCACGGAGATTTTTTATTTTCCTATGTGGTCTCCGTGTGCTATGCGGTGGAAATAAACCACGAAGAGCGCGGAGATTTTTTATTTTTCTCTGTGGTCTCCGTGCGCTCTGCGGTGAAAATAAACCGAGAATAACGCGGAGGACGCGGAGATTTTTTATTTTTCTCCGTGCTCTCTGTGCGCTCTGCGGTGGAAATAAACCAGGGAGGGCACGGAGTTTTTTTTACATAACTTTGTGATCTTTGTGGTGATTTTGCAGATGGTGTTCGTTTGTCTGACAAAATTTTACTAATTTTGCAGATTATTATCACCGACAATATTTGTATGCGTAAGTTTTTTTTATCAATATTAGCTATCGCGGCTCTCGCCGCATTCTCTACGGATGTCAATGCGCAATTGAACCATAAGTTTACGAAAGTATACAGGGTGCCCAACAACAATAAGAAGGAATCATTACCCGACGATTCCCTCCTGTTCCGTCGTCCTACACCAAAGCCAACTGCCTCCAATCGTATAAGCCTTAAGGAATGGTGCCGACAGAATAACGTTGCCGACAATCTGGAGGCGGCTTTCACCCTCGGAACCGGTGGACTCGGTCTTGAACTCGCCACACCTATAACGAAATGGACTCGCCTGCGTGCCGGAGTGGAGTGGATACCGTCGTTTCATCTCCCACTAAGTTTCGAGATCTCCTCTTTCAATGAGGGGAACGTAAATAATGACATAAGCCACATACAGGATATGGTGTATGAAATGACAGGGCTGCACATGGATGACGAGGTTAAGATGATCGCAAAGCCGAAGATGTTGAACTTCAAACTGCTTGTCGACGTCTTCCCGTTCCAGAACAACCGTCACTGGCATTTTACCGCAGGTTTCTATGCCGGCAATTCAATCATCGGACGCGCAGAGAACAAACGCAACCAGATGCCAACGCTGGTGGCTCTCAATCTGTATAACCGTGCGTATGATTATTTCACCACTATCGAGGATATCTATGACGTGCCTATCGGCGGAGGAAACTACCTTGACCCTGACAAGGTGCTCGAATTGCAGGAGAAATTCCGTGAATATGGACGCGCCGGCATACATATCGGTGATTTCAAGAACGGAGAGCCATATATCATGCAGCCCGCTCAGGATGGCAAGGTGAGGGCAAAGGCGAAGACCAACCCATTCAAACCTTATTTGGGATTCGGCTACAGTGGTGCAATCGACAAGGAGCAGCGATGGAATATAGGCGTGGAGGCAGGCGTGCTGTTCTGGGGTGGCGCACCACAAGTCATCCTGCACGATGGTGTCAACATGAATAAGGATCTCGTGAACGTGCGCGGGAAGGTAGGCGATTATCTCAACGTCATGAAAGCCCTCCCCGTATATCCTCTCATCAACTTCAAGATCTCCTACTCCTTCTTCTGATCTCATTTTCTTCCGATCTCATTCTTCCGACAAATGCATAAATCAACATCATACATCTTCTCACTCCGCAGATCATTACCGATTCTTTTATCCATTCTATTGTCGGTGATTGTCGGAGGATGCCGGAGTGTGAAGCTGTCGGATGCCGATGATGCTTTTGCACGAGGTGAATATTTCGATGCCCAGGCGATGTACCGCAAGGTCTATAACCGTATGACCAAACGAGAGGAACGTCCCGCCCGTGGAGAGGTGGCTTTCAAGATGGGACTCTGCCAGGCGAAACTTAACATGGCGGCAAACGCTGCAAAGAGTTTTCAGAACGCCCTGAGATACGAATATCCCGACTCTACCCTATTCCTTTATCTCGGAAAGGCGTTGCAGGCATCAGGGAAATATAAGCAAGCTATTGAGGAATACGATAAATATCTCGCGCTTGTGCATGATGATGCGCTTGCACGTGAAGGCGTCACAGGTTGCCGACTTGCCATTGCCGCCAAAGAGCAGCCGAAGACACGTTATGTGGTGAAAAAATCAAAGATATTCAACACCAAACGCGCCGACTTCTCCCCCATGTATCTCGACAAATCGCTCGACCAGCTATATTTCACATCAACAACGGAGAAAGCTACCGGCGAGAAACGCTCGGAGATTACGGGCATGAAGAAGGGCGACATATATTTCAGCAAGAAGGATGAACGCGGGCAGTGGCAGACTCCACAGCCTGTGGAGGGTGAGCTTAACACGGATGCCGATGAGGGTATCGTGAGTTTCTCGCCTGACGGACAGACCATGTATCTTACCAAGGCGCGCCGCTCGGAGACTTCCGACACATCCGTGGAGATCTACACGTCAAAACGCAGTGATGCCTCCTGGAGCGCACCGCAGAAGCTGGAAATCACCGCCGATACACTATCTGCCGTAGGACATCCAGCTGTCTCCTCAGACGGTCGCTACCTGTATTTCTGCAGTGATATGCCGGGCGGATACGGAGGTCTCGACATCTGGAGGATCAATCTTAATGAACGCGTCGGGAGTCTGGAGAATATGGGTCCGCAGATCAATACTCCGGGGAATGAGATGTTCCCCTACTCGCGCACCGACTCCCTGCTATATTTCTCTTCCGACGGACATCCGGGATTCGGCGGACTTGACATATTCAAGGCGAAACTAAACTCTACCGGCGACTATTGGAGCGTGGAGAATATGGGATTGCCAATGAACAGCCAGGGAGACGACTTCGGCATTACGTTTGGGGATGGGGAGAACGGTTTCTTTAGCTCTAACCGTGGGGATGCTCGGGGACGCGACCATATATTCAGTTTTGAACTTCCCGACATACATATCTCAATATCAGGATTCGTAATCGACAAGGATGAGGAACCTGTGCCTAATGCTGTGATACGTATCGTGGGTGACGACGGCAGCAACCAGAAACAGGTGGCTCGCGATGACGGCTCGTTTGAGTTTGACCTTGACCGAGGTGTGAAATACGTGATGAAAGCCGGTGCTCCCGGCTATCTCAGCCTGAAGCAGGAATTCGAGAGTGATTCCGCCGAGGAGGATGCGGAATATGCCATCGACTTCACCCTGGCTGCAATCAACAAGCCACAAGTGGTGGAGAATATATTCTATGATTTCGACAAGGCAACACTACGTCCGGAATCAAAGGCGGCACTCGATGAGATGGCGCAGATGCTACGAGATAATCCCAACGTGACCATAGAGATGGGAGCGCACACCGACCGCAAAGGGAGCGACGAATATAATATCCGTCTGTCGGAACGCCGTGCCCAAAGCGTGATTGACTACCTTATCGCTGCCGGTATCGCCGCAGACCGCCTCAGTCCGAAAGGGTATGGGGAGAGCGTGCCAAAGACCGTCACCAAACGTATCAACCGCGAGTATCCTCAATTTACGGAGGGCACAGTGCTCAATGAGGACTACATCAATACACTCTCTCCGGAAGATCAGGATGCGGCTGACCAGATCAACCGCCGCACGGAATTCAAAGTGCTCTCAATTGATTATGACCTTGACTGAATCTTAGGAGTCTTAGAAGTCTTAGGAGTCCTATAAGCCATCTCCACCAATTTCATCCAAGGCAAAATTAACGAAATCATTGAAGGGTTTTCCTATACGGAATAGCCGTGTCACCTTCTCCACCAGGTCGGCACGTGAAAGTTCGGAATCCTTAAGCACATGACTCGCCACAAAATCCCGCGGACGCACCAGCTCAACATATTCCCAATCCTTCGGCACGCCTTTCGGCGCTGTCTTCAATGGATTCTCCCCCACTTCCGGGTAAGCCTCCTTAAATTCGGGAGAATGTATTATGTCGATGTATTCCTCCACATTATCGTAGATTGACATACGTATGGCGGATACCGCCTTCGACGGCAGACAGACCGTGCCGACAGCCACCAAAGAATTACCCGGTTCGATATGAAGATAATATCCCATGCGGTTCACCCTCTTTCCGTAGGGTGGACATATAAAGATTCCGATATGCGTCTTATATGGTGTCTTATCGTGGGAGAAACGTGTATCGCGATATATGCGGTATGTGCAATCTGAAGGGGAGAGACGGGCAGCCTCAGGCTCAAAAGAAGCAACTCCGGCTATAAGCAGAGCCGTCAGTTCATCTATCTGTGTCTTTACCTTCAAATATTCATCCTTATGCGCCAAAAACCATTCCCGGTTATTGTTTCCTGCCAAAGACTTCAGGAATTTCAGTATCTCTTTCATTTTGTATTTTATATAATATTTTGATTATAAACACATTATCAACTTCTCAAACTATCAATAGTATACAAAAAAAATTGATTGTCATCCCGACAACCAATCTTCTGTTAACCTTAAAATCTAATACCATGAAAAACTCACTGCAAAATTACAAATTATTTTTCAAAATCTGCTATATAACATAAAAAAAATTACCACTTTAACATTCTTTAATATTTCTCTTAAAAAATCTTCAATAATAAGGATTTCTTTAAGGGTATTAAGGATCTTAAAGTCCTTAATGCAAAAAAGTCCTTTCTGTCATTAATGACGATATTGTCAATATTGACAGAAAGGACTTTTCTGACCGTTGCATGCCGAAACCGACTGCTACAAGCCCATGTTGTAGGCAGCAAGCCTCGACTGCGGATTTATCGTTTGATTGTGTCGATTGCACGACGGATACGTGCAATAACCTCCTCTTTCGGCATAAGCTCTGTGATGTCAAACATGTGCGGACCACGGCAAGCACCTACTACTGCCAGACGGAATGCGTTCATAACGTTGCCGAGATGATAACCTTTGTCGGCTATCCAGCCGAGCACGATCTTCTCTGCATTAGCCGAGGTCATGTCGTCAATGCCTTCAAGCAATCCGATAAGTTCCTCCATGATACGCGGAGTGTCCTCACTCCAACGTTTCTTGACGTCTTTCTCCGCATACGTCTCAGGCGCCCGGAAGAAGAAGTCGCCCTGCGTCCAGAGATCGTCTATCAGGTCGGCACGACCCTTGACCATACCGATTGCCTTCGCAACGTAGGCAGGATCGGCATCAGTTATGCCGTTCTCCACAAGTACGGGCTGGAACAACTGTGCCAATACTGCATCATCTGCCTTGCCAAGATATTCATGATTAAACCAGATACCTTTCTTATAATCAAACTTGGCACCGCTCTTGGAGCAATGGGCAAACGAGAACTTGCGGATAAGGTCGTCCATGCTCATCATCTCACTGTCATCACCGGGATTCCAGCCGAGAAGAGCAAGGAAATTCACCACAGCTTCCGGCAGATACCCCTTCTCGCGATAGCCTGAAGAGATCTCGCCCGTAACAGGGTCCTTCCATTCGAGAAGGAACACAGGGAAACCGAGTTTATCGCCATCACGCTTCGAGAGTTTACCATTGCCTACAGGCTTCAGCAGGAGCGGCAGATGCACAAACTGAGGCATCGTGTCGGTCCAGCCAAATGCCTCGTATAGAAGCACGTGGAGCGGTGCCGACGGAAGCCATTCCTCTCCACGGATCACGTGGCTCACCTCCATCAGATGATCATCGACTATGTTGGCGAGATGATATGTCGGGAGATTGTCAGCACTCTTGTAGAGCACCTTATCGTCGAGGATATTGCTGTTGATGGTCACTTTCCCACGGATAAGGTCATCCACAACCACGTCGCGGTCAGGCTCAACCTTGAAACGCACCACATATTGTGCGCCGTCAGCAATAAGACGGTCAACCTCCTCCTTCGGCATGGTCAGAGAGTTGCGCATAGAGCCACGGGTATGGGCATCATACTGGAAATTCGGGATATCCTGACGCGCTTTCTCCAACTCCTCAGGAGAATCAAAGGCAATATATGCCTTACCGTTGGCAAGAAGCATATCGACATGCTCCTTATATATCTCGCGACGCTCACTCTGCTTGTAGGGTCCGAAGACCCCACCTTCGCGCACACCCTCGTCAAAACTTATGCCGAGCCAATGAAGGGCATCGTTGATATACTCCTCCGCGCCGGGAACAAACCGACGGCTGTCGGTATCCTCGATGCGGAGAATCATATCGCCCCCATTCTGACGGGCGAATATATAATTATAGAGAGCCGTGCGCACGCCCCCTATGTGAAGCGGTCCCGTCGGCGACGGGGCAAATCTTACTCTTACTTTGCGTTCCATGTATTATTGTTTTGTCATTTCAATTTCACTCGTATCTCCGGACGCAGATAACGGCTTATGGTCTTATAATTGTCTACGTCCATATACTTCCCCACGGTGAGACGCGCAGTGAGGAAGTCCTCGTCGGGAGAGATGGAATACGCCACCGTCGGGAACGGTATCATATCCTTTATCTCCTTCATGGTGATTTCCGCCCCCTTGGGAATGTCAAAGAAATCCTTAAGTTCAGGCGTCTTGAAAAATTCCTTGGAGTCCAACTCATTCAATTTATCATCGTAGAATCTCACCTCGCTGTCTTCCGCTTGTGTTGAACTGCCGACAGTATAGACCGATGCCACTACTGTGCTGCCCTTCTTGCGGTGCAACATGCGCAGTTCAAGGGTGCTGACCGGAGTCAGCTGCACCTTCATATATTCAGGCGTGCATGCCTCTATCCAAGAGAGTCCGTCCATGGCATTGACAGCCTTATAGACGCTATCGGCATCCCAATAGTCAAGCATGTCAAGGCGTGTGGTCTTTTTAAGGATCTCAACCGGTTCGCTCTGAAGTGATACGAAAACATCACGGATTGACAACGTGTCAGCCGCCACCTTAGCGGCTCCGGCACGTTGGGGCATGAGCGCGGCTATGGCAAAAAAGATAGCCATAGCCAGACGCATCAGTCCTCCTTGATTATTTCTTTTTATAAAAGATCTCATAGTTTCCGTTATATTCAGCCTTCTTACCGGCTTTACCTTTCTTCTCCTTCTTCTCCTTTTTCTCTTTCTTCAAGGGTTTCTCCCTATCCGGATCCTTCCTGTCTCTCTTACTCTTGCTCTCCTTCTTATCCTTGCTGTCCTTGCGTCGTCTATCCCTGGAAGAGCCATAATCCTCCTTCGATGACTTACGCCCGCGTTTTTCACGACGGTCGCGGCTATCGCGAGAATAATCCCTGTCGGAGGCAATCTCCGGACGCAACACAATGCCGAAGAAATCCTCATTCTTCAGAGCATCTATTACGCGACGTGCATCATCCTTACGCACATCAAAAAGCGTATATCCCGACAAGAGGTCAATCCTGCCGATATCCGGCTTGCTTCCGACCACGTTACGGTTGATGATCTCCATAAGATTACCTGGGAAGAATCCCTGAGCCTTGCCTACGTTCACCATTATTCGCTCATAGCCGGACTCAGCCACTCGGCGGTCCTTGTCCTGCTTCTTATCGCGCTTCTCCCCTTTATCGGAGGCATTGAGGTCAATGTCAGGCATATCCTGATAATACTGGAGCAGACGATTAAATTCCAAAGAAAGCACGCGCTTCAGAAGATCCTCCTCTGAGAGCCATTCCAGCTTCTTGCGCACGCCGGGGAGATATTTCTCTATCTCCGACTCGTTGACCTGCACCCTCTCCAGGCGGTCGGCAAGGTTATAGAGCTGCTTCTCGATGATATGTTCGGGTGTGGGCACTTTCTTATACTCAAACTCCTTACCTATCTTCTTCTCTATCTCACGCAGACGTCCCTTCTCCTTCGAATGGATGATAGCCACAGAGACGCCAGTCTTGTTGGCACGTCCGGTACGTCCCGAACGATGGGTGTAGACCGCCACGTCGTCGGGCAATCCATAGTTGATGACGTGGGTCAGGTCATCAACGTCGAGACCACGTGCAGCCACATCTGTTGCCACAAGAAGCTGCGTCACATGGTCGCGGAATTTCTTCATAGCCAGGTCGCGCTGTGCCTGCGACAGATCCCCATGAAGACAATCGGCATTATAACCGTCGTTGATGAGTTTGTCGGCAATCTCCTGCGTCTCCTTACGGGTGCGGCAGAAGATGATGCCGTAGATATCCGGATTATTGTCGGCAATACGTTTAAGGGCGAGATATTTATCGTGCGCCTTGACCATATAATATATGTGGCGCACGTTCTTAGAGCCCTCATTCTTATTGCCTGCCACAAATTCCACCGGCTCATGCATGAATTCCTTGGCTATTCCGGCAATCTCCTTAGGCATCGTAGCGGAGAACATAAGCATCTTTCTCTCCTCCGGCACGTGAGTGAGTATCTCCTTTATATCATCGAGGAATCCCATGTTGAGCATCTCGTCAGCCTCATCAAGAATGACGGTATGCACATCGGAGAGCTTCACCTCCCCACGCTTTATAAGATCGATCAGTCGTCCGGGAGTAGCCACCACCACCTGCACACCCTTGCGGAGAGTGCGTATCTGGCTATCAATACTTGATCCGCCATATACAGGGAGTATTCGCAGGGAATCTATATATTTTGAGAAATCTGCAAGATCGCCTGCTATCTGTAGACAAAGCTCTCTGGTAGGAGCGATGATGAGTGCCTGCGGCACATTCTTACTTACGTCTATACGCTGGAGCACCGGCAGACCGAATGCAGCCGTCTTTCCGGTACCGGTCTGGGCGAGACCGACCACATCCCCATCTTTTTCGAGGAGATGCGGTATGACCATCTCCTGAATAGGCATCGGTGATTCAAAACCCATTTCCCCGATAGCTTTCAGCAACCGAGGTTCCACGCCAAGATCTTCAAACGTCTTGGCAACTTTATTTTCGTCCATATTATGGTAATTATATTTTGAGTCAATACATTTCGGGATAGCCTCCATGGCGTCCCTACCGTATATTAACGCTTCTGACGGCTTCTTTTCTTTAACCGGAGACATTTTTTACGATTACTTACGCGCGGAGCAAACTTTTTGCAAAGTTACGAAATAATTCCCACGTCGCCAAACTTGCATATATCATCTATTTGTAGTAACTTCGTAAGCAAATGCAGTTGCATGGTGCCTACGGGCGGATGCAACGTCAACTGAATCTTATTCTCATGACACGAACATCTTTATCTTTAGCAATTTTGCTTTCTGCGGCAGCCTTGCAGGCTCCCGATGCGGCGGCTTGTACGAACCTTATAGCCGGACCGAAAGCCACAACCGACGGATCTGTCTTCATGACGTATTCCGCAGATTCCCACAACCTTTACGGCATGCTCAACCATACCCCGGCTGCAAAGCATGCCCCCGGCGCAATGAGAAAGGTGGTGGAATGGGACACTTCGAAACCTCTCGGCGAGATACCACAGCCGGCTGAGACCTACAACGTGGTGGGCAATATCAATGAATTTCAGGTGGCTATCGGCGAGAGCACCTGGGGCGGACATGAAGAACTTGTCGACACCACCGGCAACTCCATAATCGACTACGGCTCTCTCATACAGATTGCTCTCGAACGCTCGAAGACTGCACGCGAGGCTATAAAGGTGATGACCGACCTTGTTGACAAATATGGCTATGCAAGCAGTGGCGAGTCATTCTCCATTGCCGATAAGAATGAAGTGTGGGTGATGGAGATGATCGGGAAAGGCGCGGAGAAGGGTGCCGTATGGATTGCCGTAAGGATTCCTGACAACGCAATATCCGGACATGCCAATGAGCCACGTATCAGAAAGGTCGATTTCAAGGACAAGGAGAACGTGATGCACAGCAAGGACGTCATATCCTTCGCCCGCAGACGCGGATACTTCAATGGCAAGGATGCCGATTTCTCTTTTGCCGATGCCTACTCCACTCATGACTCCGGCACCCGACGCGGTTGCGACGGCAGAGTGTGGAGCTATTTCCGCCGATTCAACAAGGATGCCGACAAATATTTCGCATGGTGCAACTACGACAGCAACGAACCCATGCCCCTATATATCATTCCCGACCGCAAGCTCAGTCTGGAGGATATGCAGGCGAGTATGCGCGATCAATTTCAAGGCACCCCATTCGATATGACAAAGGATGTTGGGTCAGGTCCGAACCATGTGCCCTACCGCTGGCGCCCCATGGAGTATGAGGTGGATGGCAAGACCTATTGCATGGAGCGCGCTATCGCCACGCAGCAGACAGGCTGGAGCTTCATAAGCCAGACACGTGCCGACATGCCGGATGAAATCGGTGGCGTTATATGGTTTGGCACCGACGACACCAACAGCACGGTCTACATGCCGTTCTATTGCTCAATGACGGAAGTGCCTGCCGAACTCGCACCCGGCGACATCAACACATTCTCTTTTGATTCCAATTTCTGGATGACAAACTGGGTGGCAAACCAGGCCTACAACCGCTATGACCTTATGATTCCCGATATCCGTAAGGTGCAGGGTGGTCTGGAGAAAAAATATATATCATCTCGTGCCTCCCGTGAGAAGGAACTGAAATCAATGCTCGACAGAGGTGACAAGGCGGCATTGGTGGCAAGCGTCAACAGTGAGGGTAAAGCAATAGCGAAAGAGGCTACCGATGCCTATCGTGACCTCGGACAATATCTATTCGTGAAGTTCATGGACGGCAACATGAAGAAGACCGATGAGAACGGCAATTTCATTAAGAGTGAATATGGTCTGCCGGTATATCCTACGTTCCCGGGCTATGATAAGAAATACTACGAGAACATCGTCAAGGAATCAGGCGATCATTTCCTGGTAAAATAACAAGCGGACTGCGCGCTAAGCGACATGTTATATGTAATAAGTGACATGTAATAAGCAATGGTGTGCATTTCGCACTTAGCGATAAAATGAGGGGTGGAAGTTGAATCATAAATGATTTTCAACTTCCACCCCAATTTATTTCTTATTACTTGTAACAAGCAACATATTACCTGTTACTTGTCACATGTTACATCTCACTTAGCGCAAAGCGCGTCTGTTATTGCCTTGCATACCTCCTGCATCTTCTCCGGAGTAGGATTCTCAATCTTGTTCTTGAAATCCATATCACCCTCATTCTGAATGGGGATGAGATGTATGTGGGCATGAGGCACCTCAAGCCCCAACACTGCCACACCTACCTTTCGGCAAGGTATCGCTTTCTTGATGCCGGCAGCAACGTGCTTGGCAAAGACCATCATCTCGCCGAGCTGCGCATCGTCAATATCGAAGATGTAATCCGTCTCCTCTTTAGGCACCACAAGAGTATGCCCCCAGTTAACAGGATTTATATCGAGGAATGCGTAGAACTTATCATTCTCCGCAATCTTATAGGAGGGAATCTCCCCTGCTATGATCTTTGAAAATATTGTCATGTTCAGATCTCGATTTTGATCACCTCAAATTCCAACTGTCCGACAGGAGCCTGTACCTTAACGATATCGCCGACCTTATGCCCCATCAGACCTTGGGCGATCGGAGTGGCGGAAGAAATCTTACCCTCACGGATATTTGCCTCATTCTCAGTCACGATGGTATAAGTGACAACCATATTATTCTTCAGGTTCTTTATAGTCACTTTATTGAGGAGCTGGATTACGTCAGTATTCAGCTTGCTGTCGTCGATGATGCGTGCAGATGCTATAAGCTCTTTGATCTTGGCAATCTTCATTTCAAGCATACCCTGTGCCTCCTTGGCAGCATCATACTCTGCATTCTCCGAAAGGTCGCCTTTGTCGCGTGCCTCGGCAATTGCCTGTTTGATCATGGGTCGCTGAGCCTCAAGTTCGGAGAGCTCTTTCATTTTTTTGTCATACCCTTCCTGGGTCAGATAAGTAGCCATAGTTATCAGGTGTTTTTTATTAAATTTTTCATGATTAATTTACCGACAGGCAGGCAAAAAGAACTTTTGATATACCCTTGGATATTTTTCAAGAGATACTAAAAAATAAGGAATCTTTTATTTCCGTATCTTCCGCCTGACTTGCGGACGTGGAGACACGGCTCTAAAAGACCCTCGCTGACGCTCTTTCGCGTTCTGTCTGTATTTTCGGCTGCAAAGTTAATCTTTTTTAATTCCTCCTACAAATTTTACAACGTTTTTTACCTATAAATTATCATAAATTAACAAGTGAAGTCTGACGGAAATATAAATTTGCGAAAGTGGATTCGTTTCGCTACCTTTGTAAGTGAGTTGTATTAATTTCATTGTCATGACCTACTATTTCAAGCAGGCTGCCGCAGCCGCTTTTCTGATGATATCCTCTCTAATGACATCGGCTCGCGAGCATATCGACCTTGCCGGAGATTGGAACTTCATCCTACTGAATGCCCCTTCTGAAATTCCGGCGGAAGGTAAACTCTCTTTGCCCGGAACTCTCGACACCAACCGGGTAGGTATACCGGTAGAGGAATCGGACAACACGTCGCAACTTTCTCGACGATTCTCTTACACAGGTTCGGCGATATTCTCAAAGACAGTCACCATACCGGAGGAATGGCGTGGGAAGCATATCGAACTGTTACTCGAAAGGACACGTCCGGCTTCTGTGGCTGTCGATGGTAAACGGATATCCTACTCATCACTCATATCCGCTCCGCAACGTCATGACCTCTCGGATGCCCTATCTCCCGGAACGCACACCATAGAAATCACCGTGAACAACGGCGACTCAATACCTCTCCCCATCCGCAACAACTCCCACGCCTGCACCGAATCGACACAGACCAACTGGAATGGCATAATCGGGGAGATAAGGCTATCGGCTATGCCCCGGCTGCATATCAAGTCGGCAATCCCATTTCCTCAGACCGATTCCACCCGCAACGGCATGCGCCGATTAGACGTGACCCTATCACAGAACCCACCCGCCGGATATATTATCACTGCAATGACCGGAGATGATGAGGCGGACAGAATCAAACTCTCCCCCGACACTGACACATTCTCCCTCTGGCTACCTCCGACAGACCGAGAACAGATGTGGAGCGAATGGAACCCTACAAGCGAGAACGTAAGCATATCCTTGCAATCACCCGATGGCATGATGGAAGATTCCATCTCCGTCAGTTCCGCCCCACGTGATTTCCACACGGTAGGAAGGCAGTTTATCGTAAACGGTCATCCCGCTTTCCTTAGAGGTCGCCATGATGCCTGCGTGTTCCCGATGACGGCACACGTCCCTATGGACTATGAATCATGGAGACGCTATTTCAGTATCATAAAGGATTACGGACTCAACCATGTCCGGTTTCATTCATGGTGCCCACCGGAGGAATGTTTCCGCGCGGCTGACGAAGCCGGCGTATATCTCCAGCCGGAACTACCGATATGGGGTAGTTTTGACCACGACAACACTGAGCTTATGGATTTCCTCGCGAAGGAACTGGATGCAATAGTCTCGGAATATTCCCATCATCCCTCATTCATGATGTTCTCTCTTGGCAACGAGCTCTGGGGTGAGATCGAGCTGATGAAGGGATTCCTTGACCGGGCGAAGGAGATCAACCCGTATCTTCTCACCACATACGGTTCAAATATCTATCTCGGTTGGAAAGGACATATAGATGGTGAGGATTTCCTCGTGACGTGTCGCGTAGGGGGCGGTGACGGCTTCTCGACTCATACACGGGCATCTTTCTCATTTGCCGATGCAGACAACGGAGGAATCCTAAATTCCACCTATCCTAACTCGGAGATGAATTTCTCAAATGCCATATCCCTTTCACCTGTGCCGGTGATCGGTCATGAGACAGGGCAATACCAGATATTTCCGGATTTCCGCGAGATGTTCAAATATACAGGGGTGCTCCGTCCTGACAATTTCAAGGAGTTTGCACGCCGGGTCACGGATGCCGGGAATGCACGTAAGGCACAACGTTTCTTCCGCGCCTCCGGTGAGTTGGCTACGCGTCTTTATCGTGCAGATATGGAGATGAATCTGCGCACTCCTGGAATGGGTGGATTTCAGCTCCTCGACCTTCAGGATTATCCCGGGCAAGGTACGGCTCTTGTAGGAATTCTGGATGCATTTATGGATTCGAAAGGGCTGGTGACTCCGGAAAAGTGGAGGGAGGCGTGTGATCAGGTGACCATTCTCGCTGAATTGCCGAAATTCTGCTTCACCTCCGGAGAGAGTGTGGAGATACCGGTAAAGGTTGCCAATTTCAGTGCATCCGACCTCGACGGTATGAATATCGGGTGGACCACACCATTCGTAAGCGGCAATCTCTCAACATCGTCGGGTGAAGGGGTTGTGGATGCGGGGAATATATCGCTGACGATTCCGGATGTGAAGGTTCCGGTAAAGAGTAGTCTTCAGCTATCCTCTTCAAAGGCATCAAACAGCTATGACATCTGGATATATCCAACCGAAGAACCACGGACAGAAGATGTGGTTGTCACCACAGATCTTGATTTCGCATTGAAGGCTCTTGACAAGGGTGGACGGGTGATTCTTTGTCCGGATACGGCTACCGTTCGGGAGACATCCCTCGGTCCGCTATTCACCACTGACTATTGGAACTACCGTATGTTCCGCACCATCTGCGACAATGTGAAGAAGGAGCCGTCGCCGGGCACACTCGGTCTCCTCATTGACGATTCTCATGAGGCGTTCCGTCTGTTTCCAACGGATTTCCATTCCGACTGGCAATGGTTTGCGACGGTGGCAAACTCCCATCCTTTGATTATTGACAGGTTGCCTAAGGATATCGACCCGATAGTAGAGGTGATTGACAATGTGGAGCGCAACTACCGTCTCGCCCTGATGCTGGAATGTTCTGTCGGCAAAGGTAAACTGATGATCATATCCGCCGACATGAAAAAGGCTGCGGAGCATCCGGAAGGGAGATGGCTGCTCAATTCAGTGAAAACATACATGGCATCCAAGAGATGCAAGCCGTCTCTAATGCTGTCGCCCCAGCAAGTGACCGACCTGCTGACAAAGCCATCGGTGAAACGCATAATCAAGGAGATACGCAACGAATCCTACGACAACAAACCCAACGGAATCTGACCACAGGCTACAGCTTAAATACACCGCAAAGAACGCGGAGCGCACGGAGGTTTTTCTTTTTATTATTCGTATGATTCAAAAAATCTCCGCGCTCTCCGTGTGCTCTGTGGTAGATCAACCACAAATAATTACTTTGATTTATAAATACATACTTGCGACGATTTCCTTTATAACATTGAGATTGACACTCTCTGCATCGGATTTATCATAGGCATATATCAGATACAGGCAATCATTACGCTCAACCATATTGAGCGTAATGACCCTTGCCCCACCGGACTTACCTTTACCTTTGGCAGCGATAGCCATACGCACCTTACGGTAGCCATCGCCCAAATCTACGCCCATTTCCGGATTTTTTTCAAGGGCATCAAGCAATGCATCATAATCCTTCCTAAAACTACGATAACGTTTAGCCATCGGCTTCACGCATCTAAGAAATACATCTGTAGCCTTAATTTCCATCAGAAAACCAAATCTCTTGCATTAGGGAGATCAATGCGACCTTCGAGATGTTCTTTAACTTCCTTCAGCGATTCCAATATATCCCGTTTCACTATCTCATCCTCACTTGTAATTGGGACAATCTTAAAATTGCCCACTCTTGAAGTGAGCATCACAGACTGTCCACTTTTTGCCGCGCTCAAAATTTTTGTCTGATTGGCACGAAATTCTCTTGCTGTCACTACCTGCATATACAATTGTTTTTCTGCAAATATAACAAACATCTACCAATTTGGTACACATATTAATATATATTAACACTTAAATTTAAAATCTCCTCGATTGCAAAAGTCAGTAGATCAACCGCAAAGAGCGCGGAGCGCACGGAGGTTTTTATTCGTATAATTCAAAAAATCTCTGTGCTCTCCGTGTGCTCTGTGGTAGATCAACCGCGAAGAACGCGGAGAGCGCGGAGTTTTTTCTTTTAATTATTCGTATGATTCAAAAAATCTCCGCGCTCTCCGTGTGCCCTGTGGTAGATTAACCGCAAAGAGCGCAGAGCGCACGGAGTTTTTTATTTTTATTATTCGAATGATTCAAAAAATCTCTGCGTCCTCTGTGTGCTCTGTGGTAGATTAACCGTCGAGGGGATGAGGTGATGAAAAATAATTATCGTAATAATTTTTAACAACTACTTATTTTTATTATCTTTGCATTTCAAAGACGTACATCGGGGTTGGAATATCGTAATGATATGGCTGATTGCGGTGGATTTTCTTTATTTAATTTTTAAAATTATGACTATCAACGATACACAAGACGAAATAATAGAGGAGTTCGAAGGTCTGACCGATTGGATGGACAGATATGCCTATATCATTGACTTAGGCAACACGTTACCGGAATTTCCGGAAAGCGAAAAAACTCCACAAAATCTTATTGAAGGTTGTCAGAGCCGCGTGTGGATCACGGCAGAAAAGACTACCGAAGGACGCATCCACTTCCAAGCGGATTCCGACGCGCTTATAGTCAAGGGAATTGTTGCCCTGTTGATGAGGGTGCTCGATGACCGCACTCCCGACGAAATACTCAATGCCGACCTATATTTCATTGATAAAATCGGGCTGAAAGAACATCTCTCCCCCACACGAAGCAACGGACTCGTGGCAATGGTGAAACAGATTCACAACTACGCCCGTGCCTTCAAGATGATCGGAGGCTGACAAGCCTGCCGCTTATCGTCTCCCATAATCGAATCCCCTAACATAATAATAATTTAATACCACGACACATGTTTAAAAATCAACCCAAAGGGCTGATTCCCGCTGCCCTCAGCAACATGGGCGAGCGTTTCGGCTACTACATCATGAACGCTGTGTTAGTCCTTTTCCTCTGTTCCAAATTCGGACTAAAGGAGGAGACAAGCGCAATCATCTATTCCTGCTTCTATGCCGGAATATACGTACTGAGCCTTGTAGGCGGTCTTATCGCTGACAAGACCCGCAACTACAAGGGCACTATCATAACCGGTCTATGCATAATGACCGTCGGTTATATCCTACTCTCCTTCCCAATTTTCGCAACTGCTGAAAATCAGACATGGCTCCTCACCCTCACCTGCGGCGCACTCTTCCTGATCGCCTTCGGAAACGGTCTTTTCAAAGGAAACCTGCAGGCAATCGTCGGTCAGCTGTATGACAACCCGAGATATGCCTCTCAGCGTGACTCCGGTTTCCAGATCTTCTACGTATTCATCAACATCGGCGGTCTCATCGCACCGTTCGTAGCCCCTCTGCTCAGAAGCTGGTGGCTTGGTGAAAACGGTCTGATCTACAATGCGTCGCTCCCCGCGCTCTGCCATGAGTATCTGAGCGTCACCGACAATATGGATACCCAGAACCTCAACAACCTATATGCTCTTATTACCGAGGTAGGCGGCAACGCATCAACAGAGATTTCAGCTTTCTGCACCAAATATCTCGACGTATTCAACACCGGTATCCACTACTCATTCATCGCTTCTGTATCGGCAATGGTAATCTCTCTGATTATCTTCGTACTGACCAAGAAGCAGCTCCCCTCTCCCGCTCAGAAAGAGAAAGGGGAAACCGTGAACTATACTGCCGAGGAGAAGAAGCAGATGGCTACCGAAATCAAGCAGCGTATGTATGCACTCTTCGCAGTGCTCGGCATCGCCATATTCTTCTGGTTCTCATTCCACCAGAACGGCACATCACTCTCCCTCTTTGCCCGTGACTTCGTGAAGACCGATTCCGTACAGCCGGAAATCTGGCAGGCTCTCAATCCATTCTTCGTTATTGTGCTCACCCCCGTGGTGATGTGGGTATTCTCCTCACTCTCACGTCGTGGAAAAGAGATCTCTACACCCCATAAGATTGCAATCGGTATGGGTCTTGCAGGTCTTGCTTACCTATTCCTTGCAGTGTTCTCACTCCTTGAAGGATATCCTTCAGCAGAGACATTCAAATCTCTCGCGCCTGCAGTGGCAGAAGGGATGAAGACCGGACCATGGGTTCTCTTCGTGCTCTACTTCTTCCTGACAGTGGCAGAGCTCTTCATCTCCCCGCTCGGTCTCTCATTCGTATCAAAAGTTGCTCCCAAACACCTTCAAGGTCTATGCCAGGGTCTATGGCTCGGTGCGACAGCCGTCGGCAACCTCCTTCTCTGGATCGGTCCGTTGATCTACAACGCCTGCCCCATCTGGGTGGCATGGACAGTGTTCCTGTCGGTATGTCTCGTATCAATGGGTATAATGTACTCAATGGTGGGATGGCTTGAAAGAGTCACTAAGTGATACGACAGTTTATAGTTTAAGGTTTAAAGTTTAAAATTAAAGTTGACAGCATAGGGTAAAGACATATCGTTAAAACCCATCTGTCAACTTTTCTCTTTTAATACATCATTATGTTTAACAACCAACCCAAAGGACTTTACGTATTGGCACTCGCCAATACCGGCGAACGATTCGGCTACTACACGATGCTCGCCATTTTCCTGCTTTTCCTGCAGGCGAAGTTCGGATTCGACTCCACAATATCCGGACAGATATATGCAATATTCCTCGCTCTCGTCTACTTCATGCCCCTCGTCGGTGGTTGGGTAGCCGACAAATGGAGCTTCTCAAAATGCGTCGTGACAGGTCTCGCAGTAATGTTCGTGGGCTACTCCGTAATGGCAATCCCCACCGAGATACGCTCCACATCATCTCTCATGATCCTATGTGCCGCTCTCTGCATGATAGCCATAGGGACAGGTCTCTTCAAAGGTAACCTTCAGGTAATGGTAGGCGACCTCTACAACGATCCGCGATACAGCAACCAGCGTGATGCCGCCTTCTCCCTCTTCTATATGGCAATCAATATCGGCTCAATGTTCGCACCAATGGCAGCTACTGCAATGTGTAACATCGCACTCAACGCTAAGGGTCTCGTATACAACGCCGACCTTCCGGCTCTCTGCAACGCACTACTTGACGGAAACGGCTCCGCCTCACAATTGGCGGCTAAGGCAGCGGAAAGCGGCATGACAGTAGGCACTGATGCTACGGCATGGGCAAACGACTACATCACTACCCTCTCCACCGGCTACAGCTACGCCTTCGCTGTGGCTTGCGGATCGCTAATCGTAAGCTTCCTTATCTATTTCCTCGGACGCTCAACATACGCCCACATAATCTCCGGAAAGAAACAGGATGGTAAGGCTTCTGCCTCAAACGATGCTCCCGAACTTACCCCCGCCCAGACAAAGGCAAGAGTCGTGGCATTGCTGCTCGTATTTGCCGTCGTGATATTCTTCTGGATGGTGTTCCATCAGAACGGCGCGACACTCACCGAATTCGCCAAAAGCTGCACATCACCTGAAGCCGGCGGCTGGACCCGCATCGGATTCAACGTATGGGCACTCTGTTCCATCGCAATCGGAGTATACGCCCTCTTCAGCCTCTTCCAAAGCAAGACCGGGAAAGGACGTATCATCAGCGTCATCATCCTTGCTGCAGTGGCAGGCGCACTATGCTATTTCTACGATGCAACCCCAAATCCCCTCACCGGCATACAACCTCAGGAATACCAGCAGTTCAATCCATTCTACGTGGTGGCATTGACTCCGGTATCGCTTGCGTTCTTCGGCTGGCTTGCAAGGCGTGGCAAAGAACCCTCCGCACCCCGCAAGATCGGATATGGCATGCTTATGGCTGCCGTTGCATACGCCGTCATGATGGTCGGCTCGTTCTCCCTCTCCGGCACGTCAGGTGCAGTATCCCACAATTGGCTAATCTCCACCTATCTCCTTCTGACTTTCGCGGAATTGCTACTGTCGCCGATGGGCATATCATTCGTATCAAAGGTGGCTCCTCCCAAACTAAAAGGCTCAATGATGGGCGGATGGTTTGCAGCCACTGCCGTAGGCAACTATCTCGTGTCTATCCCGATGTTCCTCTGGGGAAAGATTCCGGTATATATGCTGTGGATTATACTCATCGCCATCTGCCTCATCTCCGCCACATTCATATTCTCCATCATGAAGAAACTTGAAGCTGCCACGGGCGACGACGCTTCATCCTCGCTGGAGAAAGCGGCAGAGGCGGAAAAGACAGCGGCAGAAGCCGAGATTTGACCTTATACGTTAACTTTATACTCTATTATTTGTTAATATAATAGAGTTATACATACCTGTCACGGGAAGTATTATCATCTATACTTTCCGTGACAGGTGCATATATCCAACTGCAACCAAGTCTAATTCCCCATATAAATTATGAACAATTTCACATTTTATTCACCTACAGAATTCATATTCGGCAAGAATACCCAACAGAAAACAGGAAAAACAGTGAAGCGTTACGGCGGCGAGAAGGTAATGCTCGTATATGGCGGTCAGTCTGCCGAGAAAAGCGGACTCATAAAGGAGATAACCGATTCCCTTACCCAAGAGGGGATTGATTTCTGTGTGCTCAAAGGTATCAAACCCAATCCTACCGACGACCGTGTGTATGAAGGCATCAGTCTTGCCGTGAAGGAGGGTATCAATTTCATTCTTGCAGTCGGTGGCGGTTCAGTCATCGACACGGCTAAGGCGATTGCCCTCGGTGCCGTATATGATGGTGATTTCTGGGATTTCTATTGTGGGAAAGCGACTCCTGTGGCTGCAATTCCCGTAGGCGTGGTACTGACGATACCTGCTGCCGGAAGCGAAGGGAGCGGCAATACGGTCATAACCCGTCTTGACGGGCTCCACAAGATGTCGGTCGGAAGCAGTCTGCTCCGTCCGCGGTTCGCCATAATGAATCCGGAGCTTACGATGACCCTACCCTGGTTCCAAACCGCATGTGGAGTCTCCGACATGCTTTGTCATATATTCGAGAGATATTTCTCAAATACCCCCGCACGTCTTGTCAACGGTTATTCGGAAGCAATCATGCGCGACATTATGGGGCGTGCCCTCGAACTTAAAGTAGACGGCAACAACTATGATGCCCGCGCCGACATAATGTGGGCTGGCACGATAGCCCACAATGGATTGTGTGGTGTAGGCAAGGAGGAGGACTGGGCCTCTCATCGCATCGAGCATGAGGTCTCAGCAATCTACGACGTCGCGCATGGTGCCGGACTCGCATGCATCGTGCCGGCATGGCTCTCTTTCGTGGCGAAACGCAACCCCGACATGGTATGGCAGTTTGCAATAAACGTGATGGGGGTTAATCCCGACGGACTCTCCACTGAGGAGATAATAGCGAAAGGGATCTCTCTTCTGAAGGATTTCTACCATGACCTCGGATTGACAACATCGCTGACGGATCTTATCGGACGCCAGCCCGACATAGAAGCCCTCGTCAGAAGTCTTGAGGGGAATATGGGTAAGACTCTCGGTTATTACGTGCCGCTCTCTATGGATGACTGTCGGGAAATTTATATGCTTGCCTTATGATAAACGTGACCAATTTCATAAAGCTCTATGAAAAAAGTTTTATAGAGAACTGGGATCTGCCCGCTTTATCGGAATTCGGCAAACCTGATATTATAAAATATTCAGATCTTGCCGTATCTATCGCCAAGACTCATCTTTTCTTTGAGTCAATAGGGATAAAACCGGGCGATAAGATAGCTTTATGTGGTAAGGATTCCGCAGATTGGGTGAAGGTCTATATCGCCACCGTCACTTACGGCGCGGTCATAGTGCCCATCCTTGCCGAATTCAACCCACTCGACATAACGCATATCGTCAACCACTCCGGCGCGAAGCTGCTTTTCCTTTCAAACTCCATCTGGGAGCATATCGAGCCGGAGGCTCTTCTGAAGGTAAAGGGTGTCGTCGGTCTGGAATCCAAGGAGGTGCTTCATGAGCGTTCCGGAGAAGAGATACACCGCCACATGAGGCTGCTGAAACGCCGGTTCAACCGACGCTATCCCAACGGGTATTCTGCCACCGACCTGAAGTATATTGACCGCTCTAATTCGGAGATTGTGGAGATAAACTACACTTCCGGCACTACGGGGTTCTCCAAGGGGGTGATGCTGACGGGTGAGAATCTTGCAGGCAACGTATGCTTCGGCATACACTCCCAGCTTCATTTCCGCAGCTCGCGTGCCCTTGCGTTCCTTCCGCTTGCCCATGCCTACGGATGTGCGTTTGATATGCTGACGCCTCTTGCCTGCGGATCACACATAACCTTGCTATGCAAGACTCCCTCGCCACGTGTGCTGCTGAAAGCCCTTGCCGAAGTGCGTCCCAATCTCGTCATCTGTGTGCCTCTAATTCTGGAGAAGATCTATAAGAACCAGATTCTTCCCATGATTTCAAAGGGCACCATGAGATGGACCCTTGCCGTGCCGTTCCTCGATACTCTCATCTATTCGAAGATACGCAAGAAACTCGTCGACGCATTCGGAGGTCAGTTTGAGGAGGTAATTGTCGGCGGCGCACCGTTGAATCATGAGGTAGAGGAATTCCTGCATAAAATCAAATTCCCATTCACAGTCGGATATGGCATGACGGAATGTGGGCCGCTTATATCCTACACCCCATGGAGGAAATTTGTGGTCACATCTTCGGGCAAGACTCTCCCGATAATGGAATCAAAGGTGCTGTCAGACGATCCGGAACATATTCCGGGCGAAGTATGCGTCCGTGGCACCAACGTGATGAAAGGCTATTATAATAATCCGGAGGCTACGGCTGCCGTGCTTGATGAGGAGGGATGGCTGCACACCGGCGACATGGGCACCCGCACGCCCGACGGCACTCTCTTCCTGAAAGGACGCTCGAAGACGATGATTCTGTCGGCTTCCGGTCAGAACATATATCCGGAAGAGATTGAGGCGAAGCTCAACAATATGCCATTCGTAGCGGAGAGCCTCGTGGTGGAACGTGACGGTAAGCTCGTCGGTCTGGTATATCCCGATTATGAGGCAGCCGACAAGATCGGAATCTCGGTGGCAGACATGGAGAATGCTATGGAGAATGTGCGCAAGGAGCTTAACAAACTTGTCGCACCCTACGAGCAGTTATCAAAAATCATCCTGATGCCAAACGAATTTGAAAAGACTCCAAAACGCAGCATCAAACGCTTCCTCTACACCCGCTGATAATTGTGACCCCGATTTTAGTGAATTGGAATCTAAGCCCCCATCTCATAAGAAATGGAGACGGGGGCTAAAGTCGGGGTATCAAAATTCCATACGCGATAAAGCCTATCCTCGTCTCATAAAAAATTACGTCAGCAGTAGGGTTTCTCTTGCACATCTCAATATTTTGTTGTAGTTTTGCCAAACTTTTTGTTATAAAGTGTTAAATTCACTTCTATTCCCAAAGTTGAAAGCCATGCTGACGCATGATACATCAAATAGAACTTGCATTGCCAATCTGTTTTCCGCGATTACTGCAGTTGGCATGACCACACTCGTAGCCTGCAACAGCCAATCGGCAAGCAATGAGAATGAGCATGATACTATCGTGGTTTCCTCCGAAGTGGAGTCAGAAGCCTTTCATGCCGACAACGACATTGCCATGACCGTCAGAAGCATTGCCGATGCCATCCGCGTCGGCGAACCGCTTGATTCCACTGAATATGATTTCGAAGGGGTTCTTACCGACGGACAGGGTGCCCCGCTATACACCGATGTGCAGGGTGCTCCGGGAATATGGGTGGTGGACGTGCTTGACAAGAAAAACGTCACAATCCGCAATCTATTCCTTGGCGATCTCCTCCCTAACGATCTTGAGGCGTATCTGCTTCAGTCATTGAATCTGACGGAGAATCATCGCATACAGTTCAATCTTCATGAGGCTGTCGACGACAATGAGACAGATATCGTAGTCTATGATTTCGATGGGGGTTACCTTAGATTCGAAATAAGAGCCGGAATGGCACCCAACGGACTTGAAGGTCCGCTGCTCACGATTATCATGAGTTCAGATCCTCCGGCAGGGGCCGAAATACAAACAGTGGTGTAGACTCATAGCGAGGCAACGCCATAAGCTGCACGTCAGCCTTACGGTCTTCAAGCGTGTTGCACGCATTCCCCACCTTCTTGCCACGCTCCTCAAGCGCCGTCCTCACCGCCGACAATGCCTTCTGCGGAGTGTTGTTGTCCTGCGACAGATGACACAGGAATATATTCTGCAACGACGGATTAATTATCTCCTTCAAGAATGCCGCCGTCTGCATATTGTCAAGATGTCCGGCATCCGTCTGTATCCTTGCCTTCAGATATTCCGGATAACTTCCCATACGAAGCATCTGAAGATCATAGTTAGCCTCTATGACGAGATAATTCGCACGGCTCATGTAATAATAAGCCCTATCCTTCACCGCGCCTATGTCGGTGGCAAGCACAAAATGCCGTTTGTCGTAGAAGATGGAGAATCCCATATTGTCGCTCCCATCATGCGGCACCTCGAATGCAGTGATCTCAAGTTCTCCGATATTGAACGGTATCTCCTTGAAAATCGGCTGATGATATTCCTTAAGTCTTTTGGAGATGCTATGGCGGCGCATGATGCCCGCAAGCACGCGATTGGTGCAATACACGCGGATATGCTTATGGTTTCTCACGAGAGAATAGACGTGTTTCACGTGGTCGGAATGATCATGCGTGAGAAGCACCCCGGTTACGTTCGCTATGTCGATGCCATTGCTACGCAGCATCCCCTCTATCTGATCCACCTTCACTCCGGCATCTATGATGATACCCCCTTTTTTAGTACCTACATAACAGGAATTTCCGCTTGATCCCGAACCCATCGAGAAATAATAAAGCAGACGGTCAGACGGCATTGTCGTGCCTGCCTTAGGCTTTATTTCCGATGAGGCATATATATTGCGGCGTGTTGATGACCCCGGCGTCTCAAAACCGGAGTCAAGATCCTCAAACGGTAGTACCATCTGTCCTTCAAAAGATATTTTACGACGTGCCATCTGTTTGTTTTTCCTTTTTTTCTTTACCCCTCTACCCCGTCATCGGGCATAGATCAGAAATATTGCGGGGCGTTTATCATAGTCATACTTTGCCGTCTTCCATTTCGACACCGGCATTGTGACTATCGATTCATTCTCCTGATCGGTTATGTCGCACGCCACACAAAGGCGTGTGCTTCCTTTCAATGTTGAAGCCAGCGAAGCCACCATACGGTTGTTGCGATATGGAGTCTCAATGAATATCTGAGTCATGTCGAGCTTCTGAGACTGCTGCTCCAGTTCGCGCAGCTTTCTCTCACGCTCACGGGGGTCGATGGGCAAATAACCGTTGAAGGAGAATCCCTGACCGTTGAAGCCCGATGCCATGAGCGACAGGAGTATGCTCGACGGACCGACAAGCGGAACCACCCTTAAACCCTCCCGCTGCGCTATGCTGACAGGCAATGCCCCCGGATCTGCCACTGCCGGACAACCCGCCTCACTCATCACTCCCATTGGAACCCCTTCCCTCAGAGGATTGAGATATGACGACACCTCCGTGAGATCCGTGTGACGGTTGAGTTCGTAAAACGTGACAGAGCCTATGTCAAACGACGGGTCACAACGCTTCAGAAAACGTCTCGCGGTGCGGACATTCTCAACTATAAAATGACGTAACTGCTTGATTATATCAAGATTTCCATCGGGAAGAGCAGTACGCAACGGCGCATTGCTTATATTTACCGGTATCAGATAAAGTGCGGGTATCAGTTCCATGTACACAAAATTAATAAAAATTTTACTACATTTGCATAATAATTTGCATAAAAATAGACCTTTTTATGGATTTACCTTCCGGATTCATAACTCAAATGCGTGGGTTGCTCCACGAGGATGCCGATGATTTCCTGGCTGCCATGATGCGAGAGCCGGTGACTTCGGTACGTCTGAACCGTCGGAAACCGGGTGCCGCATTCCCCGAAGCCGAACCGGTCAGATGGTGCCGATGCGGATTTTATCTGCATCAACGTCCTGTATTCACGCTCGACCCGCTGCTACATGCCGGAGCATACTACGTGCAGGATGCCTCATCTATGATATATCATGAGACTATCTGCCGGATTGCCGACATCCTTTCCCACGACATAGACAGCGACACCACCCCTCCCCTCGCGTTGCTTGATGTATGTGCTGCTCCCGGGGGTAAGACCACCGCTATGATTGACGCCTTACCCGACGGTTCGCGGGTGGTGGCTAACGAATACGTGGCTAAACGCGCTGCAATTCTGCGGGAGAATCTTGCGAAATGGGGTTATCCTGATGCGATTGTCACGAATTGCGACTCTTCCCGGTTTGCCGGAGGTGACGCGTTTGACATTGTGGCAGTCGATGCCCCTTGCTCGGGCGAAGGGATGATGAGAAAGGAGAAAGCCGCAATTGAGCAATGGAGTCCGCAGCTCATTGAAGAATGTAGTTCCCTACAAAAGGAGATTCTGGAGAATGCGGTGAAAGCCGTGGCTCCCGGAGGATTTCTCATTTATTCCACCTGCACATTCAACCGACGTGAGAATGAGGAGAACGCCGAGTTCATACGTTCGCAACTCGGAATGATACCAGTAGATATGGGGTTTCCGGAAGAATGGGGCATACCTCGCGGGATAGATACGGATATACCTGCATATCGCTTCATGCCTCACAAGACTGAAGGGGAAGGGCTGTTTCTATCCGTGTTCCGCAAACCGGGTGAATGGGAACCTAAATCACTACGCAGCGTGTCGTCGTCTCACGATAAGGGAGCGGAAGTTGCCGACCGGAAACAGAATCCCAAGAGGGCTATCCAACGGGATAAAGGACGACATGCCAACGACAGGGAGAAGAAGAGGAAAGAACCGGAAACGGTGCCCGAAATACAGGAGATACTGTCGCTCAACTTCGACAGAAGCCGCTACCCGGAAGCCGATCTCACGAAAGAGGATGCCATCGCCTATCTGCGGCGCGAATCCATCACGCTCCCGCCCGACGTGCCGAAAGGACTCGTGACCGTCACATACCGCGGTCTTCCCCTCGGCATGGTAAAGAACATCGGCAACCGTGCCAACAACCTCTACCCAAAAAACTGGCGAATCCTGATGCAAGCCGGCGCTGCCCCCCAGCCCACTAAATAGCAATCTTGAATATGTGACTGCTGGAGTTCTGTGCCCTCGCCCACGGGCGAGGGGATCGTCAAATCCTCATAAACCACAAAACCACCCTCTCAAATGATAGAGATAAGAAACGTAACCAAAAGATACGGCTCGCTGACCGTGCTCCACGACATATCACTCACAATCCCCGAAGGGGAGATTATGGCTATTGTCGGTCCGTCAGGTGCCGGAAAAACCACTCTCCTACAGATTGCCGGTTCGCTCGACCGTCCCGACTCCGGCTCCGTATTTTTCGACAATACCGATATATTCTCGCTCAAAGACCGCAAGCTTTCGGAGTTCAGAAACCGCAATATCGGTTTCGTGTTTCAATTCCACCAGCTGCTACCTGAATTTTCGGCACTGGAAAATGTGGCAATGCCAGCACTGATAGCCGGCGATAATAAGAAGACGGCCTTTGAGAAGGCTCGAAAACTGCTTGACGACCTCGGGCTGGCAGCACGTGCAGACCATAAGCCTGCCCAGATGTCGGGAGGCGAGAAACAACGCACCGCGATTGCACGCGCCCTCATCAACAGCCCAAAAATCGTATTCGCAGACGAGCCCACCGGCAGCCTCGATTCCCGCAACAGAGACGAGATACAGGATATATTGTCAGGACTGAGAGATACGTTACATCAGACCTTCGTAATCGTCACCCACGACCCATGCATGGCATCTATCGCCGACAGGACCGTGGCTATGGCAGACGGAAGAATCACGTCGGAGACTATTGCGGATATGAAAAATTTTATTTAATTTCGCATTTGAATAGGTAAGTGAGCTGTTCGAGTGAGCCGCCGACCAAGTGCTCACGATGACTTGCATCGTCTGCTTATCTCAATAACATCTATTTTTTAACCATAAACAAATATCAGCAAAATGGCAACACCTGAAAATAACAAGAACCAACTTCAGATCCAGCTCCGTCCTGACATGGCAGACGGCAAATACAGCAACCTCGCTATGATCGGTCACGGTCCCAACGAGTTCCTCATCGACTTCATCTTCGCTGCTCCCGGCATGCCCCAGGCTCCGGTGGTAAGCCGCGTGATCATGAGCCCCGAGAATGCAAAGCAGCTCATGTTTGCGATCACTGACAACGTGAAGAAATACGAGGCTCAGTTCGGTGAAATCCTTCCCCGAGGCAACAACAACACAATCGGCAACAACTGATAACTGATGGACAACAACCTTTACCTTTACAATTCGCTCACACGCACCAAGAAGCCTTTCAAGCCGATACATGACGGTCATGTGGGCATGTACGTGTGTGGGCCTACTGTATATGGCGACGCACATCTTGGACACGCTCGTCCCGCTATCACCTTCGACATACTGTTCCGCTATCTGCGCCATCTTGGGTATAAGGTGAGATACGTCAGAAACATTACGGATGTCGGTCATCTCGAGCATGACGCCGACTCCGGTGAGGATAAGATTGCCAAGAAAGCACGGCTCGAACAGTTGGAGCCGATGGAAGTGGTGCAGATGTATCTCAACCGCTACCATCACGATATGGAGGCTCTAAACGTGCTCCCCCCAAGCATCGAGCCTCATGCATCAGGTCATATAATCGAACAGATCGAATACGTCAAGAGAATCCTTGATTCCGGATATGCGTATGAAAGCAACGGCTCGGTATATTTCGATGTCGAGAAATATAACCGCGATCATAGATATGGCAAGCTTTCCGGCAGAAACATCGAGGATCTCCTGTCAACCACGCGTGCTCTCGACGGGCAGGAAGAGAAACGGAATCCCCTTGATTTCGCTCTCTGGAAAAAAGCCGCGCCAGAACATATCATGCACTGGCCCTCTCCCTGGAGCGAAGGTTTCCCGGGGTGGCATCTCGAATGCTCCACGATGAGCGAGAAATATCTGGGTGAGACTTTCGACATTCATGGAGGCGGTCTTGACCTGCTCTTCCCGCATCATGAATGTGAGATTGCGCAAAGTGTGGCTGCCCAAGGACACGAAACTGTCAATTATTGGGTACACAACAACATGATCACCATCAACGGCAAGAAGATGGGCAAGAGCTACAACAACTTCATCAAACTGGAGGAGTTCTTCAACGGCTCTCATCCTCTTCTCGAACAGCCATACTCCCCGATGGTGATACGCTTCTTCATTCTACAGGCCCAGTACAGATCAACCGTGGATTTCTCCAACGCTGCCCTACAGGCTGCGGAGAAAGCTTTACAGAAAATCACCGACGGCTACCGCCGTTTGCAGAATCTGCTCCCATCGGAGAAGTCAAGCGTGGTGATGCCGGATTTCCTGTCGGCATGCTATGAGGCGATGGATGATGATCTCAACACGCCCCAGGTGATAGCACAGCTATTTGAGGCTTGCAAGATAATAAATGCAGCCTCCGACGGATTGACTAAGCTATCGCAGGACGATATCGCGAAACTAAGGCATCTCTTCGACGTGTTCCTTATCGAGATTCTCGGTATGAAGATAGGTGCGGAGAATGATAACGCTTCCGCCACCAAAGCCTACGAAGGGGCTGTCGATCTGCTTATGGAGATAAGAAAGAATGCGAAGGCTCAGAAGGATTGGGCAACGTCTGACCTGATCCGCGACAAACTCGCCTCGCTCGGTTTTGATGTCAAAGACACCAAGAACGGGGTTGAATGGAGCCTGAAGCAATAATCTATCATGGAAAAAAGCCGATTTCTGAAGGAATCGGCTTTTTTTGTTTTGTTTTTTGTTTTGTTTTGATGTATCATGATATAACATGTTATAACATGATACATCATGAGTTATCATGATTTTCATGGATTATCATGGGTTATCATGGGAGATCATGTTTTATCTATCCCTCCTTTATCAATGCCAGCAATTCATCGATTGCCTCTTCCGAGGGGATATTCTTCTTGACCAACGTCTTTCCCTTATAGAGACTCACTTTACCGGGTCCGGCTCCGACGTATCCGTAGTCGGCATCAGCCATCTCGCCCGGACCGTTGACTATGCAGCCCATGACCCCTATCTTCAAGCCTTTCAGTCCTTCTGTAGCAGCTTTCACCTCTTTCAAGGTCTTCTGAAGGTCAAACAGTGTGCGTCCGCAGCTCGGACAAGCTATATACTCCGTCTTGCTCACCCTCAGACGCGCAGCCTGAAGCAGACCCAACGCCACAGAGTTGATCTCATCCGCACTGAACGCCGGAGCATCTATCGAGATGCCTGCCCCATACCCGCCTAAAAGGAGTGGACCGAAATCGGCACCAGCCTTTATTTGAAGATCCTCTATATCCGTGTCGGGATAATCCAGATGGATGAATATGGGATTCTTGCCGCCAAGAGCCACAAAACGGTCAATCCACGACGCTATCTCTCCGGGACGGTTCAGATTGTGCGACTCCACCACCACCGGCACATCATCACCATATAATGAGGGCGTCTCTGAAGCATCCACCTTATGCCATGCGTCCGGTATTGCCGGGAAATCAATACCCGCCACCAACGGATAATGCACATCTTCAAATCCCGGCACGGCTACAGCATGCTCTCGTGTCGCGCCCGTAACCACCATATCCGGCTCAACCACTGGGGCTTGATTCTCCCGCTTGCAGATGTAGTCGCGCAGCTTGCATGCCACCGGAATCTCATTCTCCGGATCCTCCGTCAGGGAGACTCGGATAGTATCGCCCAATCCCTCGGCGAGAAGGGTGCCTATACCCACCGCGCTCTTGATCCTGCCATCTTCTCCATCGCCTGCCTCCGTCACTCCGAGATGCAACGGAAACGCCATACCCTCCTCTCGCATCCTCTTGTCGAGCAGCCGGACGGTATCCACCATAACGACCACGTTTGATGCCTTTATCGATATCACTATATTGTCGAAATCCTCATCACGGCACACTCTCAGGAACTCCAGCACAGATTCCACCATGCCGGCAGGAGTGTCGCCGTAGCGACTCATTATCCTGTCGGAAAGCGAGCCATGGTTCACCCCAAGCCTAACCGCCGTGTTATGCTTCTTGCATATCTCCAGAAAAGGCACGAGAGTATCTCGTATCTTATTCACCTCAGTGGCATATTCCTCATCGGTAAACTCAAGTTTCTTGAAAGTACGTGCCGCATCTACAAAATTACCGGGATTGATACGCACCTTCTCACACGTCTCCGCCGCCTTGAATGCGGCATTAGGATTGAAATGCACGTCAGCCACCAAAGGCACGTCGCAACCGGCGGCATCAAGTCCCTTACGTATCGCCGACATATTCTCAGCCTCGCGCACCCCCTGGGTGGTCAGGCGGACTATCTCCCCACCTGCCTCGGCTATCCTCAGAGCCTGAGCCACGCTCCCCTCCGTGTCAAGAGTAGACGTGTTGGTCATTGACTGTATGCGGATAGGGTTACTCCCCCCGATCTCTACCTTCCCGGCTTTTGCCACACTGCTTTTCCGGCGGCTATAATTATATCTGCTCATATCTAATTTATGAAATCATCGTCAAGAAATCATCGTCAAGAAATCATCGTCAAAAGGAATACACATCCGAATCCCACGGCATATCCCGCCAGCACCTGCCATACGGTGTGGCGTCCGAGCCATACGCGTGCCGACCCGAGAAGCCCGGCAAGGAGTATCGATGTTATCAGCCAGAAGAAAAGCTCAGGTTCGGGCGAACCGTCCTTAGCTATCCTTATGAGCAACGCCACCACGCCCGCAACTCCGGCAGCGTGTGCCGATATCTTCCATCTGAAATTTATCAGCATATTGATAAGACCGCCCAGAGCACCACCGGCAAAGAACAATGACAGCCACAGCGGCGCACCCTTCGCCCACATCAGCCATGACGTGCCGACAAGTGCCACGATAGATATGATGTAGGGTATCAGACGCTCCTTACGCCCGTTGAGTCCGAGGTCGTCCACGAGCCCCATCCTCTTCAGCAAGACCACGAGAATCATCGGTATCACCACGTTTATTCCCGTTGCAATCAGCGTGAAGGTTATCCTCATCCCTATCGGGGCGACATCAAGGATCGACAGCCCGAATGCAAGGATAAGCCCGTAGACAGGCATCAGCAGCGGCACCAATATCCACGACAGCAGATTAGAGCATACGGTGATGAATCTCTCTCCCGACGACTCCGGATCATCCTTACTGCGGTTCTTCTTTTCCGATTCTCTTTCGGGAGCATCATGCCTCGGCAGAGGCTCTCTCTCCGGCGGCTCCGGATTATTCTGTGATGAGCCAAACAGACCACCTTCCCTTCGGTTAAGGCTATACCCGTCGTTCCCCCCATCGGGAGAAGGCACTTCCGGATAATATGACGACGTATCTATAGGCATTGTATTAGTAATTTAAGTTTCGCAAGTTTTCCAACTTGCTTCACTTAAATGGTTTAAGGTTTAATGTTTATGGTTTATGATCATTAAATTTTGTATAATGAAAAGATTCTTGGATTTTCGTGAATCTTAAACCTTAAACTATAAACTTTAAACCACTGAAGTGCAGCTTGCGAAACTTCAGTTGGTAATTGTTAACTATTTGGTATCTGACAAATGTTTATCCTTGGTATGATCCGCGCCACGCACTGCCGCAAGAAATTTAGCAGGCACAGGCAACTCAAAACGCATATCCTTCCTGGTGATGGGATGCGCAAAACGCAGTGTGCGCGCATGAAGACACAGACGGTGAAGACGGCTCTCCTTTGCCCCATACTTGCGGTCGCCCATGATGGGATGCCCCATCTCGGAGGCATGCACGCGGATCTGGTTCTTGCGTCCTGTGTCGAGCGAGAACTCCACCAGCGACAACCCGTTGGCACGCTTCAGCACCTTGTAGCGCGTCAATGCGAGTTTCCCTTCATCCTCCTCCTTCGTGGAATACACCACAAACTGAGAGTTCTCCGTAAGACGGCTCTTGACGAAGCCCTCATCATTCTTTACGTAGCCCTCAAGGAGCGCAACATAAAGACGGTCAAGCACCATATTGTTCCAGTTATGGCGCAATGCCTCCTGTGCCTCCTCTGTCTTTGCAAACATCATCAGTCCCGACGTGTCGCGGTCAAGACGATGCACCACGTAAAGCTTGTTCGTCGGATGTTGCGTCTTGATATAATCGCGTATTATATCGTAGGCTGTCTCCTCCTTGCGGTGGCTCTGCGTCCCTACCGACAGCAGACCATAGCCCTTATTGACGACTATGACATCTGAATCCTCATATACGAGTTGCAGACGAGGATGACGAAGCACTACAAAGGGTCGCGTCACGTTGACCTTGACCTCTCCACCCGGCTCCACCGGAGCATCGAAGGCAGTCGTCACAACGCCATCCGCCATGATATGTCCGTAGCGGAGCCACGTCTTCAGATCGTTGCGGCTCTTTCCCGACATTTTTTCACCTACAAAAGCAAGAAGAGGCTTCGCCTCGCCGCTTTCATTCACAAAAGAGATAATCCGGTCTTCCCGGAATGGTCTTGTATTCTTCATATTTATATAACAACATTATTTGCGTTATATGTATGCTATATGTCATTTTTTTAATCAAGTCTTTTTAATCACGCCGGGCAGCATCGCGGAGCAGATGATGTCCAAACCGGCAGTAAAGGCATTTGCGCCTGTCACAATATTCCTTCTTCAGATGCAACAGACCCTGCGAACGCCATGCATTCTCAGCCTTGATGCCCGACATTCTCCATTGGCGCACTATCCCGTTGCTCTCTGCCGGAAGCTCCTCAAGCAATGCCACTCCCCTCTCCGCAATCCTCTCCTCTCCGCGCATGGAGCCATAGGCATAAAGCAACGGGGCGACTACGTTGATCATCAGCAATGTCACACTGGTGGCAGAGAGTGTGTCGGATACGGAACGCGCCGGAACGTCAAATGAGAAATGGTCATGCCAATACCCCTCCAGATGCCAGTCAAACAACGTAGCCGCAGTCTCGGCATCCCCCTTGACGCCTATTATCTTGGAGAACATGGAGAATCCCCCCTCACACGCCTTGGCGAGAAATGCCAGACGACGGTGTGGAAAATTCTGCGGACGTGTACGTGAATATTTCCATAAGCCGGCACGCATCGGACGTAACCCATATTTGCGCGCAAGAAAATAATATTCGCGACAAAGGAGCTGGTAATATTCATCAAATATATGAATCGAGCTGTCGAGCATGGCAGCCTGCCCGAAGAGCAAAGCCTGTAGCTGTAGCGGATTGTCAGAATGATGATGCAGGTATTTGAGAGGCAACGATCGCGCAAGCATCTCAAGCGGGTCGCCATTGAGTCCGAAACCGAGTGCACGGGCAAGTATCACAAAACAGGTCTGTTCCCAGTCATTCCCGGTGAATTTCAATATGTCTGCCACCCTCGACGCCTTTGCCTGAAGACGTTCCATGGAAAGGCTCTCGAGCCAGTCGGTCTGTTCCAGACGGGATATGCCTCCCAACGACGTGGCGCATTTCACCCCCTCGCATTCCGCTGAAAGATTGGCATAGCTTCGGAAGAAATCCTCCGGCATCGTGATTTCCACCTGCGGGATATACGTGCCGTCGCGCCGCTTTATACGGCAGTCGGATATGCCGACCACGTGGAGCATTACATCGTCATACGCCGGATTGTCGCTGTGACCGTGGCGGTTCCAATCTGATGCCCTGACATGGATCTCCACATTTCCCGCCCACATAACTCCATCGATCCTTATCTTGGAATTGAAGAAATCCGGACCGGCATCAGTGTTGAGGCAACCGGGATCGATCACCTCCACTTCCGAGCCTCCTGACGCGTGAAGCTTTTTGCCGAACATTCTCGACTTCCAAAGATATTGATAGAGTCTCTCCATTTGGGCTATTGGTTGGCATACGGATTGATTTTACCGAAACCACATGCAAAAATAGCTAAAATTCTGTATAAACGAAATCATAAATTACGTCTCATAACACTAAAAAATTGTTAATTGTAGCAAAAATAAGCATTTTCCTTTGAATATTTGCATAAATAAACTTATCTTTGTAACGTGTTTTTCATAGTATAATTAAGATTAAGGTTTCGGTCTGTTTCTTTGTGAAAAGAAACAGACCATTTCTTTTGGCGGAAACACATAAAAAAACGTCCGGAAAAATCCGGACGTTTTTTATGGTTGATCTAATATCATACGTTCTCCTCAGCCGGCATGAAATGCTGATAGGGATGAGAACATGCCGGGCATTTTACCGGCGGCTCTGTACCTTCAAAGATATAGCCGCACACCAGACACTGCCATTTTATCGGCTCATCACGTTTCCACACCTTGTCATTATCAATCTGCCACTTCATGAGGTCAAAACGCTCCTTATGATGGTTCTCGATCTTGGCAATCGAACGGAAAACACCGGCGATATCGGAGAATCCCTCCTCCTCTGCCACTTCAGCCGACTTGGTGTACTGCTCGACACCCTCCTTTTCCTCCTCTGCCGATGCGACGGCAAGGTTGGCTACTGTAGGCGAAAGGATGCCGGGATCCACGCTCACAGGATCGGTGACCACCGGTCCGTTGGTAAGATATTTCAGAAATATCTTGGCGTGATGAAGCTCATTTGCAGCAGTCTCCGTAAAGATATTTGCAAAATGAAAATATAATTCCTTCTGTGCTGTCTGGGCAAAGTATGTGTAGCGGGCGTATGCCGTTGTCTCTGCCACAAACGCATTCGCAAGATTTTTCTCTGTCTTAGTGCCTTTCAGGCTTTTTTTGTCTGCCATAGTTTTTATATTTCAAAGATTAAGATAAGTTCGCTATCCGGGATGCCCCTACAGATGCTCCGTAGGTTCACCCTTTATTTCTTTAACGCTTTTAACATAAAATGGTTTGCCGCTTTCCGTTTTTTTATCTAATTTAGTGGAATAATCATCCCCATCCGTATAATGACAGAGAAAATAACCGCAATCGTGATTGACATCACGCGTCATAACGACAAACTGAATATCGTCACCCTCTTCACCCGATCACGCGGGCGCATATCATTCCTCTCTCCTGCCGGAAGCGGAAAGATGGGGCGGCTCCGGCACTCGCGCCTGCAACCACTCGCCGCAATTGAGGCGGATATCAATTTCCGACAGACTGCCGAATTGCAGAGGCTCGGCACTTTCGCTCTATATACGGTGTGGAACAACCTGTACTTCGACCCGGTGAAACGCCTCGTCGCGCTCTTCATCTCCGAATTTCTCAACAAGCTGCTACGCGCCACCATGCCCGACGAGGCTCTTTGGGATTTCATCCTCAATTCCATATCGCTTCTCGACAATCTACCCGGGGGTATCGCCAATTTCCATATCGCATTCCTCTCATCGCTACTCCCATTTGCCGGGATACAGCCTGACCACACGAAATATCGAGAGGGCTACATGTTTGACATGCAATCAGGTACATTCTCACCCGACTATCCGGTAGTGGCAAACCACGAACTGACGCTGCACGCTGAGGCTGCGCGTATGGCAGCCACGTTATGCCGCATCAATTTCGCCAACATGCATGCGCTCAGACTATCCCGACAAGACCGCCAGAGAGTGATACAGGGTCTCCTTACTTACTATTCAATCCATTTCCCCGGTGCCGGAAATCTAAAATCGCTCGAAATAATACGCGAGATCTTCGACTGACCCTTAAAAACGACCCATCGTTGTAATCTCTATATCCAGACCACAATATTCCTCTTTTTTCACATTACTATTAGTAATGACAATGAGATTGTTGCAGTGCAACTCCTTCGCAGATTCCACTAAGGCATCCAATTCGCGCTTACGCGTTTTCTCCGACGACATATCATAACATACCTGTATCAACTGCTCAACTTTTGTACCACGACGTGTCACAAAGTCAATCTCCCTGTCATTACGTGTGCGGTAATAGAACAAAGTATTACCCGGTTCGTATCCTCTGCGCAACAGTTCCACAAACACTTGGTTTTCCAATAGCCTACCAAGATTCTCACTAAGGCTGAAGGCTGTGCTTTGCACAAATCCATTATCCACTACATAGATTTTGTTTGGAGCTTTCTTCATCAATTTCAACTTATTGTTGAAACGGGGCAGATAAAAGAACAGATATGGCTCTGCAAGATAGTCGCAGAATTTCTTTGTGGTTGCCACACTTGATAATCCTAATTCCGAAGCAAGATCATTGACCGACATAGGATTGCAGAAGTTGGAAAGCAGGTAAGATGCCAGATTATACAAGTCGGACGTATTTCTTACCTTATGACGCCTTGCCACATCCTTGAGCAATATTGAGTCAAACAACGTTGATAAGTAATTCTTTGTTATTCCCCTCGCCTTTATGGTCTCAGGATATCCGCCATTTCGCATATAATCATCTGCCAACGCCATAGCTTTTGCATCCTGTTCCTCTCTAAGATGCCGGATATCCATATCATTCCAGCGCATCATTTCGTCAAGGCTAAATGGGAGCATCTCTATTTGAAGATACCGACCTGTAAGGACTGTTGCCATCTCGCTACTGAGCATCTTGGCATTGCTACCGGTTATAATCAGATTTTTACCTCTACGGAATAATTTCCCTACAAACAAATCCCAATCAGGCAGATTCTGGATCTCATCAAACAATAGATATTTATACCCCGGATAAACCTCATCAAGCATAGCCATCACCAAATCCTCATTCCAATTATCAAGCAACTGGCTATCATCAAAATTAAGGTAAGCAAAATTTTTGTCTTTCAGCATCAGCAGCGAAAACACTGATTTACCTACGCGGCGTGGTCCGGTGATAAGTTTTATAAGCGGACTGGCAAGAAGCATATCAATATCATATCTTGTATGCCGTTGCTGATATTGTCGAGACATCAACTCATCGCGCTCCACCTTCTGGTTAAATATTATATTTCTCATTGGCTATATATTATAGTGCAAATATAGCTCTTTTTATTCAATAAATACACTGTATTGAACAAAATCAGCATTTTTTATTCAATACAGTGTATTTATTGAACAAAAAACGGGCATTTAAACCTGATTTTTCATTGAGTAGTTGTCTAAACTTCATTAATTCGTCAGGCTATTTCATATACAGCTTCTCTACATCTTATTTTGAAGGTTTAGATATAAAAAACAAGATGTTGGCAAAAAAAAATTTCCAAAAAAGAAGAACTGGCAATTTGATAACATTATTTATGCATATTTTATAAAACATCCAGACTCCTCCGACCCACTCCCAAACCAACAGATAAAAATGATATCAAATTGCCATTTCCGCACATATACCACGCCCCTCTCCAACCGCTCTAACAATCGTTATATTAATCAGTTAAAGAAATTTTTCTGCCAAAATATTTGTATTTCAACGAAATCTGTATTAACTTTGCATCGTGTTTTTCATGGTATTAGATTTAAGGTTAGAGGATTAGTTGTCGAGAGACAATTAATCTTTTTTTATCCCCCCTACCACTCCCCAATCCCAAATCATCCACACGGAAATAAAATCCCCGTCTCTTGGTGGTCTTTGCGGTTAAATTCACCACCGAGACCACAAAGGACTCGGAGCTATTGATATGCACGAAGAAATAAAAGAAAACAAAGAAATGGTTTTATTATAAAATTGAATAATAATCTTTTAATCTAAAAATTTCTTTAGAATTCTTCGTGCTAATCCCTTCATGTGATCATCCGATGAAATGCCGGAGTATGGATTCCCCTTTGGAGTAGGGGTAGGGCAACAGACATACTGCTGCCACCAGTGCGATGAACACAATTGCGATGATGGCAGTGCCCCACCTCACCAGTGAGGACGGAATCTCTCCGAGCAGTTCCCTTACCTTCTCCGAGCGAAGCTCTATGTTGTCATGGC
>ERZ778513.11-NODE-11-length-173989-cov-17.600469_pt1 | contig 173989 bp, 147 predicted proteins | sample MGYA00510345_ERZ778513 | MGnify/ENA primary metagenome ERZ778513 (study PRJEB29527, sample SAMN07138966) | mouse gut metagenome | material: feces | host: mouse | place: China:Nanjing | collected 2016-01-25 ... | reverse complement strand
ATGCTCCTAAACAGACTTCCCACAAATTAACAATCGTTATGAAACACCCTCTTAAATATGGGATAGGCAATAAAGTCATGTCGATAGCTTATTTGATTTTATCAATAGGGATAGTCAACGCCGTCGCATTAGCCGTCGCAAATTCATCATCTCTATCAATCGCGCTGTCTGTCGCATCCACAGTATTGGGGGTAATCGGCACAATTATCTATGTAAAGTTAGGACTTACATTAAGACGAAGATATGAAGGCGAACTCGGAGTCCTGGGTGATAATATTATCAAAAGTTTTCTATACACCTTAGGTCTTATTATGGGCGCTTCTTTATTATTGATCCCCGTCGTATTAATTGAAAATTCGTTTCTTACGATAATATTCGCCATCTTAGCCGTACTGATGTATTCCCTGCCTCTTATATTGAACTACAAGATGGTATGGGAAAGGATGGTAGATATTATTGAAACCGGTTATTTCGACATGGACTGATCTATCTTTTTTGACAGGACCTCCTCCCATACAACAGTTTTTATATTTATAACATAACGACAGCGCCATTCAGGTTACTTTCCATGAAAGTGACTCGAATGGCGCTAACGCTACATACCTCAGAAGTCTCTTCACGAAAGAGAGTGCAAAGGCAAACTCAGCAGATTTTCAGAATGTTATAATTTTGATTTTTAATTTATAATGATTATTTTTGTTGCGACACCTGTAATATTTCATAATGTCGGTTGCAGGCATGCAATATAGAAAATACCATGAAACGACTATTTATAAGTATAATAGCAGCCGGAGCGGCAATAACAGCCTTTTCAGATGGGCAATTCTGCGAGGTAATCCAAGACAATGGCGTCAGAAAAGGGCTTTGCACAAGCATACTGGATAGAGACGAAGAACGGTCTGCGCAACTAAATGAAAGCATTACCTCCGAACTTTGCAATACCGCTCTTTATAGAAACTATATAGGTTACTGGAAAATTCAAAATGACTCATTGTTCCTTGACAGCCTCCTGATACACAGGAAACGAGGTGACGAACTTTCTAAAATGGAGTTAGGCAGTCTCTATGCATCCCTCAAGACGCCTTCCGGATATTTTGTCGACTGGATATCGGATACCATCAGAATAGTATCAGGCAAAGTTGTCAGATACGAACATATGTTATGGCATTCAACGTGGGAGACTGAAGAGTTTGTCACCGTAGACAAAGGAATCATAACAGGTCGCGAGGCCAAATATAGCAAGCTTATCAATCCGCGGATGCACGAATCCGATCTACTGGAAATCATGAAGGAACTCGACCTGGGAGTAATTCCGAATCGCATAGTTTTAACACTTCGGTACTCAGGCTTTGACGAAGAAGGCCAACCTACCGGTTTGGATATAAGCGTAAGAAAGGGATGCGGTGACAGTGCGATAGATGAACGCGTAGTAAATGCTGTCGATTCAGCATTTATGATCCTCAAGCCTTTCCCAATTTATTACATAAACGGAATGTACAAGACAGAGACATGGATTTTACCCATAGCCAAGAGAGAATAAATGATTTATAAAAAACTGGGGTTTGAAACTCCCAAAGATGCTTTTTTCATACAAATTGCTAATTTTGCACTTGCCAGTTGAACCTGCAACGACAATATGACAGTCAACCCACTATGAAAATGAAACTTAATGCTTGAATTATGACTACCTCAATAGTGATAAAAGGTTATTGGTGGCTTCCTTCCACTCCTGAGAATACTGTCGCAAAAAAGCCATTTGCCTAGGATGGTATAGAACTATACCATTTAACAAGTCAAATACGCAAACTGCTAATCTGCTGTGTATTAAACTTTGTTGGCTTTTCAAACGTGCAAATAAATAAAATTGTAAAGAAAAGTGATAACACATTTTTACATTAAACCAAAATACGCAAAAATTAATAAAAACATACAAGTCGACTACGTCATGATTGATGATGATATTTCTTAATTTTGGCTGAAATATGGAAATGACTATTGACGATATAAAGGCTCTGATTGCAGCGGACGAGTCGCGGACTCTGGAGGTGAAGAAGACTACCGGCGAACTGAATGACGGTATGCACTCGGCGTGCGCGTTTCTGAACACCGATGGCGGTTGGCTGATTTTCGGTGTTGCGCCAAAGTCGCTTAAAATATTAGGACAGGAAGTTTCGGACTCAACACAGCAAGAGATTGCCCAAGCCATCACCGGATTAGAGCCCGCTGTCGATGTGAAGATTCATTACGTTGATGTGCCTGACCGTCTGGGGAACCAAGTGATTGCCATGCACTTTGAGGGCTGGGTATGGGGCGAACGACCGCATACTTTCCACGGATGCCCGTATTATAAAGTCGAAAGCACAACGAAGGTAATGCCGCACGAGATGTATGATGAACGAATACGGGCGCATCAGCCTCAGATGTATGCGTGGGAACGTCAGATGGCCGATGGCGTTACGCTTGCCGACTTGAACGAGAAGCATATCAGAGGGTGCATCCGGCTTGGCGTTGAGGGCGGTCGCATCCTGGCAAGTGCGATTAGTGCGCCGATCGACGACACGTTGGCGAAATGGAATCTGCTGAAAAACGGCAATCCGACAAATGGAGCGGTGATACTTTTCTCAAACAATATCGAAGAGTATCCGCAGTTTCGACTTCGGATGGCCCGGTTCTTGGGTACGGATAAGAATGAGTTTATCGACAACCAACGTGCAGAGGGCAACTTCTTCGACCTGCTTGACGCAGGTATGGCTTTCTTCTTCAAGCACCTCAATCTCAGCGGAAAGATTACAAACCACAGTCTTCAGCGCGAAGAACGCCTTGAAGTGCCATATCACGCTTTACGCGAGGCATTGATCAATAGTCTGTGCCATCGTCAATGGGAGAAGCATAATCTGACAGGAAGTATCGCAATCTACGATGACCGCATAGAGATTGCCAATCCCGGCATATTTCCACCTCAAATATCGCCCGAATCCATCAAGGAGCCGCATGAGTCATACCCCTACAATCTGAAGATTGCCGAAGCTCTTTACAAATCAACCTATCTGGAAAGCTGGGGGTCGGGAGCCAAACGCATAATGGATGCCTGCCGTGAGCAAGGGGTTGAAGAACCCACATGGCGTTGGGACGGAGGCTTCGTAATCGTTACTTTCAAACGGCCTACAAAGAACGTAGCTCCCCAAGAAACCATTAAATCCAGCGGCGACGAAAATAGCATACAAACAGGCTATTACGCCAAAGAAGCCAAAGAAAATCCCAAAGAAACCAAAGAACTCCCCAAAGAAATTATTGACGCAATAAATAATCGCGGTTTGACGGATATTCAATGCAATCTGCTGTCTCTGATTATAACAATGCCGTCTATAACATTGTCCAAGATGGCTGAAGAATTGGATCTGACCATAGATCAGGTGCGGACTTTGAGAAAGAAAATGGAAAACAAAGGTGTATTTCTTTGTCGTAAAGGAGCAACAAAGAAAGGTACATGGGAAATAAAATTTGAATGACCATGACTGTTGAACAACAAATAGACCAAGCGGTAGAAGACTTAAAAAGAATTTTGTGTCAATCCGCGCAATCTCGCCAAGAGGCCCAACGCATAAGCGATATATTGGACTCAATCGGCTATCAGCTTAAATCAGCTAATTCTACATTGACAGGAAACTTTTCCAGGGCAACTTTGGAAAGTATGGTTTCAAAGATGTATGCTGAAAAATCAAGATCATAAAGGTAGAGTTGTTCACACTCGAATAATCTTCCTAAACATCGACCTTGCCCAACGCGGCCTCGGTGGCGACACAAGCTGGGGCACATCACCCCACCACCCCTACCCCGGCCGCACCTACAGCTACTCATTTATCCTCTCAATCGACAAGTGGTAAAAACTCGCCTGTAGCCGCAGCAGAGAGCAGCAGACCAAGAGCAGAGAGCGTGTCGCAGAACTCATGGAAATGCCCCAAGAATGTAGGGGAGCATGCCTCGCGCATCCAATAACATCCTGATTATCAGAAACAAATTCAAAACACAAGACATACACCCCTACAAAAAATCCAAAATGTCAATGTCCTATCGACTGCAAAGTTACCACCAGCCACTCATTGCAATGCGTCAAAAAGTTACAACCACACAGAAAAAAGTCTGAAAGCTGATGATTTCATATTTCCAAATAAATTTATAAATTTGCACATCATTTCCATGAAAGCAACATATACTTAGAGAGTGTTTGGATTTAAATCAAATTAAGACTGAGAGGATTTTTTGAGGGAATTCCGCGAGTTGAAGAAGGAGCATAGCGAGCTATGCGACTGATGAAACTTGGCGGAATTAACCAAAAAAGACCTCAGGATTAATTTGAAGTTTTTACTCTCATTCTCTATTATTGTTAATACGGTTTAAATTCAAACGCTCTCTTAAATCATTATATCATACTTAAATCAATCATCTCACCAATGAAATCAAGATTTCTAAGCATTATGCTGGCTATGTTTCTGCCGGCTCTGACTGCGATGGCTCAAAGCTACACCATCTATTACGACAACTCTGAAACGCAGTGGGAAAGCGTCGGAATCCACTACTGGAGCAATCCCGGAACCAACTGGCCCGGCGTGGAAATCGACCACATCGAAGGCAACATCTGGGCTTACACCTTCCCGTCCGACCCCTCAACCGTCAGCGGCTTCCTCTTCAAACACGCCACCCTTACAGGCGACAGCTACAAGACCGCCGACTACTCAGGCGCACCCAAAGCAGGCCATATCTACAAAGGCGCAGGAGGCGAAAAAGGCAAAGTAACCGACGAGGGCGACTACAGCGGAGCTCCCGCACCGACAACCGCCACCGTAATTGCATCTCCGAGAACCGGCTCCCGCTTCTCCGACGAAATCACCGTGACACTCTCGGTCAATCCCATTGTCGACATCCACTACACCACCGACGGCACAATGCCGACTGCTGCATCTCCGGTCTACACCTCTCCCCTCACTTTCACCGAGTCGACTGAGTTGCGCACTCTTACCGTAACCGACGAAGGTGTCGAGAAGTCTCAGACTTTCATCTACACCCAACGCGATGTCATACCCATGGTTGACCGCACTCTCACCACCGACTACTACCGCGTCAACCCCGACGGCAAAAACGGCAGCAACCGCACTGTCAACACCAAATTCACAAGATACACCAACACAAACTACCAGTGTCGCGCCGACAACGCGCTGTCTAACTGGACCGACGACGACCTCATCTGCCAGGGTGTGGCCCGCGACATCGCATCGGCATTCAAAGGCCAGCACGAATATCCCGTGATTGACTCTTATGCCATTTACGCCGCCTACGATGCCGAAAACCTCTATCTCGGCGTACAATACGTATATGCCGTATGGGATGCCGGCGGCGACGGAAAATCTGACAACGACCGCCATCGTCCCTGGATGATGGACGGACGCATCATGATTGCCTTCGACCTATTCGCCGACAAAGAATTCGAAGGCCTCCTCGACAACGGCAACACAATCTGGGACGCCGACGGAAAATACAACGTGATGCGCAACGGCACCGACTGCATCTGGCTCGGAAACACCAAGCCTATGGTAGGCAACCCCGCCCTCTTCTTCCCCGGAGCCAACGGCACCGTAGACTACAAAAACCCTGCCACCTGCCTGCAATTAGGCAGCGAACCTTACTATGGCGTCGCCGACGGACTCCTCCCCTGCATCGACCATATCTGGGGACAAAGCGAATTAGGCTATGACCCCGAGGAACTGCGCACCAACGACGGTTTCGTTGACCTCATCGACGAAGTTGCCCGCGAAAAACATTCATTCTACGAATGGAAATTCCCGCTGTCGAAACTCGGCATCACCGAACAGCATATCAAAGACAACGGCATCGGCGTGATGGTAATCGACACCTACGGACAAGGCGCAACCGGTTCAACCCCCTACGACCCCACCGTGTTTGACAACGCAGCAGTGCCCTACTCAAAAGACCCCTCATCAAGCGCTGAAAAAGAAGATATGGACATCTTCACCGCCCGACACGCCCGCATCGGAGGCAAAACATTCGGATCGGTAATCGAACTCCCCGCCGACACTGATGCACCCGCCGAATACTACACCATCGAAGGCCTGCGCGTCAACAAACCCTCCCACGGCCTCTACATCGTGCGCCAAGGCAGCAAAGTAAGCAAAGTGATACTGTAAAACCAACTTAAGAGGGCTTTGCCGAACTCAGAGAAATGCCACCCAAACGTAGGAACGCACGGCTCTTGCGTCCGCCAATACCCTGATTATCAAGCAAAATATGGGCACACAGACCGTGCGCCCATATTTTTTTTAAGCATTTTTCCAAACTCTTCAACTCCCTCTGTGCATCCATTACAATTCCCCTGCCGCATATTGGCCGCATATCTTGGTGAAGATCTTGGAGTGTATTTAAATTTTATATCCTCGAAAAAGTTTGATAATTAAAAGAAAATCACTACCTTTGCAGTCCGATTATATCCAAAAATCAGGAAGGTCAGATGTCGGGGAGCGCTTTTGGCCGAGCGCCACACGATAGTTGACCGTATGTAATTAATTAATTTTTAAACATTTAAAGAGTGGATACTTTAAGTTACAAAACCTCAATGCCTAACGCTCAAAGCGTCGAAAAAGAATGGGTAGTGGTTGACGCCACCGACCAGGTTCTCGGCCGCCTTTGCGCGAAAGTCGCCAAATTGCTCCGTGGCAAGTACAAACCTTGCTACACTCCTTTCGTTGAATGTGGCGACAACGTAATCATTATCAACGCCGACAAAGTAAAACTTACAGGCAAAAAGTGGACTGACCGCGAATATCTCAACTACACCGGCTATCCCGGCGGACAGCGCGTCGCTACTCCTGAAGTGTTGATGAAAAAATCATTCAACAAACACCTCAAGCCCGGCATGCACCCCCTCTACATCCGCGTAGTCAAAGGTATGCTCCCCAAAAACCGTATCGGCCGTCGCATCATCGAAAACATGCACGTCTACAACGGTCCCAGCCATCCCCACGAAGCGCAGAATCCCAAAGTCATCGACATCAACAACTTGAAATAATCTCAACGTATGGAAACAGTTAATGCAGTAGGCCGTCGTAAAGCCGCCATCGCGCGCGTAATCCTTTCTGAAGGTAACGGTGCCATCACTATCAACAAGCGCCCCATTGAGGTTTATTTCCCTTCATCTATTCTCCAGTACATCGTGCGTCAGCCCCTGTCGCTCCTTGATGTTGCTGAAAAATACGATATCCGCGTAAATCTCGATGGCGGAGGTTACAAAGGCCAGGCCGAAGCTCTTCGCCTCGCCATCGCCCGCGCTCTCGTAAAAATCAACCCCGAGGACAAGTCTGCCCTCCGCAAGGAAGGCTTCATGACCCGCGACCCCCGCTCTGTCGAGCGTAAGAAACCGGGTCAGCCCAAAGCACGCAAACGCTTCCAGTTCTCAAAACGTTAATACACGTTTTCTGCTCAGGCGGCATGAGAGCCTGATTTATCAGCCTAAGCTCTCAGCGTGACCCCACCTCTCACTCCTGATGTTTAGTATCTAAACCCTCCGGATGGACACGTTCCCTACCTGAAGGTTAAATTTCACAGAACGTAAACAAAACAAAAAAACAAAATGTCAGCAACATTTGAACAACTTCTGGAAGCAGGTTGCCATTTCGGTCACCTCAAACGTAAATGGAACCCTGCCATGGCGCCCTACATCTTCATGGAGCGCAACGGTATCCACATCATAGACCTCTACAAGACTGCCGCCAAACTCGACGAAGCGGCTGCAGCTCTCAAGAGCATAGCAAAAAGTGGCAAGAAAATCCTTTTCGTTGCCACAAAAAAACAGGCCAAACAAGTGATTGCAGAGAAGGCTCAGTCAGTAGGCATGCCCTACGTGATCGAGCGCTGGCCGGGCGGTATGCTCACCAACTTCCCCACAATCCGCAAAGCAGTCAAGAAAATGGCCGCTATCGACAAAATGTCGAAAGACGGCACTTTTGACAACCTTTCAAAACGCGAGAAACTCCAGATCTCACGTCAGCGCGCCAAGCTCGAAAAGACTCTCGGCTCTATCGCCGACCTCAACCGTCTTCCCTCGGCTCTCTTCGTGGTTGACGTAATGAAAGAGCACATCGCTGTTGCAGAGGCAGTGCGTCTCGGAATCCCCGTATTCGCTATTGTCGACACCAACTCAAACCCCTCTGACATCGACTTCGTTATCCCCGCTAACGATGATGCAAGCAAGTCAATCGACCTCATCCTCACCAACGTATGCGAAGCCATCAACGAAGGTCTGCAGGAACACAAAGCTGAGAAAGTCGACAACGCCGACGCTGAAGGCGCTCCCAAACGCGAACGCCGCCGCGTGAGCCGCAAAGACGAAGCCGCTGAAGCTGCTGAAGCTGAAGTAGCTGAAGAAGCAGCTCCCGCTACAGAAGAATAATATCCTACCCGGTATATTCATCTACAATAGACCGGCACTCAAGTCTTTTGATTGTCGGTCTATATTTTTTAAACACCATCTTTTAAAAACACTTCTTTAATATCAGAATATTATGGCAGTAACAATGGCTGAAATCACCAAGCTCCGCGCACTCACAAGCGCCGGCTTGATGGATTGCAAAAAAGCCCTCGCCGAAACCGACGGCGACATCGAGGCAGCAGTGGAAATCCTCCGCAAAAAAGGACAGGCTGTAGCCGCAAAACGCGAAGACCGTCAGGCAGCCGAAGGTTGCGTGATAGCTAAAAACGAAGGTGACTTCGCCGCTATCCTCGCCCTCAACTGCGAAACTGACTTCGTTGCCAAAAACGCAGGTTTCGTCGAACTCACCAACAAAATTCTTGACGCAGCTATCGCCAACCGCGTTGCCGACCTCGAAGCCCTCAAAGCTCTCGAAATCGACGGCCGCACAGTTGCCGACCTCGTTGTTGAGGAAACCGGCAAAACCGGCGAAAAGACCGAAATCTCAGCCTATGAAGTAATCGTAGCTCCCTCTACTACTTCTTATACCCACTTCGGCAACAAACTCGCAACTATCGTAGGTTTCAACCTCGAGAACGTCGACTACCAGGCAGGCCGCAACGTCGCCATGCAGGTCGCTTCGATGAACCCCCTCGCAGTTGACCGCGACAGCATCCCCGCTTCCGTTCTCGAGTCAGAAAAAGCCATCGCTATCGAAAAGACAAAAGACGAGCAGGTTCGCAAAGCCGTAGAGGCCGCCCTCAAGAAAGCAGGTCTCAACCCCAACCACTTCGACAGCGAAGACCACATCGAATCAAACATGTCGAAAGGCTGGATCACCGAAGAAGAGGCTGCCAAAGGCCGCGCCATCATGGCAGAGGTTTCAGAGCAGAAACGCGCCAACCTCCCCGAGGCTATGATTGAAAACATCGCAATCGGCCGCGTAAACAAATTCTGCAAAGAATCTTGCCTCATGGATCAGGAATTCATCAACGACGCCAAAATGACTATCGCACAATACCTCGAAAGCACCGCCAAAGGTCTCGTAGCAACAGCATTCAAACGCGTAAACCTCAATCAGGACTAATCCGCACCACGCGGTCATATACCACCAAAAGAGCCTTGCGAAATCTATCGCAAGGCTCTTTTCTCTTTATAATACATACACAAAACGCATAAAATCCACATATACACACCCAAATGACAATTTTACGCATAAAAACAAATCAAAATGTTTGATTTATTTAAAATTTTGAATAATTTTGCGATATACCACTACTGACGTTTCAACCAATCGCGACATTGAAACCTCTGTCAATGTCCGCACTTAACCATCAATATCCACATTTATGAAGAAATCTCTACTATTGACAATGGCAGTAGCAGGCTCTCTGATTGCCGGCGCAGCCAACCCCGACATCCGTTTCGCATCACGGACTCAAGGCGGACTCAAGGAAATCAACCGACAGCACCACGCCGTCACAGCCCGCACACAACCGCTTAAAGCGGCACGCGTGGCCGCCGAAGCTCCGGAAAACGCAGTAGAGGTCCCTTTCACCCACGATCTCGGCAAAGCAGGGACTGAAGTAAAGAATTACACAAATATCAACGTCAATGACGATAACCGCAAATGGCAATACGGCACTGTCAGCGGCTATGCTGCCTGCATGGTGCCCAACGCCGACAATATCGATCAAAACGACGACTGGCTGTTCACCGTGCCAATACATCTGGTTCCCGGCGAATATGTGGTATCGTTTGAGGTAGGCATGATGGGCAGCGGAGCGACAGCCGTCGAGATGAATGTCGCCCTCGGCACCGCACCGACCGTTGAGGCGGCAACCTCCGTTATATGCCCCGCCACTCAGTATACTGAAAAAAACTTGACAAAATACGAGCACAACTGTAACATTACAGAAGAGGGCTACTACTACCTCGGATTTCATTGCACCACAACAAAGGCAATGAAAGGCACTCTCAAACTCGCCAATGTCGGCATGCGCGCAGGCCATGTCGAGCCACCCGTCGTCGTCGACCCGCCTGCCGCAGGACAACTGTCATGGACTCTCGCCCCCAAAGGCGAACTCAAAGCCACGATTCAATACACCGCCCCGACCCACACCAAAGCCGGCGAAGCTCTTACAGAAATAACAAAAGTTGAAATCACCTCACGCTGGGGTGTCGACAAATTCGTCTATGAGGATGTCACTCCCGGACAGGTCATCACAATCAACGATGTCGAAATGTACCAAGGCATCAACAACCGCTTCTCAGGCGTAGCCTATCTGGGCGACGTCGCCGGAGAAATGGTCGAATATAAATCCATCTGGTGCGGTATTGACACACCTCTTGCGCCTGAAAACGTAAGACTCTCTGTCAACCCCGACTACACGACAGCCACACTCAGCTGGGACGCCGTGCCTGAAATCGGCGAGCACGGCGGATATGTCGACCCCACACAGGTCACTTACTATATTTTCGACGCTTTCGGCACATATTACGATGAAGCCATCGGCACCACACAGGCCACCTCTTGCACCCTCGGATACAACGACACCGAAGGTCAGGACTTCTACGCCTATCAGGTGACAGCCGGATTCGGCGAACTGTATTCGCTCGACGGCGTATCCAACATCATAACTGCCGGCACACCCGACGCTCTTCCCAAAACCGAATCGTTCGGACAGGGCTATTTTGAAGATATGTGGCTCGGCAACTCGGTCGTGAAAGGCAACATGCAATACGGCACCATCACCGACGATTATTTCGCATCGCTCGTCGACCCCGATGACCCCGACGGCCTCCGGCCTCTCGCCTCTCACGACGGTGACGGCGGCTTCTACTTCTGGATGCCGATTGACAAAGATGTGGCCTACGGACTCATATCGACACGCGCCGATATATCCAAGGCCTCAAGCCCCGTGCTCGAATTCTGGTATCAGGGGCAAGGCAGCATCATCGAGGTGTATGCCGGTCATGAAATCGACGAGATGAACCAAATCTCATCAATCGACCTCAAGGAAAACCCCACCGACGACTGGACTCAGGCCCGCATACCCCTTGACACATTCAAACCGATGGGCGCAGTGATGTTCGAACTGCGCTTCGTAGCCGCCCACAACGACGACGAGCACATGTGGAGCATACCGGTCGACAACATCCGCATCCGCAACCTCGACGAGACCGACGTGCGCATCGTCACCTTCGAAGGCACACAAAAAGCAAAGCCCGGCGACAGCATCAGCTTCACCGCTCATATCGAAAACCTCGGCACCACTGCCGCTTCGCCCGTTGCCGTATGGACCGCTGACGGCAAGACCATATCAACCGAAACACTCGCGGAAATCGCGCCCAACGCGTTTGCCGACGTGACACTGTCACACAACGTGCCGTTCAACGCTCCCGAAGCGCTTGAGATAACGCTGAACATCGAGCTTGCCGGCGACGCCGTGCCTGCCGACAACAAGGCTTCTGCCAACGTTACGGTCAACCGTGCCAACTTTGCCACAGTAAATGACCTTAAGGCCTCTATCGACGGTTCTGACGTAATTCTCACATGGAGCCATCCCGAAATCGGAGAAGCTCTCCCGGCTACAGTAACCGAAGATTTCGAAAGCGAGCAATACACCCCCATGTCGATAAGCGGAGCCGGAGCATGGACTGTCTATGACGGCGACGGAAACAAGACCTACAACATCTTCCGCGAGCTATACAATCCCTTCCAGACTCAGCCTATCGCATTCCAGCTCTTCGACAATATCGCAGCCAACGTCCCCGCGCAATATGCCGCCGACGCTGAGGCATACAGCGGACAGCGCTTCATGCTGGCACCAAGCTCTCAGAGCGCTGACAACGACAACTGGCTGATATCACCCGAGCTATCGGGCAATGCCCAGACAGTCACCTTCATGGCAAAAGGCTATACCGTCGCCTGGCCCGAGACATTCGAGATTTACTGTTCAACCACCGACAACGCCCCCTCGAGTTTCACCGACAGGATTGACTCTGTCACCGGCTTCACCAGCGATGGCATCGTTCCCGAAGAATGGACCCAGTTTACAGTCACACTCCCTGCCGGAGCAAAATATTTCGCGATACGACACAACACTTACGACACTTTGGCTCTCTTTATCGACGACGTGACATACGAAGCAGCTCCGTCACAGCCCGACGACCTCGCCATAATCGGCTACCACATATTCCGCAACGGCGAACCCGTCACCACCAAACTCCATGACGGCGTAGTCTACACCGACTCACCCCTGACTTCGGAATATCCCGACGGAGACTATGAATTCAGCTACACCGTAGTGCCCGTCTACAACCACGGAGCAGTGGCACAGAGCAACATCGCCACCATCGTATTGACACAATCAGGCATAGATGAAATCACATCTGAAACCGACGCGCCTGCCGTATGGTACAATATGCAGGGCATGCGCGTCAACGGCTCTGCCCTCACTCCCGGCGTATATGTCCGTGTCAAAGGCAACCGCGCCGACAAAATCACAGTGAAATAAAACACTGCGCACCAAAGCGCAATATAACTACGACAAATCCCCCCGGAAGCCATGACTTCCGGGGGGATTGCTTTTATTTGATTGTGAAATCTTTATTTTTCTACTGCTTATTCAGCGGGAACAAAGATTACGATACGGTTCCAGTCATTCGACTTGTAGACCTGAGTGTCGCTGCCTTCTGCCTGCATTGAAAGACGAGCCTTGTCAATGCCGTAAGTCTTGGTGAGCAGGTCATACACTGCCTGTGCGCGGCGCTGTGAGAGATCCATGTTGTAGGATGCGGTGCCGGTGTCCTTGTCAGCATAGCCGCAGATGATTACATTGACAGTCGGATTGGCCTTGAGATATTCTGCCACGTTGTAGACATTGACCATTTCCTCGTCTGACACCTTGGCTGAATTGATAGTGAAGCGTACGGTAGTCAACAGCGGACCGTTTACGATAGTCTGTGACTCGACAACCTGTGCCTCGGGGCAGGGAAGCTGTGCTTCTGCGGCTGCAAGCGCTGTTGATGTGGCAGCGAGGTCACCGCGGAGTGAGTTGATCTGACCGTTGAGCGAATTGATGTAGGCCTGATCCTTACAGGGATTGTAGGTCTTGAAGTTAGATCCGCCGATATTGATATTGAAACCGCCGATGGCTGTGATGTCAACGTCAACGGGATCGCCGAAAGCTGCAAGGTTGAAGTTGTCGCCGTAGAATGACGCACGGCCTTCAAGGAAGAAGTCTACATAGTCACACAGACGGAAGCGGAGCTGGATACCGGCCGATACAGGAAGTGTCCATGCATTGTGTTTCAGTCGCATGCCCTCTTTATAGATGACTGACTTGTCGGCCTTGAAATCCCATGTGAAGGTTCCGCCGAGACCTACGAAAGGCACGATTGATACCGGACGTTTGGGATTTGCACCGGCGATTGAGTTACACATATCCCACATAAGGTCAAAGTTGGCGTTTGCCATTTTGGCTTTAGAGAACACCACGTTGTCCCAGTGGATTGAACCGTAGTACATCGAGATTCTCCATCCTAAGTAAGGAGACATCCATTTGCCGAAACCGAGATTGTAAGTAGCTGTGAAATGGTGTTTCGGATCACCGTTCTCTTTCGCATATTCAACAAAAGGAACATTTACACCGGCACCGAGCTGAATGAACCAATTGTCGTGCCAGGTAGAATAATAATTGTCTTTGCAATCGACATCGTCAGCGGGAACCGCATACACACTTTCTTCCTCTACTACGACTGCATCCTGTGCATTGGCGCTATTGGTTGCAAATCCTAAGCAACCCAGACCTGCCATGACTAAAAGTAGATTCTTTTTCATTTTAGTAAATTTTAATTCGTGTAAATTAATTCTATCTCATAAAAATTATTAGTTGAGGACGAAACACACTTCATATATCATTTCGTTGGGTTTTCCTCGGTTATTTTCGGGTTTGGAATTATAACATTGCGCCTGAAAATAATGTTCGATAACATTTTTTATTTTTGCTTTAACAGTGCCGCAAAAAGCATTACCTCCGCCCGATATAACCCGCAAAACAACTACAAATCAACACATTGACACAACTCATGCCACCCTCCATTTTTAACATTTCGCACAATCGCGCCGTCACCGCGGCTCATACCGCCCGGGCATACCGCATGCAATTGTCAGTTTATCATTATTTTTTTGTTATCTTTGTGATATAATGTCGCGGACAACAATATGATGACAAAACCACCAATGAACAGCATTGCCGTAATAGCAGGAGCAGGACCCGCAGGACTCACAGCAGCCTACGAGTTGTTGAAACGCACAAAAGGCCGCATAATTCCGGTTGTATATGAACAATCGGAAGAAATCGGCGGCATATCACGCACCGTCAACCATAATGGCAACCGGATCGATATCGGAGGCCACCGCTTCTTCAGCAAAGACGAAAACATCATGCAGTGGTGGCGCGACATAACACCGATGCAGGGAGCGCCGGCAATCGACGACCGAATTCTCGGCAAAGAAAGAGCCCTCGCCGACAACGGTCCGGATCCCGACAATGACGACCGCGTCATGCTCTCACGCGACCGAGTCAGCCGCATATTCTATCTCCGCAAATTTTTCGACTATCCCATATCACTGAAATGGCGCACATTCGCCAACATGGGCTTCGGACGCACGCTCAAAGCAGGCTTCGGATATATCAGTTCCACACTCCGCCGCCGCAAGGAGCATTCTCTCGAAGATTTCTATATCAACCGGTTTGGCCGGCCTCTCTACTCGATGTTTTTCGAAGACTACACCGAAAAGGTATGGGGTCTCCACCCCTCACGTCTCGGAGCCGACTGGGGCTCGCAGAGAGTCAAAGGTCTGTCGCTGTCAGGCATACTCAAAGACATGCTGACACGACCCTTCCGCTCCGACAGCTCTAAAGTGGAGACATCACTCATCGAGCAGTTCGTATATCCGAAATACGGCCCCGGTCAGCTCTGGGAATATGTGGCCGGCGACATCGACACTCTCGCCGGACACAAAGCCGTAATCACCGGTAAAAAAGTCACGTCGGTCAATATCGGCCCCGGCAACAGAGTGGTATCGGTCGACATCACGGATTGCGGCGGCAACGTAACCACAGTTGCGTGCGACTTCTTCATATCAACAATGCCGCTCGCCGAACTCATTCCCGCGCTCAAAGGCATAGACATTCCCGCCGAAGTGATGGAAACAGCCACAACCCTTCCATATCGTGACTTCATCACCGTCGGACTTCTGCTCGACAGGCTTCAGATTGTCAACGAGACCAAACTGCGCACCTACGCCGGCCGAGTGCCCGACACATGGATCTACATACAGGAACGCGACGTCCGCATCGGCCGCCTCCAGATATTCAACAACTGGTCGCCCTACATGGTGAAAGATTACGAAAACACCGTGTGGATCGGCCTCGAATATTTCTGCACCGAAGGCGACGACCTGTGGCAGATGCCCCGGAACAAATTCATCGAAATGGCGATAGCCGAACTCGAGCATATCGGCATAATAAAGGCCGAAGGTGTCATGGACTCCGTTCAGATCAAAGTCCGCAAGGCATATCCCGCCTACCACGGCAGCTACTACAGTCTCGACAAAGTGCGCGCTTTCCTCGACACAATCCCCAACCTCTACTGCATCGGACGCAACGGACAGCACCGCTACAACAACATGGACCACTCCATGCTCACCGCCATGGAATGCGTCGGCAACATCATAAACGGCGTTGACACAAAAGACAACATCTGGCAAGTCAACACCGAAGGCAATTATCACGAATCCAAGTAATCATCCCACACACATTATAAACACAAAAAAGCGCAGACCCGACAGTCTGCGCTTTTTATTATTCTCTTGAATGACAGTTATCAGTCGAAAACTCCTTCGAAACTTTCCTCCACAGTCTCCTCCTCGTCATATTCACCATAATACTCACGTTCGCACAGATCCATGTCAGGGAACGAGAAACGGCTCGACTGACTGTAAGGCAGCTTCGGGTCATCATAAACCTTACGTATATACTTGCCGTAGATCGGAAGCGCCATCGATGCTCCCTGACCGTTAGCCATAGTGTTGAAGTGGATATAGCGCTCGTCGCCGCCTACCCACACTCCCGACACAAGCTCAGGCGTGAAAGCCATAAACCAGCCGTCGGAATTGGAGTTGGTCGTACCGGTCTTGCCTCCCATCTGCGCGGTAAGATTATATGGAGCGCGGCGCAGACGGTTACCTGTACCGGAGTCGACCACATTAAGCAGTATCGACAATATCTTGTAATATCCTTTTTCTGAAAGCACCTGATTCTGTTTTGAATGAAACTCGCTGATCACATTGCCGTTTGAATCCGCTATGGCAGTCACAAACATAGGCTCCACATGCAGACCCTTGTTGGCAAACGCCGTATATGCTCCCACCATCTCGCGCACCGACACATCACACGGCCCGAGACACAGCGCAAGCACAGGGTCAATCTTGTTCGTGATGCCGAAATTATGCATATATCTCACGAGAGTGGCCGGCTTCAACGCCGCCATAAGACGCGCCGATATCCAGTTGTTGGAGTTTGTAAGAGCCCAGCGCAGCGTCACCATCTCGCCGACATGCGACGACCCGGAGTTACGCGGCGACCACGGACGGCCCACCTCGTCATATATCGTGGGCTGCTCGTTAAGGAACTCATCGCACGGCGTATAACCCTCATCCATCGCGTATGCATAAAGGAACGGCTTGATTGTCGAACCCACCTGACGACGACCCGTCGACACCATGTCATACTGGAAGAAATTGAAATCCGGACCGCCGACGTAAGCCTTCACGTGTCCTGACACAGGCTCCATCGACATAAAGCCGGTGCGGAGTATATGCTTGTGATAGAGCACCGAGTCACGTGGCGACATAATCGTATCCTTATACCCCTTGTCATTGTCGTAGGTGAACACCGTCATCGGTATCGGAGTGTTGAATTCCTTGTCAATCTGCTCCTGTGTGGCATGATTGAGACGGAGTATGCGCATGCGCTCCGTATCCTTCATCGCCTTCTCTATAAGTTTGTCAAGCTGCGACTGCGACAGTTCCGACCGGTTGGTAGTATACGGCGCGCCTTTAACCCCTTTCTTCTCCCTGAAGAAACGCTGCTGCAAATCCGACATGTGGTCATGCACTGCCTCCTCGGCATATTTCTGCATGCGGGAGTCAATTGTGGTGTATATGCGCAATCCGTCGGTATAAAGATTATACTTCGACCCGTCGGGCTTCGGATTTTTCTCTACCCAGCCAAACAGCGGATTATTGACCCACGCAATAGAGTCATCGACAAATTTCTGCTGCTCCCACGCCGCATAATTCGATCGCACCGGCAGCTTCGCCGTCATTATTCTGCGTAACTCCTCACGGAAATACGGAGCTATACCGGTCTTGTGGTCAATGCGATGGAATTTCAGCCCCAAAGGAAGTTGCTTGAGCGAATCGGCCTGCTCCTGTGTGATTTTTTTAGCCTTAACCATCTGCTCGAACACCGTGTTGCGGCGCGCCATGGCTTTATTGGGACTGCGCACCGGATTATACAGCGACGGATTCTTCAGCATACCCACGAGCACCGCAGCCTCATGAAGTTCAAGATCCTTGGCCTCCTTGCTGAAATAGATATTGGCGGCCGAACGTATGCCCTTGGCATTATAAAGAAAGTCGAACTGATTGAGATACAGCTTTATAATCTCCTCTTTCGAATAAAAGCGCTCCAGCTTGACCGCCATCACCCACTCGTCGAGCTTCTGACGCGCACGCGCCGACGCGCTTCGTGCCGGCCGGTCGGTATAAAGGAGCTTTGCGAGCTGCTGTGTGATGGTCGAGCCGCCGCCCGAACTCTTGTCGCCGGCAACGCCCGTCTTGAACACTACTCGCAGCAACGCTCTGATATCAACACCCGAATGCTCCGTAAAGCGGGAGTCTTCCGTGGCAATCAACGCATCGATCAGGCACGGCGCGATATCCTCATAATCGGCATACATTCGGTTGCTGTTGCTGTTGTAGAAACGCCCCATCTCCTCGCCGTCAGCCGAATAGATGACCGTGGCATATTGGTCGATAGGATTTTTCAGATCATCGATATCCGGCATATCGCCGATAAGATTATTGTAAGACAACAGGAAAAATCCGAGCGACAGCACCGTAATGAGACCGAACACCGACCACATCGTCGCTATCACGATACGGTTTATCTTACGCCTGCGCGGTGTCTTGCCATACTTGTCTCTCTCCTTTCCCGGAGTATTGTCGTTTCCGCCTCCGCCAGTGCTATGAAACGGAGTGTCATCGTCCAGTATCTTTATCAAATCTTCACTCATAATCTATTCTTGTCAAAACATCCTCTAAGCTCTGAGGTTCAAAAATGCCACGTCTCTCCGATACTCATTTTTTTTCCAAGACATACAGCGGACGCAGCCACGGCATATCCCTCTCAGACCGGTTATGAAAATTGGTTCTCGGCAGTCACATATCCCCGGACAGGCCGGAAAATACGTCTTTAATTTACAAAGATATATATTTTTCGCCAATGGCGATTAGTCATGTTATATAATAATTACTAATTTTGCAACAAAAATGTGACCGATGACTTCCACGTTTAATACAATGCAGACCCTCAAACGCCGTTTCTTCGCCATGCGCAACGGCCTTCTTGCCGACCAGATGCGACGTGCCGGCTCCAACTTCCGCATCATTTTCGGCCTGAATATCATTCAGTTAAACGAGATAGCGGCCGACTACGGACACAACCCCGCTCTCGCCTCCGCCCTGTGGGACAACACTACCACACGCGAAAGCATGCTGCTCGCCCCAATGCTGTGGCGACACGACGATTTTGACCTCGACAGCGCTCTCAGACTGTGCGCTTCCGTCACCGACCCGGAAGTCGCCGATATCGTATGCCACCGCCTGCTCAAAATGCGTCCCGACGCCGACGCCATCATCGACAGCCTCGCTTCCGACAGCGCCCCGCTGATGCGATACACCGCAATGCGGCTCGCCCTGCCTCTGATAGGCAACAGAATCACTCCTGAAAAAGCGCTCGAAATCGCAGCCGCAGAGATTGAAACAAAAAATCCATTGACTCTCTCTCTGGCGACAATGCTCAGATCCGAAGCCGAATTCTTCCTCGAGGAGCCGGATTAATCACACCCTGGCTCTCGTCATGTAGTCACCGAACCACACCCCGCCGATTATAAGCACACACCCCACGCAACCCATCAGCGTCAACGGGTCGTCAGGCAATATGATTGCCGACACTATCATAGTCATGACCGGCTGGAAATAGAGATAGTTAGACGCCTTTATTGCCCCGAGCCGCTTCACCGTCAGCGACCATATCACGTATGCCAATACCGACGCCGTCAGACTCAGGAACAGCAGATTTAACAGCACCACAGGCTCACCGAGCGCCGACAACGGCGCTGTCTCCGGCTCAAATGCGAGAAACGGCAATGCCGTCAGCAGCCCGTAGAAAAATGTCTTGCGCGTAATGAACAGGGCAGAATAATTGGCGTTGACCTTGCGCAGCACTATGCTGTAGATAGCCCACGAAAACGCCGCCGACAACGCCAGCAAATCGCCCAGAGGCATCACCTCAAGATGAAATCCCGACTTGAATATTATGCATCCCACACCTGTTATCGCGATAATCGATCCCACATACACCCATAATCCCGGGCGCTCATTCTTATATATCGCTCCGATAAGCAGCGTCGTAAGCAACGGCGACAGCGTCGTAAGCAACGAAACGTTAGACGTCAGCGTATAATTCAACGCCGTATTCTCCGCAATAAAATAAATCGACCCGCCGCAAAGTCCGCACACGGCAAACAGCAGTTCGTCAACCAACGAATTTGACCACAGTTTCTTATGGCACACCGCAAGTATCATCAGATACGCCACTAAAAAACGGTACAGATATATCTCCACCGCATGCAGCCCCGCATCGAGAAGCACCTTTGTCGATACAAACGACGCCCCCCACACTGCTATCACGGAAATTGCCGCTATGTGATATAGTAATGCCGACTTACGTTCTCCTGCTGATGTTGATTGTGCCATATTGAAATATATGCTCGTGGTTAACCGGTCTGCCGGCAACATCTGCATGGTTTTCAGATGTCACGCGGCTGTTATATATCCCAAAATTAGATATTTTTAGCCAACCCGCAAAACCATACTCTAAAAAAAATTGTATATTTAATATACCGAAGCTACTCTCTTTGCATTATTATTCAGAGATCTATTTATCAAAAAGCATACAATAACTGCAAAAAAAGAATAAAATGTAGCTTATTATAACTTTGTTTTATACCTTTGCAAAAATTTTGACAAATATTTACTAAATTTTTAACACAATGAAAATTTTCAGATTTACAGCAGCAATAGCTCTCGCAGGCTGCATGCTCGTCCAGGTCGGATGCTCTTCAATGACTAACACCGGTAAAGGTGCATTGATTGGCGGCGGTGGCGGTGCCGGTGTCGGCGCTGCTCTCGGTGCTATTATAGGTGGCGGCAAAGGTGCCGCTATCGGTGCAGGAATCGGTGCCGCTGTCGGCACAGGGGCAGGCGCTCTCATCGGCAACAAGATGGACAAACAGCAGAAACAGCTTGAAAAGGAACTCGCCGACAAAGCAAAAGTCGAAGAGACCACCGACCAGAACGGTCTGCGTGCCATCAAGGTGACCTTCAACGGCGGCATTCTGTTCCCCACCAACGGCACAACGCTCAGCGCGTCGGCCAAGACCGAACTGTCACGCTTCGCACAGTCACTCATCGGCAACCCCGACACCAACGTACAGATCTACGGATTCACCGACGACACCGGCACAATGGCAGTCAACCAGCGTGTAGCTACAGGCCGTGCCGACGCCGTGCTCACCTACCTCCTCAACTCAGGAGTAGCAGCCAACCGTCTTTACGCACAGGCACTCCCAATGCAGGACTACATCGCCTCCAACGCCACAGCTGAAGGCCGCGCCCAAAACCGCCGCGTCGAAATCTACATCACAGCCAACCAGGCCATGATCGACAAAGCCAACGCCGGCACCCTCAAGTAATCACCCTCCCGGTCACCCATCTGCGGCTGACCGGACTGCAATAAAAACGGCATCTCCGCCGACCTCGCATGAGGCACAGCGGAGATGCCGTTTTTTTATAAGTAAAACGTAAAAATCACTTCAGGCGCTCGCGCGTGTCATGCAGAAACTTCCCCATAGCCGCACTGTCGCGGCTGGCGACAATCTCCTGCAATTGAGAGAGCTTCTCCTGTATCTTCGACAACTGCGCCGGCGTGTTAGGGTTAAACAGTATCTCGCTCAGAAGATAGTCATCCTCCGACATCAGACCCCGCGCTATAGCCATGTGGCGCTTGAACGTCGTGCCCGGAGCATCCTGATGCTCCATCACTCCCGCAAACACCAACGTCGACGCAAACGGTATCGACAGCGAATAGGCTATCGTCAGGTCATGCTCCTCAAATGTGTACTCCTCGATATGCAGATGCAGCGAGTTGTAAAGGTCTCGGAAAAAAGTCTTACCCAGATGGTCACTCTCACTTATGATGATCGCATTCTCGTCGGCCAGATTGCTCAACGACGCGAATGTCGGGCCAAACATCGGGTGGGTCGACACAAACGGATGCCCGCAATTGGCATAAAACTCCGGCAAGCCCGTCTTTACCGATGCTATGTCACTAAGTATCGCCCCCTTGGGCAAAGCGGACATCACCGCTTCAAATGCCGGAAGCGTATATTTCACCGTCGCCGCATTGATCACCATTTCCGGCTCAAACGCCTTGATTTCGTCAAGAGTCGTGAAACGCAGCACATTAAAAGTGAAACGCAGCCTCTCGGCATCGACATCATAGATTGCCACCTGATGGTCGCGCGAAAGCACATCGGAGAAAAACGAGCCCATCTTGCCCGCTCCAAGTATAAGTATCTTCATCGCCTCTTTCGGTTATCGACGGTTGAATATATCAATCTGCTGGCGCACCGACTCTTCATGTATCGCCGATAGTACCGACGTCATGAATTCGGCCGACATACCCATCTCCACGGCAAGTTTCACCCTCGACTTCATTATCGAGTCGTAGCGGCCGGCCTGAAGCACAGGAATGCGGTGCTCTTTCTTATATTGGCCGATTTCACGCGACACCCGCATACGCTTGTTAAGACTCTCGAGTATCTCGTTGTCTATCTGGTCGATCTGCTGGCGCAGCAGCGTAAGGCTCTCTGTCGATGTCTTGGCATCCCGTATCACAAGCGTGTTGAGAATGAAATTCAACACATCCGGACTCACCTGCTGAGCCTTGTCACTCCACGCACAGTCAGGCTCGCAATGGCTCTCCACGATAAGTCCGTCAAAGCCCATGTCAAGAGCCTGCTGCGAAAGCGGAGCCACAAGCTCGCGCTTGCCCCCGATATGCGACGGGTCGCAGACTATGGGTATATTCGGCAGACGGCGCCGAAGCTCGATAGGTATATGCCACTGCGGCAGGTTGCGGTAGAGATGCTTTCCGTAGGCGCTGAAGCCGCGGTGTATAGCTCCAATGCGGCGTATTCCCGCATTGTAAAGGCGCTCCATTGCTCCGATCCAAAGCTCCAGGTCAGGATTGACCGGATTTTTCACAAGCACAGGCACATCAGCGCCCGCATCGGCAAGCGCATCGGCTATCTCCTGCATCGCAAACGGATTGGCCGACGTGCGCGCACCTATCCACAGCAAGTCGACTCCCGCCGCAAGCGCGGCCTCGACATGCTGGCGAGTAGCCACCTCGGTCGACGTATACATCCCCGTCTCTGCCTTTACCTCCTTGAGCCACTCAAGCCCCTCGGCACCCACACCTTCGAAGCCCCCTGGCTTAGTGCGGGGTTTCCATATTCCCGCGCGGAATATCTTTACCCCGTTGGCTGCAAGCTGACGCGCCGTGTCAAGCACCTGTTCGCGCGTCTCCGCCGAACACGGACCGGCTATCACCATCGGTGCGTTGGCATCCACTCCTTCAAAAACTATCGGTTGTAAATCTGTCATTGTCATATCATAGTTATTTCGTTTTGTCATTCATTTTTATAATCCGCGCAAGCGCCTCTCTCATGCGCTCCGCCGGTGTGCAGAGCGACACTCTGACATACCGCTCTCCTTTCGACCCGAAGATAAATCCCGGAGTTATAAACACTCTCGCATCGTCAAGCACCCGGTCGGCAAGTGCCTCGCCCGACGCTTCCGCATCCGACACCTTTCCCCAGAGAAACAGGCCCTGCTGCGTGGCGTCATAACTGCATCCGAGCGCGTCCATTATCTCCTCGGCAACCTTCCGGCGCTCGCCATACACCGCATTTACCTCGGCATACCAATCGTCGCCAAGTCCGAGCGCCTTGACCGCCGCAAGCATCACCGGCTTGAACTGGCCTGAGTCGATATTCGACTTTACCTTGAGCACCCAGCTGATAAACGTAGCGTTCGACGCGGCCATGCCCAGACGCCATCCCGCCATATTGTGGCTTTTGCTCAGCGAGTTCATCTCAATCACCACATCCTTCGCGCCCTCTATCGAAAGCATCGACTGCGGATTGTCATTGAGTATGAAACTGTAGGGATTGTCATTGACAATCACTATGCCGTGACGCCGCCCGAAATCCACAAGACGCTCATAAAGCGCCTTTGACGCACGCGCCCCCGTGGGCATGTTCGGATAATTGACCCACATCAGCTTCACCCCCGACAGATCACTCTTCTCCAGCGCCTCGAAATCAGGCTCCCAGCCGTTATTTTCGTCGAGCTCATAGCTGACGATACGCGCCCCCACAAGTTTGCTCACCGACGAATACGTCGGATAACCGGGATTGGGCACAAGCACCCCGTCGCCCGGATTGAGAAATGCAAGCGACACATGCAGCACACCCTCCTTCGAGCCTATCAGAGGCAGTATCTCGCTGTCGGGATTGAGCTCCACACCATAATATCTTTTATACCAGTCGGCATATCCCTTGCGAAGCGCCGGAATACCGGTATAGGGCTGATAGGAATGGTTGCCCGCATCGCCGGCCTCGCGTGCAAGTGTCTCTGTAACTTCGGCATGCGGCGCACGGTCAGGGCCGCCTATTCCCAGCGATATTATGTCGGCGCCTGCCGCATTGAGCGCTGCAACCTCCTTAAGTTTGCGCGAGAAATAATATTCTTCGATGGCATCGACTCGCGATGCCGGTCTTATATTGTCCGGGTTCATATCTGTAATAATCATAAGTCTGTGTCACAATGGGCATATTCGCCAAGTATCTTGAAATCATTTGTCAGCGGGCGGGCTGCATCGATTGCCTGACGGTAACGGGTATAATTGTCAAACGTCAGGTCGACATAAAAGCGATACTCCCACTCGCGGCCGAGTATCGGCAACGACTGTATCTTCGACAGGTTCATGTCATAAAACGAAAATATCGTCAGCACCTTCGACAGCGCCCCGTTCGTATGCGGAAGCGTAAACACCACCGACGCCTTGTCAACAGGCCGGCGCAACGACGCCTCCTCGGCCTGGAGCGGATCGGCAAGTATCAGAAACCGCGTGAAATTACGCTTGTTCGTCTCTATGCCGCGCTCAAGGATATTCAATCCGTAAAGCTCTGCCGCATATTCGCCGCACACCGCCGCGTGACCCGTCAGATTGCCTTCCGCTATCTCACGCGCCGACCCTGCCGTGTCAAACTTCTCTATCTTCTTCAGATTAGGGTGACGGCGCAGATAATTCTCACACTGCATCAGCGCTATCGGGTGAGAGTTCACCTCCGTAAGCTCCGATATCTCCTGACCGGGCAACGCGGCAAGCACATGCGATATCCGCATCTTCTGCTCGCCGATGATGCGCAGATTGCTCTGACGCAGCAGTTCATGATTCTGGAGCAGCGAACCCGCTATCGTATTCTCTATCGCAAGTATTCCATACATCGACGCGTCCGACGCAAGCACGTCAAACATGTCGTTGAACGTATCACACGCCACGGTCTCGATATCCTCGCCCGAGAAATAAATCCTCGCAGCGGCATCATGATAGCACCCTGCCACCCCCTGTATCGTTACTCTTCGCTTCATATATCAGTAAATAAAAAATCCCGCCTTTTACAACGGGATTTTATATCTGGTTAATCATCTAAACGTCAAATTAAGCTATATGCCATAAAATCCCTGTTTTTATCTTTTGTCAAAATAAAAATAAAAAAAAGAATAATATGAGCTAAATCGAGTCATTATTTTGTCAATTGTTGTCTTTTGATGTTGCAAAGTTAGCTATTTGTTTTTAATTGACAACTTTTTTATTACATTTTTTCACCCGAAACCCCTTTATTTTGAAAATTTAATCATCTTTTCTTCCTTTTTTATACTCCATTATGCCACATTGCTGTTGATTTTATCCTGCCCAAGCATTATATTTGTAATCAAGCAACCGCAATTATCATGAAACTCAGCATACGCAACCTCAACATAGTCCGGCAGGCCGACATAACCGTCAACGGTCTCGCTGTCATTGCAGGCGAAAACGGCACCGGCAAAAGCACCATAGGCAAGACTCTCTTCGCCACTCTCAAAGCCATCGCCGCAGCGCGCGGAAACTCTTCAGCCACGCGCGACAACGCCATAGCCGACCTCGCTGACCCCATCTTCAGCCGCCTATTCAGGTTACGCCTTTCCGACGACGGCCATAAGATCGAATCAGCATTTCCCGCCTCCCGCTCCACATTCATCAGCGAGATATCATCTCTAACCTCTGCCGACGACGTTGACCGATACTTCACTCCGGTTCTCGAAGCCGTGACCGACACTTCCCTGCGTCACCTGCTCGAGTCTGACATCAACGCGCTTTCATCATATATCGCCATGCCGGCCGACTCCGGCGCCACAATCGCCTCGGCTCTCGACAGCATGCTGCGAAGCGAGTTTCTCAGCAATATATCCTCAGGGAGCGCAGGCTACCCTGAAGTCTCGCTCACTGACCCGGCATCCGACTCATCGCTGTCTTACACAATAAGCCACTGCGAAGCATCCATAACCCGCCACTCCGCACACTCCGCCTTCCGCGACGCCACCTACATCGAGTCACCGCTCTACCTCCACCTGCTCGACATCCTCGGCAAAGTATCCGGAGCCCGCATATTCGGCGACCCCGACTCTCCCGCCTCCCTGCTCCTTCCCGCACATGTGGCCGATATCGTCGAAAAAATCGAACTGCTCCGCTACACCGCCGACATGCGCGCCCCTCGCTCGCCGCAACTGTCCTCCACTCTGTCACAGATTGCCGGAGGCGAATTCTTCTACGACTCCGCACGCCACGCCATCATGTTCCGTCAGGGCGACAACGACATAGTGCCGCTCAACGTCGCATCCGGTGTCAAAAGCCTCGGGCTCCTGCAGATTCTCCTCGACAACAAAATCGTCGCACCCGACCGGCCCCTCATCTGGGACGAACCTGAAAACCACCTCCACCCGTCATGGCAGATACGCCTTGCGCAGTTTCTCGTCATACTCGCCGCACAAGGCATCCCGGTAATCGTTTCCACCCACTCCCCCTACTTCATACAAGGAATACGCCATTTCGCCGTAAAACTCCGCGCAGAGCAATTCGTCGACTTCTACCTCACCGAAATGGACGGCACTTCATCCATAACACAATGCGTAAACGACGACCTCAACCGCATATTCATAAAACTCGCAGCACCGCTCAACGAAATAATGGACCTCTCCGACTGACACACCCAGCCCCCTCAACTACAATAGCAACCTCAAAGCCCCAAATTGCGAATCATGAATTATGAATTAAAAAAATGACCGTCCGGGAACTATTCAAAAAACTGCGCACGCAACACCGTGCCCTCGTCGGCCCCCTCTGCCGGCTCCACTCACTGTGCCAGACAGCCGACTACTGCACACAACCCGCCAAAACCCCGGTAATCAACTTCGACAGAATAAAAGAAATCTATTGCCGGAAAAAAGGCATAATACACATGCCCCCCTCTGTCGACGCCATAACCATATCACACTCCGGACACACATTCTGCTTCATCGAACTCAAAAGCTGGGTCAAATACCTCGCCTACACCAAAAACGTCGACGCCGAAGCCATCGACCGACAGGTTCACAGATACCACTTCCGCGAAAAACTACAGGCAAGCATGCAGATATGCACCGAAATGTCCGACCCCGACTTCTTCAGCGTCAACGACTTCGCCTATCTCATAGTCACCGACGCCGACGCACAGCTGCGCACCGACGCCGCACAGAGCTTCGCAATGGCCATGTTCTCACTCGCCGAAACATCATCACGCCGATGGCGACCGGAATGCATAGCCGCAACCGACCGCGCCATCTCCAAATTCCGCGGCATAAACGTACGCCACATATCCTGCCAAAACCTCGACAAAACCCTCTCAACCCTCTGACACAAAAAAAAACACACCCACCTCAACTACAAACGTACAACCGTCCGCATCCCATTCCTTAACGACCTTAACGATTTTAACGACCTTTCCCTCACATTTCGCCGCCCCACAGAGAGCCGGAGGCTCGTGCACATGATTAACCGTGGTTCCCAGACCGCGGAGCGGGCGCATCACCCAAACCCGTATAAACAAAAAAAATCCGAAAACTCCTCTCACGAGGAAAATCGGATTAAAGCCAAAAGGCAGGATTTGTGATTAAAATGTTGTTTGCAACATCAAACTAAGATTATATCATACTTACATTTCCTTTTCATCATCTATTTCCCGCTTCAACAACGCTTCACAGCGGCATCTCCACAAGATTTCGCACTTCTTAAAATGCGAGCAATAGATTTAGACCACAAATGTATGCACATTTTATGACATATCCAAATTTTATACCTCTTTTTTTACATTATTTTTAAAATAAACCTTAATATCGCATTTATATTCGTCGTTTCCCAAGCTCTATCACTTCCAGATCACGCATCTCACCACCGTCTATCGTAAGCTTCACAAGCGTACGCTCCTGCTGCCAGCCGTGCGTGCCTGCAGCCCCCGGATTGATATGAAGCAGACCGAGCCGACCGTCATACATCACCTTGAGTATGTGCGAATGACCGCACACCATAAGACCCGTCCGGCCATAGATAAGCGACTGCTCAACGCCAGGAGCATACTTCCCCGGATATCCTCCGATATGACGCAGATGCACACGCACACCCTCTACCTCAAACACCTCGACCTCGCGGCATGCGCGGCGCACCTCGCCGCCGTCGATATTGCCAGAGACCGCACGCACCACAGGAGCGATCTCCTGCAACCGCCTCACGATACTCATATCACCGATATCACCCGCATGCCAAATCTCGTCACAATCATTGAAATGCGTCTCATAACGTTCGTCCCAGCACGAATGCGTATCCGACAATATACCTATCCTTTTCATCTTCTTTACTAATAGAGTGTTCCAAGTAATATATTTTATGACTTTCTTATAAGTTCAAGAGCCACCGGTATCACCGTATTGCTGTCATGATCGAAACCGGCAATTCCCTCCGGCGCAAAATAGTCTATTGAAATCACATTGCGGCCACGATCGAGCTCCACAGCGATCGGCTCGGTCCGGCCATGCATCGAAGCCCAGTCCTCCGCCACGCTCCACTTCTCCGGCCCTCGCTGCGGCAACACCATTATGCCGGCCATATCTCCGTTCACATTCAGTATCCTCAGCGCATACTGCCGGTTCTTGTTTACCACTCCGAGACCGTCAAGATAACGCAGCCGTATATAATACGACCCTCCGGTCGGCGACCCGTATTCAAACGATATACGAGCATTCTTGTAGCGCGTCGACTCAACATATTTCGACGACAGCTCTTTCTTCGCCAGCACACGTCCGCCCGTAGGCGCCACTCTGCTGCACAATATCGACACACTGTCCTTCTCCGGAATATACATATAATTTTTCGACGCATACCCCGTGTATTCATTCGACACATCGGTCTCGAAACTGACCGATGTCACCGGCGCAGCATTATACAGCTCATAATGGTTACGCTCTATCAGCTCAGTCACCGCCCCGTTGAGATACACTATAAACTGACCCGACTCCTGAGAACTCACCGTAAACGTCCGCGCTCCCTCCGTCTTCACCTCCGGCGCCTGCGGCATAGCGCCCGACTGAGCCGTATTGACCCCGCCGCTTGCGTTTCCGCTGCCCGAAAGCACCACCTCTATATCATGCTTCCCCTTGATATCGGCCGGCACCTTAGCCTCTGCCGTCACCTCTCCGTCAATTGAAAATGTCGACACCACGTCACCGCGCCCCCTCACTGTCACAGTCAGTTCACTGTTACGGTATCGCAGCCCGCTTATCTTACGGTAGTCTCCCAGCGCCTCATGCACAAACGGCCTCACTCTCAGCCCGTCGACACACGGCTCGATGCCGAACACCGTCCGTAGCGTCACTCCCTGCAGCAGCCGGGCGGCATAACCGTCACTCACACTCAGCGCCACAAGATTTCCATAACTCAGCGCCCACGCCTCACTGTTGCCGGCGCGCGCCGACGCTATGGCCCACATCGACGCCGTAAGCGCCTCGCGGCGGCCGTCATGCGACAGCCCCTGGTCGGGATAAGTCAGTTGCACCCCGTTTTCATTCATCGGAGTGTTCGACACTATCCTCCTCGACATCGCATCACCGGCACATCCCGTTGCAACGGCAAGCCCCTGCGCCAGATTGTCGGCCGCCGTAACCGCCACCGCATACGGTCGCTGATACAGCGTCTGGCTCAGCATTCCCAGATTGGGTATCCACAGCCGCTTTCTTATATTGCCGGCTACATCATCTATAAAATCTTCAGAATAACTTCCCGGCAACACATCGTTGACATAACGCATACCTGCCACCCTGGCCACATTCCCCTCAAGCGTCATCATCACTGCCGCATCCGCAGCATTGCTCCACTCAGGCAACTGACACATATCCATCCCCGAAGGCACTCCGGCAAATAATCCGGCATCGCGGTCAAACACATATTTCAGATCGCAGTCTATCAGCCGCTTCAATGCCGTCGCCCGAAGTCTGGCACTCCCGGCATCATCCGTCATCAGCGACACCGTAGCCGCGGCCATACCCCACCCGGCGTCTGACATAGCTACCGGCCACCTGTACTGTCCCGATGCAATTTCCACCACCTCACCCCCGGTTATCCGGCTGTCAACGGTCGCAGAAGCTGTCTCTACATCCGTAAGCCCGTCAGCTATATAGATTTCGTATGGCGTAAACCGGTCATACACCCCCGCCTCCATCGGCGGCACACTGTTGAACAATGTTGAAATCAACCCGTCTGAGCCCTCCATCAGCAATCCCCCCGCATCATGCCCCGCACCGATCTCAATGCTGACATCATCTCCCGACATTTTGACTACGGTGTCTCCCCTCACCGCCAATGTCAGCGACGCCGACACAAAACTGTCAGGATAAACCGTATATTCGTCACATACAAACAACGCCCCCTCTATATCCGTTCTACCCCCACACGACCACAGCACCGGCATAATCGCGACGGCAGCAGCAAAAAGCATACTCCTTGCCGCTGCCGTTCCGATCTTATCCGTCACCGTCATCTTAACACTAAAGCCCCAGTTTCTTCTTTATATCCTTGGGTATAGCCGCCTTGTTGACATAGACATCCATAGTCTTGGCAAGGAAATAAGGCTCCGAAACATAGAAAAATCCGTCATACACCTGATTTGTATCCCACGAATTCTTCACCTTGTAATAACGGTTGCCGTTCTGATCTTTGGCGATACCCACGATTTCCATACCGTGGTCATCAGTCGTCTCCTGGCGGTCAAACATCTCCTGACGCGACTCCTGAGTCACCTCTATCTCGTCACACGGGCCGTCAATCTCAAACTGCTTGCCGGCTCTCTCTTTGTCTGACAGCTTCACCCAGCGGGCAAGCTCAGTCCCCTCGAGATCCGAGGCTTCAGTCGGCTTTGGCATCACGGCATAGCCCTTGACCCATTTGAATCCGCCCTCGCTAACATCGGCTGCCCATACCACACTATAACCCTTCTCGATTGACGAATCCACGATAGCCTTCATCTCTTCCATCGGCACATTGTAATACTGGCCCCACAGCCAGTTGTCGGCCACCTCAAGCACAAACGGCTCATAATACGGATGGTGCGTAAACGATGTGACTGCCACATAGTCGTCAGTGTCAAGACCCAGGCTCTTCGCATAGCTCGACGGAGTATAGCTCACACCATCCACCTCAAACGTTTCAGGCACCTTGCCCAGATACGCGTCGAGTATCGCCTCATAGCCCTTGCGCCATGCTGTCGATATACGCTTGTTCGGATTGCGGCGCACCGCATCGAGATAAGCCTTGAGCACCGCGTCAAGCTCACCGTGCACATGCTTCTCCTCGCCATATTCCAGACCCGCATACACACTCTCCGGAACAGCGCCGTAGCGCTTCCACACGTATGGCACGTCAAGCACCGAGCCTCCGGCTGAAAAATTTGTCGCGCCGTTCATCCTCACATAATTCTCCGCCTTGTCAAGATAACACTGGCGCACGGTAAACATCTCCGAAAGGTCAAGCTCCGGGCCGCCCTTGCGCAATATCTCGTCCTCAAAAAACGAAGTTCCCGCAAAACACCAGCACGTGCCGCTCTTGTTCTGATCCTTGACCGGCGTAGTTTTCAACACCTTCACATCAGTGAACACAAAGCCTCCCGTCGAGTCATTCTTCTCTTCCTTCACATCGTCGGCCGATATCGGAAACACCGCCGACAGAAGCATCATCGCACTTAAAATTTTCTTCATGGTCTGTATACTGTTTTGTTGTTTGTTTACTCCGGATTTTCATGACGCCAGCCCGTCAATGACAGCATCGCCTCATGTAACTGCATGCAAAGTTATCATTTTTTATTATTTTTTTGCGTCAAAAAGTTTCTCACTTATGATTTTTATCACATTTTTCTTACCTTTGCCTTTGACATGACACATTTCTTGCATGCACACCATTTCAATAGCAACTGATCAAGATGAATAAAATTATCCATAAACAGCATTTCTCGGAAAATGTAGTTCAGCTCATCGTTGAAGCCCCGATGATTGCACGCTCTCGCCGACCCGGACACTTCGTCATCGTCATCGCTGACGAAAAAGGCGAACGAATACCTCTCACCATCGCCGACTCCGACCCTCAGGCCGGCACAATCACCCTCGTCATACAGGCAATCGGCGACTCCACCCGCAAAATATGCGCCCTGTCGGCCGGCGACTGCCTCCACGACGTCGTCGGACCTCTCGGCCGCGCCACTCATATCGAAAACTTCGGCACCGTCGTATGCTGCGGCGGTGGCGTAGGCGTAGCCCCGCTCCTCCCGATAATCAAAGCGCTCAAACTCGCCGGCAACAAGGTAATCTCAGTGCTCGCCGCGCGCACACGCGACCTCATCATCTTACGCGACCAGGTCGCCGAATACTCCGACGAACTCATCATAATGACCGACGACGGCTCCGACGGACAAAAAGGCCTCGTAACCGACGGCGTAGAATCTGTAATACAGCGTGAACACGTCGACCTCGTTGTCACAATCGGACCCGCCGTAATGATGAAATTCGTTTCCCTCCTCACAAAAAAATACGACATCCCCACAGTCGCATCTCTCAACACCATAATGGTCGACGGAACAGGCATGTGCGGAGCATGTCGCGTGACAATCGACGGCGTCATGAAATTCGTATGCGTCGACGGCCCCGAATTCGACGCACACAAAGTCGACTTCGACGAAATGATAATGCGACTCCGCTCCTACTCCGACTGACAACAGCAACAACAAAAGCCCCCAAAAAGTCAAAACCACAAAAAGCCCCCGCAGGCCGATTGTGAATTACGAATTGTGAATTATGAATTGCAACCACTCACGCGACGCACAATGGCGTCAGCAACTACGCGACCAGATATCCGCAAAAGAGCGCACAGCAATACCCCGCGCCAAAATGCCCGAACTCGACCCAGCCTACCGCATAACATGCAACGAAGAAGTCAATCAGGGTCTCGACGCCTCACAGGCAGTCACCGAAGCCACCCGATGCCTCGACTGCCCCGACCCTCAATGCATAACCGGATGCCCCGTAGGAATTGACATTCCCGGATTTATCAAAAACATACAGCGGGGCAACTTCCGCGAAGCCGCGCTCGTGCTAAAGGAAACATCCGCACTCCCCGCCGTCTGCGGACGCGTTTGTCCACAGGAACGACAGTGCGAGTCCCGATGCATCTACCTCAAAATGAAAAAGCCCGCTGTCGCAATCGGCTACCTCGAACGCTTCGCTGCCGACGCAATGCAGCACTCCGGCGACGACGCTATCCCCGCATGTCTCCCCTCCAACGGCATGCGCGTAGCCGTAATCGGCTCCGGCCCCGCCGGACTCTCGTTCGCAGGCGACATGATTAAACTCGGCTACGACGTCACCGTCTACGAAGCCCTCCACCAGATCGGAGGCGTCCTCAAATACGGCATCCCCGAATTCCGACTCCCCAACGCCGTAGTCGACGTCGAAATAAACGCCCTCGAAAAAATGGGCGTAAAATTCGTCAAAAACTGCATCGTCGGAAAAACACTATCCTACGAAACCCTGCGCCAAAACGGCTTCGACGGCATATTCATAGCTTCAGGAGCCGGACTCCCGCGATTTATGGGCATACCCGGCGAAAACCTCATCAACATTCTCTCATCCAACGAATACCTGACCCGCATCAACCTGATGGGAGCCGGACGACCCGGATGGGCGACACCCGTGCCAAAAGGCGCCACCGTAGCCATAATCGGAGGAGGCAACACCGCAATGGACTCCGTTCGCACAGCCAAACGAATGGGAGCCTTGAGGGCAATAATCGTCTACCGCCGCAGCGAAGAAGAAATGCCCGCCCGACTCGAAGAAATCAAACACGCAAAAGAAGAAGGCGTCGAATTCCTCACACTCCATAACCCGATAGAATACATCGGCGACGACAAGGGACACGTCCGCACCATGCGCCTGCAGCGGATGCAGCTCGGAGAGCCCGACGCCTCAGGCCGACGCTCACCGGTCCCCGTCCCCGGCGACATCATCGACATCGACGTCGACGTCGTGGTAGTCAGCGTTGGCGTATCACCCAACCCGCTGATTCCCGATGCATTCGACGGGCTCGACATCACCCGCCGCGGCACACTCGTTGTCGACGACACACTCCTCACCACACTCCCGCGCACCTACGCCGGAGGTGACATCGTTCGCGGAGGAGCAACCGTAATCCTCGCAATGGGCGACGGCCGTGCAGCAGCAAAAGCAATGCACACCACCCTCACAAAAAAATAACCCGAGCCCAACCCCGCCAGCCACGGCAGACTGGTCAGGCCAGGTCACCCCATCCCCCATCAGACCTGTCTGACCAGTCGGACATGTCTGACCTGTCCGACCGGTCCTCCCCCCTTCCCTTCGCCCAAAAATCCCCAAGCAGCCCCAAAAAAATTTGGCAATCTCCGAAAAAATCCCTACCTTTGCCCTCACAACCCGCGCATGTGGCGTAATTGGTAGCCGCGTTAGACTTAGGATCTAATGTCTCAGGACGTGGGGGTTCGAGTCCCTTCATGCGCACCAAGCCCTCTGTAATTCAATAATTACAGAGGGCTTATTATTTACACAAAACTCCGACAAACCCCGTTGTCGGCCCCGGAAGCAAAACAGGAAACGTTGTGTAACCGGGGCACCACACCAACCCTGAGGCTTCCGAAGGACGCCGATTTATACCACCTGACGAAACTCCTGTCTCTCCAATTCCCCTGTTTAAATTATTAGCGTAATCAGAGACGTGAGCAGAGCGGAAGCAGGGACGGGGGCGTCTCGCCCCCGTGGATACACTCACAGTCACCACACGTATACTCGGAGCGGGCGCAGCCCCCTCACAATCCCATCAGAACGGATAGCCTATCGCCAGGTGGAAGGCCAGCGACTTGCCGAACGACTCCATGTTGTAGTAGCCGTGTTTCCCCGTATCATACGGGGCATGGATCCCGATGCCGAGGTCACCTCTGATTACAAGCATCGAGATATCAAGACGAAGCCCTACGCCAGTACCCGTCGCAAGCTCCTTGAAAAACTTCGATCCCTGAAGCTCTCCACCCGGACGCTGCGGGTCCTTCTTAAGAAGCCACACATTACCCGAATCGAAAAACAGCGCCCCGTGCAGCGGCCCGATTATCGGAAAACGGTATTCGACATTAAACTCAAATTTAAACGTACCCGTCTGATCGAAATACCCGTTTATATCGCTCTTTGGCGGACGGTAACTGCCCGGACCTATCGAACGCACCGTAAACGCCCTCACCGAGTTGGCTCCTCCGCAATAAAACTGTTCCGTATACGGCACCTGCGACGCATTGCCGTAGGCATGGGCAGCCCCGACAGCCGCTCGCGTCCAGAGCCACTGCTCGCCGCTAAGCCGCCGGCCGTAAACCACCTGCGCCGTCCCTTTTATAAACTGGGAGAAAGGCGTGTGAAACAACTTCTTCTCCCCCTTCTTCCCGAAAGCCTCATATATAGCCCAGAAAAGATTGCCCGCCTCAGTCACCGACACATTATACCTCACCGTATTGTCACGGCGGAATGTCCGGTCGTATGCATACGTATACGACAACTGCGGAATGAACTGCGACCTGAACGACAGAGCTACCGCAGGATTGGCTGCCGTGATGGAGTCGAAATCAGCCGTAGTGTGCAGCAGATTGGTATATGTCAGCTTGAACACCGTCAGATTGTTGTTGACAAATCGCGACGACATCCAGTCGTAGCCGAACGACGCGTTAAACTGCGCCATCTTGAAATAATGCGGCCGGTTTAGAAGATCGGCGTTGAGCGACACCCGCGTCCAGTTCGACGAATACTTCCTGCGGGGTATGAACTTCGGCGCTATAAAACGCGGAAACGACAGCGCTCCCGTAAGTCCCACCTCATACGAATTGAACACCGACGAACTTCCGTGCCCCGTCTGCCACTCATACGACCCCGTAAGATTGACACTCAGCTGCTCTCCGCCCCCAAACATGTTGCGGTTCGTCAGCCCGAGCGTCACACCCGGGCCAAGATACGAATTCGACTTCGACGAGACATTGGCCTCTATCGACGTCTCCAAAGGCATGTCAAACGTACACGATATCGCCACATCAAGCGTCGGATCAACCGCAAGCGTATCCGGCAGCGCCGTGATCGAAATCGCATTGAATATGCCCAGCCGAGCCAGATAACTCTGCGTGCGGTCCATGTCACGCACCGAAAAAACCTTCCCGCGGCCGAATGTCACACACTCGTCCATCAGATTGCGGCGAAACTTCGACGGCATCATCTGTATCAGCGTGCCGCGGTCCATCTCAACCGTATCGGCCTCGCCTCCGCCTCCGTTACGGAACACATACATCGTCACATTTCCCGTGCGGAACCGCTGCCGCGCAAGCAGAGGCACTTTCGGCGCCAGCGTCATGCGCAGAGCTATGTTTCCTGGCTTCTGCAGCGAGTCGGCAAGATATTCTATGAACTCAGGCTTGAAATAATAATACCCGCGGTTGCGCAGCGAGTTGGTGATACGCGTCCTCACCGCCTGCAGCGAGTCAGTGCAATAACGCTCGCCGCTGCGCAGATAAGGCTCCCGGCGAGCCAGCGAGTCAATCGCATGACTCAGATGACATGTGTCAGGCAACAGCTCTATCGAGTCGAGCAGATAAGGCTCGCCTGCATTGACCTTATATGCAATCTTTGCCTTGCGCTTGTTCTTGCCCGACACAAGCTCATAGCTGCTGCTGCCCCTGAAATATCCGTTATTGTCAAGTATCTCGTCAATCATCTTTGTGCGCACCTCGGGCCTCACCTCCGACACGACTATCGGTTCCTGGGCAAACTTGTTGTAAAACCACTTCTTCAGTCCCGACTCATGGCTCCCCATATTGTTGTAGACCCACAGACCCAGCGGAAAAAACATCAGAGTCTTTTTGTTGGCGGGAGCATTGACCGCATCCTTGATATTGTCGCGCAGACCGTCGGGCAGCGCATCAGCCTCCGGATTTCCGTAAGTCACCCCCTTCAGTCCGTTGTAAAGTATCTCCCCATCCTCCAGACGGCGCGTAGTGGAGCAGCCCACGCTAAGCGTCAGCGTCAGTGCGGCGATTGAAAGCAATATAAGTTTAGTTCTGTTTCTTCTCATCTTCCTTTACAATTACTGGTTGTCTGTCAATCTTTTCCTCATTGGCCGGAGTCTGTTCCTGCGGCTTTGACATCAGTTTGCGCAATATGTCGCCGGCAGTCCTCACCGCGCCCTCCTGCGGAAGTGCGGTTGTCTGCGCGCGGCTCTTGCGAAACAGATTGCGGAGCGTGCGCAGCTTGCGCTTGTACACGAAGCCCACACCCGTCTGCGTCACCTCTCCCTCGAGTATGCTCTCGTAGCCCGTATGTCTGAACAGACGCACATACATCGTGCCCGACTTGTTGAGCAGATACTCGAACGATATATCGTTGATCAGGTTTTGCGAAAGATTTTCGTTGGCATCGGCGTCAGTGCTGTAGTTTCCGCCAACAACCACCTTGAAGCGGTCGTCAAGAAAACTCTTCGACACCTTGTAGCTGTAGCTCGTGGTCGTCGACGACGCCCCGTCGAGCGTGCGCTCATACTGGTCGATGCCAAACGATATGTCCACTCCCTTCACATTATTCGCCATCCAGGTGTTGAGCTGCGACGACAGGAAACTGTAAAGCGGATTGCCCGAAATATTGGCATTGCCCTTCGTGCCCGGTCCGGTGTACATATTGTAGAGAAGAAGGTTCATCGCCTGGTTGGCACGCTGTTCGGGCGACATCGACTGAAGCTCGTTGCGCACCGTGATATCCTCGTCGGTCTCGAGGTCAAACGCCACATCCATCTCATTGAGTGTGCCGTTCACTCGCAATATAACATCGAAATTCACCAGGCGCGAGTTCTGTCCGTCCTGCGTCACATTAGCCTTGATTACATCTATGGCCGTCACGTGAAGCTGCGGATTGGCCATGTCGCCGTTAAATGCCACATAGCTTCCTTCCTGGAAATCAAACAGCTTTTCCGACATCAGCGGAGGTGTATATCTCACAAATCCGCCTGTTATGTTAAGGCGTCCGGTGGTGCGCGTATCGCCCAGCGGATTCATCGAGAAGTCAAGCACGCCGTTTGAATGAAGCTGCACACGGTCCTGACCGTTCGACGACAAGTCGACGCCTATCACCGAGCCCTCCTCAACATTGAGTATTGCCGTCAGATTGAGCATCATGCCGGGCGACGCTATTGTATCGGCCGTCGCAACCGCAGCAGTGTCGGCGAAATTCACAAATCTCACCATGTCGCCGGTGCTCTGTGACGACAGCTGCGAGCTCGCCTCGGGCATTACGTAAGTGACATTGGTGCCCTCCTTCACAGCGACATTGGCGCGGGCGTTTATCAGATGCATGTCACCCTTGGCCTGGGCGTCGACCGAGATAAACGCTTTGCCGTAGAGATCGCTTCCGCGGCGCTTGTCATTGCCGACCACCTGCATGTTGTCGGCTTTGAGCCCGAGGTCAAGAGCGATATTCGACAGCGACCGCATGTCGACCGTGCCGGTGATTTCAAGCGGATTGTCATTGACGCCATAGATTGAATACCGGTCAAAACGTATCACATTTGAGTCGACAGGTATCTTCTCCTCGCTGAAACGGAACGTCGTGCCAATCATGGCTGCCTTCACCGTAGCCGAGTCAAAGTCGAGATAGCCGTCAAACAACGGTGCCGACATACTCCCCGTCACCACCATGTCGCCGCTAAGATAGCCGTCGAGCGTGGCAGCTCCGCCAACAAACGGATTGGCAATGTCAAGCGGCAGACGTGTCAGCGCGAAGTCCAGACGCATCGGGTCGCTTAGCGTAGTGTCATTGAGCGCTCCCGAAGCCCTCATCACCTCGCGGCCGTCGACTTGCAGCCCGGTGACGGCATTGATTGCGCCTGAACGCGACGTGGTGACATCGACATCGAGTCCGAGCGTCCCCACACGTTTCTTCCCGTAAGTGAAGTCGGCAAGCGTCACCGTGCCCGTGCCGTTGAGAGTGCCGGGCGCCATGGCGAAACTCATGTCGGCCGACAGCGCGCCGGTCATCGGCGGTGCATACGGACTGAGCGAAAGCCAGTCAGCGATCTGTATCTTGTCGATATCCACATTTATCCTCTCCTGACCGCCGTCATCAATCGAATCATGCTCCGTATATATGTGCAGACGGCTGTCATTGTTCTCCATAAGCAGATTTGCGTCGAGATGATACGTGCGCGTATTGACACTGATGAAGTTGTTGTCGTTGACCGTCCACTGCTTGTATCCGATAATCGGGTCGGTCGGGTCGAGACGCAGTCTGAGTGTCGAGTCTGACAGCTCTATCAGGGCGCCTATACGATATCCTGTGTCATCCTTGATATTGCGCTGGCTCACGGCCATCATCACCTTGTTGCCGCCGATATATCCCTTTCCCGCTATATGCGCGAAGTCATCCATCGTGCCCGGCTTGTTGTCAACAGTAATCTCATAGTTCAGACGGTTGCCCTCCTGCAGGGCGTTGAAATCTATGCGGTCAAAACGCGTGCTCCCGCTCACAAGCGTGTCGACCGACGCCGTGATGCGTATGATGCTGTCATTGTCAGCAGCCAGGCGCGCCCGGCTGAATGTCGTTCCCGTCGACGCAAGATAATCATGCACAGCGTTGCGCTCTCCCGCATCGATTTCGAGATTGAACGCCGGCAGACGCCGCTGCAGCTCCTCCACATCGATATCGTGCGCATCAACCATCGGCCCGACAAGAGCCATTGCCGACGAGAAGCGCGATGCCACACTGTCGATTGTCATCGGCGACATGAACTTGATTTTCAGATCCTGGTTCTCGACATGCGCCACCGACATGCTGTCGCTGCCGGTGAAGTCGATATTGAAATCTTTTGCGGCAAGATGCGTGTCGCCGAGGCGGGCGTCGACACTGTGTATCTCCAGCTCCGCATCTATGTCATGGATCGACGGTGTCATCCTCACCGTGCCGTCGACCGATGCCGCCACCTCCGACACAGTGTCGGTCACACCAAGCGCATAGAGGTCTATCTTGCGGAAATCGCCGGTCATCGACCAGTCGTAACTCTTGCCGGCAAGATTACCCGACGCACTCAGATTACCGTCGATTACGCCGTTTGACGACGTCACACTCAGGTCGGCGTTGCCGTCACCCAGGTCGGCCACCACTTTCAGGTCATGTATCGAATATCCGCGGTAACCCACATCGATGGCATCGACAGCGGCATACATGTTCGTGGTGCGGCTCATCGGGTCAAATCCGCGGCCGCGGGCATCTATCTTGGCCGTAACACTCCCTATACCCATGCCGGGAAGGAAAGTGCCCACCGGAAATTTATCCGCGTCAAGATTGATTTCATATCCTTCGGCACGCGAATTCCACTTGCCGTCGAGAGCAAGCTCGCCACCCTGCGTGAATGCCTTTATCGTTCCGTCTACTACGCCGCCGGCCATATCGGCGCTGCCGTCAAGCCTGAGCGGCGGCAGATGCGTGGTTTTGCCGAGCTTGGCATCCATCAATGTCGGCTTCATGAAATTGACCTCCTCGAAATCGCCGTCGATGTCGACATGCCCCGAAGCGCGGTTGAAATCCGTGATATCCTTCACAGCCCCCGCTATCTTAACCTCGAAATAATTGCGCATCGACACCTCGGCGCCGGCTATCCTGAGATTTGACAGCGTGCCCGACGCATCCACCTCCACTGCAAGTTTGCGGTGACGCGGAAGCATCTCTATCGTCTGTGCTGCCGACGGAAACGCCGTCTCCACATCCGCCGGGTCAATCTGCGCCTTGAGCGCCACCGACAGCGGAGCATCGGCCGACGACATTCCGTAGGTAGCGTCAAAATCAAATTCCGACGCAAGCGTGCGCAGTCTGAAATCCTTAGCCTCAATAGCCGAAGAATTCATGGAGAAAACACCGTTGCCATAGAGTTTGAGTCCAGAGCGCTCCACTGCCGTGAGTTTCTTCAGCGGCACACGCATTTCGGCACCGCGCGTATAAAATGAGTCGACCTCAACGGTGAGACTGCTCACATCGATATATTGCATGTCGAGACCCGGCTGAGGCTTCGCCCCGGCTGAGGCATACAGCCACTTGCCGTTGTCAAGCAGCAGATGCCCCACCTGTATGCTCCACGGCACAGTGTCGGTTTTTTCCACACTGTCGGCGACCGCCGGCTGACGCGCATCAGCAGCCGTGGCGTTGCCGGTTATATAGCGTCCGTCGACTCCGTCGAGCACCACATCCTCGACTCCAACCGTGTGGTCGCCAAGATCAACGACGCCGTTCACAAGCGTGAAATCATCGAGACGGGCACATACGCTGTCGCCCGTATCCGCCATGTTCATTTCAAAACCGATATCGCCGAGTGTGATTTTCTTTCCGACGATACGCCAGCTGACCGGCGCCGACTCGGGCGACGGCGGTGTGCTGTCATTTCTCAGTGCAATCTTTATATCACCCCCCGACAGGCTCAGATTGTCAACCTCGACAACCTGATTTTTGAGCCCGGCGCCGGCATTGATGAGCTGCGCGGCGCTCACACGCGCACGTATATAGCTCGCCGAATCCGGGGTTCCCGATTTATAATATATATCTTTCAGTCCGATACTGCCGGCCTCCACATTTCCACCAAGCAATGGCAACACCCTGACACTGACATGAGCGTCGCCGGCCATAAGCATCGTATCGCCCTTCTGCATCACCTCGAGCCCCCTGACATCGACATCAAGCGGGAAACTCAGACGAAAGCGGTCGACCGATACCGACATATCATCGCTGTTGATCAAGGCAAGCACCCGGGGCACCAGAAAATCCTGCACCACAGGTATATAAAGCGCCGTAACCAACACTAAAACGAAAAGCAGCACCGACACCAGTGTCAGCCATGCCGCTTTCCATATCTTCTTCCCTATGCTCCGATGCTTCTTTTCCAAAACTGTAAACAATTGAAACGTTGAAAATTATTATGGCACGAACCGGACATGATGCCGGACCACGACACAATCCCTCCGTGCCTGACATGCAGGTGTGCCCCCTGTTCATCCCTCATGGGAGCACTGACTCCTGCCTGTTTTTATAACAATTTTCCACATCATTGGTTCTCTCGGAGAGGATTATCAGCCGAGCGATACCATTCAACGAATTTTCCGATCCCTTCGTGAAGCGTGTGACACGGATGATAACCGATTTCCGTTTCGAGGCGGCTCGTATCAGCGTTGGTCTGATACACATCGCCCGGCTGCATCGGCAGAAACTCTTTATTGGCCTCATGCCCCATAGCCTGCTCTATCTCGGAAATAAAATCCATAAGTTTCACAGGGTGTGAGCAGCCGATATTGTAGACGCGCGCGCTTACCTTCCCCTCCTCTTCGGCCGGCGGGGTGTCGATTACTTTGATGGTTCCCTCGACGATATCGTCGATATAGGTGAAATCACGTATCATGTCACCGTTGTTGAACACCTTGATGGGTTCACCCTTCTCGATCGCTGTCGCAAAGAGCATCGGCGACATGTCCGGACGTCCCCACGGTCCGTACACCGTGAAATAGCGCAGTCCCGTCACTTTTATGCCATAGAGCTTGCTGTAGGCATGCGCCATAAGCTCGTTTGACTTCTTGGTGGCGGCATACAGGCTCACGGGCGAGTCAACCTTGTCATCCTCTGAGTAAGGCACTTTTTCATTCGTGCCGTAGACCGACGACGACGAGGCATACACAAGATATCCCACCTTGAAATTGCGGCACGCCTCAAGTATATTGAGAAAACCGACAAGATTGCTCTGCAGGTAGGCATACGGATTTGTTATCGAATACCTCACTCCGGCCTGAGCCGCAAGATTGACCACCTTGTCAAATCCTTCCTTGGCAAAAAGCGTGTCAAGCCCGTGCTTGTCGTCAATCGACAGTCTGACAAACCGGCAGTCGCCGTAGAGACTGCTGCGGAGCTCCTCGCCCCACTTCACGCCGTCGGCTCCTGTCTCGAATCCGGCGCTGCGCAAGCGTCCGTATTTCAGCCTGACATCATAATAGTCGTTTATGTTGTCAATACCTACCACGCTGTCACCTCTTTCGGCAAGCAGCATCATGAGTCGCGAACCGATAAATCCGGCCGCTCCGGTCACCAATATCTTCATTGTTCTGTAATTTTTACAACTTGTTTATATGTATGATATAACAATCGGTCAGGCCATACGGTTGACGCACGGTTACTTCCCGCCGCCAAGCGCCTTTTCATACACCTTGACGGTAGCTTCGGCTATGCGGTCCCAGTTATAGTTCGACAGATCATAACTGCGCGGAGTGGCTCCCCGCTCAAGTTTCTCCTTTATCTTCCCGGCAAGCGCGTCGACATCTCCTACAGGGAAGAAATCGCCGGCTTCCAGCTCCTTTATCCTGTTGGCCGGAATATCGCTCACCACCACGTCAAGCTCCTCGCTCATAGCCTCGAGCAGTGCGATGGGCAACCCCTCGTGATACGACGGAAGCACAAACAGCGCCGCATTGTGCCCAAGCTGGTTGAGCTTGTCACCCTTGATAAATCCGGTGAACACCACTCCCGCCTCACGCCCCATGCGCTTCAGCTCCTCGCTGTATTGGTCGGGATGATCGCTGTCGCCGGCTATCGCAAGCTTTATATCCTTGAGATTTAACTTTCTGTATGCCGCGATAAGGTCATGAAAACCTTTCTCCTTGACAAAGCGGCCTATAGTCACTATATATTTGCCGGGCTCAAGACCGAGCGATCTTATATAAGCGTCTGACCCGGGCGTTGCCGGACGGTTCACTCCGTTATATATCAGGTCGGTGTCATCGCGGCCGTATTTGTCACGCAATATGCCGGCTATCACGGTCGATATGACTATCACACGGTTGGAAAAACGCGTGCCCCACCGCTCACCTGTCTTCAGCACCAGTTTCGCCATGCGCCCCCACTTGCCGCGGTCATAGTCCGGGCCGTGGTTTGTCATTACCACCTTCATGCCCAGCATACGCGCCAGCGGCACCATGATTGACGGCCCGATGGCATGCACGTGCAGCACGTCGGCTTTCATTCGCCGCGCCTTGATGACAGCAAGAAACGTATGTATTATCGCCTCAAGGCTCTTTTTTCTCGGCGTGTAAAGGTCAACCAGCTTCACACCCTTGTATTCCTCGCGGCGGTTTCCTTCATCCACATAACAGCGGCGGCGTATCACCGTCACATCATGTCCCATGGCCGCTATGCGCGGATACAGGTTCTCGCAATGTGTCTCAACCCCTCCCGATATATCGGGAATGCCACGGGTGCCTGTCACTACTATCTTCATCGGCCGAGTATTTTTGTTATCAGATTATTGTAACGCTCCGCAAAAAGCTCTTTTGTGAAATTGGCTTCCAGAAGCTCCTTGCTCCGGCGTCCCATCTCCCGCCGCCTGTCGCCGTCGGCAGCAAGTTCTGCAAGATGACCGGCTATGGCCATGTAGTCGCCGGTGGCTGTGATATAGCCGTTTACGCCTGACTTCACAAGCACATCATTGTCGCCGACAGAGGTCGCCACTACAGGCATATCGGCATTCATCCCCTCCATGATGGAGTTGCTGATGCCCTCAAACAGCGATGTCGACAGATATATGTCGGCCTGCCGCAGCTCGTCGGCTATACGGTCGGAGTTTATCAGTATGCGGGTTATCCCCTCTATACCCTCTTCCCTGAGCCATCCGCGCACCTGCTCCTCAAGCTCGCCGTAGCCTATGACGGTAAACCTCAGCTGCGGACAACGGCGCGAGGCCTCGGCCACAGCCCTGATTGCAGTGCGGTAATCCTTCTGGGCCACGAAACGCCCCACGGTTATGACATTTACCGTATCAGAAGGCTCACGGTCTCTGTAGCTGTCAATCGGGTCAAAACAGTTGGGTATGACCTCGATTTTGCTCCCCTTGAAGCCTTTGGCCGCGAAATGGCGTCTGCCCGACTCGCAGTTGCACACCGACAACACCGCCCCCATGCGGTTGAGCAGCGCATCGGCGATATGCTTCGACAGCGGAAGCCGCGAATTGCGCAGACCGGTCACCACTTTTGTGGCAGTGCCGCGCGCGGCTCTGACGCTGTAATAGTTGGCCGCCGTAAGATATGAGAATATCAGGGCGGGCTTCTCGTCGAGCACCCACCGGCGGTATTGCTTCAGGCGCTCTTTTCTCTCGCCCTCAAACTTCACTATTTCCACTCCCGGCGAAAGCATGTCGAGATACTTGCGGTGTATCTTCTCGCCGTTGAGTATTATAAAACTGACCTGATGGCACTCCGCAAGAGCGTTAGCCAGCATTACGGCCTGCTTCTCAGCCCCGCCGCTGGTCAGATTTTTTACACAAATCCCTATTTTCGGCATTACGGTAGATATATGGATGCAATGCGCTCAACGGCCTATGCAATGATACGTAAATCCCTGCTGCGCAAGCTCCGCCGGGTCATATATATTGCGTCCGTCAAGCACTATCGGTGTGCGCATCGCATGCTTCACGACACCCCACGACGGCAATCGGAACTGCTTCCACTCCGTCAGCAGAAGCAACGCGTCGGCATCAAGCACGGCGTCATACATATCTTTTGCATAGATCACTTTGTCACCTACACGACGGCGGCACTCATCCATGGCTATCGGGTCAAACACCACCACTTCGGCGCCGGCCGACACGAGTTTGTCGATCAGCACGAGAGCCGTCGCTTCGCGCATGTCGTCGGTCTCGGGCTTGAACGCAAGCCCCCAGAGCGCTATGCGCTTTCCCTTGAGTGCTTCCTCGCCACCAAGCTCTCTGACAAGTTTTTCGTAGAGTATGCCTTTCTGACGCTCGTTGACGGCCTCGACTGCCTTGAGCACCTGCATGTCATAGCCGTTGCGCTCGGCGGTCTTAATAAGAGCCTTGACATCTTTGGGGAAACATGAACCGCCGTAGCCGCATCCCGGATAAAGGAACTTCGAGCCGATACGCACATCGGCGCCTATACCCTTGCGCACCATATTGACGTCAGCTCCGACTATTTCGCAGAGATTGGCGATATCGTTCATAAACGATATGCGCGTCGCAAGCATCGAGTTGGCCGCGTATTTTATCATCTCGGCCGACGGTATGTCAGTGAATATCATACGGTTGTTGGTGAGCATAAACGGGCGGTAGAGTCTGCCCATAAGCGTTTTGGCACGCTCCGAGTCGACACCTATCACCACGCGGTCCGGACTCATGAAATCCTTGATTGCCGCGCCCTCCTTGAGAAACTCCGGATTTGAGGCTACATCAAATTCGATATCCTCGCCACGGCCTGCAAGCTCCTCTTCGATAGCTTTCCTGACCTTGGCCGCAGTGCCAACCGGCACGGTCGACTTGGTGACGAGTATCGTATATTTCTTTATATTCCTGCCGAATTCACGCGCCACATTGAGCACATACTGCAGGTCGGCCGAACCATCCTCGTCGGGAGGGGTGCCGACAGCGCTGAACACTATGTCTACATCGTCGAGACACTCCGCAAGCGACGTGCTGAATTTCAGACGTCCCTCCTTGATGTTGCGCGACACCATCTCGTCGAGACCCGGCTCATAGATGGGTATCTCACCGGCCTTCAGCCGCTCTATCTTGTTGGTGTCGATATCGACGCATGTGACATTCACTCCCATCTCGGCGAAACATGTGCCTGAAACGAGTCCGACATATCCGGTTCCTACTACTGCTATATTCATGACAGGTATCTATTTTTCTAATTATTTCGTGTATACTTCATTGTTTCCAATACGGCGTACGCGCTTGGCCGGCGGCAACGCCGCTAACCGAACACGCATCGGCGGCAACGCCGTCTATTTCTTCCCTTTGCGGCGTCCGCCACGGTGCTGCGAGGCTTTTTTCTTTGCCGAAGTGGCGGCAAGCGCCTGCTCCACTGTCACGGTCTTGCCCATGGAGTCCTCGCCGCGTTTCGATGCATTCGGGTCGACAATGGCAAAATCGAGCTGCTTTTTGTCGAGGTTCGCACGGGCCACTCTCACCCTGATATTGTCGCCCAGACGGTAGCGGTGGTTGTTGCGGCGCCCCACAAGGCAATAATTTTTCTCGTCGAGGTCATAGAAATCATCGGCAAGGTCGCGCACAGGCACAAGTCCCTCGCACTTGTTGTCATTGATTTCGACATAAAGACCCCACTCGGTCACTCCAGATATCACGCCGTCATACTCCTCGCCCAGATGGTCATTCATATACTCCACCTGCTTGTATTTTATCGAGGCACGCTCGGCGTTGGCGGCAAGCTGCTCCATATCCGACGAGTGCTTGCACAGCATCTCGAGCTTCTCGGCATTGACCGTGCGTCCTCCCGAAAGATACTTCTCGAGCAGACGGTGCACCATCATGTCGGGATAACGGCGTATGGGCGATGTGAAGTGGGTGTAGTAATCAAACCCGAGACCGTAGTGGCCGATATTGGTAGTCGTGTAGATTGCTTTCGCCATCGAGCGTATGGCAAGCGTCGACAGGAAGTTCTCCTCCCCCTTCCCCTTGACGTCGGCAAGCATGCGGTTGATCGACTTGTTGACCTCGCGCGGAGTGCCGGTCGCTTTCACCTTGTAGCCGAACGTGCGCGACAGTGTCGACAGATCGGAGAGCTTGCCGGGATCGGGCATATCGTGCACTCGATAGACAAACGCCTTCGGTTTCTTCTTGCCCTGAGGCATCCCTATGGCCTGCGCGACGGTCTTGTTGGCGAGCAGCATGAACTCCTCGATAAGTTTGTTTGCATCCTTCGACTCCTTGAAATATACTCCCGTGGGGTGGCCGGTCTCGTCGATGTCAAAACGCACCTCTATACGGTCGAACTCCACTGAGCCTTCATCATATCTCGCCTTGCGCAATATCTTGGCAAGACGGTCGAGAGTGACAAGCTCCTCGGCGAAGTCTCCTTTGCCGGTCTCTATCACTTCCTGTGCCTCCTCGTAGGTGAAACGGCGGTCGGAACGGGTGACCGTGCGTGTTATCTTGCTGTCGAGCACCTTGCCGTTGTCATCCATCGTGAATATGCACGAGAATGTCAGTTTGTCCTCGTCGGGACGGAGCGAGCAGATTCCGTTGCTCAGATGTTCGGGAAGCATCGGCACAACCCGGTCGACCAGATAGACCGACGTGGCGCGCTTCTGCGCCTCACGGTCGATTATGGTGTCGGGCTTGACGTAGTGGGTGACGTCGGCGATATGCACGCCGATTTCCCACTTGCCGTTTTTCAGACGGCGTATCGAAAGGGCGTCGTCAAAGTCTTTGGCATCCTTGGGGTCGATGGTAAATGTCGTCACACCGCGCATGTCAAGACGCCGGGCCACCACTTCAGGAGTGATGCCGGCGTCAATTTTCTTCGCCGCCTTGTCGACTGCGTCGGGATATATGTACGGAAGTCCGAATTCGGCCATGATGGCGTTGATTTCGGCATTGTTCTCCCCTTTCTTGCCCAAAATGTCGACAACCTCACCCTTGGGGTTCTTGGCTTCGTCGGTCCACTCGGTGATTTTCACCACGGCCTTGTCGCCGGTCACACCACCCTTCAGCTTGGCTTTGGGAATGAATATATCTGAAGCGAGATATTTTGAGTCGGTCAGCAGATAGGCGAAATGCTTGTCGACCTTGAGTGTGCCGATAAACACCTGCGGCTTCCGCTCGATGATTTCCACCACCTCGGCCTCAGGCTCCGCTCCGCGGCGGCGGGCGGCGATGCTCACGCTCACACGGTCGCCGTTGAGGGCATGCATCGAATTGCGCTCGGCCACGAAGATTGCCTCGTTGTCATCGTCGATGACAACAGAGTTCTTGCCGTTGCTGCGGCGCACGAATGTGCCGGTGGCATAGCTTGAGCGCGACGGTGACTTATATCGTCCGGGCGCCGTCTCGAGCAGATCGCCGTCAAAGGCAAGTTCAGCCAGATAAAGGGCCACCGCACGCTGACTGATGGGTGAAGTGGCATTGATGGCATGCGCCACCTGCTTGTAATTGAAGGTATTGTTACCTTGCTTGCTTATATACTCGTCGACCTGCGCACGTAGGCGGTCGTCTCCTTTTCTGGAATATGAACGAACCATTTCTAAGCTGTTTCTCTATGTTTGTGATATATTTTTGAGAGTGTCCGGTTTTAAATCAAATCTGAAGTTTTTAATTCCATTCTCTTTTATTTACGGTTTAAATTCAGACACTCTCTTAATTCCTCTGCCGCTGCGGGTAAACCGTGGTGACGAATCATTACAATAGCTGTCGCTGTCATAATAACAATTTCACACGCGTCATGTTTACCACGGCCTCTCTGATATCCGTGTCAGCCGTCTCCACGGCGCCGACATCGCGCTATGCGTCGATGTTGGCGTAAGTGGCGTTCTGCTCGATGAAGTCGCGGCGTTGCGCCACATCTTCGCCCATGAGCATGGAGAACACGCGGTCGGCGGCCGCGGCGTCGCTGATGGTGACCTGCTTGAGCAGACGGTACTGCGGGTCCATCGTGGTCTCGCGCAACTCCTGCGCGCTCATCTCACCGAGACCTTTGTAACGCTGCACCTTCACGCGGTCGCCGTTCTGGGCGATACAGTTCTGGAGCTGCTGCTCGTTCCAGCAGTATTCCAGCACTTTGTTGCCCCTCGAGCATTTATACAACGGCGGTGTGGCCAGGTAGAGATAGCCCTGCTCGATTACCGGACGCATGCGGCGGAAGAAGAATGTCATCAGCAGCGTGGCGATGTGCGATCCGTCGACATCGGCATCGGTCATGATGATAATCTTGTGGTAGGCGAGCTTCGAGAGGTTGGCCTCCTTGGAGTCATCCTCGGTGCCGATTGTCACACGCAGCGCTCGGAACATGTTGGTGATTTCCTCGTTGTCGAAAATCTTGTGGTCCATCGCTTTCTCCACGTTAAGGATTTTACCGCGGAGGGGAAGTATGGCCTGGAAACGGCGGTCGCGGCCCATCTTGGCGGTACCGCCTGCCGAGTCTCCCTCGACGATGAAGAGTTCGCAATCTTCGGCCGTACGCGACGAGCAGTCGGCCAGCTTGCCGGGCAGACCGCCTCCGTAGAGTGGCGATTTGCGCTGTATCTTGACGCGTGCGTTATATGCCGCATGACGGGCCTGCGCGGCCACTATCACCTTGTCGACAATCGTGCGTGCCTGCTTGGGGTGCTCCTCGAGGTAGTTGCGGAGTGTCTCCGACACTGCCGTCTGCACGGCGCCGATCACCTCGTTGTTGCCGAGTTTGGTTTTTGTCTGTCCCTCAAACTGCGGTTCCATCACCTTGACCGACACTACTGCGGTAAGACCCTCGCGGAAGTCTTCGGCCGAAATATCCACCTTCACCTTCTCGAGAAGTTTGTTATCTTCGGCATATTTCTTCAGCGTCTGTGTCAGACCGCGGCGGAAGCCTGTCAGGTGCGTGCCGCCCTCTATGGTGTTGATATTGTTGACAAACGAATAGACATTTTCATTGTAGGTAGAGTTGTAGGTCAGCGCCACCTCCACCGGTATGCCCTGACGCTCGGTGCTCAGGTCGATGACATCGTTGATGAGCGACTCCTTGTTTGAGTCGATATACTGCACGAACTCGCGCAGACCTGTTTCCGAATAAAATTCCTCGAACTTCGCATTACCCTCGGCATCGAGCTGACGCTTGTCGGTAAGCGACAGATGTATGCCGGCATTGAGGAACGCCAGGTCACGCAGACGGTTGGCAAGCGTCTCGTAGTCATATACCGTGGCCGTGAATATAGAGCCGTCGGGAAGGAATGTCACCGATGTGCCGGTAGTGTCACTCTCGCCGATCACCATAAGCTCGGTGGTGGGCTTGCCGCACGAATATTCCTGGGCATACACCTTGCCGCCGCGGCGCACCTCGGCGCGAAGATAGGTCGACAGGGCGTTGACACATGACACGCCCACGCCGTGCAGACCACCCGACACCTTGTATGAGCCTTTGTCAAACTTACCGCCGGCGTGAAGCACCGTAAGCACAACCTCAAGCGCGCTCTTGTGCTCCTTCTCGTGCATATCCACGGGGATGCCGCGGCCGTTGTCGACAACAGTTATCGAATTATCCTCATTGATTGTAACCTCTATATGGGTGGCATAGCCAGCCAGAGCCTCGTCTATCGAGTTGTCTACAACCTCATAAACCAAGTGATGGAGACCTTTTGCACTTATATCCCCGATATACATCGCCGGACGCTTGCGCACAGCTTCCAGACCTTCCAGCACCTGAATATTACTCGCGCTGTATTCCTCTACTACTTCTGACATAATGTTTTAATTGTATTGCTTTTTATTTACTAATTCATGAAACGACCCGACATCCGCGAGCAGACTTCTCACGCGACTGCACGCCTGACTGTCAGACCACAACCGCCAACCGCAGCCACTGTGCGGCACAAGCCGCATTTCCGCCGGAAACGATTGACGGACAGAGGCGTTTTACCTCCGTCTTTAACCATGCAAAAATAATGAAAAATCCCAACTTTTCCAAATAAATTTTCACCGCCCCCGACGGCCCATTACAACCCGCCGCCGCACACCGCGGCAGCATACGCACGACCTCCCGGCAGCCCGTCGGCAGACACAACAGAAAGGCCACGCACGCCACACGTCGCACGCGCATCAGTCACAGCGAAACAATGGAAAATCAAAGGGTAGCTACACCCCTCCGGCTCAACGCATTCAGTCAAGCTGAGAGAGCACTTTGCGTATCTGCTCGTAGGTGGTCAGACGTGTCGGCACGAGTGGAAGGCGAAGCTCATTCTCAATCAAGCCCATCGCATGCAGCACACACTTCACTCCGGCCGGATTGCCGTCGACAAAAAGCAGTTTGAACAGCTCCGTGAAGCGGTGGTGTATCTGCAGCGCCTTCTCATAGTCACCCCCGCGGGCAAGACGCACCATCTTCGAAAACTCTTTGGGAAACGCATTGCCTATCACGGAAATCACACCGACCGCACCGAGCGTAATCAGCGGGAACGTGATGCCGTCGTCACCCGATATCACCATAAAATCAGCCGGCTTGCTCTTGATGATTTCATCCATCTGGGCGATATTGCCCGACGCCTCTTTCACTCCGATGATATTTTCAAACTCGCGGGCAAGACGCAATGTGGTCTCGGCCGTCATGTTGACCCCCGTGCGACCCGGCACATTATACAGGATTACAGGAAGCGGAGAGCGGGTGGCGATCTCGGCATAATGCCGGTAGATACCCTCCTGCGAAGGCTTGTTGTAATACGGCACGACTGAAAGAACCGCGCTGAAGTCCTTCAGATCGGTAGTCTCGAGTTCCCGCGCCACGGCCATCGTGTTGTTGCCCCCGACGCCAAGCACCAGAGGTACACGACCGGCTACCCGCTGCGAGACATACTCGCGCACCTGACGCTTCTCGTCGGCGTCAAGCGTAGGGGTCTCGGCTGTCGTACCGAGCACCACAATATAATCCACCGAATTTTTAATCTGATACTCCAGCAGGCGTCCGAGCGCCTCGAAGTCTATACTTTTGTCTTGACGGAACGGAGTGACCAGTGCCACCCCCATCCCTGCGAGGTTAATGCGTGCCATATTCTTATATCTGACTACAAAGCTACGAAAAAACATATTTTTACGCAACTCTATGCTGATTTTATTTTTCTATTCAACACTTTTCCGCGTCATATTGTTATAATTTCAAATGTTTAAAATAAAATGATATTGACATGAATGATTTTTTTGAAACTATCAAAGGCCCGAAACCCGTTTTGGTCGATTTTTTTGCCACTTGGTGCGGCCCGTGCAAAATGCAGTCTCCAATTCTCGACCAGGTCAAGGAAAAGGTCGGCGATGACGCCACCATAGTGAAAATAGATATCGACCGCAACCGCGAACTCGCTTTGAAATATCGCGTGCAATCGGTTCCGACTCTGATTCTGTTCAAGGACGGCGAACCGGTATGGCGCACCGTCGGAGTGCAGCAGTATGACCTCTTGACGGCTAAGATCTACGAACACATCCCCACCAAAAGCGACGAATGATATCAATACGATAAACTTATGATACAATATGGACACACCCGAGAAACTTCAGAAAGCTATTGACGGGACTCGCCCCGTGCTGGTCGAATTTTACGCCGACTGGTGTCCCCACTGCCAGCGCATGATGCCTGTGGTGGAGCAACTCAAGACTGAAATAGGCGACAAGGCTGCCGTTTTTCAGATTGACGGAGACAAGGCGCCCGACCTGATGAGAAAATATCACGCCCGCGTATATCCCACATGGATTATATTCAAGGACGGCGAGGAAACATGGCGCGACAGCGGCGAAAAACCGCTCAGCGAACTAAAGGATATAGTCGACAAATTCGTTTAACGACGGATATTCCCAAAGTGTCAGCGCCGCCACGCGGCCAACACATTGCCTACGGCAATCCGAAGCGCCGCGGCGACGAAACAATATTCTACTAATCTATACTATTGTTGACACACACTCTGAGAAACTGTTTAAATTTATATGATACTCTCAAAGGCAAAGTGATATGAATTTTAAACAGTTTCTTAAAATTAAGGTTGGATTGCCCTACGGGCGACCCAACCTTATATTTTATTGCTAATGGAATGTCAGCCTGCTACATGCAGAATGCGAGCACCAGACCCTGTGCGGCCACAACGCGCAGGAACATGGTAAGCGGATACACTGTCGAGTAAGCCACCGCCGGAGCGTCGTTGCCGGTAGAGTTGTTGGCGTATGCAAGCGCGGGGGGATCGGTGCAGCCGCCCGAAAAGAGACCCATGATTGTGAGGAAGTTTATCTTGTAGACTCCGCGGGCTATGAAGCCGACAATCAGCAGCGGGATAAGTGTGATGATAAAGCCGTAGATGACCCACCACATACCGGTCTCGTTAAACACTTTCTCGACGAAATGGTCGCCCGCGGCAATTCCCACCGAAGCGAGAAACAGACAGATGCCAAGCTCGCGAAGCATCATCGATGCCGACGACGAGGTGTAAGTGACAAGTTTGAATTTATATCCGAAACGGCTCAGAAGTATCGCCACCACGAGCGGACCGCCGGCAAGGCCTAACTTCATGCCCATGCCCACGTTGATTGAGCCAAGGAGTATACCGAATATTATACCGACGAAGATTGTCACGAGATTAGGCTGGTTGAGACGCTTCATCGAGTTGCCCAGACGGGTTGCGAGGCGTTCGATGTCGGCGAGCTGGCCCACCACGGTGATGCGGTCGCCCATCTGCAGACGCAGAGCCGGCGATGCGAGCAGGTCGACACCCGCACGGTTGACGCGAGTTGCGTTCAGACGGTAGCCGTTGTGCAGACGAAGCGAGCCGAGCGCCACTCCGTTATATTCGCTTTTGGTGATAAGTATGCGGCGCGAAACCACCTCGCTCGGTGTCACGGCATCCCAGTCCATCTCTATCTCGTTGCCGAGCACTGCCACAAATTTGGGCAGATCCTGCGACGAAATCACAAGCAGCAGCTTGTCGCCGTTGTGGATTGTGGTCTGCGACGTCGGAATCTCAATTTTTCCGTCGGCACCCATCAGACGCGATACCACGAAGTTGCACGTTATCACATCATGCAGTTTAAGCAGCGTCATGCCGTCGAGGCGCTCGTTATTGACCTCAAACGAGGTTATATACGGTTTGAGCTGCGACTCCTCGCGGTCTTTGTTGATGGCGGCGATCTCGTCATCGACCTTGATGCGGAACGCCCACTTTATTATAAACATGGCGAGAATGATGCCGACCACTCCGAGCGGATAGGCTGCCGCATAGCCGCGCGCCATCGTGTCGACAGCCTCGGGCGTGTTGACAGTCTGCTGCGCCGCCGCAAGACCGGGGGTGTTGGTCACCGCTCCCGACATCACGCCCACGAGCTGATCCATCGTCATGTCATCGCCTGTAAGATAATAGATTGCAAGCACAATGGCAACATTGAGCGCCACGCCGAGCACTGCAAGGATGTTGAGCCTCACGCCTCCCTCCTTGAACGAAGAGAAAAACGCCGGCCCCACCTGAAGTCCGATTGCAAAGATAAACAGAATGAGTCCGAACTCTCTGAGGAATTTTATAACGTTGGCGTCGGCCGTATAGCCGAACTGACCTAATAAAATGCCTACAAACAACACGAATGTGACGCCAAGCGACACTCCTCCGAACTTGATTTTGCCCAACAGGATACCGGCCGCTATCACAAACGAATACAATATTATCGTACTCGCCAGACCGACATTCCCTGGTAACAATAATTCTTTAAAAACTTCCATACGGGTCTTTTATCGCAATTTTACCTTATTCAATCGCTTCGGCATGCCTGCCCCGTAACTTTCATTCCGCAGGCATTCATGTATAGGTGCATATTTATACACGCACCCGAAAAACAGCTGCAAAGTTAAGCATTTTTTCCATACCAAATTCAAAATCACGCGAATTTTTATTTCGTATTTTCAAGCCATAACACACCCCGTCCACGGCGACGCTGCAACATCAGATGCTCTTCCCATGTTTATTTTTGTAAAATTTGTTGCAAATGCTCCATTTTTTTGAAATAATGATGTATTTGATATTGTTTTTTCCTCTGCCTCAATCTATTTTTGCATCGGTTAACCCTTGAATACTAATCAAAATATCATAAAAACAACCCCTGCATAATGAAACACTTTGCAATGATACCGCTGCTCGCGGCAGTTGCCTCCGCGGTTTCAGCCGCCGCTCCCGCCACTTTCGCAAAAGTAGGCGACGCACCTGAGTCGGAACAGGAATTTTTTCCCGGCACTCACCGCGCCCGCCCCGTGCTCGGCGCATACACCAACAGCTCTCACATGGGTCTGTTTGCCGGCGGACAGGATCTCGGCGCCTCTTCCGACAAATTCACTCCGCCCGACTCACGCTGGGGCGATCAGGGCGACGGCACTTTCGCTAATCCAGTGATAGCGGCCGACTACTCCGACCCCGATGTGATACGCGTAGGCGACAAGTACTATCTCACCTGCTCCGAATTCCATTTCATGGGCATCCCCATCCTCGTTTCCGATGACATGGTCAACTGGGAGATGCTTACTCAGGTCTACACCTCGATGGAGGGCTACGACACTGTCAACCGTTATGGCGACGGCTCATGGGCTCCGGCGCTGCGCTACCACGACGGTCGGTTTTATCTCTATTTCTGCACACCAAACGACGGTCTGTTCATGACATCGGCCGAAGACCCCGCCGGACCGTGGGAACCGCTCCATCAGGTAAAGAAAACCGGAGGATGGGAGGACCCTTGCCCGCTGTGGGATGACGAGGGCAACGCATGGCTCGGCCGCAGCCAGCTCGGCGGCGGCCCTATCATAATCCATCGCATGAGTCCCGACGGCAAGACTCTGCTCGACGACGGCCGGGAAGTGTATCACGGCCCCACTGCCGAAGGCACCAAACTATTCATCAAAGACGGATATTTCTATCTCAGCATACCCGAAGGGGGCGTAGGCACCGGATGGCAGACCGTGGGCCGCTCAAAAGATATCTACGGGCCCTACGACACACGCCGCGTGCTTGAACAAGGCTCGACAAAAATCAACGGACCCCATCAGGGCGCGCTTGTCGACACTCCCGACGGCGAGTGGTGGTTCTATCACTTCCAGAGCACAAGTCCGCTCGGACGCGTCACTCACCTCCAGCCTGTGACATGGGTCGACGGATTTCCGGTAATCGGCGAGGACTATGACGGCAACGGCATCGGCGAACCGATGAAAATAGTCGGCAAACCATCGGTAGCCTCCCCGTCAAAGCCACACGCCATAGCCACTTCCGACAATTTCGACAACGGACTGGGCAACCACTGGCAGTTTAATCACAACCCCGACATGTCACGCATATCGCTGACCGACGGACGACTCGTGCTCGTTCCCGCAAAAGCAGCATCCCTTCGTGAGGCGCCAAACATGCTGACTCAAAAAATAATGGGTTATTCCGGACAGGTCACCGTCAAGGTCGACGCATCAGCCCTCGCCCACGACGGACGCGCCGGCTTGCTTTGCATAGGCAACAAGACCGTAGGCTTCGGTGTGCGCGACACCTACGGCACCAAACTGATATGCACCGACATAAACGGCACACTAAAGGCTCTGGCCCGCGGCGACGACAACGTGTGGCTGCGGTTCACCTACGACACCCACACATCGGCGGTGCAACCCTGGTATAGCCTCGACGGTGTAGATTTCAAAAAAGCCGGCGACCCGTTTGAAATCGGCGAAGGCGACTGGAAAGGCGCCCGCTTCGGCCTCTTCGCTTTCACCAAAGCCGATGACGGCGACAACTCATCTGTAGCATTCGACGATTTCGTCTACACCACCGACCATATCTCCGAAAAATAACCTCTCATGAAAAAACTCAATATATTACTGCCGGCATGTCTCGCCATGTCGCTCACGTCCGGCGCCGTGGGATGGGACGAAATGGCAATACTGGCGCGTCCCGACGGCAACGGCGGTCTAAGTTACGACTACGACAACCGCATACAGCGCACTTCGTTCACCAATTCGATATTTTTCGACTACAACAACGACGGCAACCTCGACCTGCTGATAATGGCATCGGGCGGCGACCGGATAACACCGCGCGACACAAAATATCTCATTCTCTACGAAAATCTCGGCCCTGACTACAACTATGAGATGCGTCGCGTGCCCGACTCTGTGACCGGCTTCCTGCAGGCCGCCGACGAGGCATGGCTCAATCCTGTGACCGTCGGCGACGTCAACTCCGACGGCTACACCGACATCGTAACCATGACCTACCGCGGCGACCGCTGCATCGACCTCTACCTCAACAACGGAGGAGACGGCTCTTTCACCCACAAAGTCATCGACAATAAGGCAATGAGCAACGGAGCCGTGACTCTCGGCGACATCGACGGCGACGGCAATCTCGACATTCTCGCCAACGGCTGGAGCGCCGACTCCGAAGTCAAAGGGATGGCACTGTATATGGGGCATGGTGACGGCACTTTCACAAAAACGTCGCCCTCTCCGCTCTACGGCACATTTGAAGGCCAATCCACACTTGCCGACATCAACGGCGACGGCACCCTCGACATCGTGATGACCGGACACGGCGACAGTTGGTCACGTCACGCCGTCATATTCTATAACACCGCCGGCACTGACGGCAAGCCGCAGTTTGAGCTGTGCGACCACACCCGCTCCGGTCTCACGCCCCTCAATCTCGGCAATGTGCTCGCCGCCGATTTCAACGCCGACGGACTCGTCGACCTTGCCCTCTGCGGCAACGACGGCAACGCCACCGGAGTGCGCATGTTCTATCAGAACGCCGACGGAACATTCACCCTCGACACCTCCTACCCCATCTGCTCCGTCAACACCGACGGAGCCATCAACATGGCCGACCGGGATGCCGACGGCAACATGGACATAGTGGTTGGAGGCTACATCGGCACCGACGCACCCGCCGGGTGCTACTCTACCCCGCTCCGCATCTACCGCAACACCTCCGGCTCCAACGTCCGTCCCGAGGCTCCGGCATCGGTAAGCGCATGCCTTGACGGCGACTGCATTGAAATGACATGGACCGACGGAAGCGACGACACCACTCCCACACGTGCCCTCCGCTACAACATATTCGTGCGCAACGACCTCACCGGCGAGACATTCTGCATAATCCCAGCCGACATTGACACCGGCGCGCTCAAGACAGGCACCGACCTCGCCACGACAGTCGGCGCCGCCCGCAAATCCTACCGCATGCGTCCGCTCGGCCGCGGCACCCACACCGTGGGCGTGCAGACCCTCGATCAGTCATTCGCCCCGAGCGCCTTCACCACCGCCGCCATCGATATCTCCGGCGTCAGTAATGTCAGCAATGACAACGACAGCATGCACATCACAGTCGACGGACTGACAGTCACCGTCGGCCACCGCGACGGCAGCGATGATTGCGACTATCTCGTCTACCGTCCCGACGGACGGCTATGCACCGCGACCCGCGCCGGTCTTCCGGTCACCCTCGCTTGCCACGGCGTATATATAATAGCTCCGGCCGACTGCTCCGCCACGCCACGCAAAATAATCATTTAGAATTAACACAACAGACATGCAACGTATCCCGTTTCTTGACTATGTGCGCGTGATAGCCTGCTTCCTTGTGATGCTCGTCCATGCATGCGAATGCTACTACATTTTCAGCGAGACAGAAACCATGCTCGCCGACGGGAGCTCCCGACTGTGGGTGTCGATCTACGACGGTTTCTCACGGATGTCAGTGCCACTGTTCATGATTGTGTCGGCGTTTCTTCTCGCTCCGGTAAAGGAAGGGACTGACACGTTCGCATTCTATCGCCGCCGCTTTTCGCGCATACTCCCGCCGTTCATCCTGTTCATGGTGCTGTATGCCATACTCCCCGCGGCATAGGGTCAGATCGACACCGACACAGCGCTCTCGCAGCTTGTGCGCGTGCCGCTCAATTTTCCGGGGGTCGCCGGCCATCTGTGGTTCATATTCCCGCTTCTGGGCTGCATAAGAAAACCGTCGCGCATCATCACCGAGATATCAAAACTCTCCTACGGCATGTATCTGATGCACATATTCCGGCTCGGCCTATGGGTCACGATAATACAACGTCATTTCAATCTGCCCGTGGCGATTGAGATACCGCTCATTGCCGCCGCCACTTTCGCCACATGCGTCATTGCCACGAAACTGCTGTCGCTTCTCCCCGGCAGCTACTACACAGTGGGCGTAAAGCCGTCGCCCCGCCGCGCGTCAGGCGACAGCGAGGCGCCGGTAACCGATTAGACCGGAGCCAAGACCCCGTTCGCCAATCAAAGGCGCAGATCGTTTTTGTTTTTGCGGTGACGCCGCTGACGCAGGTGCAGGAGTGTCGACAGACGCGAGAAAGTGGCGCGCAGACGCAGAAGCCACGGCGAGGGGGTCGACGATATGTCGCTTGCAAGAGGGTCGGAAAACGACTCGACCGGTGTCTCGTCGCCGAATTGCTCGGGATAGATTACAATGATATTGTTGCGCGAGAAGTTTTTCTGCATGAAGCCGGGCATCTCGGCCATATCTGAAGAGAACGACACCGATGCCGGACGGGCACCGATCACCACAAACAGGTCATCGTCAAGCACATGACTCGACAGAAGCAGAAAATCGTCGCGGTCGTCGACCTGACGGTATTCGCTGCGTATTGCAAAACGGTCGCGGCGGAGCACTCCGGCTATCACCCTGCGGCTGTCGTCGTTGCAGCAGAAAATGATGCGGCAGCCAAGCTCGCGGGCAAGGTTGCCAAGCGTATGGAGCCAACGCGTGAAGCCGGTCTCGAACTCGGCTTTCCGCGGCACATAGACCACGATGCGGGTGACGGTGTTGACCGGTATGTAGCAGCGCGATATCACCACCATCTTGTTGGTGAGTTTGAGCAGCTGCTCGGTCTTTCCGCCGAGAAACGTATCGATTACCGTGGCCTTGCGGTGCATGCCTATAAACACTTCGTTGATATCGCGCTCCTCTATCGTGTTGACCACTCCGGTGACGGTGTTGAGGTCGTAGCGCTCAATGGTGGAGAGTTCGCTTCCGGCCGCAGCGGCCGCTTTCACCGACAGGTCGAGCACGCTGCGGGCAAGCGCTCTGGCCGACGGTGTGTTGTCGTTGCGCACGTTGATGGCGAAAAGCGTGTCGCGCTCGCTCCGTTTCACCGGTCGCGACAGCAGCGCAAGCTCCACCAGGCCGCCGGCAGTGAGCGGATTTGACACGGCGATAAGCGTGTGCGACGAATGTCGCGTGGCAGCCGCAGGCCGGCTCACCTCGCTCTCGACAATCTGCAGCTTCACCCTGGCGGCGGCGCGTGTCGTCACGATAGGCGCGATGGCGCATGTCACGAGTATCACGAGGATTGTGCCGTTGAGTATTGTCTCGTCCATCATGCGGGAGCCGTCGGGGAGCACCATGTTATATCCAATAGTCACAACGGCCAGAGCCACGGCGGTGTGAGCCGTTGTCAGGCCGAACATCACCCCGCGCTCCGCTCCGTTCATACGGTAGATTTTCTGCGCGCCCCAGGCTGCGAGCCACTTGCTTGACAACGCTATGGCGAGCATCACGGCCGTCACCCAAAGCGTCTCCACATTGCCTATCACCCTGACATTAATCATCATGCCCACCCCGATAAGGAAGTAAGGGATGAACAGCGCGTTGCCCACAAACTCGATGCGGCTCATCAGAGTCGACGATGTCGGGATATAGCGGTTGAGCACGAGTCCGGCAAAGAATGCCCCGAGCACAGCCTCAAGCCCTATAAGCTTTGACACGAGCGCCGAGAGCAAAACCATCGCCAGCACGAACACATATTGCGTCACGTTGTCGGAATATGTCTTGAAGAAATAGCGGGTGAGGCGCGGATAGATGTAAAGCACCGCCGCGCAATACAATATCAGCTTGCACAGCAGCCATGCTATCGATGCGCTCTCGAAGCGCCCCACATCATGGATATTGACAGCGGCGCCGAGCACAAGGAGCGCGCCAATCACGGCGATTATGGTGCCGACTATAGCTATCAGCACCGCCGGCGATTTCGTTATGCCGAAACGCGCCGCCACCGGATAGGCTATCAGCGTGTGTGACGCATAGACCGATGCCAGCAGCACCGACGTGAGCCAGTCGATGCCGAGCAGATAGACGCTCGCCACCGCACCCATCACCATCGGTATGAAAAATGTAAGGGCACCGAACAGCAGACCCCGCTTGAGATTGAGTTTCAGATGATACATGTCAATCTCAATGCCTGCCAGAAACATAAGATACAGCAGCCCCACCTGCCCGAATATCTCGAAACTCGAGTCATCGGCAAGTATGTTGAAGCCGTAAGGGCCGACAACCACACCCGCCACTATCATGCCTATGATATGCGGTATCTTGAGTTTGTTGAGAAGCACCGGAGCCATAAGTATTATGACAAGCACGATAAGAAAAATCGCCACCGGATTGCTTACAAGCGCTGTAGAGAGTAGTGTCATGGTCGGTTCGGAATATATGTTTTATGTCGGTCGCAGCACCGAGCGATAGACCCGTGCGGTCTTTTCGGCGGTAGTCTGCCATGAGAAATCGGCGAGACGTTTCGTTCCGGCGTCAATGAGCCTCGCCCGTTCCTCGGGGTTATCAATGACACGCCTAATAGATGCGGCGATGTCGGCCGGATCGTCGGGATTGAAGTAGAGAGCCGCGCCGCCGGCTATCTCGGGCAGACACGACGCATCGCTGAGCGCCACCGGAGTCTTCGCGGCAAACGCCTCGAGTATCGGCATGCCGAACCCTTCGAGTTTCGATGGAAATACGAAGCACTGCGCTCCGGCATAGAGCGGCGCCAGAGCCGAGGTGGGAAACAGATGCTGCTCCACACGCGACGACACTCCGGCCGCGCTGATGGCACGACGCTCACCGGCGGTAAACGGTCGCCCTGTGCACACGAGCCGCAGGTCGCGGTCGCGCTCCGCCACTATTGCAAACGCCTTTAGCAGGGAGTCAAAATTCTTGTAGCCGGCACGTTTGCCGACAAAAAGTATATAACGGCCGTCGACAGGCGATGCTGCACACCGCTCAGTCTCTACCGGCGTATAGCCGTGATGTATCACCGTGATGCGGCTTTCGTCGATGCCGTAGTAACTGACAATGTCACGGCGCGTGGCCTCGCTGATGGCTATCAGGGCGTCAGCGCTGACGATGCATCGGTCGATATCGTCGATGGCTCCGGGGCGGAACCATCCCTCCAGCCTCTTGTGTATGAGGTCGTGGACGGTGAGCACCACCGGACGGTCGTTGTAACGCGGATAGAGCGTATTGTAATCTGTCGGATGAATGATGTCGTAACCGCCGCGCGACATTATGCGCCGGTCGAAGAAACCGTTGATTTTACGATAGAGCTTGCGGTGGTCGGGCATGTAGCGCAGCGACAGATGTGCGCGGCGTTGCCTGAGCTCGCCAAGATACATGTTCTCGCTCGCCCGCACTCCAAGCATGGGCTCGATATCATCAGGCAGATGGTTGACAAGCTCGACTATGTAACGCGAGATGCCGCCGACGGTCTGGCGCGAGAAGATGGTGCTGTCGTAAAATACTTTCATTCACAGATTTATATCTAAGGATAAAAAAACAGAGGGTGCCGCAGTACCTAAATTCGCATCTCTATCCTGCAGCACTGTGCCCGGCGCAGCGACAGCCGACTGATTGCCGGCCAATACCATTTCCGCACCGGGGTGCAGTCCTAAAGGAGGATGCATATATTTTCCGGATATATCTTCAGGTCTGCGGCTCCCTCTTCTGATAATTATTCTTTGAAGGCGCCTTTGCCTATCATGTAGAGGGCGATCTGCACTGCGTTGAGAGCCGCGCCTTTCTTGATCTGGTCGCCGACAACCCAGAACGACAGGCCGTTGGGGTTGGTGATATCCTGACGTATGCGGCCTACATACACAGGGTCTTTGCCTGCGATGTCGAGCGGCATGGGATATTTGTTCTCTGAAGGAGTGTCGACCACAACAACACCTTCGGCAGCGGCAAATGCCTCGCGGGCTTTCTCCGCGCTGACAGGGCTTTCGGTCTCGACCCAGATTGCCTCGGAGTGGGCGCGCATGACAGGCACGCGCACACACATGGCGCTTACATCGAGTCCGGGAGCGTGCATGATTTTCTTTGTCTCGTTATACATCTTCATCTCCTCCTTGGTGTAACCGTTGTCCTGGAACACGTCGATGTGGGGGATTACATTGTAGGCGAGCTGGTGGGCGAATTTCTTCACCGTGGGCTCCTCGCCTGCGCCGAGTTGACGATACTGCTCCACGAGCTCGTCCATCGCCGCAGCTCCCGCTCCGCTGGCTGCCTGATATGTGGCGACATGCACGCGGCGTATGGGAGATATGTCGTTGATGGCCTTGAGAGCGACCACCATCTGTATGGTGGTGCAGTTGGGGTTGGCTATGATGTTGCGAGGGGTGTCAAACGCGTCGTCGCCGTTGACTTCGGGCACAACCAGAGGCACGTCGCTGTCCATGCGGAACGCGCTCGAGTTGTCAATCATCAGCGCGCCGTGGGCAGTGATGATCGGGGCAAACTGCTTCGAAACGCCTGCGCCGGCCGAAGTGAAGGCCACGTCTATATCTTTGAAATCGTCAGGATTTTCGCGGAGTTCCTTGACGATATACTCTTTTCCTTTAAAAGTGTAACTGCGGCCTGCCGAACGGGCAGAGCCAAACAATACCAGATTGTCGATGGGAAAATTCTGTTCATCGAGCACACGGAGAAATTCCTGACCGACGGCGCCGCTTGCGCCTACTACTGCTACATTCATTGTTAACGGTATTTCTAATAACTATTTTTAATTTCGCCACAAAATTACTCATTATGCAGCTATTTTCAAAATTTTCACAGCCGGCCCCTTTCATTTTGTCGCTTTTATGCGATTATCGATAACAAACCGACCATATCTGACTTTAAAAACGGCACATTACCTCCATCACCAGTTTGTCGTGGTCAGAGACGGGAATGACGGCGTCTTTATGATAGAAATATTTTTCATAATTGACTCTCAGTTCCACCCTGCGGGCAGCTCCGAAAGCGAGCGTCGAGCCCACGGTCAGACGATGGCGCTGCGGCTGCGTCTCGGTCAGCACTCCGTCGGCGTTCTTTATGCCATCGGAATGCGAGTCCATGAAATCGTAGCGGCAGAGCGCGGCGATTGATGTGAGTTTGCGACGCAGCGGAAACTTGCGTGAGACAAACGAGTTGAACAGGTTGACCCCGTCGAAAGCTCCGCGCACATAGTTCTTGCGCAGGTATTCGGCCTCGACATGCCAGAAACCGTCATCGTAGGCGGCGCCGGCGTCCCACATCATTATGCTTATATCCTCGGGCCGCGACTTCTGGCAGCTCGCCTCGAGGGTGAACACTTTGGCGAAGCGCGCCGTAGCCTTGAAAGAGAAATTGAAAGTCTTTGTCCAGTAATCTTTCTGATTGGTAAGCCCGGAGCCGTTGAACACTCCCCCTTCCAGCGTCAGCGGCACGTTGCCTTTGACGGTGTATTGCGCCGCCAGACCCACATCCCTCACATTGCCGCCATATTTGGCAAGAAACGAACGGTTGGCGAAATACTGCTGATGGGGACCTCTGTGGGCATCGATGGTAAACGGCACGCGCATCTGTCCGATTGTGGCCGTAACGGGCACCCCTACCGGCACATAGCGCACGTAGGCGTCGAGCATCTTGATTTTGCCTTCGTCGCAAAGGTCGATTTCCGCCTTGTATTCAAACTCAGGCACTACCGTTCCCGACAGGCTTACGCGGGCGTTGCGCACACGGAAATGGCTTGCGCCGTTGTCAGTGTCGAGTTCGTAGTTGGCGCGTATCGTTCCGTTGACCGTCGGAAACCATTCCGGAAGCTGAAATCCGGCGGAGGGAGCGGAAACCGGGGCGGCCACCACGCTGCTGTCGGCCGGAAGAGCGGCGGCAGTCTGCACTGACAATGCCACAAATGCGGCCACAAATATCTTTTTCATTGCAAAATTCATAAACGACTGCATGACCTATTTGTAGGTGTCAGCGATATTGTATATTTCCTCGAATATGCGACGGTCGGCATCGGTGAGCTCCTTGTGGCGGCGAGCCATCGCGCGCTCCGCTATGTCGAAGAATTTCGACAGCTGCACGTCATTGAAGCCTGAGGCACCCCCTTCGCTGAACGACGGGATAAACGTGCGCGGGAAGCCTGAGCCGTGGATATTGCATCCCACGCCTACCACCGTGGCTGTGTTGAACATGGTGTTTATGCCGGCTTTGGAGTGGTCGCCCATGATAAGCCCGCAGAACTGCAGGTCGGTGCGCTGGAAACGGTGAGTCGGATAGTCCCACACACGCACCTTGGAGTAATCGTTCTTTAGGTTGGAAGCCACGCATCCGGCGCCGAGATTGCACCACTCGCCGATAACGGCATTGCCGAGAAATCCGTCGTGAGCCTTGTTGCTGTAGCCGAAAATCACCGCGTTGTTGAGTTCGCCCCCCACTTTGCTCCAGGGGCCAACCGTGGTTGCCGGATAAACCTTGGTGCCCATATTGAACACGGCATGGCGGCACAAAGCCACCGGACCGCGCAGACAGCACCCCTCCATCACTTCGGCGTCGGGACCGATATAGACCGGGCCGCCCTTGACATTTATCACCGCACCCTCCACCGTGGCACCGGGAGCGATGTATAGCATCGGGCGTCCGTCAGCTCCGACGGCATCGCCAATCAGGGTGTTTGACGGCGAAAGCGGCTGGCTGTCCGACAGGTCGAGCATAGCGAAATCCTTCACTATCTGCCCGCCGTTACACAGGAAAATGTCATATACATGATGTATGGCAGTCAGCGTCCCCTCCCATTCTCTGACAGCGGAATACTCTGCATTGTCAAATGCAGGATAACTGCCGCGGAAAGCAACCGTCTCGCCGGCGCACACCAGAGCCTCGCCCGGACTGAGCGAACGCACGGCCTCGGCAAATTCGCGGCTGTAGTCGGGAATTATGTGTCCGGCCACAAAAAGATTGTCGCCGTCATCGTCAAGTCTGAGCTCATACTTGGCCGAGAGATACCCGGCGGTAAGATAGGAATATTGGCCGGGGAGTATTGTCTCCCACTTGCGGCGTATGGTGGTAATGCCCGCGCGGAAGTCTGCGACAGGGCGTGTAAACGACAGCGGCAGAAGATGTTCGCGCACCTGCGGCTCATCAAAAAGTATTATATTCATCATCCGTTTCAATTGTAAGCTACACGTTGCATTACGGCCGCGCGAAAACTTTTTCTTAGCGACTTGGCCTAATGTCTGACAAAATTACTAATTTTGCCAAAACATTCAATGAATAACATGCAATTTATAAAACAAAAAATCGAAGGAGTATGGGTAATCGAGCCGAAACGGTTCGGCGATGCCCGCGGATATTTTTCAGAGACATTCAAGCTGGAGGAATTTACCGCCAACGTTGGAGATGTGAAGTTCGTGCAGGACAATGAGTCGTATTCATCACGCGGAGTGCTCCGCGGCCTTCATTTCCAGAAGGGGGAATTCTCGCAGGCCAAACTTGTAAGGGTATCTCAGGGCACAGTGCTTGACGTTGCCGTCGACCTGCGCAAAGACTCTCCGACATTCGGCGAGCATGTGGCCGTAGAGCTGTCACACGAAAACGGCCGGCAGCTTTTCATACCCCGCGGATTTGCCCACGGGTTCGTGGTGCTCAGCGACACGGCGCAGTTCCAGTATAAGGTCGACAACGTGTATGCCCCGCAGTCAGAGGCCACACTCCGTTTCGACGACCCGCGCCTTGGCATCGACTGGCACATCGCCCCCGAAGATATGCTTCTTTCGGAAAAAGACATGCGCGGCTACAGCCTCGACGAAGTAGCCGAAAAATTCAGTTTCTGACAACTGCCTGACAACATACGCCATGAATCTCCGACACCTCACGACCGATGAAACCGACATGCTTGTGCGCAACGGCTGCCGCTGCGCCGACTGGGAGCGCATCAAGGTCAATGACCCGTTCATCGCCACAGCCTACCGCAATGCCACCTTTATGGGCGACATCGAGCTGCATCCGGCCGAGGGAACGGTGGCGTGCGGAGGTGTCACATTCGAGGCCGGCATCAGCAACGCCGTCATAATCGACAGCGTGATAGGCCGCGGAGCGCACATAGCCAATATCGGAGACTTCATGGCGCGGTGCGTTGTCGGCGACGGCGCCGTGATAAGAAACACCGGCACAATCGATTGCCGGCAGGAAACAAGCCACGGGGCAGGCACTGTGGTCGACGTGCTCAGCGAGACCGGAGGCCGCGAAGTGCCGATATACTACGGGCTTACCGCCCGCGAGGCATGGACAATAGCGATGTTCCGCCACGACATGGCTACAGTCGACCGGCTCAAAGACGCGATTTCCGACCGTGCCGCCGCAAAGCGCTGCCGCCGCACAATCATAGGAGCCAAAGCCGTTGTGACCGGAGCCGGATATATAGACAGCATGGATATCATGGCCGGCGCCGAAGTCAACGGCGCGTCACGGCTCGTCAACGGCACTGTGGGCGAAGGCGCAAAGGCCGGATGCGGCGTGATGGCCTCCGGCTTCATTCTGGCACGCGGAGCCGAAGTCGACACCGGAGCAAGGCTCGACCACGTGTTTGTGGGCGAGGGAAGCCGCGTGGCCAACGGGTTCAGTGCCCACCATTCGCTGATATTCTCCAACTGCATACTCGAAAACGGCGAGGCCGCGGCACTTTTCGCCGGGCCTTACACCGTGTCGATGCACAAGTCGACGCTGCTCATCGGCGCTATGACATCGATGTTCAACGCCGGTTCGGGCGCCAACCAAAGCAACCACCTCTACAAGTCGGGACCGTGCCATCACGGCATACTCGAGCGCGGAGTCAAACTCGCCTCCGACGCATATATAATGTGGCCGGCACATATCGGCGCATTCACCACCGTGATGGGGCGCCACAAGTCACACCCCGACACATCGGCTCTCCCCTTCTCATATATCGTCGAGACCGACGGCCACACGCTCGTCATCCCCGCCATAGCGCTCGGCAACATAGGCGTGGCGCGCGACGCCGACAAATGGCCGCGACGCGACCGGCGACCGCGACCGGCGACCGACATCATCACATTCCCGCTGCTCAACCCCTACACCGCGCAACGCATATCACAGGGCATAGATTTGCTCGACAGCCTTTTGACATCGCAGCCCGACACCGAAACACTCACCTGCCGCGGCTACGTGATAAAGCGGCCGCATGCAGTGCGCGCGCTGTCACTCTACAATATGGCTTTGCGGCACTATATGCTCGGAACGCTGCTGCGCTGCATTGCCGACGGCCTGCCCCTCGACGCGGCTGAAACCACAGGAGCCGGACGATGGATCGACATGGCCGGAACCGCCATCCCGGCAGCGCTTGCGCAGGCCGAATTGCCCGAAGCATCGCAGTGGGACACCTTCAGCCGACAGCTCGAATGGGACTGGATTGCAGCGCGCCTCGCAACCTCGGCCGACATTGACCTGCATTCACCCGACAGAGACACCGTGGAGCGGCTGCTTGACGAATGGCGACAGCTCGACGACAAACTGACCGAGATGCTGCGACGCGATGCCGCAAAAGAATTTGACTTGACAAATCCCGACATGACAGCCGGCTTCGGACTGGCAGACCCTGAGGCTCTCGCCGCCGACTTCACCAACGCAAGAGGCACTCTCGACTCCGCCGCTGCCGCCTGTCTGCTCAAAGCCCGACGCGAACAGGCAGATGCCCTCTCATCGGCAGTAAAGCATCGGCTTGACACCATCGGCTGACTCTCTGATTTTTAAGATGTTGCATAATTTCGCATTGTAGAGACGCACTGCTCGTAGGTCCGCCAACAACCTGACTATCAGACGTTAATATCAGACACCCGAGCCATGCGTCCCCACGATTTTGAGGCATTTTTCCGAACTCTTCAACACTCTCTTCATTTTTGCCATTTTTACTATACGCTTTGCCATTTATTTTTTGGTGAAATTTTGCGGGATTAATATAATTTATTAAATTTGCATCGGAAACAAGAGAGAAACCGGAGCGAAGTCATGCAATGCGACAGATGCATCCGGATGATGTTCTCAACTATTTTACAGTAATTCCCCGCAACAGCTCCGAATAAACCAAAACAGCGACGCGAATGTTATATTTGACGGAGTCTGATATTTCCTGACGCTAATAATAATCACGGATAAATGCTTATCATCTCCGGGGAGTCACCCCGCCGCCAATCGGCAATCGATTGATTTTCCTGTAACAAGATACAATTTTCCCGACAGCCGGCCGAGGCCGGACACAGTCATTGCCACCGCGCCACCGCCATTGAGGCAGCGCACCGGTGCAACAACACGATAAAACCATGTTTCATGTCAATACATGACTCCGGCATAAACTCCAGATCCGGGTCATTGACGGGACAAAGGCTCAAAGACTGAGCCGATACCGACTAATCAGTAAATTCTTAACTTAAAAGCATGTATAATATTCATGAACTTTCAGCCATGGACGACGACAAGCTCCGCCAGGTAGCTGAGTCGATGGGCATAAAAAAATTCAATCCCGAAAACCGACAAAATATTATTTACGATATTCTTGATAACCAGGCTATCAACGTAGCCTCGACTTCAGCGGCAAATCCTCAGGAGAAGAAACGCCGTCAGCCGCGTGAGAAACGCGCCGAAAAGACTCCGCGCAAACCCCGCGAGGGTGAAGAGACCGCAGCGGCAGAAACAGCAGAGTCTCCGGCGGCCGACGCTACAGCCGACACTGCCGCGGCTCCACGCCGCCGTGGCGCGCGCAAACCGAAAGCCGAGACAGCCGAAGCTCCGGCAGAGGCCACTAAGCAGGAAGCAGCAGCCGAAAACGACGCGCCGCAGCCCGCGCCGCAGCGCCGCGGACGCAAACCCAAGGCAAAGGCAACCGAATCGGAACAACCGCAGCCCGAAGCGCCCGAAACGACTACACCGGCAGAATCCGCTCCCGCACAGCCTGCCCCCCAAGAGCCGGCTGCCGCTCCCGCAGCCTTGCCGCTCGCACTGCCCGAAGCCACAGCCACCGAAACAACATCCCCCGATGCCACCGAAGCCCAACAGCAACAGAGCGGCAACATGCAGCAGCGTGAACCCCGACAGCAGCAACAGGCATCGTTCGGATCGTTCTTCCCCCGCGCCGGCGGCAAGACATTCGCCCCCCGCTCGCAGAAAGAACGCGAGGAAGCGGCTGCCGCAGCTGCTGCGGCTCCCATCATAATCCATGAGCCCGGAGCCGACACACAGACACCGCAGCAACAGCAGCAACAGGGCAAGAAAAACAAAAAGAACCGCAACAAGCAGCAACAGCAGCAACAGCCCGGCCGACAGGAGCACCGCTACAAATTCGACGGACTCATCGAAGCCCAGGGCGTGCTCGAAGTGATGCCCGAAGGCTACGGCTTCCTGCGCTCAAGCGACTACAACTATCTGTCATCGCCCGACGACATCTATGTGACACAGCAGCAGATAAAGCAATATGCGCTGCGTCCGGGCGACGTGGTTGAATGCACGATACGTCCGCCCCACGAAGGCGACAAATATTTCCCGATGTGCGAGGCTCGCATGATCAACGGCCGCACTCCCGAATTCATCCGCGACCGCACTCTCTTCGAACATCTCACACCGCTTTTCCCCGATGAGAAATTTGACCTTACGTCAGGCCGTTCGTGCAACATATCGACTCGCGTTGTCGACATGTTCTCACCCATCGGCAAAGGTCAGCGCGGTCTGATCGTGGCTCCCCCGAAAACAGGTAAGACACTGCTTCTTAAAGATATCGCCAACGCCATTGCCGAAAACCACCCCGAGACCTACATCATGATACTGCTCATTGACGAGCGTCCGGAGGAGGTCACCGACATGATGCGTTCGGTCAACGCCGAAGTCATCGCATCGACATTCGACGAGCCCGCTGACCGTCATGTCAAAATCGCAAGCATCGTGCTCGAGAAAGCAAAACGCATGGTCGAATGCGGCCACGACGTGGTGATACTCCTCGACTCGATCACACGCCTGGCACGCGCCTACAACACCGTCAGCCCCGCGTCAGGCAAGATACTCTCCGGAGGTGTCGACGCCAACGCCCTGCAGAAACCCAAACGGTTTTTCGGAGCTGCCCGCAACATCGAAGGCGGCGGCTCACTCACCATCATAGCCACAGCCCTGACCGAGACAAGTTCGAAAATGGACGAGGTCATCTTCGAGGAGTTCAAAGGCACCGGCAACATGGAGCTGCAGCTCGACCGCAAGCTGTCGAACAAACGCATCTTCCCCGCCGTCGACATCACGGCGTCGAGCACACGCCGCGACGACCTGCTGCTGCGCACCGAGACCCTCAACCGCATGTGGATACTCCGCCGTTTCCTTTCCGACCGCAACTCCATCGAGGCGATGGAATTCATAAAAGACCGCATGGAGCGCACACGCGACAACGACGAACTGCTCCGCACAATGGGTGACTAACCATATAAATTGACCGAGACATGCGCGACGACAAACAACTTGAAGGGGTAACGCTCCTGGGCAACACCGGAGTGAAATATCCCACACAATACGCTCCCGAGGTGCTTGAGACATTTGTCAACAAGCACCCCGGCAACGAATATCTCGTGACATTCACCTGCCCCGAGTTCACTTCGCTGTGCCCCAAGACCGGGCAACCCGACTTCGCCAAAATCATCATCAGCTACATACCACGCGAGAGAATGGTCGAGAGCAAGAGCCTGAAGCTGTATCTGTTCAGCTTCCGCAACCACGGCGACTTCCACGAAGACTGCGTGAATATCATAATGAAAGACCTCTGCCGGCTAATGGACCCACGCTACATCGAGGTGAAAGGGATATTCACACCCCGCGGCGGCATCGCCATCCATCCGTTTGCCAACTACGGCGACGACGACCATCAATGGCTTGTGAAAAAGCGCCTTGAGGCATCGTTTCCCGACTCATTCTGACAATATCGCCCCGCAACCGGGCTATTAAACTTCAACCCATCATGAAACAGTCACTGATAGTATATTCGGGAGGTCTCGACTCAACCACACTGCTGTGGGAATATGCCGACGAGATTGCCCTTGCCGTCAACTTCCACTACGGCTCCAACCATAATGAGCGGGAAGCCGAATGCGCCCGCCGCAACTGCGCGAAATTAGGGATAAAGCTGATTGAAATCGATCTTGGCTTCATGTCGCGCCATTTCAAGAGTTCGCTTCTTGAAGGAGCCGACGCGATACCGGAAGGCAACTATGACGATGACAACATGCGCTCAACTGTGGTGCCGTTCCGCAACGGCATAATGCTTGCCGTCGCTGCCGGCCTCGCCGAGTCAGACAATCTGTCGACAATACTTATCGCCAACCATTCGGGCGACCATGCCATATATCCCGACTGCCGTCCCGGCTTTGTCGACGCCATGGGCAAGGCGATAGCCGAAGGCACCTACGAAGGCATCCGTCTGTCGGCGCCCTACACATCGCTGACAAAGGCCGAGATTGTGGCGCGCGGCTCGCGTCTGGGTGTCGACTACAGCAACACCTACAGCTGCTACCGCGGCGAGGAGCGTCATTGCGGCACCTGCGGCACCTGCCGCGAACGCGCCGAGGCATTCGCTCTCGCCGGAGTGAACGACCCCACCGTCTACGACACAACATCAAAATCATGATCAACGTAGAGTTTACCGACGAATTCCGCGCGCTGGCTCCCGACTACCGCATGCTCCAGCTCGAGGCCGATGTCACCGGAGGCAGCACCCCCGAAGCCCTCACCGGTGAAATCGACAGATTTGCCGCATCGATGCGGCAGGTGATGGAAATCGCCGACATCAACAAGCGCCCCGGCATAGCGGCCACACGCGCTGCCTACAAACGTTTCGGCAAAGACCCCAACCGCTATCGCCCGTCGCAGGAACAGATGTCGCGCCGCATCATCAAAGAGCTCGGACTCTATGTCGTCAACAACCTCGCCGACGCCGGCAATCTGCTGTCGCTCAAATGCGGCTGCTCGCTGGGGGTGTTTGACCGCGACAAAATAGCGGGCGACACCATAACACTCGGGCGCGGACTCCACGACGAGCCCTACACCGGAATAGGCCGCGGCGACCTCAACATCGAGAATCTCCCCGTCATACGCGACGCTGCCGGAGGCATAGGCACTCCGACCTCCGACAACGAACGCACCGCCGTCGACACATCGACACGGCGCATACTTCTGACCGTCAACATCTACGGCGACGCCGACATGAGCGACGCCGACATCGATGCCGAAGCACGCCGTCTGCTCACCGACTACTGCTCGGCCTCCGGCATCACATCGCGCATAGTCCGCGCAAGCCAATCTGAATGACATCATTGCCAACAGGAGTAGTTCTGCCTTCATTTTCAACAATCTCTGAATGTTTTGACTGATGACAGACATATTTATCATAATAACACTCATTTTGCTCAACGGCATTTTCTCGATGTCGGAAATAGCTCTTGTATCGGCAAGGAAATCAAAATTGTCAGCTGAAGCAAAGAAAGGCAACCGGTCGGCAGCCACCGCATTGCGGCTGATAGAAAATCCCGACAGGTTTCTTTCGACCGTGCAGATCGGCATCACGCTGATAGGCATACTCACCGGATTATTCTCGGGGGCTGCATTCGCCTCCGAGCTCGGTGACATGCTATGCCGAGCCGGCATAGCCGACAAGACCGCACACAGTCTGGCCCAGATACTGATTGTCACAGTGGTCACCTATCTCTCAATCGTCATCGGCGAACTGATACCCAAGCGAATAGGCATAGCGATGTCTGACAGGATATCACTGTGGATAGCGCCGGTGATGCATGTGCTGTCGGTTGTGACAATGCCGCTCATATGGCTGCTCTCCGTTTCTACAAATCTGGCGGTCAGACTATTGGGACTGAAAAACAAATCGACGGTTGTGACCGAAGAGGAGATACGCTCTCTCATACAGGAGGGCACGGAGTCAGGACAGGTGCAGGAAGTGGAGCAGGACATCATGGAACGTGCCCTTGTGATGGGCGACCAGACCGTGGGGCGCATCATGACCAACCGCTCCGACATCATAAGCCTGCACAGCCGCATGTCAACTGACGAGATAAAGGAGATTGTTTTCGGAAATATACACCGGTGTTATCCCCTTTATTGCGAAAACGGCAAGGAAGTGAAAGGCATTGTGAGCGTTGGCAAACTGCTGCGCGCCGTCGACTCCGGCCGTATCGACTGGAGCGGCATAGCGTCCGAGCCGGTATATTTTCCCGAAAGCATGACAGCATACGACGCGCTTGCCGTGCTTAAAAGCGGCGACGTGGAATGCGCTCTTGTATGCGACGAATTCGGCGACATGCAAGGCATAATAACACTGCGTGACGTGCTTGAAGGACTCGTCGGCATCATCAACGACCAGTCAGACGCTCCGCTTATAGAGCCTTTGGGCGACGGATATATCGTCGACGGACAATACCGATGGTATGATTTTCTGGCGTTCATGGACTCGGAATATCTGTATGAACCGTCAGGTTACACCACAATAGCGGGATGGTTTCTCGACACCTATCGCCACTTTCCCGTCGAGGGTGAAACAGTAGAGTGGCAAGGGTTGAGCTTCAGAATTCTCGACATGGACGGACCGCGCATAGACAAATTTCTCGTAAAAAAAATCAAACAGGAGGAGGAGTGAAGATGACTACGGAAAGCAGCAAGACAAGAAAAGTGACGGCGCTCACACTGGTGATGACGCTCGGCATAGTGTTCGGCGACATAGGCACATCGCCGCTCTACGTGATGAAAACCATATTGCACGTCAATCCGCAATTCGACGCCGACTATGTGATCGGCGCGGTGTCGTGTGTGATATGGACACTCACTCTCCAGACCACACTTAAATATGTGATAATAGCACTGAGCGCCGACAACAAGGGTGAAGGCGGCATACTGGCGCTGTTCGCGCTTCTGCGCCGGTGCAAGCCGCGGTGGCTCTACGTGGCCGCAATCATAGGAGCGAGCACACTTGTGGCCGACGGCGTCATCACCCCGGCCATCACTGTCACCACAGCCATCGAGGGACTCGACACATTCAATGCCTCGGCTCCGGTTGTTCCGATAGTGCTCGCCATCATCACTTTCATATTCATGCTCCAGTATTTCGGCACGAAAACCATCGGCAACCTGTTCGGCCCGGTGATGCTGCTGTGGTTTCTGATGCTCGGCGTTGTCGGAGCGTCGGCCATGACCTCATGCCCTGCCATCTTCAAGGCCTTCAATCCGGTCTATGCCATGCGTCTGCTCATAAGCTATCCGGGATGGTTTCTGGTGCTCGGCGCAGTGTTTCTCTGCACAACGGGAGCCGAGGCACTGTATTCCGACCTGGGGCACTGCGGACGCCGCAACATATCGATTACCTGGGGCTTCGTCAAGGCGATGCTGCTGCTCAACTATCTGGGACAGGGAGCGTGGATACTGTCACACCCGGCCGACGCGGTGCTGTCGGTCAATCCGTTCTACGGCATCATGCCGCAATGGTTCACCGGCATCGGCATCGTGATGTCGACCCTTGCTGCCATCATAGCCAGCCAGGCATTGCTCAGCGGGTCGTTCACCCTCTTCAGCGAGGCGATAGGTCTTGACTTCTTTCCGCGTGTACGCATCAAATATCCCACTGACATCAAGGGGCAGCTGTTCATACCGCTCATCAACGTCTTCCTCTATCTGGGGTGCATCTTCACGGTAGTCATCTTCGGCAGCTCGGCGCGCATGGAGGCCGCCTACGGCCTTGCCATCACCGTGACGATGCTGATGACGACAGTGCTGCTGTGCGTGTGGATGCACAACCGCAATGTCAAAATGTGGCTCACCCTCGTCTTCGGTGTCACGTTTTTCGCCATCGAGGGATTGTTTTTCACAGCCAACGCCACCAAATTCATGCACGGCGGCTGGTACACAGTGCTTATAGCCGGCCTGGTGTTCGCCTTGATGTTTGTGTGGCACCGCGCGCAGACCATACGCCGCAAGTTCGTCGACATGAAAAGCCTCGACTTATATATACCGGTCATAAAAGATATAAAAGATGACAGAGAGATACCGCTCTATGCCTCCAACGTGGTGTATCTGAGCCGTTCGGACGATGACAACTCCGTCGAGAGCAAACTCATCTACTCCATCATCAACAAGCACCCCAAGCGCGCCGACCACTACTGGGTAATACATATCGACGACTCCGACCGCCCCTACACGCTGGAGTATGACTGCAAGGTGCTCGTGCCCGACACTCTCTACCGCATCAACATGCACATCGGCTTCAGGGTGAAATCACAGCTCAGCGTCTACTTCCGCCAGATTGTGGAGGACCTTCAGCGCGACGGGCTCGTCGACATCACATCACGTTACCGCTCGCTGAGCCGCCACGGCATCGCCGGCAACTTCCGCTTCGTGATACTGCGGCATCTTTTCTCACCCGACAGCTCGTGCAAGCGGTCAGACAAGGTGATGATGCGGCTCCACACTCTGCTGCGCCGCATAGCCATACCCAAAGAGGTGGCACTCGGACTCGACACCAGCAATGTCGACGTCGAAAACGTGCCCCTGATAATCAACACCCGTCCGGCGGAACGCATTGTGCGCCGGCAGGCATGACATACAAGCAATCAATTTTCCAACCTTCAAACCATAGAGAAACATGAAATCTCTCCGTATCTATCCCGGCAATATCAACATGCGGTTTATCGAAGAGGCAGTAGAAGCGCTCGAGGCCGGCAATCCGATCATCTATCCCACCGACACCTACTACGCCATAGGGTGCGACGCCACCAACCAGCGCGCCATCGAGCGAGTGTGCCGTCTGAAAGATATTGACCCGCGCCGTCAGCATCTCGCCATATTGTGCGCCGACATGAGCCAGGCGGCGCGGTTCGCACGCATTGACAACCGTGCGTTCGAAATCATGCGCCGCAATCTCCCTGGCGCCGTGACATTCATTCTGCCGCCGGCCACCACGCTCCCCAAAGCGTTCAAAGGGCGCAAGGAGGTGGGCGTCAGAATACCCGACGACGACGTTGCCCGCTGCCTTGCCGAAGAGCTCGGCCGCCCGCTGCTCACCACGTCGATAGTCACCGACAGTCTTGACAGCGACGACTGCCACCTTGCCATGATGGAGATAGCCGACAGCTACAGCCCCGACGTGGCCCTGACAATCGACTCCGGACCACGCAGCTGCATCCCCTCGGCCATAGTCGACCTTACCGACTCATCATCGCCGGTAATACTCCGCGAGGGCGCCGTCGACCTCGACTGAAACAGAACATCACATTGTAGGGACGCACTTTTCAGAGTTATGAGACAGCGATGATTACAAGCTGGTATATGACGGGGAGAAGGTGTCGCCGGCTGTTGAGACGCCGGTGTCGAAACCCTTCTTGAACCAGCGGACACGCTGCTCCGAGCGGCCGTGGTTGAAACTTTCGGGCATCTCGCGGCCGTAGGCTTTGCGCTGCAGGTAGTCGTCGCCTATCTTCGAGGCTACGTCGAGCGCCACTTCAAGATCGCCGGGCTCGAGCGAGCCGAACATCTGATTGTCGTGATAAGCCCATACGCCGGCATAATAGTCGGCCTGCAGCTCCAGCCGCACACTGATTTTATTGGCCTCTGTCTCCGACAGGCGTGCCATCTGATTATGGGCTTTGTCAAGAGTGCCAAGCAGATGCTGCACATGATGCCCCACTTCGTGGGCTATGACGTAGGCGTAGGCGAAGTCGCCGCCACCGCCGATTGTCGACTGCATGTCGCGGAAGAAATCAAGGTCGATATAAACCGTCTCGTCGGCCGAACAGTAGAACGGACCGGTCTGCGCGGTGCCCTGTCCGCAGCCTGTCTGCACGGCGTCCTTGTAGATTACGAGCTTGGGCTCCTGATATTCGCCCCATCCGTTCTTGCGGAATTCTTCGCGCCACACATCTTCGGTGCCGGCAAACACTTTCGACGACAGGTCGAAGAGATAAGCGTCGGTTTCGTCTTCGACATATTCTGGATATGAACCGCCGCTTCCGAGCCCCTGCGAGGCAAGGTTGCCGATGGCGTCGCCGATGTCACCTCCGCTCATCAGGGTTATCACTACAGCCACAATGGCGCCGACGATGCCGCCGCCGGCTGCAATCGATTTGCCCGACACGCGGCGCCGGTCGTCCACGTTATCACTTCTTCGTCTACCGTCAAATCTCATAATTCACTCGTTATCTCTTATTTGTAATCAATCGGACGCACCTTTAGCCGCGCTCCGGCATCATTGACGATAGAGCGGTAATAGCGTTCGTCATATCCGGGGAAAGAGGGATAGGCGGGCATGCCGTATTCGTTGCGCATGAACTGTCCGTTTTCCTCTTTCTTCATGTTGCCGTCCATATATTTAACAAACAAGTAGTCGCCGAGTTCTTTATAGCGGTCGGTAGCCTTCTTGGCCCATATGTCTGCGAGGTTCTGAAGGAGCTCCTTCGCATCTTCGGTCTCGAAGAAAGGCACCTGGTCGAGCGCCACCTCAACATCTTTCACAATGCCGTCCTCAAGCTCGGCCTGCACCTTGCGTATGTCGGGTATCATCTGCGAGTAGCGGTTGTAGGCCTGATTGGCGACATAGTTGTTGACCCAGAAATTGGAGGTCCACGACAGAGTGTTCATGTCGCCGTTGCCCACGGCCACTTCATGGGGCGCATGGTCGACAGAGCAGAATATCGGGAGATATACGCAGGTGTTGGCGTCGTCGGTGCCGAACCAAAGCAGACCCTTCATATAGTCGGGCAGGTGGCCGCGCATCTGCGCCACAAACGAGAAACCGGTCTGCTGCGTGGCGATGGCGCGCTCGTTGGTATACTCCACGGAGTCGACCTCAAAGGTCATCGGACGCCAGCGGTAAGGCACACTGTAAGGACCTGCGCCGATGTCGTGCGTCATGTCGTAGGGAGTATCCTCGAAGTGGTCGCGCATCATGGCTTTCATGTCGGCGGCGGTGACAGCCTTGCGGGGCTTCACCCAGAGGGGAAGCGGCTCACCCTCGGCGCGGTCAATCCACGGCAGATAGCGCTCCATGCCGTCGGCGTGGCGGTTGAAGAACGCCCACACGCGGGCGTCGCAGCCGCGCAACGCGCCGAAGTCGGTCACAGCATAGGCTTTCGAGAAATCAAAATCCTCGTCTTTGCCTTTGAAATAGCCCTGCTTGCGGGCAAAAGAGATGACATCCTTGCTGTAGAGAGTCTCGGGGTCGTTGAGCGGGAAGGTGTGGATACGGGCATGGTTGGCGTGTCCGGAGATATATCCGTCGGGCACGCGGCGCGCCACCCACACGGCGCCCTTGTCTTTGGCGCCCTTGCCGATCATCTCCATCAGCCACACCTCGTCGGGGTCGGCAATCGAGAATGACTCGCCTTCGCTGGCGTAGCCGTATTTGTCGACGAGCTCTATCATCGTGTCGAGAGCCTCGCGGGCAGTGCGTGCGCGCTGCAGAGTGATGTATATGAGCGAGCCGTAGTCAATCATGCCGCTTCCGGCAAGCTCGTGACGGCCGCCCCATGTGCTTTCGGCGATGGTGAGGCCGTGCTCGTTCATGTTGCCGATGGTGGCGTAGGTGTGGGCAGGCTCGGGTATTTCACCCAAAGGTTTTCCGGTGTCCCATTCTACCACCTTGCGCATGGCGCCTTTGGGATGGTCGGCCGCGGGCTGGTTGTAAAGCTCGCCATAGAGACTGTGGGAGTCGGCGGCATAGGTGACAAAAACACTTTTATCTTCGCCGGCGCCCTTCGCCACGATAAGGCTCGTGCATGCAAGGGCGGGCAATGAGGCTGCGATTGCAGCGGCAAATATGGTTGTCAGTCGTTTCATTGGCTATTGTTTTTTTCGGAGAGCTCTCCGACAAGTCGGACGTGTCCGACCAATTATGAATTACGAATTGTGAATTACTTCAGTTGTTTCAAAAGGTGAGCTACGGCGCCTTCGAGCTGAGCGTCGCGGCCATTGATGAGGTCGCCGGGGTTATTGTAGATGAGCACATCGGGTTCGAGCTGCTTGTTTTCAAGCGTGGTATCGCCGTAGAGCTTGTTGGTTACCTGCGGGATGCCGAACAGCAGAGAGGGATCGATCTGTGTCTCCCACCAGACAGCTGTCATGGTGCCGGGCACGGGAGAGCCCACGACATCGCCTATGCCGAGCGCCTGATAGGCAGCCGGAGTGCCCGACGCATCGGAGTAGTTGCCTTCGTTGACGAGCATGACCGACGGCTTGTTCCACTGCGCCCAGGGCTCAGAGCCGATATATTGTCCGCGTGGCACATACTGCATGTATTCCTTGCCGGAGAGCAGTATCAGCAGGTCGTTGTGCAGCCAGCCGCCGCCGTTGAAACGGGTGTCGACCACCACCGCCTCACGGTTACGGTAGCGACCGAGCAGATCCTGATAAACGCGGCGGTAGCTTTCGGAATCCATGCCGCGCACATGCACGTAGGCCAGACGGCCGCCCGAAAGCGAGTCGACAAGCGCCTGGTTGTGCTCCACCCATCGCTCATAGAGGAGGTTTGACACAGTGCCCTGTGCCACGGCATTTACCTCGATTGTGCGTGAGGCTCCGCCTGCGGCAGATTTGATCTCGAGTTTCACTTTCTTGCCGGCTTTGCCTTCGAGCAACGGGAAGTAGTCGGCGCCGGAGGCTATTTTCACACCGTCGATTGACATGATGATGTCGCCGGGATGCACGTCGGCTTTCGCCGTAGAGAGCGGGCCGCGCGCTATGACCTCTTCCACTTTCAGACCGTCGCCGTCGTATGCGGAGTCAAAGAAAGCGCCGAGCGATGCTGTTGAAAGCGGAGCTCCGGCGCCGTAGCTGCGGGCTCCGGTGTGTGATGCATTTAGTTCGCCGAGGATTTCGCTCATCATTATGGCGAAGTCGCGGTTGTTGCTGATATACGGAAGGAATTTGCGATAGTCATCGCCGTAGGCCTTCCAGTCGACACCGTGGAGATTTTCGTCGTAAAATTTCGCCTCGACCTGGCTGAGCATGTGGTCGTAGATATATTCACGCTCGGCCGACGGGGTGCGGGTGTAGAGGGCGCTGAATTCGATTGCCTCTTTCGAACCGTCGGAAAGCGAAAGTTTGCTCAGGCCGCTGCCGGAGATTATGTAGAGGTTTTCACCGTCTTTGTCGGGAACGAAACCGCCGGCCACATCTGAAGCGAACACCGAAGTGTCGCCTTTCTTGAGGTCTTTTTTCATCAGGTTGGCACTGCCGTCGGGGGCGCTTACCGTGTAGTAGAGGTTCTCGCCTTTCTTGTCAAGGAAATAGTCGCCGAGGAAGCCGGAGCTTGAAGTGAGGCGGCGTGTGCGGTATCGGCGGTTGTCGAGGTCGAATTTGAGCGGCTTGACATCGCCGGCATCGTCATCAGCCTCTTCACCTTTTTTACCCTTTTTGCCTTTTTTCTTGCCTATTTTCTTGTCTTTTTTCTTCTTGTCGTCGGAAGCATCGTCAGAGTCGGCATCTTTGGCCGCCTGTTCAGCCAGTTCGGCCTCCTCCTTTGTGCGGTTGAGCATATCCCAACCCTCGCCGTCGAGCATCATCAGAAGGATATCAGTCTGCTCGCCCCACGAAGCCTGGTTCTTGTAGCCGTAGCGGCCCGACTCGTAGGTGAAACCTTTGCCGTCGAGCGCCCAGCGGGGGTTGCCCTCGGCATATCCGCTTTCGGTAAGGTCGACCACGGTTTTTCCGTCGGCGCTCACCAGTGCGATGTCAGAGTTGTTCCAACCGCCGGTGCCGATATATGAAGCGAGCAGCCACCGAGAGTCGGGACTCCAGCGGAACGACACGTCGCCGTCGGTGTATGAATAGTTCCATTTGCCGTCGAGCGCCGTGACCGGGGTCTTTGTCTTGAGGTCGATCACGCGAATGGCGGTACGGTTTTCAAGGAATGCCACTTTCTTTCCGTCAGGGCTGAATTCGGGCTGCTGGGCGGTGCCGTCGCAGCTGTAGAGCGGTTCTTCCACGATTTCGTCGGCGTAGGTGAAGAGCTTGTCTTTGTCGCCTTTTATTTTTGCCGTGAAGAGCTGCCACTTGCCGTCGCGCTCGCTGTCGTAGACGAGAGTCTTGCCGTCGGGCGAGAAACTTATGCAGCGCTCCTGTCCGGGGGTGTCGGTGATGCGGCGTGTAGTCTTGTATTTGGTCGAAGTGACATAGACATCGCCGCGTATGATGAAAGCCACCTCCTTGCCGTCGGGCGACACGTCGAGAGCTGTGGCGCCTGCACCGGTGAAATATTTCACATGGTCGGCGTCATAGAGGTCGGCGACGATGCTGACATCGACTTTGCGCGGTTCGCCGCCGGGGCGCAGCGTGTAGAGCTCACCGTCCCACGAGTAGGCGAGCATGGAGCCGTCGGCGGTGGCAGAGAGAGAACGCACCGGATGGCGCTCGTAGGATGTGAGGCGGCGGCGCGCCGAACCGTCGATATTGCGTGTGTAGATATTGAGGTTGTCGTTGTCCTCTTCGCTGAGATAGTAGAACTGCTCCCCTTTTCCCCACACGGGGTCGATGTCATGTCCGTCGAAGTCGGTCAGGCGGGTGAATTTACCGTCGCGCACGAGCCAGATGTCGCCTGTGCCGGCCGAGCGTTCATGCTTGCGAAGCGGGTCCTCGTAGCCTTTGCGGTCGCGGTAGAGGATATCGCCGCGGTCGTTGACACTCATGGCGAGAGCGGGCACCGACATAAGCAGCGAGGGGCGTCCGCCTTTGACGGGCACAGTGTAGGTCTGGCTCTGGAAACCGCCCACAGCGGCAGAGGCAGCGGGGAGTATGTTGGCGTCGAACACCACGGTCGAGTCGTTGAGAAATGCACGTGGAGTCTCGTTGACGCTGTTTGAAGTGAGACGTCGCGGAGTGCCACCCCCGGCATCGACCACAAACACGTCGTCGCTGCCGAGACGGTCGCTGCTGAAAGCCAGCATGCGGGAGTCGGGACTCCACACCGGAGCCGAGTTGTAACCCTCGGAGGTGATGCGCACGGCGTTGCCGCCATTGACACCGACCGTGTAGATATCACCCCTGTAGGTAAACGCTATAGCCGTGCCGTCGGGTGATATAGCGCTGTTTCTGAGCCACAGCGGCGACGACTCCGAAGCGCCGGCCCCGCCGATGGCCATTCCTGCCATAACGGCAGCAAGCATTATCTTTTTCATTGCAATATGTTTTTTTAATTTAATGCAGTAAAGATAATGAAAGTTTTTGAAACGGAGGAGTCTTAGAGTATGTTTTCGCCCCACGAGGATCATTATCCACTGCATATTGTAGTAAACTTATTACATTTTTTCAAATATACATTGATTTTTTTTGTATAATAAAAAACTTATGCATATTTTTGCAGCATAATAGGATAAAAAAAGCTCGAAGGCTTGTGTCCCTGTCAAAAAAATATAATCCGCGGGGCACATGCCGCTCACTAAGATTCACTGAAAAAAATACCTATATTGTTATTTACAGCGTAAACTCATTGACTATCTTTTTTTACTGATTATTCAGGAACTGTCAGAAATCCGTACTGTCATGCATCAAGAGGCGTCGACAGCCATATTTCCGGTAACGATAGAGTCGCAGTCCGTCAATCGGGCTTTTATCAATATCTGAAATCCTCGCGACAATCCTCACAATCTCCTGACAGAATAAATTCCGGCAACTTCCATGAGCCGCTCAGAGGAGCAAGCTCGACAGGTCTATATAATTTCAATTACAATATCACATCCCTGATGGTTTATTATGATTATTTTATAGCGAGAGGAAATCTCTCCGGCATCTGTCACCGGTCTGCGGCTACATCAGCAGGCAATTAAATAGAAATGCACCGTATATCACACTCCCGAAGTCATGATATGCGGCTGTCTTTGTCATGGTAATATCATATAGGGTTCATTTAACAGACAAGTATCAAATCACCATAAAAGAATATAGTTTTGTTAGATTGGAATCGACGGTCAAAACCGTGAGGCCGCGTAGCCGCCGATATTTGTATCTTTCTTTGAAAGGTATAGGTAATAGTGATAATTAAAGATTAAACCCGTTTATTAAGTAGAGACCGGTTTGCACTACCGGATCCCTAATCTATGAATGTCCGTGACAAGTGATTGCCGCGGACATTCGCTTTTTTGATATTTTTTATCAGACGGCAGCTAATTTTCCGATAAAATAAAAGCAGATAAAGAAATTTATTGTATTTTTGTAAAAACATTAATTGAATGTCTGATTGAATGCCGCAGCTGCGTCATCGGAACTCTCACCTTACCGGCCTGCGGCGGCATAAGATGCAGACACTCTCCAAATCCATTAAAACATAAAGCTTATGGCAACAGAAATCGACTGGGCCAACTTATCGTTCGGCTACCGCAAGACCAACTACAACGTACGCTGCACCTACCGCGACGGCAAATGGGGAGAAATCGAAGTCACCGATTCGGAATATATCAACATACACATCGCCGCTACGGCGCTTCATTACGGCCAGGAGATATTCGAGGGACTGAAGGCATTCCGCGGCAAAGACGGCAAGATACGCGTGTTCCGTCTCGAAGAGAACGGCAAGCGCATACGCCGCTCGGCCGAGGGCATACTCATGGAGCCGGTGCCCGAAGAGCTGTTCCGCGAGATGGTAATCAAAGCCGTTGAACTCAACGCCGAATTCGTGCCCCCCTACGGCAGCGGAGCTTCGCTCTACATCCGACCTCTCGAGATCGGCGTCAGTGCCCGCGTAGGCGTGAAGCCGTCAGATGAATATGTGTTCCTCATTCTTGTCACCCCTGTCGGACCTTACTTCAAGGAAGGCTTCAAGCCCACCAACATCTGCATCATGCGCGACTATGACCGAGTGGCTCCCAAAGGCACCGGACGCTGGAAAGTGGGCGGAAACTATGCCGCCAGCCTCGCAGCCGGCGAAAAGGCTCACGAGCTCGGCTACTCGGCAGTGCTCTACCTCGACCCGCAGGAGAAAAAATATCTTGACGAATGCGGCCCGGCCAACTTCTTCGCCATCAAAGACGGCAAATATATCACTCCGGCCTCGGAGTCGATACTTCCGTCGGTCACCAACAAGTCGCTCCAGCAGCTCGCCAAGGATATGGGCATCGAGGTTGAATGCCGCCACATATTGCTCGAAGAGCTCGCCGACATCACCGAAGCCGCCGCATGCGGCACGGCTGCCGTGGCCTCTCCCATCGCCGAAATCGACGACCTCGACACCGGCAAAAAATATGTGGTGTCGCACAACGGCGAGGCAGGCCCCGTCACCACCGCCCTTTACAACAAGCTCCGCGCCATACAACTCGGCGAGGAGGAGGATATCCACGGATGGAACACTATTGTCAATGCATAATTCATAATGCATAATTCATAATTATGCGTTGATAAGAAAAATGGGAGGCACGAGCCGTGCATTCCTACAAAGAGAAATAGGATAAGTGTTTTTCAAATCAATACACAATCGTGGCAATTATGAATTGCGACTTCGATAAAGTAATCGATAAATATTATCCCGCCGGCAGCCGCCGGCGGGATATCTATATGAAGCATTGCCGGCAAGTGGCCGACAAGGCTCTCGCGATTGCGCGGCGCAAAGGGCTTGCGCTTGACGATGATGACATCATTGCCGGAGCCATGCTTCATGACATAGGCATAGCGCTGACCGACGCTCCCGGCATCGACTGTCACGGCACTCTACCCTACCTTTGCCACGGCACTGCCGGCGCCGACCTGCTGCGCCGCGAAGGTGTCGACGAGCGGTTTGCCCGCATCGCCGAGCGCCACACCGGCGCCGGCATCACTGCCGACGAAGTGGCGGCCTCGGGGCTCCCTTTGGCGGTGCGCGACTATCTGCCGGAGACTCTTCTGGAGCGCCTGATATGCTATGCTGACAAATTCTACTCAAAAAGCGGCGACATGGAAGAGAAACCGCTCGAACGCGTCATCGCCTCAATGAAAAAATTCACCCCCGCCACTCTGCAGCGCTTCAACGCCCTGCATGAGGAATTTTCGTAATCACCGGGAGAGCGAATCGTCCGGCCTGCCCTGGCGTCACAACTGACTGAGAGTTGTGACGCCGCTACTTTTTTCAACCTGTGACAGCGCCCTATATCATTATGGGTCAGCACTGTCAGATTTCGTATATCTATATTTTAGATACATGCCGTTGGAGATGACCGCCATTGTTGCTAATTTCGCCATGCTGACAGACGGCACCGGCGCTCTTACCCGCCACAACCATGTCACAGCCCGCATGGCAGACTTGCGCATATCGCTTTTTTTTGCTAAATTTGCCCAGTGACATCAACCTGAAAAATTTAACCATACCATACACGGCTTGACACAGCCACTTTAACACATTTCCATGAAACAAAAAATCATAGCAACAATCACATTGGCCGCAGCTGCAGCAGGCTCGCTGCATGCATCGCAGGCCGGCGACATCGTAGCCACCGACGCCTACCGCTGGACCGGCGACTCGATTATCCAGGGAGAATATAAAGCCTACGCACCGAGCGATGTGGAAATCATCTCGGACTACTCGGCGCAACCCCACTATTTCATGCCGATAGAAAAACGGTGGAAACTCCGCAACGACATATCGTCATATCCGAAGCTGCACAGCGACAACCGTCTGCACAACGCCATCTACAACATGGGTCTCGACGAGATGGTCAATGCCGTTGAGCCCGACACCACCCTGCGCACAGGCAAGGAATGGGCCGGAGTGTGGACCCGCGACGTATCCTACTCTATCATACTGTCGATGTCATATCTTCAGCCCGAGGCTTCGAAGATATCTCTGATGAAGAAGGTGACTCCGACCGGCCGCATAATCCAGGACACCGGTTCGGGCGGCGCATGGCCCGTGAGCTCCGACCGCATAATATGGGCGGTGGCAGCCTACGAACTCTACAAGGTGACAGGCGACCGCGACTGGCTCGAATATATCTACCCCATAATCAAAAACTCGCTTGAGGACGATTTCGAAATCACCTACGTCGACGGAGCTGTCAACGGCGAGACTTCATTTATCGACTGGCGCGAGCAGAGCCACCCGAAATGGATGCAGACCGTCGACATCTACGCTTCGCAGGCGCAGAGCACCGGCGCCGTGCACGTGGCCGCCCTCGACGTTCTGTCGAAGATTGCCGCCGAGCTCGGCAAGAAAGATGACGCAGCGAAATATGCCGAGATGTCGAAATCGCTCAATGAAAGCATCATAAAGAAATTCTGGATGCCCGAGAAAGGCACCTTGGCGATGTATACCTACGGACGCGAATATCCCATTGTCAATCCGCGCTCGGAGACACTCGGACAGTCGTTTGCAATACTCTACGACCAGCTTCCCGACTCAATGGCCGCCACAATCACCGAAAATATACCGGTGACACCCTACGGCCCGGCCATCTTCTTCCCTCAGATCAAGGACATGCCGTCATATCACAACAACGCGCTCTGGCCCTGGGTGGCATCATATTATGTGCTCGCCAACGCCAAGACCGGCAACGAGGAGGGCGTGATGGAAGGCATCGGCTCGGTGTTCCGCCCCGCCGCACTCTTCACCACCAACAAAGAGAATTTCAACCTCGACAACGGCGACATCGCCACCGAGCTAAACTCGTCGAACATGCTCTGGTGTCTGGCCGGCAATCTCGCCATCACCCACCGCGTGCTTTTCGGCATCACGTTCGAGACAGACGGCCTGCACATCAGTCCGTTCGTGCCGAAAGCACTCGCCGGCACCCGCTCGCTTGAAGGCTTCGACTACCGCGGCTCGAAAGTCGACATCACCATCAGCGGCTATGGCAACAAAGTCAAGGAGATAACCGTCAACGGCAAGCGCGTCAAGAATATCGACGGAGCGATAATCCCCGCCCGTCCCAAAGGCAATTATAACGTAGTTGTCACTATGGCCGACAACGATATCGCCCCGATGAAGGTGAACCGCACCGCCAACGTCAAGTCACCTCTGACCCCGCTGACCCGATTCACCCACGACGCCGACATCGCGGCCGCCAATCCCGACGCTCCCTACGAGAACACCCTGCAATGGAACCCGATAGAATATATAGCAGGATATATCGTGCTCCGCGACGGTGAGCGCATAGCCCGCACACGCCAGACATCGTTTGACGCATCAGTGCCGGGAGTATATCAGGTGATCGGAGTCGACGCCGACGGTGTTGAGTCGTTCGCATCGGAGCCTCTGAGCAACCAGCCCACTGTGCGCGTCAAGCCCTCCGCCACCGCCACCGTATTGAAATCGAAAGAGGTGTCATACCAACCCGACGGCGGTGTGATCAACGGCTACAGCGGCAACGGTTTTGCCGAGACCGACCACAATACCGCACCTGTCGAATTCGATATCGAAGCCGACGGCGACTATTTCCTGACACTGCGCTACGCCAACGGCAACGGCCCGGTCAACACGGAAAACAAATGCGCGGTGCGCACACTCTTCGTCGACGGTGTCAAGGCCGGCACAGTAGTGATGCCGCAGCGCGGCATCGGCAACTGGGATGACTGGGGCATGACCAACTATATCCCGGTGAGTCTCACCAAAGGCAAACACAAAATCACCATCGAGATGATGCCTTACGACGAGAACATGAACCTCGCCACCAACCATGCCATCATCGACGCTCTCGTCATGGAGCGCCGCTGACAGAAATAAATATATATAAGTACACATTTCCTATGATGCTTCCGGCGAAAAAATCACCGGAAGCATCTGTTCGTTAATTTTTTTTTCATCATTTTATGTCAACATCAAACTGTTTTTTAAGGTGCATGGCCGCTGCGGCCATCGTAGCGACAGCCGCTTCATCAGCCGAGGCCTACACTGTTTACTACGACAACACCGAAACGGGCTGGACGCAGCCAAAAATCTATTACTGGAACCCTAATTGGACCGAAGCGCAAAAGCCTTCATGGCCGGGAGTCAACATGACTGCATATACGGCCAACCCCAAGCTGTCAGATATCTGGACATACGAGGTCGACGACGAAGTCACAGGCATAATTTTCAACAACGGCTCCACTCAGTCTAAAGACTACATGGGCAACAAGGAGTCATTCGCCGACAAGGTGTTCGGCTTCGCCAAAGAAGGGAGCAGCACCTCTGTAAGCGACGTGATACTCGGCGACATCGGCACCTACTCACAGGAGGAAGCCGAAACGGTGGCGTGGACGGTGCATTTCCACAACAAGAGCTCATGGAACAACGTGTATGTCAGAATAAGCGGAGGGAAAGATGCCGGAGGACAGATGTCGGCATTTCTCAATGGCGCGATATATGACTACAAGTTCGAGGCTCCGGAAAACGCGTCGCTCAAATGCAGTTTCTACAGCGTTTCGGACGGAGCGGAGTCAAACACCACCGCCACATGGAAACTCGTCAACGGACATGTCTACACCGAGAGCGGCGACAAGGGCCTCAACAGCGAATATGATCCGGTCAACACCCTTCCCGAAAAAGAATACTGGCTCGAGCCGGAGATGCCGTCGCAGCTCCAGGAGGCGACACTGTGGTTTAACCGCGCCTACAACCCCGACAGCAAACTGCGCAACACCGACGAAATTTATATCTATCCCGGACTAGTCAGCAAGGGCGGGTCGGACACGGACTGGTTTGGCGCACCCGCCTGGGCTGATCTTGACGCCAAATACAAGATGGTGCGCGACGAGTCAAACCCCGACCTCTTCAGCATCACGTTCTCGCCGTCGATAGCCTCATGGTTTGGCGCTGACGAGGATGACCGGTTCACGAAACTTGCCCTGATATTCCGCAACAAGTCGGGCTCTGTCAAGCAACACAGCGATAACCAGTTCATCAGCCTCAAGCAGCTTGCCGACCCGACAGCCGGTCTCGGCGCAATCTTGTCATACGAGAATGCCGGCGGCACCCTTACCGTCACCGCCGAGAAAGGAAAGCTCATGCTCACGCCGGTCAACGACCAGATAATAAAGGTGTTCACGCTGCGCAACAGCGCCACCGTCACCGAAGAGCGGCCGTCGATCTCAGTTGTCGACAAAGCGTTTGCAAACCCCTCCTATTCCGTCACTGAAAACGACACCGACATCACGCTCAGCATCAGCGGCGGCATCAAGGCGCACATCGACAAGACCACTTGCCAGGTGTCATTTCATGACATCAACGACAATCTGTATCTGCGCGAACTCTCCGGCCTGGTCAACAATCCCGGCAGAATAGAGGTGTCGTTTGAAAGCATGAACGACGCCGGCTTCTATGGCGGCGGCTACAACGGCAACCGCACCAACTGGGACGGCAACACCATGATAATGAACAACACGCAGACCGGCAACTGGGGTCAGGGCACAAGCCATCCGCACAACATCTGCATCCCCTTCTACGTGTCGACCAACGGCTACGGCGTGTATTTCGACGACCACTACCGCGGGGCAACCATCTCCACCACCCGCACCGGCTCGACATATTCCAGCGGCAGCAGCAATCCCATCGCCTATTACTTCATCGGCGGCGGCGAGATTGCCGGCGGCCACGGCTCGATGCAGACCGTAGTGGAAAACTACACCGGCCTCACCGGTTTTCAGGAACTGCCTCCCTACTGGTCGCTGGGCTACATCACCTCTAAATTCAGCTTCGCGTCGCGCACGGAGGCAGAGGCGGCCGTAAATAATACAAAGAATATAAATATACCCATCGATGCCATCGTATTCGACATACACTGGCAAGGGGGTGTGCAGATGATGGGCAAAATCGACTGGGACATATCAAGATACCCCAATCCGCAGGAGATGATAGAGAATTTCCGCAAAGGAAATGTACATACCATAGCCATCACCGAGCCTTATTTCACAAGCAATTGCGGCAACTATCAGTCTATGAAGGACAACGGCTTTTTCTCCGATGACCATGTCAACTACATGGAATGGCTCCAATCAGAGCATGTCGGACTTCTCGATGTCACCAAACGGGAGGCTATCGAATGGTTCAAAGACCTTTACAAGAAGCGTACACTCGAAGGCATCGACGGATGGTGGCTCGACCTTGGCGAACCGGAGAGACATGACGGTGACAGCCGCTACGAACTGGGCGATGTCAACCAGGTGCACAACGAATACGGCAACCGCTGGTGTGAGTTCGCGCTCGAGGCTCTCAAGGAATGCAAGCCCGAGGCGCGCCACATACTGATGCCCCGCGCCGGCACATCGGGCATGCAGCGCTTCAACGCCTTCCCCTGGACTGGCGATATCGCCCGCACATGGGAGGGACTCAAGGCTCAGGTGCCGGCACTTGTCAGCGGCGCCATGTCAGGCGTCAGCTATCTCGGCAGTGACATAGGCGGCTTCAGCGCGGATAATATCGGCACCAACGCCGACCTTTACCGCCGCTGGGTGCAGCTCGGCGTGTTCTACCCGTCGATGCGCACCCACTCGGCCACTCGACCGGAGGTGTGGCAGCCTGATTATTCAGGCATACGCAATGATGTGCGCAATGCCATCAACTTGCGTTACGCCTATCTCCCCTACACCTACACCCGCTCATATTACTACACCACAAAGGGAACCCCTATCGCCCGGCCGGCCAATTTCGGCGACACCGACCCGTCGGTGCTCTCCGACTGCCGCGACGCCTACCTCTGGGGCGCCGACATATATGTTGCTCCGGTGCTTGACAGCAGTCAGACAAAGAGCATCACATTCCCCGAAGGAGACTGGCTCGACATGAACGACTTCAAAACCATCTACAGCGGTCACAGCACCTACCGCTATGACGCACCCGTCAGCGTGCTCCCCCACTTCATGCGCCGCGGCTCATTCGTGCCCCGCTACCGTCAGGACACCTTCACCAGCACCGCGGAAATAGAGTCTAACCGCATCACCGTGCACTATTTCCCCTCTTACGGACAAAAGACCGACACCGGAGAATATTATGATGACGACCACACCTCGGCCAACTCTATAGAGGCCGGAGCGTATCTGCTGACCCGTTTCTCCGCCACATGCCAGGATGGCGTCAACGGCTATATCGATATACACATCGACCGCGAGGGCAACGGCTGGAACAATATGTATGACAACCGTCCGCAGGATATACTGCTGCTTGTCCATGACTACCGCCTTGGCAACAACAACATGATAAAGAGCCGTTCGACTAAAGCTGCCGGCGAATATAACACGTATGCCGAAGACTTTTCGGATTTCAGTGCGAAAAGGGTCGGTTCGCTCGACGAAGTGCTCGCCGAAAATGAAGCTGTCAGCTTCGCCAACGACGGCAACGATCTGTATATCCGCATACCAAATATGGCTGCGACACAGGCGCACTGGCTGCGTCTGTCAAGCGACGGCGTGACCGGTGTGCCCGAAGTCACAGATCCGTCAATGGCTCTGTCGTATGCCAACGGTGTCATCACTTACTCTGCGTCGGCCAACACCGACGAGCTGTCGCTGCGCATCTACAGCACAACCGGGCAGACTGTGGCCGAATACAACGGACTGACTGCCGACGGCACCGCCTCGCAGATCGGGGTTGACCTCGCCCGGGGTGTCTACATCGCCCGTCTCAGCGGCACCGCCGACGGAGCTACAAGCGTCAAGACGCTGAAAATGATCGTAATGTAAACAACCGAACATACACTCTATAAGCGAGGTCGCGCCGTGTGAATACGGCGCGACCTCGTCGCTATATAAAACATGCCGATATCACACACCGCCCTGCCCGGGCTCGGAGTGGGGAGAGGTCGGTGAGCCGGGGTCTGCGCCGGCTCTCAGATGCCCCCACGGTTAGCCCGGGAGGGGCGATGTGTGGTAGCGAATTTGGTATTTTGCTCACTTTTCGGTATATATACAGCAATCGCGATTACCTTGCGTTTTTGCCCCTGTCAGTCGAGGGGACGTTACGGTCGGTAATCGCGACAGCTGTTTTATTTATTGTTCATCTCCGGCCTCGTGGCCGGAGATGATGGAGTGAGCGGGCTACGGCTTAGCGGACGTAGACTTTGGTTGCCTTTGAGCCTTGACGCTTGATGTAGATGCCGTTGGCGGGGTTGTCGACACGCATGCCCTGGAGGTTGAAGTAGACCACGGGGGCAGAGTCGTCTCCGGCAGGCTCTACTGTGATATCGCCGACTGCGCTGAAGGCAGCCTTGCCGATGCGGGCGGGAGCGTAGGTGATGATATCCTCATCTTCTTTCTCCTTGCTTGAAGAGGGATCAGACGAATAGCTGTCCTTGACATTGTCGAAGAACGAGGGGTCGTAGGGAGTGCCGCCGACAGGGCTTGAGCCGTAGATGTCGAGATACTGCACGCCAATGCCGTTGGTGCGGATATAGTCTTCAGTGACGCCGAGGAGCGACAGGGGGAAGCAGAATTCATAGAATGTGTGGGCAGAGTCATCGATTTCGCTCCGGAGGTCGACGAAGCCGTCGTTGCCGTCAAGCACTTCGGGCTCGAAGTTGAGTTCTTTCTGACCCCATACATTGCTGATGCATGATGCGAGACCGTCGGCATAGCCGTATTTTACGGTGCTTACCTTGCAATAAGGAGCGTCATAGCTTGCATGGCCGTCGGGAGTGGGAACGAAGAAACCGGGAGTGCCAACACCGGGCTTGGTAGAACCGATCCATACAGCGTCGACACCATTTTCGAATTTTGCTCCGGGAGCGCCTTCGTCGTTCCAGATACCTTTCTTACCGTCGATGTAGCCGTCAAATGAAGCCTCGGGGTCGAGGTCGAATGCAAACATGAGGCGGCCGTCCATGTTGTAAGGTTTGGATTCGCCGGGCTGCTTGCCTTCGCCATAGATATCCCATACGGTGTAGACGAACTGCACGCCGAGATAGAGGTTATCTTTGTCGTAGGCGGCATAGATGGCGTAGGAGTCGATGACCGGACGCTCGTGGTTGCCGTTCATGGCCTGAGCCACGTCGCGGGCCACGCCTTGTGCGATGAGGTCGTCAGCGGTCCAGTGGCTGAGCGCGCCGGCAGCGGTTTGGCTGGAAAACTGCATGTTGACGGTGCGGTTTGAGCCGAATTGTCCGTCGGGGTTTACCTTGTAGTAGTCGGTGATGAGGTTATTGCCTGCGGGCACGGGGGGAGTCACAGCGTCGGAGCGTGTGAAGGTGGCTTCGGCGCTGGTGACGCCGTCAGCGTTGGTGGCTTTTACGGTGAGAGTGCCGGTCTGTCCGTCGTTGAGGTAAGAGCTTACAGCCACGGTGTTGGCGCCGTTGGAGAGGCTGAGAGCCTTGCCGTTGAAGTCAGCGGTGACAGAGGTCGCGTTGGCGATGGTCACAGTGATGCCGGCAGTGCCTTTTACCTTTCCGCCGTTGGGCGAGATAGTCACGGTGGGCTTGGCGGGAACGGGAGTGTTTCCGAATACTACTTTTGTAGAAGTAGCGCCGTTGTCGTTCATCACATAGTCGGAAGTGTATGTGAGGTCGGCAGTCTGTGAGCCTCCGGTCTTGAAGATGACGTGGGTCATTCCTTCGGGGAGTTTGTAGACCTTGTAGGTATTGCCGTCAGAACCGGTAGCCGATTCCATAGCGGGAGCAGCGTCCCATGTAACGGGGTTTGTTGCGCCCCAGTAATATACATTGGTGTGCGAACCGCTGTAGGCGAGGTTATAGTCGCCCTGGATGGTCACCGTGCCGGAGGGGTCGGGATCGGGGCCGGGAGTCGGACCGGGATCGGGAGCCGAACCGTCCTTGATGAGGACAGCGATGCCGGTCGAGCCTACATTGCCCGAGATGGTGGTGGCGGTGACTGTGAATGTCGAGCCTGACACCTGGTCGATGTAAGTGCCTGCGGGGCAATATCCGCCGCCGTTGGCGACAGACACGCTGCCGGCCTGGCCGTTGCCTTTGATGATGGCCGCACCGACATCCTTGCGGGTGACGCTCACCACGCCGTTGCCTGAAGAGAAATAGTCGGCATGACCTACGGCGGTGTTGCGGAGCTTGTTGATAGCGGCGATTTCGGCCGAGGTGAAGTGGGTCGAGCCTTTGACGCCCATCTTGATGGCATCTTTGTTAGTTGCGGCCGGACGCGACAGATAGAGCGACGAGGCGCCGTTGCGGCATGCCACGATAGCCCATGTGCGGTCGATTACGGCCTGCGATATATGGGTTGTGGCCTGCCACTCGTTAGAGTAGTCGTCGTGGCTTTCTGCCCAGTATACCACTTTGTTGTCAGCGATTGCGGAAGCCGCCCATCCGGCATATCCGGAGGGAGCGCCGCCACCCTTGACGGCATTTCGGACACCGTCGCAATATCCGTTGTCGGTGACTGACATGTATTTGGTGTATTCTTTTATTACATTGTCGGCGTTGCCTCCGGGAGAGTCGAGGATTTCACCGTAGTGCCACATGCCGGGGACAGAGGTGACAGTCGACCAGAAGTTACAGCCTTCGGAGGGGAGACCGATATGCTTGGCGGCGTCCCAACGGATGCCGTCGACACCGCAGGCTTTGAGTTCTTCGACGTAGGCTTTGGCACGCGCCTGCACCTGAGAGTCTTCGGAGTTGACGTCACCGTAGTCGCCAAGCTGGCCGTGGGTTATGGAATAGCGGTCGCTGTAGTTGATGCCACCGTTCCAGCGCACGCGTCCGTTGGAGTCCCACCATGTGTCGTGGTATCCGGTGGCCTTGTTGACGTGGTTGGCAACTACGTCGACGATAACCTTTATGCCGCGCTGGTGTGCGGCGTTACAGAGAGAAGTAAGCTGTGCTTTTGAGCCGACGCCCGAGCCTTTGAGCACGAAGTCGTAGGGCATGTAGGCATAATACCATTCGGCACCGGCGTTGCAGTTGCCCTGCATCGGCGAGAGCTGCACCGAACCGAAACCGGCTTTGGCGATGTTGTCGAGCTCAGCTTCAACCTGAGCGCATGTCCAGTCAAAGCAGTGGAGGATATTACCGTCCTGGATGTTGGCGGGAAGTCCATAATCGGCCGCCTTGCCACCAACAGATACGGTCATAGCCAACGCTGCTGCGCAAAAAACTTTTTTCAACATGTAGGAAAATTTAAAAATGTAAGAAGATATAAAATATAATTAATATAATTGTAAATCTGAGCAAAATGCAAGCAACAGAATGTGAATACCTATTGTAAAAAATTTACCCGCAAAACAGTATATGCCACAAACCTTTTTTCAATTGTTTCCGCAAATATATGATTTCTTTTTCAAATTTTAAACTTTTTAAAGCAAAAGTTTTGATTTTATGTTATTTTGGCATAAAAATTCTGAAAAATATGACAATTTACATACCAAAAAGAACTCTCAACTACATTTTTACATCGGAAGAAAAGTGCTTTCACGATGATATTGCCCCTGCGATGACATGTATAAATATATATAAATCAAGTTTGATAAAATTTTGAGAATGTAAAATTGGGTTAATTAAAAGAAAATGTTTAACTTTGCGACGCTTAAAGGCTTATTGTGCGCCTATGGCAATGCCGTGAAGCGCCAACTGTCTGAGCACAACTGATTTAATTAACTAATTTATTAACCGTTTAATTTAATGACTGAAGAAGTTAAAACCTCTCCCATCGCCGATTTCGACTGGGATGCCTACGAAAAAGGCGAAACAGCAGGTGAAAAATCTCGCGAAGAGCTTACCAAGACCTACGACGAGAGCCTTAACACTGTAAAAGACAAAGATGTAATCGAAGGTACCATCATCGCCCTCAACAAGCGCGAAGCTGTGGTTAACATCGGTTATAAATCTGACGGTATCATCCCCGTCAGCGAATTCCGCTACAATCCCGACATCAAGGTTGGCGATGTAGTTGAAGTTTTCATTGAAAACCAAGAGGACAAAAAAGGACAGCTCATTCTTTCTCACCGCAAAGCCCGCGCATCACGTTCGTGGGAGCGTGTCAACCAGGCGCTTGAGAACGATGAGATCATCAAGGGCTACATCAAGTGCCGCACGAAGGGCGGTATGATTGTCGATGTGTTCGGCATCGAAGCGTTCCTTCCCGGCTCACAGATCGATGTCAAGCCCATCCGTGACTACGATATCTTCGTCGGCAAGACCATGGAATTCAAGGTTGTCAAAATCAACCAGGAGTTCAAAAACGTTGTTGTCAGCCACAAAGCCCTCATCGAGGCAGAGCTCGAGCAGCAGAAACGCGAGATCATCTCGAAGCTCGAAAAAGGCCAGGTGCTCGAGGGTACTGTCAAGAACATCACCACCTACGGCGTGTTTATCGACCTGGGCGGCGTAGACGGTCTTATCCACATCACCGACCTGTCATGGGGTCGTGTCAACCACCCCGAGGAGGTTGTCACCCTCGACCAGAAACTCAATGTCGTTATCCTCGACTTCGACAACGAGAAAAAACGTATCGCTCTCGGCCTGAAGCAGCTGCAGCCCCATCCCTGGGATGCGCTCAATCCCGACCTCAAGGTAGGTGACAAGGTGAAAGGCAAGGTAGTCGTTATGGCTGACTACGGCGCATTCATCGAAATCGCTCCCGGCGTTGAAGGTCTTATCCACGTAAGCGAAATGTCATGGTCACAGCACCTGCGTTCGGCTCAGGACTTCATGAAGGCAGGCGACGAAATCGAAGCCGTAATCCTTACGCTCGACCGCGAGGATCGCAAGATGTCGCTCGGCATCAAGCAGCTCAAGGAAGATCCCTGGGAAAACATCGAGACCAAATATCCCGTCGGCAGCAAGCACACTGCCAAAGTTCGCAACTTCACCAACTTCGGTGTATTCGTTGAACTCGAAGAGGGCGTAGACGGTCTGATCCACATCTCTGACCTGTCATGGACCAAGAAGATCAAGCACCCGACTGAATTCACTCAGATCGGCGCCGACATCGACGTGCAGGTTCTCGAAATCGACAAGGACAACCGCCGTCTGAGCCTCGGCCACAAGCAGCTCGAAGAAAATCCCTGGGATGTATTCGAGACCATCTTCACTGTAGGCTCAATCCACGAAGGCACTATCATCGAGATGCTCGACAAGGGCGCAGTGATAGCACTCCCCTACGGCGTTGAAGGTTTCGCCACTCCCAAACACCTTGTTAAAGAGGACGGCAGCCACGCCAAAGTTGACGAGAAGCTCAACTTCAAGGTTATCGAATTTAACAAAGACTCGAAGCGCATCATCCTTTCTCACAGCCGTATCTTCGAAGATGAGGCTAAGGCAGAACGCGCAGAGTCTAAGAAGTCAGCTCCCAAGCGTGCACCCCGCAAGGAGTCAGAGCCCGTTGTTTCAACTCCCGTAGAGAAAACCACTCTCGGTGACATCGAAGCTCTTGCAGCCCTCAAGGAGCAGCTCTCAAAGAAATAATAATAACTCTCATAGCAATAGTGTGGCGTGGAGACCGTGAGGCCTCCACGCTGTTCTTTTATATCGGTTGCGGCAAGCGGGGATATGGGGTAAATGCAAAGAAGAAGAGACGCAGATCTCGTGTGCCTGCCAACGCGCTGACTGTCTGGCGACAACACGGACGCACGAGCCGTGGGCACCACAGGGCTTATGTTGTAACAGCGCCGGAGGGGCGTGGTCTGCGCCCCCCGGTTAATCCAGGCCCGAGCCTCCGACTCTTTGTGGGTCGGAGAGTGAGTGGCAAGGTCATTAGGGTCGTTAGGGTCTGTAAGGTCTTTAGGGACATTATGGGTGGGGCTATTGAGGGGTGAGGGGTGAGGTGTGGCGGGATTAAAAAAGGTTAACGGATTATGGATTGTTGGCGTAAAATGATTAAATTTGCAATTTGATAGACTGATGTTATTGTCAGATGGTTTGCGCGGTGAGCCGAATCTGATGCGGGAGTGCCGCGACAGGTCGTATAAGGCAGTAAAGTCAGTGAAAATCAGTTATTGAAATTTTTAAACAGAATATACAGAATAATGTCACTCAAATGCGGTATCGTAGGTTTGCCCAACGTGGGCAAGTCGACCTTGTTTAACTGTCTCTCCAACGCCAAGGCCCAATCGGGTAATTTTCCGTTCTGCACCATAGAGCCCAACGTGGGTGTCATAACCGTGCCTGACGAACGACTCAACAAGCTTGTGGAGATGTGCAATCCGCGCAGCGTGGTTCCTGCCACGGTGGAGATTGTCGATATCGCCGGCCTTGTGAAAGGCGCGAGCAAGGGAGAGGGTCTGGGCAACAAGTTTCTTGCCAATATCCGCGAGACCGATGCCATACTCCATGTGTTGCGCTGTTTTGACGATGACAATATCACGCATGTCGACGGCAGTGTCGACCCGGTGCGCGACAAGGAAATCATCGACTACGAGCTGCAGATCAAGGATCTGGAGACGATAGAGGGCCGCATGGCGCGCACTCAGAAGCAGGCGCAGACCGGCGGCGACAAGACGGCAAAGATGCAATATGAGGTGCTCCGCCAATATAAGGAGGCGCTTGACAAGGGGCTTCCGGCCCGCTCGGTTAAGTTTGAGACTGTCGACGAGCAGAAATTTGCGCGCGAGCTGTTTCTGCTGACATCGAAACCGGTGCTGTATGTATGCAATGTGGACGATGCGTCGGCGGTCTACGGCAACAAGTATGTCGAAGCGGTGAGAGAGGCCATCAAGGATGAAGGAGCGGAGTTGCTGATAGTTGCGGCCGCGACCGAAAGTGATATTGCCGAACTTGACTCGTATGAGGACCGTCAGGCTTTTCTCGAGGAGATAGGCCTTACTGAGTCGGGAGTGTCACGACTGATACGCGCAGCCTACCATCTGCTTGACCTTCAGACATTTTTCACTGCCGGTGAGGATGAATGCCGCGCATGGACATTCCGCCGCGGCTCCAAGGCACCGAAATGTGCGGGCGTGATCCACACCGATTTCGAGAAAGGATTTATCCGCGCCGAGGTCATCAAATATGACGATTATGTAACTCTGGGCGGCGAGGCCAAAGTGAAGGAGGCCGGCAAATTCGGAGTCGAAGGTAAGGATTATGTGGTGCAGGACGGCGACATAATGCATTTCAGATTCAATGTCTGAGCACTAAGATTATAAGATTTAAGATTATAAGATTAATGGTATAAGACTTATAAGATTTATAAGATTTATAAGATTATAGCCAACTCAACAGAAAATTACGTAAATCAAATAAATAAACAAAATGGCACAACAGGAAGATGTCTTTAAAAAAATCGTTTCACACGCCAAGGAATACGGTTTTGTGTTTCAATCGTCGGAAATCTATGACGGACTCGCAGCAGTCTACGATTACGGCCAGAACGGAGTAGAGCTCAAGAACAATATCAAGCGCTACTGGTGGGACGCAATGACACTGCTCAACGAAAACATCGTAGGTATCGACTCGGCTATCTTCATGCACCCCACGATATGGAAAGCGTCGGGTCACGTAGACGCATTCAACGACCCGTTGATCGACAACCGCGACTCTAAAAAGCGCTACCGCGCCGATGTGCTCATCGAGGAGGAACTTGCCAAGTTTGACGCAAAGATTGACAAAGAGGTTGCCAAGGCCAAGAAACGCTTCGGCGAAAGTTTCGACGAGGAGCAGTTTCGCAGCACCAACGGCCGCGTGATAGAGCTGACACAGAAACGTGACGCGCTCCATGAGCGTTTCGCGCAGGCTATGAATGACAACAATCTCGAGGAGCTCCGCCAGATAATCATCGACCAGGAGATTGTCGACCCGATAAGCGGCACAAGAAACTGGACCGACGTGCGTCAGTTCAACCTGATGTTCCGCACGGAGATGGGATCGACCGCCGACGGGGCTATGACGGTGTATCTGCGTCCGGAGACAGCACAGGGCATCTTTGTCAACTATCTTAACGTGCAGAAAACCGGCCGTATGCGCATACCTTTCGGTATCGCCCAGATAGGCAAGGCGTTCCGCAACGAGATTGTGGCCCGTCAGTTCATATTCCGCATGCGCGAGTTCGAGCAGATGGAGATGCAGTTTTTCGTGCGTCCGGGCTCGGAGCTCGAATGGTTCAAGAAATGGAAGGAGACCCGTCTGCGCTGGCACAAGGCGCTTGGTCTGGGCGATGCAAAATATCGCTACCACGACCACGACAAGCTGGCACACTATGCCAACGCCGCAACCGACATCGAGTTTGAGATGCCTTTCGGTTTCAAAGAAGTTGAAGGAATCCACTCACGCACCAACTTCGACCTGTCGCAGCATGAGAAATTCTCAGGCAAGAAGATACAGTATTTTGATCCGGAACTGAACGAATCGTACACTCCGTATGTTATCGAGACATCAATCGGTGTGGACCGTATGTTCCTGTCGGTGCTCTGCTCGAGCTACGAGGAGCAGGCTCTGGAGAACGGCGAGACCCGCGTGGTGCTCCATCTCCCCGCCCCTCTCGCTCCCACGAAATGTGCAGTGATGCCGCTGGTGCGCAAGGACGGACTGCCCGAAAAGGCACGCGAGATTGTCAACGATCTGAAGTTTGACTTCGCTACGCATTATGACGAGAAAGACTCGATCGGCAAGCGTTACCGCCGTCAGGACGCAGTGGGCACACCGTTCTGCATCACGGTTGACCATCAGACACTTGAGGACAACACTGTGACGCTGCGCGAACGTGACTCAATGGAGCAGACACGCGTGAACATCGCCGACCTGCACAAGCTGATCCATGACCGCGTGTCGATCAACTCGTTGCTGCGCAAGCTGTCGTAACAGAAACACACACAAAAAAAATAAAAGAAATGAAAAAATCGTATATTGTACTTATCGCCGTCGGTGTGCTGCTCCTGCTTGGAGTGGGCAGCTGCATCGGTGTGCGCAACGGCATTGTCAGCGCCGACCAGGCAGTGAAAAAGAGCTGGGGCAACGTAGAGAGCGCTTATCAGCGCCGCCTTGACCTTATACCCAATCTGGTGAACACCGTCAAGGGTTATGCCGCGCACGAATCGTCGACGCTTCAGAATGTGACCGACGCACGCGTAGGGCTGAAACAGGCCTACGACGAGGCAAGCCGGGCAATGTCGGAAGGTAACGGCTCAGGGCAGCAACTCGAGCATATACAGGCCTCGCAGAATAATCTGATGGACAAGGCGGGTATATATATCAATGCCGTGCATGAGGCTTATCCCGACCTGAAAGCCAACCAGAATTTCCTCGGCCTGCAGGATGAGCTTGCCGGAACCGAGAACCGTATCAACACCGAACGCACCCGTTACAACGAGGCTGTAGAGGAGTACAACAAGAAGATACTTCGCTTCCCGGGCAGCATATTCGGCTGGGGATACAGTGAAAAAGAGATGTTTAAGGCCGATGCTGCAGCATCAAGCGCGCCGAAGGTTGATTTCGGCACAGGCAATAGCACTACAGTTGATTTTTAAAATATGAACAAAGGTATAATATGCATGCTCATAGGAGCAGCTACACTTGGGTTTGCGTCGTGCGGCAGTGATGATGACAGCGATGCATGGGATCAGTATGCCGACTACCGCGAGGCCAATGATGCATTCATGGCCGAGCAGGAGGCGCTGACCGGCGCAGACGGCAAGGCAGTGTACACGCGGGTTGTTCCGGCATGGAACAAGAATGCGTACGTGCTGATGCGTTGGTTTAACGATACGACCAAGACACAGGGCAATCTCCGTCCGCTCTACACATCGACAGTCGATGTGAAATATTATGGACGGACATACGATGACGAGCCGTTTGACTCGTCGTATCTGAGTCTTACGCCGGCCGACTCGGTGGTGCGATTCACAGTCAACGGCGTTATACCGGGCTGGACGATAGCGATGGAACGCATGCATGTGGGCGACACAGTTGAAGTGCTTGTGCCCTACACCCAGGCCTACGGGTCGAGTTCGCAGGGAGCAATCAAGCCATTCAGCGCGCTGAAGTTCAACATCAAGCTCGTAGACATAGCCGGGGAATACATCCGCCCATAGCCCAACAAAACGGTCAAAAGTGTGTCAAATTAAAAAAAATTTGCTAACTTTGCGTCAATAAAACGGTTAACCGACTGAGCGTTACGCAGATGTCGGTGCGCCGTAAAGCAGAATAGCGCATAATTATCTATCAACCGATAAAACAACAATAACAATGGTAAGTTACAAAAACTTAGGTTTGGTCAACACCCGCGAGATGTTTGCCAAAGCAATCAAAGGAGGCTACGCAGTTCCCGCCTTCAATTTCAACAACATGGAGCAGCTCCAGGCTATCATCAAAGCCGCAGCCGAGGATCGTTCGCCTGTAATACTTCAGGTGTCAAAAGGCGCCCGCAACTACGCCAACGCTACCCTTCTGCGCTACATGGCCCAGGGTGCAGTTGAATATGCCAAGGAACTCGGTTGGGAAAATCCCCAGATTGTGCTTCACCTCGACCACGGTGACAGCTTCGAGCTCTGCAAATCATGTATCGACAATGGTTTCTCGTCAGTGATGATCGACGGCTCACACCTCCCCTACGAGGAAAATGTCGCTCTGACCAAGCAGGTTGTAGACTACGCACACCAGCACGATGTGACCGTAGAGGGTGAGCTCGGCGTACTTGCCGGCGTTGAGGACGAAGTATCGTCAGACCACCACACCTACACTGACCCCGAAGAGGTAATCGACTTCGCAACCCGCACAGGCTGCGACTCACTCGCTATCTCAATCGGTACATCACACGGTGCATACAAGTTCACTCCCGAGCAGTGCACCCGCAACGAGGAAGGTGTACTCGTTCCGCCGCCATTGGCATTCGACGTGCTTGACGCGGTAATGGAGAAACTTCCCGGCTTCCCCATCGTGCTCCACGGATCATCGTCAGTACCCCAGGACGAAGTTGAGACTATCAACAAGTTCGGCGGCAAGCTCCCCGATGCAATCGGTATCCCCGAAGAGCAGCTCCGCAAGGCAGCGAAGAGCGCCGTTTGCAAAATCAATATCGACTCAGACAGCCGTCTGGCCATGACTGCCGCAATCCGCAAGGTATTCGCAGAAAAGCCTGCTGAATTCGACCCCCGCAAATATCTGGGTCCGGCTCGCGACAACATGGAAAAACTCTACAAGCACAAAATCGAAAATGTGCTCGGTTCAAAAGACAAGGCTTAATAGAGATATTTCCTGAGCAATTATCACTGCGGCTTCCTTTCGGGGAGACCGCAGTTTTTTTGTTTAGGGCGGGCACATGTGCCAGCCAACGGATTGATTATCGGACATTTACCTCGGACGCACACGAGCCGTGCGTCCCTACAGTGAGAAGTTATCATGGAGCTCTTTAGCGGTGTTGCCGGAGGGATTTTTTCTGAGGGTTGTTTATTCTATGTTTTGGGGGATTGGAGGGCTTTGTGGAGGAGGTTGGTGAACTGGTAGTTTTTCAGTCCCCAGCGTGGTGATATGAGCAGCGAGTCGGGAGCCTGTGACACGAAGCGCTCTATGGCGATGGCGGGGTCGAGCCGGTTGATTATGTCGCAGCAGAGGGATATGTATTGGCCGACGGTGAAATGTGTCAGGGAGATTTCACCTTTGGCAACCTGAATGGCGAGGCGTGTGCCTTTGATTAGCTGCAACTGATGGAATTTGACTGTTTCGGGGCGGATGTCGTTGATTGCGTCGACGGTGGAGAGCATCATGTCGCGCGTCTCGCCAGGGAGGCCTAGAATGAAATGCAGGCCGACATCGATGCCGCGCTCACGTGTAGCGGCAACGGCGTCGACGGTTGTCTGCCATGTGTGGCAGCGGTTGACGAGCTGCAGCGTGGTGTCGTGGGAGCTTTCGGCGCCGTATTCGATTATAACGCGATTGGTGCGGTTGATTTCAGCGAGGGCGTCGAGGAGCTGTGGTGAAACGCAGTCTGGACGTGTGCCAATAATGATGGCGTCAACACCGTCGACGGCGAGCGCTTCGTTGTAGAGCGCGAGGAGTCGGGATAGGTCGCCGTGGGTGTTGGTGTAGGACTGGAAGTAGGCGATGTAGCGCATCGCGGGGTATTTGCGGGCGAAGAATGCGCGGGCGTTCTGAAGCTGAGAGGTGACGGATGTGCCTGCGATGGCGGGGGAAAATGAGTCGTTATTGCAGTATGTGCAGCCGCCGTAGCCGAGCGTGCCGTCGCGGTTGGGGCATGAAAAACCGGCGTTGACGGTGAGTTTCTGCATTTTGCAGGGGAAACGTTCGGCAAGGTAGTCGGCGTAGTCGCGATATAGTTTCATTAATTTTGAATGAGAGAGGAGCCGGGTGTTAACTCTTATTTAAAGTCGTTTTTAAAGTCGTTAAGGTCGCTAAAGTCTTTAAGGTCTTTATCGAGAGATGTGGGGGGGGAGTTTTCAGAGGAGGCGGGTGGCTTGGTTGAGAAGGAGGGAGTCGAGTATGACGCAAGCGGCCATTGCCTCTACAATTGGCACGGCACGGGGAAGTACGCAGGGGTCATGGCGTCCGCGGGCTTTGAGCGTGGCAGGGTTACCTGCGGCATCGACTGTAGGGACTTCACGGAGGAGCGTGGCAACGGGTTTGAATGCGACGCGGAAGTAAATGTCAGCTCCGTTGGATATGCCGCCCTGTATGCCACCGGAATTGTTGGTGAGCGTGGATATGTGACCGTTGTCAGAGACGAATGCGTCGAGCATCTGAGAACCGCGTGAGGTGCAGCCGTCGAAGCCCATGCCGTAGTCGAAGCCTTTTGCCGCGTTGATTGAAAGCATGGCTGCGGCAAGGCGTGCCTGCAGCTTTCCGAAGGCGGGGTCGCCGAGACCTACGGGGCATCCTTTTATGACGCATGTTATTATGCCGCCGACTGTGTCGCCTTCGCTTTTGACCTGAGCGATGAGCTGATGCATGCGCTCGGCGACAGTGGGGTCGGGACAGCGGACGTCGTTGGTGTCGACGAGAGAGAGGTCAAGGTCGGTATATTTTTTGTCAAGAGAGATATCGCCCACTGCCGATGTGTAGGCAGTGACGGTGATGCCTTTTGAGAGGAGCGCCTGCCTGGCGACAGCGCCGGCGACGACGCGTGATATTGTCTCACGTGCGGAGGAGCGTCCGCCGCCGCGATGGTCGCGGAGACCGTATTTCGCAGTGTAGGTGTAATCGGCATGCGAGGGGCGGAATATGTCGCGGATGTTGTCGTAGTCGGAGGAATGCTGGTCGGCATTCTCGACGATAAATCCGACGGGCTGTCCGGTGGTGCGTCCTTCGAAAATGCCGGAGAGTATTCTGACTTTGTCTTTTTCGTCGCGGGGGGTTACAATTGCCGACTGTCCGGGGCGCCGGCGGTTGAGCTGACGTTGGATTTCGTCGATGTCGAGCGGCATACCTGCTGGCACGCCGTCGATGATGCCTCCGACGGCGGGGCCGTGGGATTCGCCGAAAGATGTTATTGTGAATATGTTGCCGAATGTGTTATTGCTCATTGTCGTTGCGTGTTATGTCGGTGACGGTGGCACTGACGTAGTTAATCAAATCGCGGGGGCTTAGCTCGAGCTGGAGGCCGCGGACTCCGGCGCTTACAAAGATTGTGTCGAAGTCGAGAGCTGATGTGTGGATAAAGACGGGGAAGCGTTTTTTCATGCCGATTGCTGTGCATCCGCCTCTGATGTAGCCGGTGAGTGGCAGTAGCTCTTTCATTGGTATGAGGTCGGCTTTCTTTACGGCTGCGGCTTTTGCGGCTTTTTTCAGGTCGACCTCGCAGTTGCCGGGGATGACGCACACGAAGTGTCGCGGGTCGCGGTCGGCTTCGAGGACGAGGGTTTTGAACACTCGGTTAATATCCTCTCCGAGTTGGTCGGCGACGTGGTCGGCCGCGAGGTTGCTCTCGTCGACCTGATATGGGAGGAGGCGGTAATCGATGCCTGCGCGATCGAGAAGCCGAGCGGCGTTAGTTTTTTCTATTTTTGCTGTCATGCAGTGATTATTTGATGCGAAGTTACAGAAAAAAAAGGAGTTTTGTAACTTTTTGGCGCATTTTGTGGTGCCGTAGGGTGTAATTTTGCGGGAGAAGAGAAGGTTGAAATTGTTACCATTATTTTTTTGTTTACTGTAACCCAGATTAAATATTTAAGTATGCTCTCGTCGGGATGGCCGAGAGGGGGGGGCGGGAACTAAAGCGAAAGAAGCCGCGACCCGGATGGGTGCGGCTTCTTTGAGAAATTATTAATTATGCTATCTGAAAGTTCAGAATGATAATATTTTCTATAGCTGTTTGCTTCTGTTGCGTTTATTATTTAGCGTCAACGGTGCAGATAGCAACGCGGTTCCAAGTGTTCTGGCTGAACATGTCGCCGATGCCTTCGCCCTTTGCGTTGATGCGGCTTTCAGCTACGCCTTCTTTAACGAGGGCTTTCTTAACAGCGTCAGCACGTTTCTGAGCGAGTTTTTTGTTGAATTCGAGGCTACCGTCTTTAGATGCGTAACCTTTTACGTCAACAGTTGCGTTGGGATCGTTTTTGAGCTGCTGGGCAACCATGAAGATGTTGGGTTTCTGGTTAGCCTGGATGGTAGAAGAAGCGAGGTTGAAGAATACGTAGTGAACGTTGTCGAGGTTCTTGACAACTTCAACCACCTGAGGCTTCTTGTTGAGGCAGTCAGCGAGTTTCTGCTCGAGGTCGTTGATTTTCTGCTGGAGGGCAGCTTTGTCAGCGTTGCAGTTGTTGAGCTGAGCGCGGAGTGAGTTGATTTCAGCATTGAGGGCGGCAACGAGCTCTTCGTCCATGGGAGTAACGACTTTGAAAGAGTGAGTGCCGTTAGAGTTTTTGAAGTGGTAAGTCACACCAGCTTCCATTTCGATGTAAGCGTGGTTGAGGTTGTACTGAGCTTCGTATCCGAGACCGTTGGCGTTGATATCGTGGTTGTTCATGTTCCACACGATAGCGGGTTTGATCGAGATGGTCCAAGCTTTAGCTTCTCCGAGGTTGAAGTTGAAATTCAAACCTGCTTTGTTAGCCCAAGAGTTGCCATCGACACCCTGAACGTGGGGATAGTAGCTGTGGAGCCAGCCAGTACCTGCAACAGCTTCGATTTCGAATGTGCGGGGAGTGCCTTTATAACCGGCGAATATGTTCATGAGGTTCAATGTACCGAACGCACCAACATACTGGTGGTCAACAGCGGTAGCGCTCTTGAAGCCGGTCCAACTTGAAGTGTTGACGGTCCATTCGCCTTCGATACCGAGGCCGAACACGGGAGTGATCTGTTTTTTGAGCTCGAGGCCGAAGATGCCGCGGCAGTTCTGCCAGAAGCTGTGACCTTTAGCGGGGGTAACTGCACCACCCTTGAGACCGAGTGACCAGTTGTCGCTAAACTTGCTACCTTGCACAGTAACCTGAGCCTGTGCTGAGATGGCGCCAAGCGCCAAAGCTGCGATAAGGATAATCTTTTTCATATTTTAATAGATAACTTAATTAATTTCTACGCAAAGATACTTATAATAATTATACTATCAAAAGTTTTTTAAGTAAATTTTGGCAAATATTGTTATAAAAGGCGGTATTAATTACTATCTATAGTTAAAACGCATTAACAGTCAGATTGTTTAAAGAAGCATAAAAATAAATGGGAATATGCGTTTTTATTAACACTTTTTGCATATTCGCGGAATATATACAAGCATATCGAAGAGATGAGGATCGGGCGTGAGTCAGTTGTTTCGAGGGTGGAGGGTTATTGTTGAGACCGCTGCGGAGTGTGTGGAGAGGAGGAACGGCAGAAGAGATGACAGGTTGGCGGGCGGGGTGTCGGATAACTGCAGTATTATGCGGGTTTCTGCGGGTGATGAGGGGTTGGTGTGAGCTGTGGTGAAGATTATTTTTCTCAACGGCCGGTCGGCGGATGCGGGGATGTCGAGCGGAGTGTCAATATCGGTTATCAGGGTGTCGATGCCTCCCCATCTCGCAGCGGCAGTCTCGAGCAGTGGGGGTAATGACCGGTGGAGAGGTAGAGAAGATGGGACGAAGAGGGCTCCGTAGGTCTGGGCAAGACGCGAGCCTTCGGTGTAGCCGGAGCGTGTGAATGCGTATTTGTGTCCGGGGTTGTCGCGCAGAGCGGCGAGAATTGAGTGCAGAAGAGCGTTATTGCCAACAAGCAGGGCGATGCGTCGCGCGGGGTCGGGATTGGTGTTGGCGGAGCCGGATGGGCGAGACGAAGACCGTCGCGACATTTTCTGTGTGATGCCGCGACGGTAATCGTCCATTTTCTTTTCAAGATAGTTGTCAGCCATTTCAATCAATGCATGGATGGTGAACAAATGCTGTTGTCAGAGGCCGAAGGAGAGGGTCGTGTAGTAACGGAGGATGCCGTCGGCTCCTGTTGCGGGCATGTATCGGAGAGTGACGAAGCGTCCGTCGTTGCCGAACCAGCAGGTCTGCATTCCGTTGGTGGGATATGAGACGCTTACGGGAGCTCCATAAGAGGCAACGAGGCGTGCATAGGCGTCGTTGTAGCGCATTGTGTCGTAATATGATGTAGAGTAGACAAATTCGCCACGGTCAAGTCCGCGTGAGCCGTAATAGAGCGATGCGTCGGGCCACAGGAGATTCAGCTGGCTGACGTTGTTGAGATAGACTACGTTGTTGCCGTAGGAGTAGACGTTATATCCGTTGTTGAGCAAATAGCTGAGCGACAGGTCGAGAGCCGAGCCGAATGTGATGCCGAGCACGGTAGAGAAAGTCGGGTAGAGTCTGCCGGGACGCCAACCGCGCGGTGGGCGCGGGGGAGTCCAGTGGCCGTGGTGCACCGGACGATGTGGCGGCGGTGTGGAGTGATGCGGGGGCGCCGGATGGCCGGGGCGGAGCGCTCCGGGACGATGGGCGGAATTATGGCCGGGGTTGTGTCCGGGACGGTGGCCGCCATTGTTGTGGTTGCCGTTGTTGCCGGGTCGATGACTGTTGTCATGCCCGGGATTGTGCCCGGGATTGTGGCCGGGGCGCGAGGGTTCGGGTCGAGAATTGCCGTTGCCGGGCTTGCCGGGTTTGCCCCCGGGGTGTCTGCTGCCGCCTTTGTCATTACCGTTGTTGCCGGGATGTGACGAGTGTGAACCGTTGGAATGATTACCTGCACGACCACCTGAGCGGTTTCCTGAGTTGCGTCCACGACCTTTGTCGTTCTGACTATGAGAAGGACGTGAGTTTTTTGCTTCTAACTGAGGGGTAACCAATATGCCACATATCGCAGCTATCGCCAGTATTCTCAATATACGTTTCATAAGCAATCTTCATTAAGAGTATAATGATTTGACATGATATGACAGCAGTGGTTTAACAGCCGAATTGTCATTTTGTATAAAAATAACAATTTCAAAAGAAAAAGGGATAACCGAATCAGTCGTTGCGGGCAACTATCTGCTCAAGGGCGGCGGCGAGCTGGTCGGGACAAGAGGTGGCTTTTGCACCGCATCGGATGCCTTTGAGGCGTCCGATGACCTGGGCGGGGGTAAGACCGGTGACAAGAGCGGAGATGCCCTGGGTGTTGCCGTGGCAGCCACCAGTAAATGTAACAGAGGAGATTACGCCGTCGGTGAGCTCGATATCGATGGCACGCGAGCATGTGCCGGAAGTGGGATAATGATACTTCATGATAAGTTAAGCTATAAGTCAGTGTTATGAGTTCGGATACAAATATAATGAAAAAATTGCGAGGGACGTGGATTTGAGGTGAAATAATATGCGGCAAGCGGAAAGGATGCGGGAAGGCCGGAGGCAATGATTTTGCGTCATAACCGATTTTTCAAAGATATTTATTATTTTTGCATTGTTATAATTATAGAGACATTGCAACTCCTCAGGTAAAATATATCTTACGGGATTATGGATATAAATAAAATACGCGAACAGTTTCCGATACTTGAACGGAAGGTCAAGGGAAAGGATTTGATATATCTTGACAACACGGCGACATCGCAGACACCGATGTGTGTTGTGGAGGCAATAGAAAGGATGTACACGACGACGAAAGCGAATGTGCACCGCGGGGTGTCGTCGATATCGCAGGAAGCCACCGACCTGCAGGAGGCTACGCGCCGAAGGGTGGCCGAATGGATCAACGCCGCATCGGAGCAGGAGATAATCTTCACCCGTGGCACGACGGAAGCGATAAACCTTGTGGCGTCGTCGTTTGGCGATTTTCTGGAAAACGGCGATGAAATCATACTGACTGTGATGGAACATCATGCCAATATAGTGCCGTGGCAATTGCTCGGTAGGCGCAAGCGCATCATACTGAGAGTGGTGCCAATAAATTCACGCGGCGAGCTTGACATGAACGCCTACCGCTCGCTCTTCAACGAGCGCACGAAGTTAGTGTCGGTATGCCATGTGTCGAATGTGCTTGGCACTATCAATCCGATAAAGGAGATGATAGCGACCGCACACGGCAACGGAGTGCCGGTGCTTGTTGACGGAGCGCAAGCGATACCACATATCAAGGTCGATGTCAGAGATCTTGATGCTGATTTCTATGCGTTTTCGGCGCACAAGATGTATGGCCCGACAGGCATCGGTGTGCTTTACGGCAAGAAGAAGTGGCTTGAGATGATGCCACCGTATCAGGGAGGGGGCGAGATGATAGCCAATGTAAGTTTCGAGCACACGACATGGGCCGAGCTGCCGTTCAAATTCGAGGCAGGGACACCTGATTTCGTGGGTATCGCGGCACTTGACAAGGCGATAGATTTCATAGAGGAAACCGGATACGAAAATATTGCAGCCCATGAGCACCGGCTTCTGGCCTACACGACCGAGCGGATGATGCGTATACCCGGCATGAGGATATTCGGCACAGCGGATGACAAGTCGGCGGTCATTTCTTTTCTTATAGGCAACGAGCACCACTATGACATAGGGATGCTGCTCGACACGCAGGGAATTGAAGTCAGAACCGGACACCACTGCGCCCAGCCGCTGATGCATGCTCTGGGGATAGAGGGGACGGTAAGGGCATCGTTTGCGGTGTATAACACAATAGAAGAGGCCGACCGGTTTATCGCGGCTCTGGAGCGTGTGGCCGCAATGCTTGAATAAAACAAGAGGCGGTGTCTCATAATAAAGGCGCAGAAGAGAAATGACTACGGCGGAGTTTGAACATATCATAGCCCGGTCGACGGCGGCTCTCGGCATAGAGCAACCGGCGAAAATCGGAGTGGCACTGAGCGGCGGAGCCGACTCGGTGGCGCTGCTTTCGGCATACGTAAGGCTGGGATATGATGTCACTGCGCTCCACTGTGATTTTTCGCTTCGCGGAGACGAGAGCGACGGCGACCGTCATTTCTGCGAGGCGACAGCCGAGAGACTCGGCGCAAAGCTATGCCAGATAAAATTTGACACACAGGGGGAGCGGCGCAGCGGCGAGTCGGTTGAGATGGTTTGCCGCCGGCTGCGCTATGACTGGTTTGAGTCGCAGGCAAAAGCGCTTCGGCTTGACTATATCGCCCTGGGGCATCATTGCGAGGACTCGATAGAGACGATGCTTCTCAATCTGACACGCGGAAGCGGGCCCAAGGGCTTGTCAGGGATATCGCCCATGCGCGGCATGTATATACGTCCGATGCTCGGGCTGAGCCGCAGTGACATCGAGGGATATCTGAAATCACTCGGCCAGAGCTACCGCACAGACTCGACCAATCTCGCCAATGACTACCGCCGCAACGCACTGCGCAACATACTGATACCGCAATTATACGAGATAATACCGACGGCACAGGCCGGGATGCTGCGCACGGCAGAGGCGATGAGCCACAGCGCCTGCATGATATCGACCTATCTGAGGTGGTGTGAAGAGCGCTATGTCAGCGGAGGCAAACTTGACATCGACGCCATGACGCGTGATGTCGATGACATGCGCGGGACACTTTATATGCTGATACCGCAGGTGACAGGCTGCGAAGCGCGAATGGAGATTGTCGACCAGATACTGTCGGAGCCGGGCAACAGGTCGTCGCGTCTGTTTCCCGCAGGTGAGGGAAAGATGCTCGAGCTGCACCGTGGGGAACTTGAACTGTATGCCGAAGCTGATGACAGCGAATCGGCAATCACGCTTGAGGGCGACATACAATCGCCGTGCGGCATAAGAGTCACGACCGTGGATTTTGACGAGTTCGCTCGTACGCCAAAGAGCAACGACACGATGTGGCTTGACGGCAGCGCAGTGGGCGGAGCGCATGAATTCAGCCTGCGCCATTGGCGCGAGGGTGACAGGATGCGGCCGTTCGGAGCTGCGGGGCAGAGACTTATAAGCGATATCTTTTCAGACCTGAAGATGTCGCGGTCGGACAAAAACCGGGCACTGATACTTACGATAGACGGCAAACCACTGTGGATTGTCGGGATAAGGGCATCAAATATGTATCCGGTGGATGAGAATTCAAAAAAAATCATTAAATTGCAGGTTATATAACCGGTATAAAACAATACGATTATGAATAAGGAATATTTCAGTGAGGCGGACGAACGCTTCATGCGACTTGCGTCGGAACTTGCATTCGACAATATAGACAAGGGCGGGGGTCCGTTCGGAGCGGTAATAGTGCGCGACGGCGAGATAGTATCGACAGGCGTCAATACGGTGACACTCACCAATGACCCCACGGCACACGCCGAAGTCAACGCCATCAGGGCAGCGTGCGCATCGGAGAAAACATTTTCGCTCAAGGGTTGCACGGTGTACAGTTCATGCGAACCGTGCCCGATGTGTCTTAGCGCGCTTTACTGGGCAGGAGTGAGCCGCATATATTACGGCAACACTCAGGCCGACGCCGACAGGATAAACTTCTCCGACCAGTTCATCTACCGAGAGCTCGACAAACCTAAGTCAGAGCGTATGATACCGTGCATCCACATGGAGAACGACTACAGCATACGCGCTTTCGAGAAATGGGCAACCAAAGAGGACAAGACCGAATATTGATCGCGTGACGGCAAAGAAAGCAATTGAAATCACGAGATGAAAGATACGGCAGTCATCATACTAAACTGGAACGGCGCAGATATGATGCGCCGTTTTCTGCCCGAGGTTGTGTGGAGCACTCCTGCCGAAGAGGCGGATGTCATCGTTGCAGACAACGGAAGCACGGACAATTCACTGCAAGTGCTTGCGGAGGAATTTCCGTCGGTAAAAGTCATAGTGCTGGATAAGAACTACGGATTTGCCGAGGGATATAACCGGGCGCTGGCGTCAGTGGAACATGAATATGCGGTGCTTCTTAACAGCGATGTGGCGACATCCGACGGGTGGCTCGACGCGCTGAAGGCAGAGATGCGCGACAATGCCGACGTGGCGGCCTGCCAGCCGAAGATATTGTCGGCAGAGCGACGCAATATGTTTGAATATGCCGGAGCATGCGGGGGATATATCGACCGACACGGGTATCCGTATTGCCGCGGGCGCATATTCGGCAGTGTCGAGGAGGACCGCGGACAATATGACACCCCGGCCGATGTGGCATGGGCCTCTGGCGCGGCGCTAATGGTGCGTCGCAAGGAGTATCTTGCAGCCGGCGGGCTTGACGGGGCGTTTTTCGCCCACATGGAGGAGATAGACCTCTGCTGGCGACTGCGTCTGAGAGGCTTCAGGGTGCGTGTCGTGCCGGCATCGAAAGTATATCATCTGGGAGGAGGCTCGCTGCCTGCGGGCAATCCTCGAAAGACGTATCTGAATTTCCGCAACAATCTGCTGATGCTCTACAAGAACCTGCCTCACAAGGGGCGCAGAAAGGCGCTTATCGTGAGGCGTCTGCTTGACACAATCGCCTGGGCGAAATCGGTAGCGACGCTCCAATGGGGCGATGCCGTCGCCATATTGCGGGCGCACCGTGATTTCCGTCGCATGAAGCGCGCATACGACGGCCTCCCCTCCCCTACGGCAAATCTCATAAGCGGAGAGCCGGACATACTGACATCATATTATCTGAAAGGGAAGAAAGAGTTTTCCCGACTGTGACATGAATGCAATCGAATATATCACCGACATAAATGACCCGCGGACAGCAATGTTCACGAGTCTGACCGAGGCGCAGCTGCGCAACAGACTTAATCCTGACGAGGGGCTTTTCATAGCCGAGAGTCCGAAAGTGATACATGTGGCACTTGATGCCGGATACACGCCGGTGGCACTGCTTTGTGAGGAGCGCCATATCGAGGGTGACGCGGCGGAAATCATTGCCCGTGCGCCCGGGATGACAGTCTACACAGGCAGCCGCGATACACTTGCCTCGATAACGGGATATAAGCTGACACGCGGAGTGCTGTGCGCGATGCGCCGGCGCGCGATGCCGACGGTGGATGATATATGTTACGGTGCGCGCAGGGTTGTGGTGATAGACGGGGTGACCGACACGACTAACATCGGCGCTATATTCCGGTCGGCAGCGGCGTTAGGAATAGACGGAGTGTTGCTGACGCGGACATCGTGTGATCCGCTCAACCGGCGGAGCATACGCGTGTCGATGGGTTCGGTGTTTTTAGTGCCGTGGACATGGATTGACGATCCGGTGGCCGATCTGCACAAGGCAGGATTTACGACAGCCGCAATGGCGCTGACCGATAATTCGGTGCCGATTGACGACGCGGAACTGAACGCGACGGAGCGTCTGGCCATAATAATGGGCACAGAGGGAGACGGGCTAGCACATGATGTGATAGCCGGCGCTGACTATGTGGCACGGATACCGATGGCACACGGTGTTGACTCGCTGAATGTGGCTGCGGCTGTGGCGTTCTGGCAGCTGAGGGCGCTGCAGAACTCATAAAAATGTGAGGTTGTAAAATGCCCTTGCGTGATGGCGTATGAATAGATGTCAGTCAGGGTATTGGGCGCTGCGCCGCGGATTTTTCGGAAACCAGCCTTTGATGACGCGTTCACGCTGCTCGAATAGCTCCTTTATGGTCCAGAATGATGAGAAACCGAACACCCCGAGTATGCTTGACCAGAAGACGTCGGCAATTATCACCGATGAGGCGACGGCTGCGATGCCGACGAGGAGGAATATCCACCAGGGGCGTGTGCCGAAATGATATTCAGTCTTTATGACTACAGGGTGGAAGAAACCTATGATAAGGAATGTAGCGAGACCGATTGCGGGTCCGAGGAGATGATATTGATCCAGAAATTGTGTCATAATATAGGAAACGTTATTTTTTAAAACGTTTGTAAGCGGCTGCCATTTTTGTGTGGTAGTGTTGTTTTTTATAGCCGGGACCGTTGTAGCGCAGTGAAAAGGCAGCCCAATCTTTTTGCTGAATGAAGCGGACAAGGTTGCGGGCGCGACAGAAGGCGGCAAAGAGTTTGAGCTGGTCGCGCTCCGAGCGGTTCATCAGAGCGCAAAATTCATCGACGCTCTCACAGCCGCATAGTTTCCAGTTGAAACCTCCGATCTGAAACATGCCCCAGAAGCAGCTTTCGAGAGCCGACTCCCGGTCGATCTCAATTGCAGCTTCGAGCCGTGCATATTGTGCAGCCTGGGTCGAGCCATATTTTTTGACGTCGGGTGAACGGAATATGAGTGGCTGACGTTTGCGTGCATCCGAGAGATTCACATTGTGACGCGGGGCATAGGTACGGTAGATCGACAGGTCGAAATTGATGATTGCCTTTCCTTTTTTCCAAAATCCCAGATGTCGGCTTCCGGTTTCGATATCGACAACCGCTTTTATAGCAGCAACCTCGACATCGAGCTCGGCGGCAACTTCGGCGTAGTCGTCATCGGTAAGACGATCCCAAGAGGCTCCGATGTCGCTATCGGGCAGGCGATACCAATGGGAGAAGTAGGCGGAATCGAGCCAAATCTCACATTCGGCCATTGAATATTCGATAAAAGGCTCTGCACCCGACTGCGGGATCGCCGCTACCGGGGACAGAGCCAGAAGAGTTATAGCACCGAGACGTTTCACTTGATGTCGGCGACTTTCTCAAGTATGCGGCGCAGTTGCTGCCAGAAGCGTTCGACAGCGGGGATGAACATCTTCTCTGATGGGGAGTGCACATCTCGCAAAGTCGGGCCGAACGACACCATGTCGAGTTCGGGATATACAGATTTAAACAGACCGCATTCGAGGCCGGCGTGTATGGCTTTAATTGCGGGCTTTACGCCATAGAGTTCCTCGTAGGCATCGGAAGCTATTTTCATTATCGGTGAGTTCATGTCGGGCTGCCATCCGGGGTAGCCGTCGCCGTGGGTGACGTGAGCTCCGGCGAGTGTGAACACAGCCTCAACCTGGTTGGCGATATCCCATTTACGCGATTCGACAGAGCTTCGCTGCGAGGTGGTGATGATAATCTCGTTGTCGGATTTCATTTTTACGGCAGCGAGGTTGGTAGATGTCTCGACGAGCCTTTCGAGGTCGCGGCTCATTGACACGACGCCGTGGGGTGCGCAGTAGATGGCGCGGATAAGGTTGATTGACGTGCGAGAGTCGATGCTGAACTCGGGACGGTCGACGCTCTCCATGTCTATTTCAAGCGTCGGCTCGATGCCGGCGTATTCGTTGGCTATCTCGGCGGCGTAGTTGTTGAGGGCGATGCGGACATCTTCTTTTTTAGATGTGTGGACACCGACTATGGCATGAGCGGCACGGGGTATGGCGTTGCGGAGGTTTCCGCCGTCGAATTCGGCCACAGACACTTCATGCTGCGTGGTGAGATTCCAGAGGAAGCGGGCAAGGAGTTTGTTGGCGTTGGCGCGTCCGAGGTGAATGTCGCCGCCGGAGTGTCCGCCGAGACCGTTCTTAACTTCAATTCTGAAATACTGGTAGTCGGTCGGGGCCATAGAGCGCTCGTATTTGAATATTGCAGTGGTGTCGACACCGCCGGCGCAACCGATGAATACCTCGGCATCGTCCTCGGAATCAAGGTTGAGGAGAATCTTGCCGTGTATCATGTCTTTTCCGAGATTTATGGCGCCTGTCATGCCTGTTTCCTCATCGACAGTGACGAGCACTTCGAGGGGACCGTGAACCAGGGTGTCGTCGATAAGAGCAGCGAGCGAAGCAGCCACACCGATGCCGTTGTCGGCTCCGAGCGTGGTGCCGTCGGCACGCACCCAGTCGCCGTCGACGATTGTCGTAATGGGGTTGTTTTCAAAGTCAAAGCCTTTGTGATTGCTCTCGCAGACCATGTCCATGTGACCCTGCATTATAACAATGGGGGCGTTTTCATGACCGGGCGTTGCGGGCTTGCGCAACACGACGTTGCCGACTTCGTCGGTCTGTGCTTCTATATTATGTTTTGCAGCGAAGTCGAGAAGGTACTGACGTATTTTTTCCTCTTTCTTCGAGGGGCGGGGAATTTTTGTAATCTCATCGAAAATGCTGAATACGATTTTCGGGTCAAGGTCTTTTACTTCCATAATCTTTAAATTTTATGGTATTAATACTGATATGAATGTTAAGTTGTATTTACAAATATCGCCGAATAAAAAAAAGATGTTAAAAACGGCTGATATCCGCTGACTAAGTTACAAAAATAAAATGATATTCTGCAAATAATTCTACTTTCTTTCATATATTTGCACGTCGATTTTTATCACAATGGTCAAAACATTAGTAATAACAGTAATATTGACAGCGATAGCCATTGTGGCGCTGGGCGTAAGGGTGCTGTTTGTAAAAAACGGGAAATTCCCTTCGGGTCATGCCCATGAAATCGAGGAGCGCCGCCGCTCTGCCCGAAAGAAGGCGGAACAACACAAAAAAGGAAAACAGAACATTAACCTATAAAAAATTAAACATGAAGAAATCAGCACTTCTTGCAGCTGCCATTATCGCATCCGCTGTCACTGTAACCTCATGCGGCAGTGACAATGGAGCAGGAAATGACAAAGAAACAACTCCAGTAAAAGAGGCAGTCGAAGGCTCTACAAACATACGTTGGTATGACCTCGACTCAGTATCCAACAACTACAAGCTTGTTGAACTGCTCAATTCGGAGGCTGAAGCGGCAATGAATTCGTATCAAAGCTTTGCCCGCCAGAAAAGCTCGGAAATAGCTGCCCTTCAGAAAAAGATAGAGGACAAGATGCGCAACAACGGGTATCTGTCAGAGGAAAGCTACAACAATGACATGCGCGACTACCAGACAAAGGCAACAAACGCGCAGAACGCGATAGCACAGCGTGAGCAGCAGATTGCAGAGCAGGCCGCCAGCCAGCAGAAGCAGTTGCTCGACTCGCTTGAGAACTTCCTCAACGACTATGCAACAGGCAAAGGATTTGATGTAATCCTCATCAAAACACCCGGCACACATCTTGCACCCGAACTTGACATTACAAAAGATATCATCTCGGGTCTCAACGCCCGCTACAAGGCACCCGAAGAGACTAAGTAATCCGTTTTTAACATAATGAAAGCTCATGGCTGCGCCGTAATTTATTTTTACGGCGCAGCTTATTTTTTTAAGCAACGGGGTCAAGTGTGTCGGGCGGGGTGTGGCAGGCCAAATGCTATGATATATACCACGGTGCGCCTTTCCCGGGCTTATGATGCCGGGACGACAGGAGACCGGGGTCTCCGCACGCTGCGCGTTCTGCGAACTCCGGTTAATCACAAACCCGAGCCTCCGGCTCTCTGCGGGCGAGGCGGGAGATTTGTCGCTGTTGTGGTGAAATGTCATAAATACAGATTCTTTTCAAAATTATTTCACGAGCAGGCGACCTGTTGAGACATTGCCGTCGGCAGTGTGCCACACGATAATGTAGAGGCCGGGGAGAGGTTTGCCTGAAACGAGGCGCCCGTCAAGAGTATATAGCTCCATGCGGTCAACGGCTGCGTCAGCCTCAGGTTGCGTTATGCCGGTCGAGGCATCAAGCACTATCATCTCATGAGTGTCAAACCGCTCGTCGCCGTGATAGAACATCAGCATATAGGTCTCCCCTACTATTCCGGCGCTGAAATCGCTGTCATATACAACATCGGCAGTCTCACCGGCTTCAAGATAGAGCATCCCGGAGGGATATGAGGCACAATTCTTCCACTCGTCGCCCCCGACATTGCGGAACACCAACATATCGAGAGTGCCGTAATATGCTCCGGTGACACATGTGAGTGAAGTCTTGACGCCGAGGTCATCTTTGGGCAGATGATTTGAGCCGGAGATAAACGACACCGGCCCGAGAGTGAGCTCGGTAGATGCCGGGGCGGCATTGACAGTGATATCGGTAAGCGAGGAAACCTCCTGATATCCGCTCTGTGTGATTGTCACAAACACAAACTGATATTCGCCCGGGGTTATGCCGGATGACAGTTTCGTGGAATAGCTGAACGGGACGGCCGAGTCTGCGGGGATATCCATTTGAATGGAGGGCAGCAGTGTATTTCTATCGGGAGATATCAACATTCCGTACACGCGGCCGTAGAATTCAAGTTCGCTTGTATTTTCCACCGTGCCGTTGACGGCAAGATCCATTCCGGCGTAGAGCTCGCTTTCAAAGGCATAGTCAGTCACTTGCGGGAGAATGCCGGAGACCGGCGACGAGAATGTGGCATTGCCGCCGGCTACTGTCATTGTAACAGAGTTTACTTTGCCAAGCTCAGTGGCGATGCCGTACCATTTGCCGTCGGAGATGAATGCCGGAGAGACAGTGTAGACGCCGTCGGTCAGAGAGGCAGGCAAGGTCACGTCAAAAGCCGATGCGGAAGAATATCCGAGATTTTCAGTCAATGACAATTCCTCGGGATCAGACGACACGGCATAGACTGTGTTTCCGCTGTCGTCAGTAAACGACAAGCCAGGGAGGAAAGACACGGTGCCATACGATGTGTTTGAAAGCTGCACCGCAACCGTAATATCGCTTCCGAGAACGGATGTGGGCTGTTCGATGGCGAAGTCGGTGTTGTTTACCAGCACCGGTTCGAAGTCTGCCTGTCCGGCAAAGGGCTTTATCCCCACTATAATCTCTTGACTGAAGTTGAAGCCTGCTCCGTTGCCGGCACCACCGATGCCCTGCGACTCGGGATTAAGAGCCGTGAGCAGGAAGTAACCGTCAGACAGGCCGTCCCACCCCCAGTTGAAGTGGAAGTATCCGTCGGAGGAGTATCCGTCGCATACGAATTCATGCCCTCCCGAGAGGCTTTGTCCGCCGTATAGCACGGGGCATCCGTCGGCAAGCGAGGCGTATACTTCATCCTCCCAGTCGGAAAGTGTGTAATAGTCACGTTCGAGATAGCGCAGAGAGCCGTCGTAACTGAAATAATCGACAAGCGCGCTTCCGCAATTGCGGCCGACTGCGCCTGACTCGTCTGTGCCGTAGTTCATATCGACTGCGACGCCGCAGCTATACATCAAAGAGGCCACTGCGTCTCTCTGATAGTATATGTTATCCGTCCCATATTCATCAACCATGTGTGGCCAGTCGTAGGTAATTGTGGAGAAATCAATGGTCAGAGTCTGTCCGTTCCAGCCATAAGAGTGCGTGCCGGTGCCCTTTGCGGGCCAGTTGTGATATTTCATGACCTGAGCCATGGCGGTGGCGACGCACCCGGTGACGCATCGCACCGAGTCAATCATGGGACACCGGTCGTTGTAGGGGGTGCCCTGGTTCCACCTCGTGGCAAGCATCGGAGCGATGGCGCTGCGCACGACCGAGGAATCAGAGGCAAGCTGTGTGATGCGGTTGTTTCTTACGGCATCTATCTCGGCAGCGTAATATCCGAGCCAATATCTCAATCCATCCGGCATATCGGAGATGTCTACGGAGCCGGAATCGGCATAGCCGAGCAGTGGAGTCACATCGTCATCGGCCGAGACTACGAGATAGCCGTTGTCGCGCCCACGGTCGAAAAGATATGCGGCAGGCTGCGAGCCGTAATTTTCAGTATATACAAGAACCGGAGATGCGGAAGCCGCGGATGACGCCGCCATTGCCCGCACTACAGGCTCGGCTACAGCGCGCTTAAGCGCGGCTTCCGGTGAAATCACGGCGGCATCGGCGCAAAGCGCTACCACGAAAGAGCATAGGAGTAAGCTTTTTCTCATAAACGAACAGTTGTTAGTTGTCAGACGGAGATAATGCAGATTTGGCTCCGGTAACGAAATAACAACTGCAGAACCGTTTTTGATTTCAACAAAAGCGATTTAACAGATATTTTGGGCATATTTCCTACGGCATTCAGGTGGAGTTAATAATAATTTTGTAAATTTGCAGTGTGAACCGACCAAAATCCATATTTCGCCGAGCAGCCGAAGGTGGCCTGACCCTCGGAGCGCTTTTTGTGTGCATATTTCTGCTTGAGACGACAGCCGGAGTGATATCGGGGCTGCTTGCTCTCGGGCTTATGGTTTATGTGCCTGTATATGTCTACCGCAAGCTGCGGGCTACATATATCGCGACCCACGGGCTGATGTCGTTTTCAGGGTTGTGGCTCGAAGGGATACTTCTGTTTGCGTGCGGGGCGATTATCTTTGCGCTGGGCACTCTTGTATTCATGAAATGGCTTGTGCCGGGATATCTTCCGGCTGTGACCGCGCAGGTGGCATCGTTACTCGAGAGCAATCCTCAGCTTGCAGGCAATCAGATGGATATGCGACAGCTTATGGCTTATTTTTCGTCAATACGTCCGATCGACATATCGATGACGCTGCTGTGGGCATCATCGTTCACGGGGAGCATCGCATCGCTTGTGATAGCGGCGATAGTGAAGTCAAAGCGTGTGCCGCCCTCCTCTTCTCCAAATTCATAAACAATTAACGCATCATAACACATGGACATATCGGTAGTCGTACCCTTATATAACGAAGCGGAATCACTCCCCGAACTCGAGAGCTGGATACGCCGCGTCATGCAGGAGAACAACTTCTCATACGAGGTAATATTTGTCGACGACGGGTCGACAGATTCGTCGTGGGAGGTTATAGAACAGCTTGCAGGAGCCAACAGCGCGGTGCGTGGCATAAGGTTTCGCCGCAACTACGGCAAGTCGCCGGCGCTCAACACCGGTTTTGCCCGCGCAAAAGGTGATGTGGTCATCACTATGGATGCAGACCTTCAGGACTCACCCGACGAGATACCGGAACTCTACCGCATGATTACCAAGGAGAAGTATGACCTTGTGTCGGGCTGGAAACAGAAACGATATGACCCGCTGTCGAAAACGATACCGACAAAGCTGTTCAACGCGACGGCGCGAAAGGTGAGCGGCATAGGCAATCTGCACGATTTCAACTGCGGCCTCAAGGCTTATCGCCGCGATGTCGTCAAGCATATTGAAGTGTATGGTGACATGCACCGCTATATTCCCATTCTGGCAAAAAACGCCGGATATACGCGTATCGGCGAGAAAGTGGTGCAGCATCAGGCGCGCAAATACGGCAAGTCGAAGTTTGGTCTCGACCGTTTTGTCAACGGCTATCTCGACCTGCTCACATTGTGGTTTACGGGTAAGTTCGGGCGCAAGCCGATGCATTTTTTCGGGCTTCTGGGGTCGCTGATGTTCTTTCTCGGGTTCGTAGCCGTGATTGCCGTCGGCGCAATAAAGCTTTATAACATGAGCGCCGGCAATCATTATTCGCTTGTCACCGACTCGCCTTATTTCTTCATAGCCCTGACGACTATGATACTCGGCACCCAGCTGTTTCTCACCGGGTTTATCGGTGAATTGATTGTGCGCAATTCACAAAAACGCAATGATTATGAAATCGAGGAGGAGCTGCGAGGTGAAGAGAAATAGCAGCACCGTGTCATGGCGCAGGATAGTGCCGGCAACAGTCGCGGCAATGGCTGTGATGCTGGCTTGCTGGAGCTGCAGCTCGACCGGATGCACTGATAATCGCTCGAGCCTGCCGCTGGCCGGATTTTATACGTCGGGCTCCGGGTCGACAATCGCGCTTGACTCTATTGACGTAGGTGGCGTCGGTGCGCCGGGCGACTCGCTTCTGCTTGCTGCCGGAGAGACCGCCACGGAGGTGTATCTGCCTCTGCGGTCGGAACGTGAAGCGGCGGCATTCTTCATAGCATACCGCTATAAGGCGCTCGACTTCCCCGAACTCAACGACACCATAACATTCGGCTACAGCGCGTTGCCATATTTTGCATCGGAGGAGTGCGGAGCGATGATGAGATACCGCATCAAGTCGGTGACGTATTCGCGCCATCTGCTTGACTCGGTGGCTATAGTGCCGACCGACTCGGTGATTACAAACGCCAATATAGAGAACCTGCGCCTTTACTTCAAAACATCTTCCGCCGACAATCAATGAAAAGCGTTTTCAAAATATTATTTCTGCTGCCGGCACTGGCGTGCATGCTGTCATCGATGGCTCAAAGGCGCGTGACACCGATCGACACGCCGGCGACCGCCACACAGCACATCAATGAGAACAAGGCCAACGGTGACACAATAGACCGTTCGCGACTGGCACAGATGACCGACTCGCACGGCAACATAATACTTGTCGACACAATCACCGGCAAGGAGTTCATCGACACGACAGCTGTGGAGAGGAAGGTGCCCAAGATGATATATCCGCTGTTTCACTCGGCAACACTATCGGTCGACCTTTTCACGCCGGCGATGCGTGCTTTCGGCACGAAATACGGACTTGGCGAAATTGCCGCCGAACTTAACCTTCACAACAGGTATATACCGGTGATAGAGATCGGACTGGGCGAGGCCCGCAACACTCCTGATGACAACAATTACACATACCGGTCGCCGGTGGCACCGTTCTTCAGAATCGGTATGAACTATAATTTCCTGTATCAGTCAAATCCCGACTATCTAATCATGGCGGGCGTAAGATACGGATTTTCGCCATTCAGTTTTGAGGTGACCGATATCACTCAGCAACCGGGTTACTGGGATGAGCCACTCACCTACTCCATTCCGTCGCAGAATGTCACGGCAGGATATTTCCAGATATTGCTCGCGTTGCGCGTGCGCATTATCGACAACTTCTCGCTCGGATGGAGCGTGCGCTATCAGAGCCTTCTTCACGACAGCGATACGCCTTACGGCAACGCGTGGTATATACCAGGTTACGGAGCCCGCAACCGCACTATAAACGCGACTTTCTCACTCTCATATACCGTAGGTCTCTCGAAATTCAACGGGCCGTCAGACTCTACGCGCGAGACCATTGACTCACTCGGCGACATTCCCGCCACGGAGCAGCCGGAGGAAGATGCGTCGCCGTCAGACGACGAGGCTGCGGAGAGCGGAGATAACACCGACACTGATACAGAGCAACAATAACAGCACAGCATGCCGACAGTGATAATAACAGGAGCTTCATCGGGTCTCGGGAAGCAGATAGCGACGACCTATATCGCCCGCGGATATCGCGTGGGCGTGGCAGCACGACGTGTCGACCGACTTGCCGAGCTGACGGCGCTTGCTCCCGAACGTGTCACTGCATGCCGGCTCGATGTCACGGCCGACGATGCGGCCGACTCGCTTGACCAACTTATCTCAAAGATGGGCACCGCTCCCGACATATTCATCAACTGCGCGGGCATAGGCTTCGCAAATCCTGACCTTGACACGAAGCTTGACCTCGACACGGTAATGACCAACTGCGTCGGCTTTACCCGTGTCATCGACCATATATTCAACTATTACGCTACTCATAAGCTCAGCGGCCAGATTGTCGATATCAGTTCTGTGGCCGGGACACGCGGCATAGGCATAGCGGCTTCATACTCGGCATCAAAGCGGTTTCAGACCGAGTATCTTACCGCCCTCTCCCAGCTGGCTCACCAACGCCGACTTCCTATCACGGTCAACGATATCAGACCCGGCTTCGTGAGAACACCGCTGCTCGATGCCGACACAAGGTATCCGATGATCATGAACACCAATCGCGCGGCAGCGTTAATAGTAAAAGCGATTGACCGCAAAAGCAACCGCATAATCGACCGACGCTGGGCTGTCATAACATGGGTGTGGAAACATATACCCCTTTGGCTATGGCGCCGTATCAGTCTGAGACTTTCAACCGACAAGCATTAATCACTCCAAAACATAATAAAAATGATAGCAATCTGTAGCGACCACGCCGGTTTTGAGCTGAAAAGCATAATCGAAGGATATCTTGAAGCCGACAACAAAGAGTATAAGGATTTCGGCACAAACGGACCGGAGTCATGCGATTATCCGGACTTCGCCCACCCCTGCGCGCAAGCGGTGGAGTCAGGCGAATGCTACCCGGGCATTGCGATGTGCGGCTCAGGCAACGGCATAGCGATGACCCTCAACAAGCATCAGGGCATACGCGCGGCTTTGTGCTGGACTCCTGAACTGGCCCGGCTGGCCCGACAGCATAACGATGCCAATGTGCTTGTGCTTCCGGCGCGGTTCATAACGCCCGTTGAAGCCCTCGCCATAGTCGACGCATTTCTTGAAACGCCCTTCGAAGGCGGACGCCATCAACGCCGCATCGACAAAATACCGGTAAAATAGTTTCAATATTCAAAAATTTCATTATTTTTGCACCACTTATCGGCACACGCAAAACAAACGAATAATAGTAAACTTTTAAAATACCTGTATACAATGTATTGGACACTTGAACTGGCGTCAAAACTTGAGGACGCCCCCTGGCCAGCAACAAAAGATGAGCTCATCGACTACGCCATGCGTTCGGGAGCACCCCTCGAAGTAATCGAAAACCTTCAGGAAATGGAAGACGAAGGCGAAACCTACGAATGCATCGAAGATATCTGGCCCGACTACCCCTCAAAAGAAGACTTCCTCTTCAACGAGGAGGAGTATTGATCGAAAATTAGCCCCAAATTAGAGCATAAGTAATTGAAATACTAACGATTGGCAAGTGATAAAATAAACTTACCAATCGTTTTTTATGATGTTTTACCGCAAAATAAACTTCTCTATTTTCAAGTACTTAGCTCGCCCTAAATTTGTTAACTTGCCTATATTTTAGTAAATTCGCATCATATTCCGACCTTGGTGAATATTAAAAGCAAAAGAATATGGGCAGACAAAAGAGACCGTTCCCCTTGGGGCGTTTCAGACTTCGTTATCCGAAGAATTACGATAAGTGTAAGGCATATCCGATTGAAATCATCTATATCTTCGGCGGAAGGACTTTGCGCCGCAACATGAATATTTCTGTCGCAGTTGCCGACTGGAATCCGAACGGGAATAACGGCAGGGGCGAGATTCGCGCATCCATGCCTGACAGCGCAAGATTCAACAACTTGTTGCTGGCGAAAGTCAATAAGGTTGATGCAGGGTTTAACGAGTATAACCAGAAATTCCCCGGTCAGGTCAACGAGGACGTCATATCCTCTTTTCTCGATGACAAACCGATAACGCGGAAAGACAAGGGAGAGGATTTCGTGGAGTTCGTCTTGAAACGTCTTGACTCAGAGTATAGCCGAAACAAGATCGGTTATAGCCGATACAAGAATGGCCAGAGCGGAATGAATATCTTCCGGCAATTCCTGAAAGCCACCAATAGCGGGACATATAAGCCGGATGGCTTATATATAGGAGAGGTCTCAACAGAAATCATAGACAAGTATATCAAGTGGAGGCGTGATTTCAAGAATAACTCTGATGCCACGATCAACCATTCGCTGACACCGATTCTGAAAGGTTGCGAGGCAGCCTGCAAGATGGGATTGATTGATCAGGAGATCAACGCCCTGCTTCAGGATATGCGTATTCAGGAGAAGGCATCGTTGGAAGCAGAGGGCGAGAAAGAGTTCGACGGTCACAATCTCAGCAAAGAACAGCTTGCCCAACTTGTGGAATTCTATAATAGTGATAAGGAATCGCGCCGGAAAGAGTTTATCGAAATGTACCTGTTCGCATTTCATGCCTGTGGCTTGCGGATTGTCGATGTCATGACCCTGCAATGGAGTCATATCGACTTTGAGAAAAAGGAACTGAGCAAGGTGCTTATCAAGACAAGCAAGCGGCACAAGATACCTTTGACTGCTCCGGCATTGCGTATCCTGTACAAATGGCAGGCTATGGGACGCCGGAAGAAATATGTGTTCGATCTGGCGAAAGACGATCTGAGCCTCAATGATGCCGATTCTCTTTATCGGGCCCGCAACTCCGCCACAAAATGCGTGAACCAATCACTGCATGTTGTCGGTGAAAAACTGGGATTCCCTTTCCCGTTATCCTTTCATACCGCGCGACACACATTCGCGGTTCTTGCCATCAACGACGGCCTGACCATGACTGTCGTCAGTCGATTGCTCGGTCACAGCTCCACCGACATCACCGAAAAGGTCTATGCCCGGTTGCTCCCCCAAACCCTGACAGCCGAAGTCGAAAAATTGAACTATTCCTTTGTTCCCGACGAATTGTCTAACTGACGTATCAATCGAAGTGTGCCGGAGGCGTTGAAACGGATTCCCGACTACGGAGGGAATCTTTATCCCTGAGCAAGGGTTGGTAGGCACTATTTTTATTTTGAGTGCCTTCCAACATACCTTGCTCATCCATGTGGATGCGCTGTTTTTACTCCTTGAAATGATATTTTGCTTGTATCTTTTGCGCGTTTTATAGAACGCGGCAGTCTGAGGCAATGCGAGGCAACCGAGTACCGAAACCGCTAATCATTTGGATATGCACATTGTCACATGTTAACTTTGCAATGTGGATAAGGAATTTGATAAACGTTCTCATGCAACAATTTTAGTGCTTACACTAGTACTCCTACTTTGGCACAAAAGCATATTAATAACCACTTATACTAACGACAGTATGGATGGTTATAAGCAGAAGAACATTTTAACACAATTATTCATCCATACATATAAGTACTTAAGTACATTTGGATACAAAGCCGCATATCCAAGCTTATCAAATTCCGAGACTACCTTCCTCCTCAAAACATGTCATCGGCAAGACTGCCGTGACGTATACCTTTTAATCTCATGATCGATAATGAAAAATCCATTACCGAAACTCTGAATCAAATCCTGCTCTTGCTGCAAAGTCAAGAGGAAAGGATTGCCGCACTCTGCTCCTCTCCACTTTACGACAACAAAGCCCTAATGGCCCTCCTCGGCATCAAAGACCGCTACCTGAAACGCCTCCGCGACAATGGCCTTCTCGGCTACTCCCGCCACGGCGACAAATACTGGTATACCCAAGCCGACGTCGACCGCTTCCTCGCCCGCTGCCATGTAGCCACTTTCGGCACAAATCTTTGCAAATAGGCATAATCGATGGTTAATAGATTGTTAGACGCTCGTTAATCAACTGATTACCCAAGAATTTTTAACAAAACAAATTGGTCGTAAAACCGCGTTATGTCGGATTTTTTTATTAACTTTGCAGACTACTACGCGGAGTAGTCTGACAAAGACCAATATGAACTGACAACATAACACCAACATATAAAGAAACTTCCTTATAGTCGCGGATGGCTTGGTCGCCTGTCAGAACTTTAAGGAAGTTTTTTAGCTTAACCATGACAGGAAGCCGTGAGCAAGAAGACAAAGACATACGACATACCGGAAGAGGTTGCCGCTGCCATTGTCGCAGAGAAGAAATCGCTCTACGGCATCAAAACCTATGTCAGCCTGTTCAGCAGTGCCGGCATTGGATGTTATGGATTTAAGGAAGCTGGGTTTAGTTGTATTGCAACAGTCGAGTTATTAGAACGACGGTTAAAAATTCAGGAGTTTAATAATAAGTGTATGTTGTCTTCGGGATATATCTGCGGAGACATGACTCTTAGCGAAACCAAGGATAAAATATTTCGAGAACTTGACGTTTGGAAAGACTGCTTCGGTGTAAATGATTTAGATGTTCTGATTGCAACGCCCCCATGTCAGGGCATGTCTGTTGCAAACCACAAGAAAGGGGATGAACTAAAACGTAATTCACTCGTTGTTGAGTCCATCAAAATAACTAAAGAGGTAAAGCCCAAATTTTTCATATTTGAGAATGTTCGCGCTTTCCTCAATTCAATTTGCACAGACATTGACGGCAAAGACAAGTCAATCCAAGAAGCAATAACCATGAATCTCGGAGGTACATATAATATACTTTTCCGGGTGGTCAATTTTAAGGATTATGGATGCCCCTCAAGCAGAACGCGAACTTTAGTCATAGGTGTACGCAAGGATCTTGTAGATATAACTCCCAATGACATTTTTCCGGATAAATCACCGGAAAGAACTTTACGTGAGACTATCGGCCATCTTCCGTCATTAACCGTAATGGGTGAAATATCGGCTGATGACATATATCACAATTTCCGCAGATATGCTCCCCACATGGAAGCGTGGATTTCTGAAATAAAAGAGGGTCAATCCGCTTTCGACAATGATGATATTTCCAAGATACCACATACCGTCAAGAATGGGGTTGTTGTTTATAACGCCCAGAAAAACGGAGATAAATATACGCGCCAATACTGGGACAAGGTAGCGCCATGTATTCATACCCGGAATGACATCATGGCAAGTCAAAATACCGTACATCCTACAGATAACCGTGTATTCAGCATACGAGAGGTGATGCTTATGATGTCCGTCCCGGCTTCTTTTCAATGGTCTGACATACCGTATAAGAAGTTGAACTCGCTCCCCCTAAAAGACAAACAGGATTTTCTTAAAAAAGAGGAAATGAACATTCGCCAAAATCTTGGCGAAGCGGTACCGACTGTCATATTTCGGCAAATAGCCACTAAGATTAGAAAAAATCTGGAGCGTCCATCTTTCTCAAATGCCGATGCTTGCCTGATTGTAAAAGAAAACAATCTGAATAGTCAGGACAGAATCATAAGTTATGTAAAGCGAAGCACTGCTTCTTTCTCACGGTTATCAAGAATCGTAGAGATGGCAAATGCTGACAGGGACAACACTGCGGCATACTACACACGTCAAGACATTTGTTTCGGAATAGTAAGCAATTTACCTGACGCTAAGAATTACACCACTCTTTCGATACTTGAACCGTCGATAGGAGTTGGGAATTTCTTGCCATCATTGATTGAAAAATATTCGACGGTCGCCAACGTCACAATTGATGTCGTTGACATTAATCCCTCATCAATTGAGTTGCTTAAAGAGATGCTCAAGCATATTGACATTCCTAAAAATATCCAAATCAATTTTATTGAGGGGGATTTTCTTCTTCTTGATTTTGAAAGAAAATATGATATAGTCATAGGAAATCCTCCCTATATGAAGTTGACAAAGGATAAGGCATTGGCATCTCAGTATAAGTCACAAGCAATAAATAAGGACACCAACAATATCTTTGCGTTCTTTGTAGAGAAAGCGTTGCAATTGGGCAATCATGTTTCATTAATAGTCCCCAAAAGCTTAATTAATGCACCGGAGTTTAACAAGACTCGTGAGATAATGAATTCATATTCAATCTCCCATTTGATAGATTTCGGTGAAAAAGCTTTTAAAGGGGTAAAGATTGAGACAATATCATTTACTGTTAATACTCGAAAGAAACCCGGAAGCACATTGGTGTATTCCTACATCAATAACAGTGTTCGGGCACTTCCCCAAGAATACATTACAGACTCAACATTTCCTTACTGGCTTCTTTACAGAGACGATAGTTTTGATAAAATCGCAGATTCCATGACTTTTGGGATTTTCAAAGCTTATAGGGATAGGGTGATTACTAAATCTGTCACTAAACCCTCTGGACGAATAAGAGTGCTGAAGTCTCGGAATATCGGAAACAACGAGATTATAGACATCCCTAATTACGATTGCTATATAGATGATGCATCTTCTTTCGACGTTTCTAAATTTTTAGGACATACCGAATGTGTGTTGCTTCCGAATTTGACTTACAATCCAAGGGCTTGTTTCTTGCCTGAAAATTGTATAGCAGATGGTTCTGTGGCAATCCTAACATTGTCAAACTCTGAAGAAACAATCTCGAAAGTCGATCTCGAATTTTACGCTACTGAAGAATTTGCAAGATTCTATTCTGTTGCGAGAAATTTAGGAACTCGTTCTTTAAACATAGACAACAATTCAGTTTTTTTCTTTGGAAAACAAATTTTGGCTGAGCAATGAGAGACTCTATAAATACATATTTGAATCAATTTGATTTCGACATCCGTAAATCTCACGATGCGCGGTATGTCGATCAAAAGTGTACACCCGATATCGTATGCTTTTTAGCTGACTGCATCTTGAATACTGCCGCATCTCATCCAACGTTCACCGCTAATGATATTTGGCAGAGCCAATACTTTAAGCACAATTGTAGAGTGGTGTACAATAAGCCGTACGCAGACGATGACCGAGCAAAGAACGAGTATAACAAATGGTTCTCTCAGCCTTTGAAACTGTTTCATACCGCAGGCATATTGAATGCAGATTCCTCGACGCGACCAACATCTTACTCTATCAGGAATGAGGAGTTGTTGGATTATATTTCCAGAAGAGACCGGAATGCATACAATTTCCTTTATTGCTTTTTCTCAAAAGTATTAAAGGATAGCGGTTTTTGGCGATACTTTGAGCAGTATTTGAAAGATGTAGGAACCAATAGAAAGGCTGCTAAGACGGAGTTGTATGAAAAATATCATAGACTTATTCGTGGCAACACACCGTCCAAATCAAAACTGGATGTAGACCGTATGTTCCATAAAGTCCTTAATGTACTTGCCGCCGAGCATCACGTCCCCGGAAGTAGCGGAAATGAAGCGCGACTGTTCTCAGATCTCATGTATAACAAGAAAAATTGGAGAGATCTCAATAAGGAGAAATCCGTGACTCGTCAAGAAGCGGAAGAAAACAAACATATTGACGAACAGCAGGAAGCTTATAACTCCTATTACGTCCAGAAAGCGATTGCGCTTATACGGAAGATTCAATCAGAGAGTGAAGTTCATGACGCTTGGTCAAATGGCCCTGCGACACAGGTTCATCACATCTTCCCGAAATCTCAATTCCCAGAGATTGCTCACTATGTTGAGAATCTGATTCTCCTCACCGCAACGCAACATAACACAAAGGCACATCCGAACAATAATACCCAGATAGTCGATAAGGACTACCAGTTGGTATGTCTTTTAGCTAAGTCCGACACAATAGAACAATCTCTGCGTCAGGTTGGTGAAAAATACTATCGGAAAGAATCATTCGTTTATGTGATAAACATAGGCTTGTCCTGCGATCTTAGCATGCAGCTCTCGTTTCCTGAGATCAAAAATAATCTTATAAAAATGTATAACTGTGCATAAAACAAAAATATGAGAACGTTTGGGACACAAAATCAAATGCGATTTGCAGATGACCATGAATTTTTCCAGTTTCTTGGTTATCTTGCGAAATCGGACGGTTCAAGTTCTTTAGTATGGGAACATAACGAAGAACAAGGTGCATGGGCAAGTGAAGGCCGTATTCAATTATTTAAACCTCTTCCTATAGCTTGGAATGTTAGAATTACAGCAGGCGTAGGTAATATATACGGGAGAATTAATTGCAATCAGTTCATTGAATGTATTCGTTCTCAGTTTGGATTTATTGAGGGAGGAAAGCAAGATATACCCTCAATTGTATCACATATTCCAAAGGAATATCTTGAAAACTTCAATGATGGATTAGCGATATAAGTGCAATTGCTATGGCTCTTCAAAAGGTTAATATTACAGATCAAAGCATTTCACGGAATGTAACTACAGATTATAAAAAGGCAATCTGTGAATATATCTGGAATGGCTTTGATGCCAATGCCACAAGAGTTGATATAGAGTTTACTGCCAATGAACTTGGTGGTATTCTAGAGCTTAAAATTAAAGATAATGGTGATGGAATAGACCGGTCTACTCTTGATCAGTCGTTCGGTTGCTTTCAAGATTCTATAAAGAAGAAAACTTTTCAATGGAGTTCTCAAATTAAAGGAAAGAAAGGCAAAGGAAGATATTCTTTTAATTGTTTCGCGACAAATGCCATATGGGAAACAATATTCAGCCATGAGGGTAAAAATCTAAAACACAGGCTGTCGATTAAGGCGGGGAATAATGATCATTATGATGATGGTAATCCAGAGGACTTACAAATCACTAACGATCCAACTGGAACAATTGTTAATTTTGTCAATGTGTCATTATCAACAAATCATCTTGAATGCGATGAATTTATAGATTATCTGAAACGCGAATTCGCTGTATTCCTTCAAATTAATAAACCATTTGACAAGTCTATATTCATCAATAATGAGCGTTTGGAATTTGAGACTATAATAGGTGATTCTAAAACTCATGAAATAACAGTTGAGATAGAGGCTGAATCTTATAATTTTCATGTGTCATTCATAAGGTGGAATGAAAAAATCAAGGAAAACTACATTGCATATTTCCTTGATAATGACATGTATGAACGTTTTGAGAAAACGACAACATTAAATAAGAAAGATACAGGGTTTCATCATAGCGTATGTGTGGTATCTGATTATTTCAATAACTTTGAACCCAATGAATTAGGAGGAGGGATAGCCCTAGATGGCACAAGAAATCAAAAAGACAAAATCTTCATCAAATTATCTAAGCAGCTAAAGGATTTTTTGTTAGCTCAAGAGAAGTTATATATAAATGAAATTGGAGCTGCAGAGTTAATATCGCGTTATCAAAATAATGGAGTTATAAGGGAGTCAAAGAACTCTTACGATGCAATTATCGTCGAGGATTTAATTTCTACAATTAAATGTATATATTGCGTAGAGCCGCGAATTTTTACAAATTTGAGAGTAGATCAAGCCAAGACACTTATTGGATTCCTTGAACTATTGCTTCAAACGGACAAAAGAGAAGATGTCCTTGCAATTTTAGAAAATGTGGTAAAGCTTTCTGATGAAGAACGACATTCGTTAGTAGAAGTCTTGCAGTACACTGAATTGTCTCGAATAACAAAAGTGATTCAACTGCTTCAAAGCAGGTGCGTGACAATATCTGCGTTGAAAAAAGCTGTATATAACAAAGAGTTGGGTGTTAATGAGGTTGATGACCTTCAAGTGCTTATCTCAAACGCTTTTTGGATTTTTGGCGAAGAATATAATATTGTCACAGAGGCCGAGCCTGATTTTGAACAGGCGTTAAACGAGTATATAGAAAAAGTCCATCTTAAGGTAAAAGGAGTTAGTAAGACTCGAGGGAATAAAGCGAAACTAGACCACATTGATAAAAATAAGGAAATGGATATATTTGCTTTTAGGCAAAATATCAGTTCAAAAACTATTGAAAATATAGTAATTGAATTAAAGCATCCGAATATTAAATTGGGAGAAGTTGAGGTTAGCCAAGTTAAGACTTATATGAATGTTATTACATCGGCACCCGACTTTAATGCCCCAAATATGAGCTGGAGGTTCTATCTCGTAGGGAATGATTTCGATTCCTCGTCATATATTCATCGTGAGATTCAAAGTAATCAACATTGGGGAAAATCAGGCCTAATCCAACATATTGAAGAAAATGGCATCACATATGAAATTTATGTAAAAAAATGGAGTGAGTTATTTTCTGATTTTGAAATTCGTCACAACTTCCTTTTGTCAAAGCTCGAGATGAAAAGAAAAGCATTGATGGCTCATCCAAGTTCCAGATCTGAGGTTCATCAAATAGTGAGTAGCAATAATGAATAGCGTCTTATCGTCTTTCATCGTCAAATTCACTTGCCTATTGAAGTTAAAAGTAATGTAAAATACTGAATTACAGATGTCGAAAATTTCTTCAACGAAGAAGAGTACTGAGTAATAAATTTTACACAAACATCTAATAATCAATGGCTAAGAAATAAATAATTTTCTTGGCCATTGCTGTTTTATCCCGTTTTACCCCATAGTTTTCTTTGCTAAAGACAAAGCACCAAGGCGATGACTTGGCTAAATTGCGTTTTCTTAGCCAACTTAAGCGATATTCTTGGCTAAATTCAAACGCTCCTCAGAGGTTTGTGAGTATCGCAAGAAACAAAGTTCGCAACCAAAATTGATTGATTTTAAATACAGCAACCCAATATGGTTGCACATATTAGAATTTATTCTTAACTTTGCTATCATGAAAAACATAGCGATAATTACAGGTGATATTGTGGATTCCACAAAGATGACAAAGACTGAACGCACTTCAATGTTACAATTGTTGCAGTCTCTGCCAGAATGGCTGTCTCCATTGTGTAAAACGAATATTGAGATTTTTAGAGGAGATAGTTTCCAACTAAAAGTTACCGAGCCAACCAAAGCACTGCAGATAGCACTTGCGATACGTGCTATTATCCGTGCCAATAAATTTGCAGGTAATAATCAACAATGGGATGCTCGTTTGGCTATCGGTATCGGCACATTGGATTATGAGACAGATTCTCTTTCCACAAGTGACGGTGAGGCGTACCGGCTATCGGGTAGAGGACTTGACATAATCGGCAGAGCACGACTGCATATAGAGACTCCTTGGGAGGAAGTGAATAACGAATTAATAGTTTCCACTCTATTTGCTGATGACATAGTGACACGATGGACTCCAAGTCAAAGCCGGATAATGTTTGAGAAACTTGTCAAAAATAATAGTCAGGAAGATATCGGCAACATCCTGGGTGTGTCTCGACAGATGGTCAGCAAGACTTTGAAAGTAGCCAAGGATGCTTTGATTTCTGTATATATCAAAAGATTTAAAGGACTGATTAACGAAAGAACGGTATGGGAACGGCAATAATTCTGATTAAATTGATTGCGGCACATCTTGTCGGAGATTTCATATTGCAGACAGACAAGCTATGTGCGGATAAATTCTCTAACAATAAGGCATTCAGATATCGTGCTTTATCGGTGCATGCTCTTGTTCATGCAGCATTGGCTTACCTGTTTGTCGCGCAATGGAACAATTGGGCTGTACCGCTAGTAATCGGCGCCAGTCATTTCCTGATAGACCTGGTGAAAACACACTTCAAACGTAAAGATCTTGTGGGCTTTGTTTGCGACCAGTTAGCTCATTATTGTGTCATCGTTGTGTTATGGCTTATTGTATTCGCAAATCATGACTACAATCAGGCTGCAAAAATCCTCTCGGCAAACTTTTGGCTTATAGCCACAACTTATATTGCCGTACTCTCCCCCACATCAGTTTTGATAAAATCATTCATTGAATATGAGAAATGGCTCCCGACGGATGCATCTTTGAAAGGTCTGCCAAACGCAGGTAAATGGATAGGGTATCTTGAGAGGATACTCATCCTGACCTTTATTTTTACCGGCAATATTGAGGGAGTTGGTTTTCTATTGGCAGCCAAATCCGTACTTCGTTTCGGCGAGCTAAACAGGGCAAAAGATATAAAGACTACAGAGTATGTACTAATCGGCACATTCACCAGTTTCACAATCGCCATAATGCTCGGCTTTGGCGTTGACTGGCTTATGGAACTAAATTTTGAATGACATTATGACAATAAATTATAATAACTGATATGGCTAAACTGTTTCTAATGAGATGGAATCCGGCAATCAGCAGTTATGTTTCGTTAAGGCGAAGCGCGCCAACATTTAAATTTACTCAAGAAAAACATTCTTTTCTGCAAATTGCCAGGGTCGTCGCCCTCTCAATAGCCAACGGATTGCTCAATGTAAATGCTCCGTCGTCCCCAGACATTTAGCCGCAATTTTCGCAACCTCTTCCAGAATCACACCTCACGGGTGGCGCGGAGGATTTCGCGTTTGCCGTTTGCGGGCCCGGGAAGGCGTTCTACAGTGAAGCCGGCCGATTGGAGCCGACGACGTATGACTCCTTTTGCACAATAGGTTGTCAGCATTCCGCCCGGAGCCATTGATGAATATAGCTTATCGATTATCTCTTCGCTCCACATCTCGGGCTGTTTTTCAGGTGCGAACGCGTCATAATATACGGCATCGATATTGGCCGGCAATTCCATTTCAAGGAAATTGCCGGCTATTTTTATCAGCGAGAAGTAAGGATTGATGACTGCTTTGCCGCCCCACTCCGCCCGGTTGACGGCCGCATAATATGGCGTCAGCTTGTCATAACCGAGCATATCGACAGTGGTGACGTCAAGAGGATGCAGTTCGACAGAGATATAGACCGTGGGAACCTTCTCACGCAAAGCGGCCTCCGCCGTAAGCGCGGCATTCAACCCTGTGCCGAACCCTACCTCAAACACCCTGACATCTTCGCCACGTCGCGCGGCCTGGCGCCAGCATGTGTCGATATATACATGCAGGCTCTCGGCAAGCGCTCCTTTTGTAGAGTGATAGTGCTCGTCAAGAGCTGAGATATAAAGCGTAGCCGACCCGTCGTCCGTACGCTCCACTGTCAGTTCCCTGCCGCTGTCAGTAGTCGAAATCATGATAGCTGTTCTGCTTTTTTCTTTTCGAGGAATTCATTGATGCCGCAGAGGTGCTCGCGCACGCGCCCGTCGCCGAATTCATATACCTTGGTGACAAGTCCGTCAAGGAAGTCGCGGTCGTGGCTGACGACGATGAGCGTACCGTCAAAGTCACGCAACGCCTGCTTGAGTATATCTTTTGTTTTCAAGTCGAGATGGTTGGTCGGCTCGTCGAGTATAAGCAGGTTGATCGGCTCAAGGAGGAGCTTTATCATGCACAGACGCACGCGCTCCCCACCCGACAGCACTTTTACCTTTTTCTGATTTTCCTCGCCGCCGAACATGAATGCCCCCAGCAGATTGCGTATCTGAAGCCTGACATCACCAACGGCAATATCGTCAATGGTCTGGAACACGGTCAGCTCCTCGTCGAGCATCGCCGCACTGTTCTGCGCGAAGTAACCGATGCGCACGTTATGGCCCAGTGTAAGCGCTCCGTCATGGGTTATTTCTTTCATTATAGCCTTCACCATGGTCGATTTACCCTCACCGTTGCGGCCGGCAAAAGCTACTTTATCGCCGCGTCCGATGGTGAACGAAGCGTTTTCAAACACACGCTTGCCGTCGTACGATTTACCCACTCCCTCGGCTATGACCGGATAGTTTCCGCTTCGCGGGCATGGAGGGAATTTAAGCCGCAGTGCCGACGTATCTTCCTCGTCCACCTCGACAATCTCAAGTTTCTCAAGCCATTTCACTTTACTTTGCACCTGATAGGTCTTGGAGTAAGTGCCCTTGAAACGTTCGATAAATTCGCGAGCCTCGGCAATCTGTTTCTGCTGGTCGTCATATTGTTTCTGCTGTTGCTGACGACGCTCCTTGCGCAGCTGCAGATAGTGGCTGTATGTCGCTTTGTAGTCATAGATACGGCCAAGTGTCACTTCGATGGTACGGGTGGTGATATTGTCGATGAAACGGCGGTCATGGCTGATTACAACCACTGCCATCTGGCTGTTTATGATAAAATCTTCAAGCCACCCTATCGACTCGATGTCAAGATGGTTGGTCGGCTCGTCAAGCAACAGCACATCCGGCTTTTTGAGGAGCAGTTTGGCAAGCTCGATACGCATGCGCCAACCACCCGAAAATTCACTTGTCGGACGATTGAAGTCGCTGCGCTTGAATCCGAGTCCTAAAAGCGCCTTTTCGACATCCTCCTCAAAGTGGGTCATGTCAATGGAGTAAAACTTTTCGCTCACCGTAGCCACTTTCTCGATAAGAGCCATATAGTCATCGCTCTCATAATCGGTGCGTGTGGCAAGTTCGGCATTCATAGCGTCGATTTCGGCCTCCATCTCATGCAGATGGGCGAAAGCCTGCGATGCCTCCTCAAACACAGTGCGTCCGTCTTCAGTCATCAGATGCTGCGGCAGATAGCATATAGTGCAATCGCGCGGAGCCGAAACCGAGCCTCGCGTGGCGGCACGTTCGCCGGCCAGTATTTTAAGCAGTGTGCTTTTGCCTGCACCGTTCTTGCCCATCAGGGCAATGCGATCCTTGGGATTGATGACAAAAGAAACATCTTTGAAAAGGGTGGTTCCCCCGAACTCCACGGTAAGAGCGTCAATTGATACCATATAAAAAAGCGTTGTATAAATCAGAGTGCAAAGGTAACGTTTTTTCCCGTTCAATCCAACCGGCAGCGCCACACCTCTCCCACAATCGATATTGCGGAAAACAAGCCCCGGAGAGGCGTCTTTAATCGCCCCCGCGAGGCTATCATCCAAGCATTCTATTCAAACACAAGCATCGACCAATAACGCAATGACGGAACCGTGACCGTCACTGCATTGCCCTGCTGTGTAAAGGGCAGTTTGAGCGGGATACAGGCGTCGGTATCTGGTGACGCCACCCACACGCGTGACACCATTCGGTCGACATCGATGCTCAGACGGATATCCGATACGGGTTCCGGCTCGGGCTGATCGGCGTTAAGGTCTCGCCAGCTGAGCGAATTGACGTTGCGGAAGTTCAACAGATGATAGACGAGTTGCCCTTTGCGGGTTTCCGTACCACGTATGACAATCTTTCGCGGCTGAGGACCTCTCTGATAGTTCCATACGCTCACAGCCGGAGTTCCTTCGAGGGGGGTCACATCTGGCGTGAGTTCGCGCACGGTATCGTAGATCAACGTCTCGTAGGCAGTGGCGAAGTCGTAATATCTTGTTATGGCCTCGGTAAGGGCTGAGCCTATACGTAGATTTGTGTTGGGGAAATATTCGTTGCACAGCATATTGCCACCGGATCCAAGTTCAAGATGTCCGGCACCGAGAGCGAAGATGCATGCGTCGGTAAGCAGCACGCCGTGCGGATTGAATTCCTTGCCCCAGTTGTTTTTGCCATACTCATAGTTCATGTAGTTGGCGAACACCGTGCGCACGGTGTTGCCCGAGGCATTGTTGTTGTCGAATACAATCCAGTAAAGGTCCATGAACGAGTGAGTGTCGGCCCAGCATTCATTGTAGCATACGTCAATCACGCCGGATGACGCAATGCCCCATGCTCCGTATTTCGACACACTGTTCATGATAAGTCTCTTGTCAGGATGTCCGTTTTTAAGAGCCTTGAGCAGAGATGGAAATCTGTCGCAAAGATTGAAGCGGTTGCCCCAATAGTCGTATGTGTCATCGCCACGATAACCGACCTGGTCGACCTGAAAACCGTCAAAACCGAGATTGTCATATACCTCACGGTTGCGGTCAACGAGATAAGCCTGCCACCCGGCATTTCCGGGGTCGACAAACGAGATGTCGCTCTTCCAGTCACTTGGAAGTGTGTGATAATCTTTTTGCGAATGATTGCTGTCATGGTAATAGTACCATTCCTCTTTCACCCCGTCAGCCGCCGCGCCTGCCTTTTCCAGCGCTCCGAACCCGAGGTTATAGAAAAATGACTCCATATTGAAAGCATGCTGCACTTCGATATTTTTCTTAACCACTTCGAGAGAGACTTCCCGGCGGGCGATGTCGGTATATACCGCATCGCCGCAATACGGTCTGTGATGGCTCAGATGCCAGTCCTGAAACTGCACCGCATTGATGTGCCTGCGGTTGAGAAACGCAATATCTCCGGTGATGCCGTCGAGGCGCAAGGGCTCATACCATGCGGTGTAACCGTAGCGCGGAAAACGCTTCCAGTCTGACGACACGTCTACACCGATTGAACCGTGGATATGCTCGTTGCCGTTGTCATCGACAGAATACACATCGACAAGATATCCCTCGAAATCGTCGGCCGGAGGAGTCCACGTCCACCATTCCTGCACCAACGGATGCTCCTCTATGATATCGGCTCCACGACGGTAACGCACTATCGCGCCGGGCACTTCACGAAATTTTGACGCCTGGATCCAGACCTCCTGCCCCGGTGCGTAACGGGCTTTGTCGGTCCATAAATCAAACTCATCGATCGGTGACACTCCCGAGGGACGTCTCACCGCATCCGACACCTCTATCTTGTCATGCGAAGAGGCAAGCACCGAGAAGGCATTGCCGTCGGCGCCGAGATTTTTATCGCCCGAAGGGCCAAGAGCCACAGGTGAGCCGTTGCCGTCGCGGTCAGCGATGCAGAAATATGTACCGGCAGAAAGTCCGAGCATGGCAACATTAAAACTTCCGTCGGGCATTTCCGTCATCTGCACCGTCGACGCCGGCGGCCATGACATGTTTCTGTCACCGGTAGCGATTTCGAGTGAACGCGCGCCGCTATCAGCGGCTGTCAGAATTGAAGCGAATATCAGCAGTCTGTGTATATATTTCATCTTACAACGATTTTAAATGTTTTGAAATCAACGGCAACAACATATATGCCGGGAAGAACGGCAGTGGTCGGCGCAGTGGAAACCACTCGTCCGCAGAGGTCCGACACGACAATATTGTCATACTCTCCGACAACAGTTATATTGCGGCCGCTTACCGATACCTTAACATTGCTGTCTGCAACCGTTTCGTCGGCTCCCGATACTATCGGCGTGGCAGATACCTTCGGGGCCGCCCCACTGAAATCAGCTGTGAGATCATAATAACCGGTGCTACCGACAGTATAACTGTAGCCGTGCATGGGCGCGACATTGCATGTAGCGCCGGCCGAAATGTCGACATCGGTATTCGGGCTGAAGCAGTATCGGTCGGAACATGCCTCGTCGGCATATAGTTTGTAATAATTGTCCTCTTCAAGATACACCTTTCCGGAGAATACGCCCGAACCGGCCGTCGACGCAGGCAGTTCGGCCACATCTCCGTCTAACGAACCGACAAACAACCGTGAAGGCACGGCTCCGAAATGCAGCTGTCGCCCGTTGCGGTCGGCGGCGACTACATAACGTCCGGCAGGCGCCGTGAATTTCCCTTCAAGCGACGGCCCGGGATGCGATGTCACAGTCACCGATGGCTCGTGCAGATTGAAACGCAGAGTGTAGCGGCCCGTGCGCGGAACAATGAATTTATGGTCATCCTCTCCGTTGGCGTTATATACCATTGAATGGTAGCCGTCAGTGAATGCCTCATTATAAAACGGAGCATTGTAGCAGGGCGACCATCCGTTGCCGGAGAGAAATTTTATTTCGCCGGCCTGAAGCAGCCCGGTCCATTCCACCGCTCCTTCGTCGTCAGCAAATACCGGAATATTGAGTGAGGGGGAGCCCCATCCACGCACTGCGCTGCCTACCATCTGCACTGCCGGCCGACGAAACGACAGAGTCATCGGGTCGGAGGCCATGTTTACAATAATGCGGCATTGGCCGGCCTCGGGATTCCAAAATTTAAAATCATATCTGTTCTGACCTGAAGAGTTATCCACCAGGGTATAGATATTGTCGGAATATACCGGCTGGTTTTCGTTTTCGGCCACAAGTGATGAGCTGTAATCACCCAGACGGTTTAGAAACTTGAATTCGCCTTCGCCGAGACAGCCGTCCCATATAAAAGTACCGTAACCTATCGATACCATTTCTTCGGGAAGATCAGGAGTCCAGACACCGTCGGTCGCTGCCGGACCGACGATATAGAGATTGTTCATGTCAAGAGCCTCGGCACAAAAGACTGCTGACAAAGAGATAAACAGCGTAGAAAGTCTCATATAACAGATAATTCGTATGATTTGGTTTATATTGTTTTCATGGCAGGGCATTGCATTCTTCCCGAATACAAAATTAATACCCGCCAATGTAAAAAAACGGCAATCAGTAAATCTTACAGGCAATATGTAGCTCCGGCAGTCAGGATTTCACGCTTACAATACAGTCTATCACCTGATTACTCATAATATACGCATCAAAAAAATATAGTTTTTACAGAGTATTGATACAGATTGTAGCTGTAGGCTATGCGTGTCTGAACACATGAAACCGGCAGCTGACAGGAAAAGCCCTGCCGGCCGCCGGTCACATATATATTCACATGCGTGAAAAAGTGTCAGTAGGTAATCACCGGCTCAAGTGTCTTGGCCTGGTCGATCATGCGCTCCACTTCCGACACGGAAGGCACACGGTTACTCAGATTTTTTGCATCGTTGATTTCCACAAGTTTCGGCTGTAGATTGGCGGCCACGCGATGACGCAGTTCCTTTACCGTATCTACGCCCGCCGCCTCAAGCAATTCGGCAAACAGTCAAGCCACCCCTTTGATACGGAACAGATCGGCATGGTTTGTCCACTTGAGAATCAGTTTTTCGGGTATTCCGGTTGAGTCATCCAAAGAGTCTCAGCCTTTCTTTGTAGCTGCAACCACCAGCAAATCTTCGGTTGTAGCCACACCTGCGGCTTTCAGTTTGTCGGCGTAAGAGGCGCCTATACCTTCTATTTCTTCAATCTTGGATGACATGGCGTTAAATTTTATGTTGATATTGTTTTCTTATAAAACGTATGAAACAATACGGTTGTTTAACTGCAACGACACAAGCATTCAGGTATTTAAAATTAATATTGTATATTTGCAGAAATTAAAATAATCAAAAATATCAGTTATGAGACTTATATCAGCGCTTCTGTTATGCGTGATTTCATGCATGCCGTCGTTCGGACTTGACAAGACAACAGAAATCTACGACGTTGCCGGCAGCGACACACTACGTCTTGACTTCTACAGAGCAGCCACGCCGGAGCCTGCACCGGTGATGATATTCGCATTCGGAGGCGGATTTAAGGGCGGAGAGAGAGACAACAGCTCCTATATGCCGATGTTTGAATACATGACCCGCAACGGCGTGGCGGTCGTATCGGTCGACTACCGCACTCTGCTAAAGGATATACCCGCACAGGAGATGATGACGCCCGACAAATTCAAGGCAAATCTCATTTCGGCCATCGATGCCGCCACTACTGATTTCCTTAAAGCCACCGGATATGTGGTGTCGAAATCATCGGAATGGAACATCAACCCGTCACAGATTTTCGCCTGCGGGTCGAGCGCCGGAGCCATCACCGTGCTTCAGGCGGAATATTCTTTGTGCAATGACAAAATATATTATGCGGGCATGGGGTTGCCGGATGATTTCAACTATGCCGGAGTAATATCCATGGCCGGGGCGATATGTTCCGACGGAGCTCCACGATGGGACACCACGCCGTGTCCGATGCTGCTTTTTCACGGCGATGCCGACAGCATAGTGCCATTTGTCAGCGCCACACTTGGCGACTTCGGATTATGGGGTTCGCTCACAATAAGCGACATACTGACCGAGCAACAGCAACCCCACCGCTTTCACTGCTTCAACGGAGCCTCACATGAAATAGCCGGCACCCCGATGGACGAAAATCGCGGCGAAATACTCGATTTTATCCGCGCGGCATGCAGCACCGGCCTCAACCGGACAACGAAAACAACCGAAGAAATCCCCGGCAACACCGATTACAAAAAAGATTTCACAATCATCGACTACATAAAGGCAAATCTTTAAGAAACTGTTTAAATTTATATGATACGGATTTTGAGAAGGATTGTCAGATTGATTTTTGTTTATTCTTCGGTCACGTAGCTACCACTACGCTCAAAATCAATCTGACAAGGCTCTCAAAGGTAAAGTGATATGAATTTTAAACAGTTTCTAAGAGAGTTTTATAAGCTCCGGGATATATCCGCTTACCCTACGCAGCTTATCCTCACCGGGAAGTGTCACCTCGGCATCCCGGTCGGAGAATATCATGGCAACACGATTGCCCGTTTCATCGTCAGTCTTTATAACGACAAGAATTTCTGCATCATCCTTGCGATAACGGTCAAACTCATTGCGGCCTCTCCACATCGCAGGATTGTCACGACGGAATGTCATAGCGTCGCACACATAATTGAAAAGACGCCGCTCCCGGTCATCGGCGGCCTTTAGATGTCCTGATGTCCGGGAGGCATTATCAGGCTGACTGCCGTCGCAATCGCGCGAAAGATCGGCAAACTCGTCTCCATAGTAAAGAGTCACAGGTCCGGGATACCCTGCCAGAATTGCGAAACGTGTCATAAGATTTATCTCATTGCCGTCATCATAGAAATTGTCAGCCACTCTGACTCCGTCATGATTGCTCAGAAACAGGTTCGGCAAAACATCGTCGGGAGCGTATCCGCGTTCTGCCGGCGGGGAATATACCTTTATCACATCATCCCACCCGTTGTCAAGGCCGCCTGACCCCTGACCGTCCATCGAACCTGCAACAAGTTGTTTGCCATCGAAGTCAAACGCGCTTTTAAGTCCGCCGTCACGGAAAATTCTCGCGCTTATACCGGTAGCATCGCTCCAATCCTCCCCTACCATGTAGCCGAGTATGCCCCATTCTTTTCCGTTTTTGCGTCTCTTATCACACAGTTCGCTGACTGCCTGAGAGATTTCGCACCAGTAATTATGCCCATGCTGACACAACTGATACGCCTGGTCAAAACGCCATCCGTCAATTTCAAACCGGTCAATCCAATATGTGGCGACCTCGCGGAAATAATCAAGCGACTCGGGATATTTCACATTACCACTGCCCCCTTCCTCGCCTCTGTCGCTGAGAGACGGTGTTGAGTCGATAAGAAATCCGGAAGGCGACGGGCCGGATGCTCCACCGTGATGGCCGAAAACTCCGTCAAGAAACACATATATCCCCCTGTCGTGCGCTTTGGAAATAAGTTCTTTCAGCTCATCTTCCGATCCGAAATGAGGGTCTATCTTAAAGTAATCATTGGCAAAATATCCTGTAGCTCTGAGTTTCTCATCGCCATCCGCTTCCGAACTGTCAAAAATCGGAGTGAGCCATATCGCCGTCACTCCTATACGGGCTATGTAATCAAGTGCGTTGATTATACCTCTGAGATTTCCGTTCTTTCGTTCGTCTGACGGCCCCCATAGATCATCATATCCGGAAGCGCCTCCTTCTCCATGCTGGAACGAACCTACCATCACCTGATATATCGTCAAAGAGCGCCAGTCGGAACATAGCTTTTGTGCTGTCGCTTTCATAGTCATTTTATATAAGTTAGTTTTCGGTAATATATTTCAGAAAACACGCATACGAAAATGACAGTTGGCTAAAGCCTTTATAATTATTACAAATATTTGTTTATAAATATTAAGCAGTGTCGGTCTGACGCATCAGCAGCAAGGCATCGCCGGCAAGCAGACGCAATGAGCCGTTGGGCACGAGGTAACGGTCGCCTCGTCTTATCATTATCACAAGAGCCCCTTCAGGAAGCGACATGGAGCCAAGCGTATCGCCCCCGGCGAGATCACTTCCGGTCAATATGAGGGTGTCGAGAGAGGTGGGCAGATTGTCGTCAAGTTCGATACCGAAGTCATCGGGCTGCGGAGTCTCTTCCTCAACAAGACCGAAACGACGGGCCGCGGCGATGACCGTAGTGCCTTGCACAAGCAGCGACAGCAATGTCACGAAAAATACGATATTGAATATCTGTGATGCGCCCTCGATGCCGGCCACCACCGGATATGTAGCAAATATGATGGGAACCGCTCCGCGTAATCCCACCCACGACACAAACAGTTTCGGACGTAACGGCAGTTTTCTGAACGGCAACAGCGTGAGCAACACTCCAAACGGCCTTGCAATCACAATCATAAAAACACCGATTATCAGCGACACCGGAGCCACCACAAGCATATCCGCCGGATTGACAAGCAGTCCGAGCATAAGGAAAACCACAATCTGTGACAGCCACGCCAGGCCGTCGACAAATTTGGTTATTCCCTTGCGGTTAGGCAACGACGCGTTGCCGATAAGTATACCGGTGAGATACACGGCAAGATAACCGTTGCCTCCAAGTTCGGTAGCTATTGCAAATGTCAAAAACACCGACCCTACGATAAGTATTCCGGTCATGGAGGCGGCCTGCGCAGGGTCTTCGGCATAGCCCTTTTTGCCTCCCATGCGTATATATACCGACACAAGCCATCGCGTCAGACGCCCCATAGCCACACCGACAAGCCCGCCGACGGCAAACTGCAGCAACAGCATCACGCACAACGCCCAGCCGTTAAGCGAGCCGCTCAACGTCATGGCATCAATCAGTACGATGGTAATCATATAGGCCATAGGGTCGTTGGAGCCGCTTTCAAGCTCAAGCATCGGACGCAGATTATACCGCAGCCCCACCCTTTGGCTTCCAAGTATGCCGAACACCGACGCCGAATCTGTTGACGACATCGTGGCGGCCAGCAACAGCGACGGCAACAGCGCGAAATGTATGTTGGTCCACGCCATGCCTGACAGACACCAGATGAACATACCTGTAAACAACGCCGTAAGCAGCACACCGACCGTCGACAGCATCACGCCCGGCGCTATAACGGGACGTATCGAGGATACACGCGTCGACAGACCACCCGAAAAGAGAATAACGCACAGCGCCACCATGCCGATGAACTGCGCCGTGTGCATATCGTTGAACTGGATGCCGAGTCCGTCGACACCAAATCCCATTCCCACAAGCAGAAATATCAACAGCAAAGGCAATCCGATGCGATAGCTGCTCTTGCCTATAAGCACACCGGCAATCAGAAGCACAGAGCCTATCATCATTATATTCTCAGAAGTAATCGCATTCATTTATAGGGGTATTTATGAATTTGATTTCAAAGATACGAAACAACAGGCAATCACACAAACGCGGCAGCAATTACGTCGCCACTCCACCATGGTCACTCAAGCCCCACAAAGCCTCTGGCCATACGTTTAAGTCTGCTCAGAATATCCCATTTGATGACTTTCAGACGCCCTATGCGCGGGTCAATCTCCGTTTTAAGCCTTATCTCCACCGTGTCAATATTCTCAACACGCGCAATAAGCGCAAGCGTAGAGGCCGGAAGCTGTGGCAACCCGTCAGGCACAAGTATCATGGAGCCGTTTTCACGCATCGAGAAGTTATCCCATTTGCGCGCCTCCTTTATAGGGATATACTCTTTGTCGATTACATAAAGCTCGGCGTAGGTATCGACATATTCCGGCCCGCGCGAACGCGACACCCGCTCGTTGCGGCGGCCGCGGCCGCGCGACTCTATATTAAACGACATCGCCGACAGATTGTCGGCCGTAACCTCATCGTCATCACAATTGTCAAACACATAGCGTACATCCAGACGGCGGAAGTCAATCTCGTCATTGCTTATAAAACCTGCGATATGCGGTACCAGCTGACGGTTTGACATATCAGCCATGATATCGGCGTCAAGATAGATGCGTCCGCCGGCTCTGCGACACACCCGCGTCGCCGACCATCGCCCTCTGACCGTATCCGTTGCATTATCCGTGTCGCGCAACGCCTGTGGCACAGGTATCCGTCTTGCGACCCCCACCCAGTCTGACCATGAAAAATGAGAGGGAAATGCATCCGACACGCTGTCAAGCCCCGCGTCGTCACGAAAATGATAATATGACCGGCTCGAAAGTATCCTCGGCGCAGTCCAGCCCGTAAAATTCCTTACACCTGCCGCAGGAAGCATGAAATCAACCATCTTCTCGCGGAAGAGCTCCACAGTGTCACGATAAGTGGTCAGCATCGAATTTTCCCTTACGTATGCCAGAATATGCAGCGCTTTAGGGCTTGCCGAACTCACCACCACCTCAGGCAGCTCGGAAACGCTCTCGTGCATCATCACCCTGCTACCGCCCGGACGACGCACAGTCACGGGTTCATAACCCACATATCTTACAAGCAACGGATATGCGCTTTCAGGCACACTCGGCATCACTCCTTTGTCGGAACTCAACCCGATAAACTTCCCGTTGCAGTCAAACACCGATGCCTTACGCAGCGGAATGCCCGACACAGCATCGACAACGACAGTGCCCGGCGATTGCGACATGACGGCCGACGGCAACGCCAAAAGCAATAATGTGATCAGGAGTCTTAATATCATACCTGCAGTTTAAAATGATGACTTACCGGTCGCTAATTTACACAATTAAATCGCATTACACAGCCAACTGCCAACCATTTTAGCATCTGTTCATATTATTTATGACAAAACAACGCACCCGCCGAATTGCAAATCCGTGATTTGACTTATCGCTTATTATGCTGTCCTAGATTTTCTACTGACCCTTTATTACCATGCGCCCTTCTATGCGCCATGTTCACCCGTCACTCTTAAGATATATATAAAGAAGAAAGGCAACTGAACCTGAATTCAATTGCCTTTCATAATAGAGTGTCCGAAATGAGACTCGAACTCACACGAGCGAAAGCTCACTACCCCCTCAAAGTAGCGCGTCTACCAATTCCGCCATCCGGACATGTTTCCCATTTTAGCTTCTTTTGAAATGTGAATGGTTTGGAGCGAAAAACGGGACTCGAACCCGCGACCCCAACCTTGGCAAGGTTGTGCTCTACCAACTGAGCTATTTTCGCAAATTGCAGAAGCCTTTGCTTTGGGATTACCTCTATTTTAAAGTTCTCTTTTGGAGCGAAAAACGGGACTCGAACCCGCGACCCCAACCTTGGCAAGGTTGTGCTCTACCAACTGAGCTATTTTCGCGTTTGGGTTATTTTGCGCACCCGTTTTTGTCGTTTGCGTTGCAAAGGTACGCATTATTTTTGAATTGGCAATACTTTATGCGATTTTTTTTGAAACTTTTTTCGTTTTTTGTTGTTACAATTCTTCAAAATCGGCCTCAAACGCACATAAACAGCCCACATAAAACACTATCCAATAAGCAATTAAGCACCACTAACATAATTTCAAGCAGATTTTGAAGCCACGCTCTTTTTTTCTCCTAAAAAACAAAATTTCTCGATTTCATGTTATTTTACTACAATAAAGGGGCATTATTCGCCATGATGCAGATGCCCGTAATTTCATCCCGAAGTATAACAAATCAAGACTCCGACATTATGAACGACTACGAAACAAGAATCAAAAACCGCGAGTATGAACGCCAGGAACGGCGCAAACGCAACCGCCGCCGCGCGCAGATATGGATTGTTATCGGCGTGGTGGTATTGATTGCACTATTGTTTTTCTGGGTAGATATCGCTGACATCGCCGGCTGGGGCGACGGAGCGGCATAAGAGCCGCGCGCCGGGCGAATCAGGCCACAGTTGTCAGTCTGCTGAGATATTGCTCAAGCTCGGTCGACGACAGACGTGCATGTATCTTGCCTTTCATCGCGATCGAGATATTGCCGGTTTCCTCTGACACGATTATTGCGGCGGCATCTGTCGCCTGTGAGATACCGAGACCGGAGCGGTGGCGTAGCCCCATCGAACGGGGTATATCCGTGTCATGGCTCACAGGCAGAATACACCCGGCCGCCATTATACGACCGTTGGCTATGATCATGGCTCCGTCATGGAGCGGAGAGTTTTTGAAAAATATATTCTCGATAAGACGTGAATTGATTTCGGCATCGATCATGTCGCCTGTCTTTTCGTAGCTGTCAAGAGGTATGGCCTGCTGTATTACTATCAACGCACCGGTCTTGCTCCGCGACATATTCATGCATGCATACACAACCGGCATAATCCATCTATGCGCATCTTCTTTGGCCGAAGCCCGGTGATGGTGAAACAGCTCGCTAACGAAGCGCCAGCGTTTCTGCGAGCCGAGCTCCACAAGAAACCTCTTTATCTGGTCCTGAAACAATATGACAAGCACCAACAGGCCGATGCTCATGAATTTGTCGAGGATCGAACCGATAAGCCTCATCCCGAGCAGCTCCGATGTCACCACCCACACCATGATGAATGCAAGCACACCATAAAATATATTTATAGTGCCCGACTCCTTCATCAGCCGGTAAAGATAATACAGCAGCAAGGCCACTATGACAATATCGAATATGTCTTTTATGCCGAAAGAATCCATGACAGAACGGTTATAGGGTGAGTTGACTGATAATTTTCACGGCATCGACTGCCGCCTTCACATCATGCACGCGCAGAATATCCGCGCCATGCTGAAGCGAGTAGCTGTTGAGCACCGTGGTGCCGAGCAGCGAACGGTCGCTCTGCGGCGACACGTCAAGCAGACGGTTGACCATAGATTTACGGGAAACGCCCACAAGCAACGGGCATCCGAGCGCTTCGAAAGCGTCGAGTTCCGACATCAGCCGGTAATTCTGCTCCAGAGTCTTCCCGAAACCTAAACCGAAACCCGGATCAACGATAACGTCGCACACTCCCCGCAGCCGCAGGTCACGCAACACCCGCTGCAGATCATTCAGCACATACGGCGTCGTCTCATCATGCGGAGTGTTCTCGCACAGCGATGACTCTGCCGGATGCATCAGCACATACGGCACTTTCAGGTCAACGGCCGCCTGCAATATATCCGGGTCTATGCCTCCCGCACTTATATCATTGATTATATCGGCACCGGCCTCAACCGCCATCCTCGCCACCTTACCGCGGAATGTATCCACCGACACAATGGCATCAGGATAACATCGGCGCACGGCTTCCACAGCCGGGACTACGCGCCTGATCTCCTCATCTTCTTCTGCCGCGACCGAGCCGGGACGTGTCGAGCATCCGCCGATATCTATAATCGTGGCTCCTTCGGCAAGCATTCTGCCGGCGGTTGCGACAGCCTCGTCCACACTGCCGTTGCGCGAACCGCAATAAAACGAATCGGGCGTCACATTGACAATGCCCATGACAACAGGCTCAAAAAATTCCCTGAGCTTTCCTTTTATATTTAATGAGAAGTAACGGTTCATGCCATACGATTTAGCAACAAGAGAGTTGACGGAATTGCCGGGCAGCTGCGTGATGTGAAAAACCTCATCCATCACCCGCCGCTCTCTTTTCTGCAAAAGTAGCAAAATTTTCCCATCCCGGAAATCTATTTGTGGCACAAATATCAGAAACCTGACACCGGACGGTCAAGCACATCGGGAATATCGGCGGGAATCGATTTCGGTTGTGATGCCTTCCGACGGCTGCTCCGGCGTCCGGCTTTTATCTCATTCTTTACCGTTACGGCGCTGTCACGGCTTTTTATCTCCAAAGCGACCGTGTCGGCCGGCGACGCCGCAGCCGGCAACTCTTCAACAGCGGCCTCAACGCCACGCGAACGGCCAAAGAGCAATATCACCGCATATATCACGGCAAGAAATGCAATGAATGCAAGCGATGCCAGATGTCGGCGCGTAGTGGTTTTCATGCGCTGCGTCAGTTAAATTGTGCCACAAGAATTACAGCAATCGCTATCGGTGCCACCCATCTGAGCATAAACATCACAATTCGCGTCGCCACACTTCTCGTGGCCGAACCGTTGCCGAGCTGGTCGGCTATCATTCCTTTCGGAGCGAACCATCCCGCATAGACACACATCGCAAGCGAGCCAAGAGGGAGAAGTATATTGGTCGCTACCGTGTCAAGAAGGTTGAAGAAGGTGAGATTGAAAATCCTGAAACCGGAAAGCGGACCGGCCGACAATGCGCTCAGAGTGCCGAAAATCAACACTGGCGACATAACGGTGAGCACCGCGTTGCGGCGGCTCATCCTCAACCGGTCCTGAAAAAACCTCACCGACACTTCAGCTATCGATATTGTCGAAGTCAGAGCCGCGAAAAGCAACAACATGAAGAACAGCACCGACCACACCTGCGTGCCGGGCATGCGTGTGAACACCTCGGGCAACGTGACAAACACAAGCGTAGCCCCTTCGAGGCTCTCCCCCTCCATGCCAAACGACGTCACTGCCGGAAATATTATAAGCCCCATCATCACCGCCACCAGCATATCAAGCGACGACACGATGACCGCAGTCCGTCCGAGCCGTGTCTCCCGCGGAAAATATGCCGCGTACGTGATAAGAATACCCATGCCGAGGCTGAGCGAGAAAAACGCCTGTCCCAGCGCATCGATTACAACCGAAGCGTCAATTTTTGAGAAATCAGGTTTCAGGAAAAACCGCACGCCTTCCGACGCTCCGGGCAGCGACAACGCCACCACGCAGAATACCACCAATATGACAAACAGCAACGGCATCAGCACGTTGGATATTTTCTCAATCCCCTTGCGCACGCCGCAAAGCAGCACCAGCATGTTGACGGCAACCATCAACACCGTATACAATACCGGCTTCGTGTCGCCCGACACATAATCCTGCATCTTTGTGCCAAACGACGATGTGCCGTCGGCTATGCCGGAAAACAGATCGCCCGTCACAGAGTTCACAAGATACTCCAGAGTCCATCCTGCCACCACTATATAGAAACACAATATCATATATGAGGCCACTATGCCCATGCCGCCGACAATCCACCAGCGCGACCCCGGAGATATCCGCTTGTAGTCGCCGATGGCATCAGTGCCCCCTTCGCGCCCTATGGCAAACTCTCCGAGCATCACCGGAATACCCAGCAACAGCACACACGCGACATACACAAGAAGAAACGCCGCGCCTCCATTACCCTGGGCTTCGGCCGGAAACCTCCATATATTTCCCAATCCAACGGCCGACCCGACTGTAGCCGCAATCAACCCTATTTTCGAACTGAATTTTGTAGCCATAATTATAATTTGCAACAAAAATACATCCTTAAATTAAGTTTCACAAATATTTAACACCAATAATACGTGAATTGTCACGCCAAGTATCTATTCCGAATAATCTCTAACACATACTTATTCATTTTTAACAGCCGGCGGTTGACGATATTTCAATATTTTTAGGTAAATTTGCAGCCATAGTGTAAAAATTCAGTGTTTTAACAGACAAATCTGTCTCAACCGACCCAAACTACAACAATTGCAATGGCAACAAAACCGTCAATTCCAAAAGGCACGCGCGACTTCTCTCCCATCGAGATGGCTCGCCGCAACTATATATTCAACACCATCCGCGAAGTTTTTTCTCTCCACGGCTTCTCGCAGATCGAGACCCCGGCGATGGAAAACCTCTCGACCCTCATGGGCAAATACGGCGACGAGGGTGACAAACTCCTGTTCAAGATACTCAATTCGGGCGACTTCCTCAAAGGCGTTGACCGCACGCTTCTCGACGACGAGACAGCATCACTGAAACTGGCGGCGAAACTTTGTGAAAAAGGATTGCGTTATGACCTCACAGTGCCGTTCGCACGCTACGTGGTGCAACACCGCGGCGAGCTGCAGCTACCCTTCCGCCGGTTTCAGATTCAGCCCGTATGGCGCGCCGACCGTCCGCAGAAAGGGCGCTATCGTGAATTCTATCAGTGCGACGCCGACATCATCGGCACCGACTCGCTCTGGAATGAAGTCGAACTCCTCGACATCATCCGCGACGTGTTCTCACGCCTGCGCATAAACGTACTCATCAAGCTCAACAACCGCAAGATACTCGCAGGCATCGCCGAGACAATCGGCGCTCCCGACCGCCTCGTCGACATCACCGTCGCTATTGACAAAATAGATAAAATCGGCATCGACAACGTCAACGCCGAACTCAAGGAGAAAGGCCTGACCGACGAAGCGATAGCAACTCTCCGCCCCATACTCGAGCTTTCAGGCACCAACGAAGAGCGCATCGCCGCTCTCCGCAGCGTATTGGCCGGAAGCGAGACCGGACTCAAGGGCATCGAAGAGACAGAGACTATACTCCGCCGCGCCGGCGAAGGCAGCGCGCATATCGAGCTCGACGTTTCACTCGCCCGCGGCCTCAACTACTACACCGGAGCCATCATCGAAGTCAAAGCTCTCGACGTAGCCATCGGCAGCATCACCGGCGGAGGACGCTACGACAACCTCACAGGAGTGTTCGGCATGCCCGGCATGTCAGGTGTCGGAATTTCATTCGGAGCCGACCGCATCTACGACGTCCTCAACACACTCGACCTCTATCCGTCAGAAGCCACCACATCCACCAAAGTGATGTTCGCCAACATGGGCGAGGCCGAAGCCGAAGCAGCATTCCTTGCCGCACGCCGCCTCAGAGAGGCCGGCATCCCCGCTATGGTCTATCCCGACAATGCCAAGATGAAAAAACAGTTCGGATATGCCGACGACATGTCAATACCCTACGTAGCCATCATCGGCGAGACCGAGATAAACGAAAACAAAATCACCATTAAGGAAATGGCGACCGGGCAGCAGGAAATGCTCACTGTCGAAGAAGCCATCAATAAAATCAACTCTCTCTAACTCCGCTTTATTATGAAAAAAATCTTATTGTTAGTAGTGGCGGCAGTCGCAACGTTACTCCCGCTCAAAAGCGCGGCGCAGTTCCGTTACGGAGCCACGGCAGGTGTCGACTTCACGACACTCAAATTCAAACAGGATCTGATGACAATCGACGCCTCCACCGGATTTCAGGCCGGCGTGCAGGGCGAGATGATGTTTCCCGGCATCGGGTTCGGCATCGACATCGGATTGCTCTACACCCAGCGCGGCGCAACCCTCAACCTCGGCGAACGCGAAATTTGGGCATCGCAGGGATACACCGACCCGCGCTGCTATCTGCATTACATCGAGATACCTCTCGACCTGCGGTTCAAATGGACACGCATGCAGGGGCTCGAAGATTACATCGCTCCCTACGTGTTCGGCGGCCCCACGCTTTCACTCCTGGCCGGACACAGCAAAATCGACGCCCTCAAATATGCATTCGGCGAAATAGGCCTGCAATGCGGCATCGGTTTTGAAATCATGCGCCGCTGGCAGATACAGGGCTCCTACACCTGGGGCATGACCTACGCCCTCAAGACCAAACTCCTCGACGACTTCAGCGCCCAGAACCGCACCTGGTCCATCCGCGCAACCTACTTCTTCTAAACCATATCACCGTACGCCGGCAGCTGCGCCACAAACGCATAGCTGCCGGCGGCGTAGTCTATGGCACAGCAGTAATGCCTCAATCCGTTTGACACTGCAAGATAACGCGCGCGAAGCACCATATTATACCTCACAATCTGGTCAAACACCTCCTGCGTGATATCAACATGCGGCGCCTTATACTCCACGATGATAAACGGCTCACCGTGCCGGTCATAAACCACCGTATCGGCCCGCCGCGACAGATTGTTGAGACGCAGCGACACCTCATTGCCGATTATCGACCGCGGATAGCCCAACACCCCGCAAAGATAACCCACGAAATGCTGCCTGACCCACTCCTCGGGGGTCAGCTTCACATACGCATTGCGGCACCCGTCATATATTCGCACCATGTCGCCGTCACGCCTCAGCACCGGAGCCACAAGCGCCGGCAGATTCAATCTCGGAAAGTTATCCATATCGTTTTGTGTTCGGAAATTTTTGTGTAAATTTACACAAAATATTTATTATTTACCACACGATGGCCGATGCAGTAACATACACGGCGTTGCGCAACGCTCTTGCAAAAAAGCAATACCACAACGTCTATCTCATACATGGCGAAGAAGGATATTACATCGACGAACTCGCCGGACTCTTCGACGCGATACTCCCCGACTCCGAGCGCGACTTCAATCTCTACACAATGTATGCGCCGCAGACCGACGCAGCCACCGTGGCCGAAGCCTGCCAACGCTACCCCATGATGGCCGACCGTCAGGTTGTGATACTCAAGGAAGCGCAGGCCGTGCCAGTGGCATGGTTCAACAAACTGCTCCCCTACATCGAGAATCCCGCGCCGACCACCATACTCGTAATCATCGCGCGCGGCGTTTCGGTCAAAAGCGCCACTCTCACAAAAAGCATAGCCAAAGGCAAAGGCGTGGTGTTTGAGTCAAAACGGCTCGCCCCGGCCGCAGTCACATCAACAATACGCGATTTCATAAAAGAAAAAGGACTCTCCATCGAAGACAAAGCCCTCGCCATGCTTCAGGACTACGTCGGATCCGACCTCTCACGCATCTACAACGAAATCGACAAGATGACCGTAGCCCTGCCGCCCAACGCCATGATAACACCCGAGAGCATCGAGCGCAACATCGGCGTCAGCAAAGACTACAACAACTTCGAACTCATAGCAGCGATCGCACGCCGCGATGTAGAGCGCATCTACAAAATCATCAACTATTTCCGCCGCGACCCAAAAAACCATCAGCCTATCGTCACCACCCCTCTCATCTTCAACTTCTTCGCCAACCTGCTCACAGCGCTCTACGCCCCCGACAAATCAGACCGCGGACTGATGAACGAACTCGGCTTCAAATGGTCCGGCCAACTCACCGACATAAAGCCCGGACTGACAAACTACCGTCCCTGGCAAATCATAAAAAACATCTCCGCCATACGCCAATTCGACGCACAAAGCAAAGGCATAGGCTCGCGCGCCGACCAGTTCGACCTCTTCGAAATGCTGATATTCAAAATCCTCAACAACCCCAACCGCCCCTGAGCCGGCAGATTATTTGAATGAATATCTAATGGATATCTGAGACTGGCAATGAAAATAATTTGGGAAATAAAAAAAATAGCATTACATTTGCACCACACAAACGCAATGCGGCAGTAGCTCAGTTGGTAGAGCATCAGCTTCCCAAGCTGAGGGTCGCGAGTTCGAGCCTCGTTTGCCGCTCAAAGCCAAAACCGGCAGTCAATTTCCATTGGCCGCCGGTTTTTATATCATCCTCCTTAGCCATATAAACTGATATTCCCGAATTTTTTCATATATTTGCCGTCATCACATCTAAACCTCCTGACACCATGAATACTCCCCGTCTGCAGCTGGCCGCACTACTGACCGCCGTCATCATGCTCGGAGCATGCAATTCCGCCGGCCGACAAGAAAACCATAAAGTATTCAGCATCGAGGAAATAAGCAAAGAGGAGTTCATCGAAGCCGACACATGCCGCTCCGACAACGACAGGCGCTTCAACGAAATTTTCGCCTACAAAGAGACTCCCGACAGCATAACAACAGAGATATTACGTAAGGAGCGCATGCGTTTCGAGGCCATGGATCCCGCGGAAAGAGAAGATTACGACATAGAAGAGCAACAATATGCCGACATCTTCTCCCCCGACGCGCTGATTTACGCCGACGCTCTTGACATGTACCTGCTTCCCGTGCCGACCATACACGATTGCATATTGCGTTGTTACGACTCGCATTCAGGCGAACAACTGGGAGAGATACTCTACCCGTTCGCCATATCACCCGACGGCGTCATTGCAGCACAAAAAGGATATGACTGCGACTGGCCTCTCGACCTGCACTTCTACAAACGCTACGACAACGTCATCTTTGAATTCTGCTCCTTCAAGACAACCGGTTACTACAGTGAATTCATCATGGACAACGACAGCGCCGAAAACTGGAATCTTCCCGTCAGTTCATTCTTCACCGACAACAACACCCTCTACTTATCTCTGATATCCCTCCGATATTTCCACAACCAAGACACAGCAGACATCATCTACCTCAAAATCACCCTCCCCGACTTCTGATACGACCCGATAATTATAAAAGCCAGCTCAGTCACATACAACCATTTAAATCCTGACTCCATATAACACCTAATTCCACACCCCCGAAACAATTAAAAAAAATTAAAGAAATATTTCTTTAATTAAAACCAATTTCTTATTTTTGCAATCAACCAAACCAAAGCCACGAAGGCTTGTTTAAAACAAAGATTGATATGGAGAATAAGAAATTAAAAATCAGAGATTTGACTTTGCGCGACGGTCAGCAGTCACTGTTTGCTACCCGCATGCCGCAAAAAGATATCGATTTATTGCTCCCCTTATATGAGGACGCCGGCTTTTATATCATGGAAGTCTGGGGCGGTGCAGTGCCCGACTCCGTGATGCGCTACCTCGACGAGTCCCCCTGGAACCGTCTCCGCACCATCTCAAAAGCCATGAAAGGCAAATCGCTCCTCTCTGCGCTCTCTCGCGGACGCAACCTCTTCGGCTACGTGCCTTACCCCAACTCAGTGCTCGAAGGTTTCTACAAAGAAGCCATTGACAACGGACTCAACGTGATGCGTATATTCGACGCCCTCAACGACATCGACAACGTGCGCGACTCTATAAAGATGATCAACGACCTTGGCGGCATTCCCGACGGAGCCGTTTGCTACACCGTCGACCCCAAAGCCGATGACCGGGAAAAGAAAAGCGGCTTCTTCGGCAGGCTCTTCGGCAAGAATGCCGCAGAGCCTGAAAAGATATTCACCGACGAATACTTTGTAGAGAAAGCCCGTCAGATGGAAGCCCTCGGCGCCAAAATCATAACACTCAAGGATATGGCCGGCCTCGTCACGCCCTCACGTGCAGCCTCCATCATCTCCAAACTCAAAGCCAATGTAAAAGTCGATGTCGACTTCCACACCCATTGCACTCCCGGCTACGGCCTCGCATCATCACTGATGGCGATCATTAACGGCGTCGACATCCTCGACACCAACATCTGGTGGTTTGGCGGAGGCTCGGCCGCCCCTGCAATCGAACTCATTTACGTATTCTGCCAAAAACTCGGCATCGAAATCGGAGCCGACATGGCTGCAGTGGGCAAAATACGCAAAGAGCTCTACAACGTGCGTAAAAACCTCGCCGCCTTCGACCTTAACAAAGACCGTTTCCCCAAAGAATTCGATCCTCTCACCGATACACTTCCCGCCGAAATCGACGCCCAGTTCGACAAAGCCATCGCATCGGCAAAAGCAGGCGACGAAGCCGCTCTCCTCGACGCATGCCACGCTATCGAGGCATACTTCGGCTTCCCCAAGCCTAACCTCCTCGTCAAAGAAGCGGAAGTGCCCGGAGGCATGTACTCCAACATGGTGGCCCAGCTCAAAGCGCTCGGAGCCGACGACCTCCTTGACGACGCAATGCTCCTCATCCCCAAAGTGCGCCGCGACGCCGGCCTCGTGCCCCTCGTCACTCCCACAAGCCAGATTGTCGGCGCCCAGGCCGTCAACCTCGCAATGGACCGCAAGAAAGGCAATCCCGACTACTCCAACAAATCCAACCAGTTCATATCGCTCGTCAAAGGTGAATACGGCAAGACGCCCGTAGCCATCGACCCCGAATTCCGCGCGCAGATCACAGGCTCGCCCGAAGAGCGCCCCTACGACGTGTCGGCTTACCGCGAACCCGCCAACCCAACACTTGACGACCTCGGAGGCACACCACTCGCCACCAACAACGAGGAAAAACTTCTCCTTGCCCTCCTCCCCACTGTTGCCAACACCTTCCTGCGCAATCGCCGCAAAGAAGAATTCGAAGCCAAAAAAGCAGCTGAGCCCAAGGCGGAAGAAAAGAAAGCCGTTGAAGTAAAGAAAGAGGATGACGAGCCAATCACCGGCGAACTGTTCAAAGCCCCGATGGGCGGACGCATCATATCTGTCAATGTCAAGAAAGGCGACAAAGTCAAGAAAGGCCAGCTCCTGCTCGTTTACGAAGCCATGAAGATGGAAAACGACGTCGAAGCCGAAACCGACATGACAATCAAACGCGTCTTCGTCAACACCGACGACGTGGTCGGCACCGACGCCCCCCTCATCGAATACGAACGCTAATCACCCGTGCCCCAATAATTGAAGAAGCAACCCATACCTGCTTCTCTTTTAGAAACTGTTTAAATTTATATGATACAGATTTTGAGAAGTATTGTCGGATTGATTTTTGTTTGTGATGAGGGAGCGTAGCCGTAGCTACGTGACCGAAGAATAAACAAAAAGACTCCGACAAGACTCTCAAAGGCAAAGTGATATGAATTTTAAACAGTTTCTTATATAATCCAAACGGCACGAGTGCAACCTATTAAAGGCATAGAGACTATGTTGTATAAAAAAATACAGCATGGTCTCTTTTTTACTGTGTAAAAAGACGCTTTTTTTGGGGGGGAGGGGATTTAAAGAGACACACACATCCTAATATCATTTTATTACCCTATAAGCAATTTTTGCATTAAATTAAAAAAAATGCCTCAAAATATTTGACAGATAAAAAAATTACAGTATTTTTGACATCAAGATATATCACTTACATAGTAGTCCTTTTCTTATTATTAAGTTATAACCTTATTAAGTTATAACCTTATTAAGTTATAACCGACAAATTTATGAAATCAAAATTAGCACTTATCGTTCTTATGATGTTTGGCGCCATGACAGCTAACGCAGTATTGATCCCAATTAAAACATCTTGTGGGAAAACAATTTATTTGGAGTCTTCTGAATATGCATCCATGCAAGAGATGGCCATAGATGCTAAAAAAATTAGCGATGCCGTTTGTAACAAAGAACTTGAGAGGGTCGACCCTGAAGAATTAACACCGTCACATCCTTAAAGTTCTAATTAGATAGAGCGTCTATATTTGGTTCCTATAACCATATTGGCGCTCTGTTTTTCTGTAATATGTTATAATCATGAAGCCATTATCATTCTTTATTTTTTCAATTTTATGTTTTGCGGCTAATGCCCAATCTTTAACGACTTCACAAGTTTCATCACTCAAAAACGATACAATTGCAAAAACAGTTGTTGACCGTGCTGTATATCGCGTGTTTTATGATTACAGATATGCGCCTGATGCAGATTTTCCCGATGAGAGATACCGCGCTCTTACTTTCCTTCAAGTAGGTAGAACTCACAATAGTTATATGGATTATAATGCATTCAGATCTGATTCCATAAATGACATCAATGCCAAGGACTGTGTCCCAATGATGGAATATTTTGCCGCCATGCAAAACGCCATTGATTTAATCGGGTATGAGCAGCGTTTCATAATCGACCGGCGGCAGAAGCGACAGATGGTACAGGAACGCGTAGCTTTGCAGGAATATCAATATGAAGAACCCGTACCGGAAATCAACTGGATTCTCATACCAGGTGACAGCATAATCGCAGGCTATGACTGCAAGAAAGCTGCATGCAACTTTTATGGGAGGGAATATGTCGCATGGTATGCTCCTGATGTACAGTTGCCATACGGCCCATACCAGTTTAATGGACTGCCGGGACTGATATTTAAAATAACCGACACGGAAAATAATTTCGATTTCACAATCTCCGGACTGCAGCAAATCGATTTCTACGACCCGATTTATGTAAGGGAATACAGAGCAATCGTAAAGTCCAGCAGGAAAGAGGTACGCAAGATTGAAAAGAATTATTGTGCAAATCCGGCCAAAGGATTGAAGAATAGCGGCAAGACCATAATAATGTCGGACGAAGACTGGGAGTCGATACAACCAACGCCCTATAACCCCATCGACCGCGAATAATTCATGAGATTAATCATATCATTTTTAATCTGTTGCTTCTCAGTTGTTTGTAGCGCAGAACGACAAGAAGTACGAATACACATACAACTATGCGATAAAGATAGCTCAGAGCCTTTACCTGACGTAGTGGTCAATACATTTGACACAAAACAACGACAGCTGTCCTTCAACATAACCGATGGAGATGGCAATACCTCGGTCAGCACGACGGGCGATTACTTAGTCTGCTCTTATCTGGGGTTCAAGGAATTGAAAGTCAAGCTAAGCACATTGAAAGAAAACACATGCAACAAACTGTATCTTGAAAAATCGACTGTCAATTTGAAAGAAATCACCGTAAAGGCTCCACCGATAAGAGAAAAAAGCGATACGCTCGTCTATCTTGTAGATGCATTCAAATCGCAAAGCGACAGACATCTTGAAGATATATTAAAAAAATTGCCGGGCATAAGCGTAAGCAACGACGGACGCATATCATATCAGGGCGAGGCCATCAGCAAATTCTATATTGAAGGACAGGATTTACTCGGCGGCAACTATAATCAGGCCACTGCAAATCTTCCGGTAGAGGCTGTTACCAATGTAGAAGTTCTTGAACACAACCAAAACGTCAAAGTCCTCAAGGGCAAAGTTCTTGAAAAAAAAGCGGCGTTGAATATCCGGCTTAATAAGAACTATCGACAGCGTCCGTTCGGCGAAGCACTATTAGGTGCTGGAGCAGCACCATTTATCTGGGAGAGCCGTCTTTTTCTGACACAGGTCGGTACAAAGGGGCAGACAATGGTTGTCGCCAAAACAAACAATACCGGCAACGATTATACCTCGGACATCACAGGCCAAATTGACATCACCGATTTTGGCAACTACGATTTCCTCCCAACCCCTTTCATTTCGACCACATGCACCGCAACCGGACCGGTCGACATAGACCGAATGACCGATAACGAATCGTTTTTCGCCGGAATAAACCATTTGGTCAAACTATCCGAAAATGCCAATCTTCGTATCAACCTGCTGGCCGACAAAAATATCTCTGACTTTAACTCTCTTTACGACTACAAATTCGGTGGCGCCTACGAAACCTCATACCGCGATATCTCTGACATCAACGACAACAGATATACAGTCAAGCCCGCGGTAAAATACGAACTCAACTCCGATAAAGCCTTCGTAAGCGACCAACTGACATTCTCACTTACAAGGAACAGGCAGAATCTTCATCTAACTACTGAAGGCAATTATTTCGCGCAGCAAACCAAAACAATTCCGACATGGATACAGAACAAATTCAAATCAACCTTCTCTATCGGAGGAAACCTGTTCGGATTTAACTCCTTGACAAGGTATTATCACGCCGGTCAATGGCTTTCGGTGGATAAACAGTCATATGATTACAGCCAACTTTCATTCGTCACAAACAACAATATCTCGACATCTTTGACTTTGGCAGGAAACACCGTGAGTACCGGCGTCGGGATAAACTATAAAATCAACCGCTTTAACTCCGATTCCGACATCACCTATAGTTATGTCGGCATTTACATTCCTCTTAGTTACAATATATGGTATTCAGGTACAGGCAACATCTCGCTCGGATGCAATCTCTACTTAAACAGATACAGATTGAACGGATGCTCTTTCACCGATGAAAAGACAATGGTTGCACCTTTACCAAGCATCAGCCTTAGACAAAAAATCATAAAAAATCTCACTTTCAGCATCGGCTCTTCATATTCAAAAGGTGACCATCCCTCAGACTTCTATGCAGCAGACTCTGTCAGAAGAGACTACCGAACCTGGTATAAATCACTGAATACACTTACATTTACAAGTTCATATCGCGCATCGCTAAGTCTTGACTACCGCAATCTCTACCACATGTTCTTCTCCTCTTTTTCCATAATATTCAGCCATAAGAAAGACGACAGTTACCGCGAGTCAAATTATGCTACCGGCTATACTTTGATTGAAAACCGGGCAGGGCGGACTCACCGGAACAGTCTGTTCTCAAATCTATCCGCCGACAAAACGTTCACAGATGCCTCCCTCTCTATCCGCGGCGAACTCAACTACAGCAGATTTACATTCCTGCTTGCGCAAAACGGACTCCTCACCGACAACATATCAAATACACTCAACACATCAGTCAAAGTAATATACCAGAGACTGAAATGGATTAATGCCACACTCGGCCTTGATTACACAACATCATGGCAAAACAATATAGCAGGAAAGAGCATCTACTTGCATTCATGCAAAATGAAAGCCGACATTAAAATTTTTCCTGCCCCCAAATGGGAAATCGGAATAGCGTTCGATAACTACAATAACGAGATACAACCGGGCAAATACAAATCGAGCAACTTTCTTGATGGCAACGCCACTTACAACATTTCAAAAAGAATTTCTATCGAAGCGGAAATGAAAAATATCCTTAATAGCTCAGCCTATTCATATACTACTGATAATGGACTTAACTGGACATATTGCCGGCTACCGTTGCGTGGGCGCGAAGCACTACTGAAGTGCACGCTAAAGTTTTAAGAGAAGTCCTAAGCAAGTCTCTCCAAGGGATTCCCAATCCATTGATATTAAACTTTTTTACGCAAAATCTTTGAAGTATCGGAGATTTTGCGTAAATTTGCAAGCCATTACGAAAGACCGTCCTACCAACGGTATTAATAATGTATTGAATAACAGATATTAACCTCCTAAAGGATTATGAAAAAAGATATCCATCCCTCCAACTACCGCGAAGTGGTCTTCAAAGATATGTCTAACGAAGAAATCTTCATCACTCGCTCTACAGTTGCCGCAAAAGAAACTATCGAAGTTGATGGTGTAACCTACCCCCTCGTAAAGCTTGAAATCACATCTTCAAGCCACCCCTTCTTCACCGGCAAGCAGAAACTCGTCGACACCGCTGGTCGCGTTGACAAGTTCATGAGCCGCTACGGCAACCGTCGCAAAAAATAATTGCACTGACAATAGGAAACGACATAACGACGCCGGAGACACAAAATCTCCGGCGTCGTTGTATTTATCAAAAGAAAACAACACCCTCCTATCGACACCTAAGCGGTTCATATCACAGCCTCAACTTAATATTGCTGTAAGGGCGCTGCAGAACTCAGAGAAATGCCGCCAAAATGTAGGGACGCACGGCTCGTGCATCCGCCAACATCCTGATTATCAGGCGCTATATTAAACACACAAACCATGCGCCCCACCCTACATCTTCGGGGGCGAAACACCCCTTCCACCGCCCACCAAACCACACACCCACCCCCCACGGAGAGCCGGAGGCTTGAGGCCGTGATTAACCCGGGTTCGTAGACCGCAGAGCGGGCGCAGACCCCGGCAACCCGAGCCACTATAGCATAAGCCCCGGAGGGGCGGCCCATGGTAACATAGCAATTAGCCTGCCACAGATTGCACCAACCGGACTTTGCCACTGACCCGCATTTTCCCTAAAATTAAATATTGACAACTAATAACACATATAATAATAACTCATAACGTCAATGTACTACTGTTCAAAGACGAACAATCTTCAAAAAAGGGTGAGTTGAGTAGCCTCCGCAACATCAGTCTGACGCATCATATTCCGACGCACAGTCCAGCCCTGCGAACCATTGCGGAGCGACAGCGTGACAGGTCCGGCCATCACGCCCTTGGCTCCACGTCTGATAGCATCAATGACATCTTCGATTGAACTCATACCCGCATACGTAGCCCTGAACACCGTACGTCCGCAAGCCATTACAGTAGCAAAAATCACATCTGTAGCCGAAACCATCAAACCTGCATTAACCCTGTTTTTCATATATATTTCCTCCTTTGAATGTCGCATGAAATCATGACCGGTTCACCCGCAGCCATCTCATCCATACACTGCAAAGTTACAACCCTCATGCGCCAAATCACTGCCCAGCCATCATAACTATTGTTAACACACTGTTCAAAGCAACAAAAAAAGGAAATCTCCCGCCCTATCCGCCCCACACCACAACCTCGCGCCCCCTACTTCCGCAGGACACCGATTTACACCGACGACCCCCACTGCCACTTCCGGCGAACTAAAAAAAATGCGCCGCAAGCGGCGCATTTCCGGATATATCAGAATAAAACAGAAATTATTCTGCTACAACTTCAAAAGGTATTTCTACACTGACCTCCTTGTGGAGTTTGACAGTAGCCTTATATTTACCGAGCTCTTTTACAGTTTCCTTGATAAATATGATCTTACGATCAACATTGTGGCCGAGTTTCTCAAGCGCTTCAGCAATCTGGATATTGTTTACCGAACCGAAGATCGTACCGTTGGCGCTTGCCTTGGCACCGATTGTCAGTTCAACATCCTTGAGAGCTTCAGCCGCAGCTTCTGCATCAGCCTTGATCTTAGCAAGCTTGTGAGCGCGCTGACGCTGATTTTCTGCAAGCACTTTAAGCGCCGATTCTGATGCGATTACGGCTTTGCCCTGGGGGATAAGGTAATTACGACCGTAGCCGCTTTTCACCTCTACTACGTCATCCTTGTAACCAAGGTTGGCGATATCTTCTTTAAGAATAAGTTTCATATTGTTGTTACGGCGTTAAAATGGATTATTTCATCAAGTCGGTTACATAGGGGAGGAGAGCCAGATGGCGTGCACGCTTTACAGCCTGTGCCACACGGCGCTGGAATTTGAGCGAAGTGCCGGTGATGCGGCGGGGAAGAATCTTGCCCTGCTCATTGAGGAACTTCTTGAGGAATTCCGGATCTTTGTAATCGATATACTTGATTCCGCTGCGTTTGAAACGACAGTATTTTTTCTTTTTAACGTCCACTGAAAGCGGAGTGAGATAGCGGATTTCTGATTGTGTCTGTGCCATTGTTTAGTCCTCCTTTACTTCTACTTCTTTGACTTCTACTGCGGGTTTGTTAGCTTTGAGACTACGACGTTTTGCAGCATATTCTGCGGCAAACTTGTCAAGACGGAAAGTTAGGAATCGGAGCACTCGTTCGTCACGACGGTAAGCGGTCTCCAGCTTCTTGATAGTCTCGGGAGCTGCATCAAACTCTACCAGAGTGTAGAATCCGGTTGACTTCTTCTGAATGGGATACGCAAGTTTGCGGAGGCCCCACAACTCTTCGTTCACGATAGCTGCACCGTTGTCGGTCAGCACCTTGGTGAACTTTTCTACCGCTTCCTTCATCTGTACATCAGACAAAACGGGAGTCAAAATGAAAACGGTTTCGTAATGGTTCATTTTACTTTTTGATTAATTTATGATTATATAATTGTCCGGACACTTAACGTTGCCCGAAAAAAGCGCTGCAAAGTTAACGCTTTTCTTGCTGATTTCCAAAAAATCAGACTGTTAATTCAGTCACGAGCGTCAATCTGCCATATTCCGGTCTGTCGGTCAAAGCAACCGACAACAGCAGCGTGATGCGGCAGGCGGCTTATGCGTTCTCTTCAACCCCGGCAAGTTCGGGATCGACAAGTATGCGGCCGCAATACTCACACACGATGATTTTCTTGCGCATCTTGATCTCGAGCTGCTTCTGCGGCGGAATACGGTTGAAGCAGCCGCCACATGCGTTACGCTGTATGTAGACCACACCCAGACCGTTGCGTGCGTTCTTGCGGATACGCTTGAATGCGGCCAGAGTGCGGGCGTCAATCTTAGGCTCAAGCTCAAGCGCTTTCTCTCTAAGGCGCTCCTCGTCCTGACGCGTCTCTGACACGATCTCGTCAAGCTCGGCACGCTTCTCCGTAAGGATATGCTCGCGGTCGGTAAGATTTTCCTGAGTAGTGGCGATGTCGCGGTTACGCTGCTCGATCATGCGGTTGAACTCGTTGATATGCTTTTCGGCAAGTTCAATCTCCAGCGACTGGAATTCCACCTCCTTCGAGAGAAGGTCAAACTCACGGTTGTTCTTGACATTGTCAAGCTGCTCCTTATAACGAGCTATTTTATTCTGCGAATCATTGATTTTTTCTTTCTCGGCAGCAAGTTTCTGCTTGAGCTCGGCAATCTCGTTGTTGTAGTTCACAACACGTGTGCGGAGACCTTCGATATGGTCCTCGAGATCCTTGACCTCAAGGGGCAGCTCGCCGCGTATCGTTTTGATTCTGTCAATCTCGGTAAGGATAGTCTGAAGCTCATAGAGCGATTTCAGACGTTCTTCAACCGTCAGCTGCTTCTCTTTTTCTTTCTTATCAGTAGCCATCTTGCTTACAAATATATTATTGGATTTTTTTCTAATTCTGAATAATAGAGTGCAAAGTTAGGAATTTTTTCTCTAATTATCTGATAAAAAATCTGTTTTGTGCACTCTTCGCTCTCAAAATGCCCTATGTCTATCAAAAAAATCGACTTGGCATAGTCAAGAAACTGATTATGCTTGCAGTCAGACGCTATAAACGCCTGCGCCCCGCTCTCGATTGCCTTCGGGATCAGAAATCCGCCGGCCCCGCCGCATAGCGCCAGCCGGCTGATTTTATCTCTCATGGGCGTCAACGACGAACAACGGGCCACTGGCGAACCAAACGCCGCCTTTACCCTCTCGACAAGCTCGATATGGCCAAGCGGCTCGGGGAGTTCCCCGTAAACTCCGCTCCCCGCCCTATCGGCGCCACGGCTTTCAAGCGACATCAGATTTTTCATGCCGAGCATCTCAGCCATCTTCCACGACACACCTCGCAGCGGTGCGTTGTCGACCGACGTATGGCACGAATAGATTGTAATATCGTTTTTTATCGCCTTGTAGATTGAGAAATCCACACGGCCGGCCGTCACAATACTCTTGATCGGATTGAATATCAGAGGATGATGGGATATAATGAGATTACACCCCTTGCTCTCAGCCTCGACAATGATTTCAGGAGTCACATCGACACACAGCAACGCTCCGGTACAGTGACGCATAACACTACCCACCTGCAAACCCGTATTGTCATAATCCTCCTGGTAATGAAGAGGAAACGCCTCTTCTATCACCGCAATCACATCTCTTATCAATATCTGTGACATGACATTTACAATTTAAAGTCGCCATCTCACCGCCGGCCGATGCGACCTCAGCGGCGCTATATTATTCCTCTGCCGGATTTAACGACAGCTGCAACTCGTCAAGCTGCTTCTGGTCGAGCACCGACGGCGCGTCAAGCATGACGTCACGTCCCGAATTATTCTTCGGGAATGCGATGCAGTCGCGTATGCTGTCAAGACCGGCAAACAATGACACCCATCTGTCAAGACCGTATGCGAGACCGCCATGAGGAGGTGCTCCATATTTGAACGCATTCATAAGGAAGCCAAACTGCTCCTGAGCCTTTTCCGGCGTAAAACCGAGTATCTCGAACATCTTTGCCTGCAGAGCGCTGTCATGTATACGTATCGAGCCACCGCCCACTTCAACGCCATTGATCACCATATCGTATGCATCCGCACGCACCGCGGCCGGATCCGTGTCAAGCAAAGGCACATCTTCATCCTTGGGATGAGTGAACGGATGATGCATCGCCATCAGACGCTGCTCCTCGTCGCTCCACTCAAACATCGGGAAGTCAACCACCCACAGACACGCAAACTTGTTCTTGTCACGCAATCCGAGCTGATTTCCTATCTCCAGACGAAGCTCACACAACTGACGGCGCGTTTTCATCACATCGTCACCCGACAATATAAGGATAAGGTCACCGGGCTCAGCACCAAACGCAGCCTTCATCTGCTGGAGCACATCCTGCGTATAGAATTTGTCGACCGACGACTTCACATTGCCGTCAGCCTCCACACGCGCATACACCATGCCTTTCGCGCCAATCTGCGGACGCTTCACATACTCCGTCAGAGCGTCAAGCTGCTTACGGGTATATGTGGCCGCTCCCTTGGCGCAAATACCGCCGATATATGCCGCATTGTCAAACACTCCGAAACCATGACCCTTCATGATATCCATCAGCTCGACAAATTCCATGCCGAAACGCAGATCAGGCTTGTCCGAACCATAATATTTCATCGCATCGGCCCACGGCATGCGCATGAACGGCTCAGTAAGCTCGACTCCTCTTATCTCCTTGAACAGATGCTTCGCCATCCCCTCGAAAAGATTGATGATGTCATCCTGCTCTACATAACTCATCTCACAGTCAATCTGCGTAAACTCAGGCTGGCGGTCAGCACGCAGGTCCTCGTCACGGAAACACTTCACAATCTGGAAATAACGATCCATGCCCGACACCATCAGAAGCTGCTTCAGCGTCTGCGGACTCTGCGGCAACGCATAGAACTGACCCGGATTCATGCGCGACGGCACAACAAAATCTCTCGCGCCCTCAGGTGTAGACCCCACAAGCATCGGCGTCTCGATTTCCAGAAAACCCTTGCTGTCAAGATAACGGCGCACTTCCATAGTCATGCGGTGGCGCAGCTCAAGATTCTTACGCACACATGCGCGGCGAAGGTCAAGATAACGGTAACGCATACGCAGCTCATCACCGCCGTCAGTATCATCCTCGATAGTAAACGGAGGCACCTCGCTCGCATTCAACACAGTCAACTCCCTGGCGATAATCTCGATGTCACCGGTGGGAAGATTGCCATTCTTCGACGAACGCTCTGCCACCACACCCTTGATCTGCACGACATACTCTCTGCCAAGATGTGCCGACGCCTCACACAACGACGTGTCCACCTCATTGTTAAACACCACCTGCGTAAGGCCATAACGGTCGCGGAGGTCAACAAACGTCATACCTCCCATTTTGCGTACACGCTGCACCCAGCCCGACAAAGTCACTTCCTTGCCGGCATCACTGATGCGCAACTCGCCACACGTATTAGTTCTATACATATTCTATATGTGTAATGATTTGATATACTTATATTTCATGATACCCCGCCGGAAAAGGCCTCATATACAAATCGCAAGCCACAGCCCGCCGACCTCCGCTGCCAACTTCCCGGCACAAATAATCCAATTTGCAAAATTACAACTTTTTTACAATCAATATTCCAAAACACACCTGTTTTTTCATCTCGCAACAAAAAAAATAAAAAAAATCGACACTTGCAACTATTTTGCAAATGCCGACACCAATAAACTTATTTATAATCTGTTAAGAACTGCCTGACCCCGTCGGGCAACAGTCCGACGATGCAAAAACTATCTGGCAAACAAACCCGCAAGCTTATCCTTCAACGAAGGCTTGAAAGGCTTTATATGCACAGAAACGCCCTCATTGTCCCTGTTGAGAAACAATATCGAAGAATGAAGCACAACAGCCACATGCTCCTCAAACTCAATGATAGCATGCACAGCCGACAACGGAATTACATGAAACGGCGACTGCTCCGGCACACTGTTGACCAACAGATCATTTCCGTCAATCTCAACGCCATGCCCCGGATGCACCCCTTCAAACAGCAGAGCTATGCTAAGGTCATCAGTTGACTTCGGACGCTTCTTATACCTCTTGTAAATCGTATCTATTACTTTCTTCGTTATCATAAATTCATCAGGATTAAAACGTATAACTCACCGAATCCGGCCTATACGAAAAAACAATGTCAGCACACATTCACCTGCATAATGCGAATTCAATTCCTCTTGGTCCATAATATCCCCACAGACAAATCATGTCTGAAAAATAAAACCAAAATCAACAGAAAAATATCAGCTCCTGTGTTCGAAATTAAAACACACCTAATAGGTAATAGTTCATGCAAATTTACACCAAAAAATCCACAAAAGCACATTGTTACATCTTTGTAACCATATTTAAATCCCACTGTCACAAAACCGTTAACCTTTCCCCACCAAAGAGACATCCACGGGGGCGAGATGCCCCCGCCCCCGCCCCCGCGGACACTACAAAACAAAAAAGGCGCCCTGAACTGTTGCTCAGGACGCCTTCTGACAGGGGGCGGTTACCTACTCTCCCACTTTCGC